>AMWB02001994.1_pt1 | contig 36066 bp, 24 predicted proteins | sample 200311 | NCBI WGS metagenome assembly AMWB02 (sample SAMN02737377, study PRJNA173069) | bioreactor metagenome | biome: anode biofilm in microbial fuel cells | place: USA: California | collected 2010-12-16
TTCAGTCAGCGGACCTGTAAATGTTATGTAGTCTTTAAGGCCCAAATCCTTTATCAACGTTTTGATATACAAACCGTAACCACTCAGGGACCAGCGGTCGAGCCTATTCTTAAAATAAATTATGTCAGCCCCGGCCACCCTTAGACGAGTACTTGGAAAGGAATCTCTTACAATTGCAAGTGCTTTGAGTAATTGATGCAGGCCTTTTATCGGATAACCTGCCTGACTTGCAAAAATAGTATAATCTTTCTTATTGGTTAGTTGCCATTTTTCTGAAGTATAGAAGCTTTGACGTAAAACTTCATTGCATTTATGATATTTTACCTGAGGATTTATCCTCCTAGTATGGGTATAATCCCAAAATGTCCGCCCGATAATATTTGATGTCCTTTTTATGTATTCATGCTCTAATACGCCTCTTCGCTTGAATTTATTTCTTCCCTGAAAAATTGTTTCATGTCTCCGTATATCATTTATTGTGATATTCTTAATTATATCAGAGTATTTAATTCCAGCATAGTAATACTCGCTGCAAATACTAACTAACCCTTGTATTGATATCACATATTTCTGATCCGGACACGCATTCATGCACGCCATACCATGAGCATATTCAGTTCCATGAATGTGAATTACCTCGGGTCTGAATTCATCTACTATTTTACACCAAAATTTTTCAAGACCACTATCATATCCTAGGTTTGACGTATGCTTAGGAATTAAGTAATATACTATTTCGTCATGATCATATCTACGTAAATCAGAACCTGTATATACTGTGCTTACACACAATTGCACTCTTTCGGTTTTCATTAGCTCCTTTGCTAATGCGATCATCCAGCCCCCTCCAACATGCTTCGAAATACCAATTTGCTCGCAAACTGCTGGAAATGGTATATTCGTAATCCAGAGTATTCTCATTATCCTCTTTTTTTTACGCTGTCATTAGTTGTTTAGCAATCCGCTGGTTTTCATTTGTAAGAACTCATTGTATGGCATTTTAAATAGAGTTCTGATTTCTTTGTTATTCAATTTCCTTAAATCTTCTGAATGACACATTCCAATTACCACCCAAATCAAAACATTCAACAGGTTATACGCAATCTGGTTCTCGATAAAGACCATTATCGTATAACCGACCAGGAGCACACCCAAAGATTTAATATAATTGTTTTTTGATTTGCCTACAGCCTTGAAGATCGCAGAAATAACCAATGAAATATATAGCAAGAATCCAACAATGCCTGTTTTGAGCAAAATCTGAAGGAAGCTAACTTCAACAATAGGCCTCTGGTATGTATGAAAGGCTTCAGAATAGTATCCGGCATTCATCCCTTTACCAAAAATAAATGCTTTATTGTACTTAAGATCCTGAAATACCTCATAGTATAAGAAAGTCCTGGTGTCCGCATATGGATCAAGCTGACTATAACTTTTCTCATGCTCGCCTAATGCCATCTGAAATACACTTTGACCTTTCATACCTACATATAGGGAGACTACCGGGATCATTAAAATGCAAAGGACAACTACATTAAGGATTTTCTTATTGATTTTTGAGTAAGTAATTACATAATAGGCAATAACCACCGAGAAACTTATGAGGATCCTTAATACTCCAGCCCTATTAGTCAATGAGACTAATATTATAGTCATAGAGATAAAAACTATCACCAGTCTCTCGTAGAAGGACCTGAGGGGAATCGTCGTGATAACAAAGAAAATAGGAAATAACAAGAAAAGCATCAATTCAAAAAATGTGATGAAAGGCAAAGATATTAATGCCACAAGTACTGTATAAAAAAACAATATGCGATTGATCGAATAGAAATATTTCGCATTAATTCCAACAATAAAAAAGAAGACGGGAAATAATGAAATAGCCATGTAGTTGCTGAGAAGATATCTTGTCAACTCGTCTGAGGTTCCAATACCAAGCAGTCCTCTTATAAAGCAGATTAGTATCCAAACAATTAACAATTCAAATACCCATAGAATAGATTTGCCCTTGAGATCAATTCTCCAATGTGTGCCTACGTAGACAAAAACGATCAACGCTATCGAACCAAAGGCTAATGAAAAAACAATTGTATTGCTCATAAATCCTATGCCTGGACCATATTCATTAAAATAAAATAAGAAATGAAATAAGAGAGCAAGCACCAAACTTATATCTATTAACTGCTTTTTACTGAACATATATTTTCCTTATATCAACTATTATTTCAATAATATAAATTGTCCTGTTTAATTATAAGCCTGCTCTCTTAAAAGATGGGAACCTTCTGCAAGTATGTTGATGTAATAATGCTGGTATCGTTAAAGTAGCTACCAATACTAAATCAATTAATATGACTTCCCAAAGATCCATTTCCTGAAGCAGGAATTTAGCTGATTGAAAAAATAAAACAAGACAAACACTGTAGGCAAAGACCTTAAGGGAGTGCCGTCCTAACAATGCCAACCAACCTGAACGAATAATATCAGGGCGTTTCTGGGTAAACGTATAAATAAGATACGCCAACAAAGTGAAATTTAATAATCTTACAACTCCAAGGGTACTCCGGTCTGCAAAGTAGTCTAATAATACAAAAATTGTGCTCGTTGGTGGCATCCATCTGATTATTAGGCATATAATAGCGCAAAGTCCAGCCCCTGCTACAATCCACTTACTTATCGGCAACCTGAACTTGCCAGTGACCTTTGCATAGCCAAAAAATACACCTGCAAAAAATAATAACTGCCAACAAAAAATATTAAAATGGCCAAAATTGATCCATTGGTCTCCTCCATCATAATTTGTATACTGAAAAGCAGGTACTTGATTGACTAGCCATAATAACCCGCTGATGATAAATACCGCCATCCATTTGCCGTTGATTATTGCCCGAAGAACATATGGCCCGGTCAGGATAAAAATTATATACATTGGCAATATATCCATGTTAGAAGGCTGGTACAATAATAATGCGAATAAAAGGAACGAATGCACCGGACGCTCCCTGAATGCTGTCAGACCTTCCGAATCATAGAAACCCAGTAAATATGGAACTATGACAATAAGCAGGACCAAAAGATGATAAATATAGATCACCGCAGCTCTTCTCTCTGACTTTACCCTTATTGTCTTAAAATCAGCCTCAAGGTACTTTCTGGTGTAAACAACTCCATAGATAAAACCTGACAGATAAATAAATCCAGCAGCGGCTGACACAAATCCCAACGGCTGAAAGGTGATACTCTTAACTGGACCTCCAAAGTGGTCAAAGGTCATGATTACCAGCATTAGGCCTCTCAATACATCAAGGTGTCTTATTCTGGCTTGGTCCTCAGGATTTTGGTGTGACTGCATCTTTCTTCGTTTACTTCTCCAGATGATTTATAATTTATACGCAAATAAATTTTATTCACAGATCAATGTCCTAAATCTACTTAATCCAAATACCCTTCTTCCCTTTTCTCATTATCATATGATATTGTAGTGGAGCAAGGATAAAACCGTTGAAGCTTGCTATTACCGAACTGATAAAGAGAGAATGTACCCCCAATTTAAACCATTTGACCAGAGTCATTACCGTTAAAATATATAGGAACGGGCTAATGATACTTGCAAAAAATTGAATTCTCAGGGCACTGATGCCATTTAAGAAATAAACATACTTTGCTCCATACATCATGATAATGTAGTATATACAGCCCCAGAGGGAGAGAGTGAAGGCGATGGACACCTTTCCTTCACCAAGCCATAATTTATAGAATGGTCCTGAAAGGACAAGCATTATTAAACATCCAAATGAAATCAACAGGTGCAGCTGCGAGTAACGTTTCATTCCGTTTTTGATCCATTGCAGATCCTGTTTCTGAAAAGCTTCAGTAGAGGCAGACCAGAAAGGTGTCAGGAAAATAATATAAAACATATATGGAATTCCGAAGTACCTGTAAACGATGTTGTATGCTGTTACATCTGCTGCGCCAAAGTTTCTCGCTATGATTATATTGGCTGTTTGATACTGAATAATGGCTGCAAGCTGGATAACAAAAAACATCATACCAAGATTGAAAAGACGGCTCGCATAACTGAATTTTACAGTTGATAACGCTGGACTGTATTTTTTATATTTCCCCTTAAACAAAATAATATTGGCAGCAATCAAGACTAGCAACGGAGATGCACATAGCGCAATCCCTAATTTTACCAATGATCCTTCAGTTGTCTTTGTTAAAATAATAATAATCAATAGAGCGATAGCCTGACCAATCAAGTCTATCATTGAGGATTTCGCCGGTTGCTGGTCTGCCAGTAAAATGGTGGTAATTACCTTAAAAATGAATGTGAAACAAAAATATGTAAACACTATTACGGCCAAGTTGGTGACATCCGGCCGCATAGTCGATGTCAGGTTCAATATACTTGTCCAGTCAAGGAATTGATTGACAAAAAGGAAAACGACCCATACTCCAATAAAAATGACTCCAAGTAACGCATATGTAGTACTCACAAAACTTCTGGCAAGGTTGTCATCGCCATTGGCCCTTGCCTCTGCAAACTTATTACGGAAACCCTGAGTCAATCCAATATCAAAGAATGCGAACCAGGCAACCACCGAGCTCAATGTTAACCAAACTCCATAAGTGGCTGTATCAACATAATTAAGGGTTATGGGTAACGATACAAAACTGATGGCAATACTTACCCCCTTGATAACAAGGGAACTTACTATATTCTTCTTTGCCCTGACACTTCTCTCATGACCATTAGTAATGAATCGTGTTAAATATTTTACAGGCTCTGTGTTGAGGAAATTCATCAATTAAGTTCAAGTGAGTTTATATTCAAACTGCAATTTCTGGTTATTCGTGTGCCTTGGTATTAATTTTATTCCTATTTTAACAACGCTCTTTCGCTTGCTTTGATGTAACAAAAAGAGTCATTCGTCGTAAAAACAGGTACGTTAGTCAAATTACACAGAGGATTCGTCAATCGATATTTCTTTTATGAAGACCATATTCTTTCTCTTCTTTCTGGCAATGAGCTCATTCGTTTCGGCTACTGATTATTATGTCAGCAATGCAGGCAATGATGGAAATGCCGGAACTTCTGAAGGATCACCTTGGGCAACAATAGCCAGGGCAAACGCTGCTCTGACTGGGTTTAAGCCAGGTGACAAATTATTATTCAGGAAGGGAGATGTCTTTTACGGCACATTGATAATAACAAAATCCGGTGTGGCCGGTTCTCCAATAACCATTGGAGCTTTTGGCTCAGGCGATAAGCCAATTTTAACCGGTTTCCGAACTGTGTCCGCATGGACCAGCGAGGGGAATGGAGTATATTCCGCTTCGCTAGCAGCTGAATCTCTGACAAATATGGTATTGATTGATGGGGTTCAGTACGCAATGGGAAGATGGCCGGATAATGTATATAATATCTATGAATCTGCAAATACAAACATTTCGATAACAGACACTGACCTGAGTTCAGTCCCTGACTGGACAGGCGCCGAGGTGGCAATCAGAAAAAATGACTGGTCTATTGACAGGTGCAGAATTGTGGATCATACCGGAGACAGACTTACCTATACATCATTGGGTTCAACCCAAAACTCAATTGCAAAATACGGCTATTTCATACAGAATGACATCAGGACCCTATCGACATTTGGGGAATGGTACCATGATACAACCACCGGAAAAATCTATATATACTTTGGAACGTCTGATCCTTCATCCCGGAAAATTGAGGTTGCTGCTCTGAAGACTATTATCGATAACCAGGGAGGAGATTATATTACGATTGATAATTTATCTGTAGCAGGAGCCATTGAATGTCTTATTACAAGCATAAATACGGTCAGCGATCACTTTACCATTCAGAACTCCGGGCTGAGCTTTTCAGGTCTTGACGGAATTCAACTATGGGGCAGTGCAGGTGCCGTAACAAACAATATCATCTCAGCTTGTAATCAGACCGGCATCATTACAGTTGGTAATCAGCATAATATCACGAATAATGAAATAAGCAATATCGGCCTGCTGGCTGGCCAGGCACTCAGGGGTAACCTTTCAAATGGTATTGCCATCAACAATAATGATTGCCTGATAAAGAATAATAAAATTCATAAAATCGGATACTGCGGAATAAAGCTGTCATCAACTGCCGATATTATTACTGTTCAGAATAATTATCTCGACAATATCTTGCTTACTTTAAATGATGGAGGCGGGATATACACGGCCGCCGAAGGAATTTCAAGGAAGATAGACGGAAACATAATTACTAATGTTATTGGCAACATGATGGGCACCCCTTATCCAGATCGTCCAATCGCCCGTGGCATTTATCTGGATGTGAATTCTACAAATGTGATTATCACTGGAAATACGGTTTCAAACTGTTCAGAAAGCGGATATATGATACATCGTGCTTATAACAACAGATTGGAAAACAATACCTCGTTCAACAATGGGAATGGAATGTTTTTTCAAAACAGTTCGGGATCAAACATCCGCAATAATGTTCTTAAGAGTAATATCTTTTTTGCCAAGGCCTCAACCCAAAACGCTCTAAAATTTTCAAGCGTAGCTGATGACATACCTTCATTTGGTACGGCTGATAACAATTATTATGCAAGACCGATTGATGACGATGATGTATTTTACACCTATTCGCCGTCAACCGGATACAAATACAGAACCCTGGCTGGATGGCAAACATTTTCAAGCCAGGATCTCAATTCAAAAAAATCTCCGGTAACTGTCACCGATACATCCAAAATCGATTTCTATTATAACCCGACAACCGCAAATAAGAATATTGCCCTGACACAGCCTATGATTGATGTCAAAGGCACCAAATACGCTGGTAGCATCACTCTGCTACCGTATACTTCAGTGATCCTGATGCCTGACCCAAACCCTTATACACCCCCGACTCCTGTGTTCTCCGGAGCAACTGTTGAAAACAACACCCCAACAGTGGTCGTGATGACCTATAACATCAATCTGGCATCAGTGATCCCGGCTACAACTGCATTCTCCGTTACCGTAAACGGCACTGCCAGGTCTGTAAGCTCAATATCAGTTTCAGGTAATAAGGTCTCTCTTACTCTTTCCAGCCAGGTAAATTACGGTGACGTTGTAAAAGTTGCCTATACCAAACCGACTGCCAATCCATTGCAAACTCCAGAAGGTGCACAGGCTACTACCCTGTCTGTTCAATCAGTCAGCAACAACTGCATTGCCCCTACTTCAACACCTACTCCCACTCTCACGCATCCGCCAGCTGTTGGAAATAAGCCACCAGTGATTTCAATCGCTTCACCTGTCAAAGGCAGTTCATATACCTGCCCTGCCACTGTAGTGATTGAGGTGACCGCTCATGATCCGGACGGCTCAATACAAGCCGTTAGTCTGTATAACGGCACAAAAGTATTGGGTGAGAGGACCAGTCTCCCTTTTTCATTCACGCTTAAAGACCTCGAGGAGGGATCATATTCCATACACGCTGTAGCGACGGACAACCTTAAATCTTCCACTACATCAGGAGCACTCGAGTTCCATGTAAATGCTCCTGAACCGGAAAGGGGGTCATTCAAACTTTACCCCAATCCCAATAACGGCCAATTCTCCATTGACTACGCAGCTCCCGAGGAGTTGGGAAACTACACCGTCTCTATCATAAATTCCCAGGGAAGAACAGTCCATGTCGAGGAGATACAATCAAGCCAGTATGTGAAGTCTTACGATCTCTCTCACCTTTTCTCCGGCATCTACATTGTTGTGATATCTGCAGATGATATCCTTCTGACTCAGAAGTTAATTAAGAGATAGCCAGCTTCAGTCTATAATTACAATCTTTTTGCTGAACGGGGTCAGATCAGCTGACTCCAGGGTTACAGTATAGACACCTGATGAAATATTGCCGGGAAGGGTAATTGTGTTAACTCTCGCAAAGCCCAGATGTTCCGTGTGAACCACCCTTCCGCTTGAGTCATAGACTTTTAATGAGTTATATGCCTGATCATTATCGGTCAGGAGTACGTAAAAAAACCCATATGCCGGATTAGGATAAATCCTCGTAACGTCCTGCGGCAATTTCACTGAATCATTATTTGTTGTTGCACCGTAAATTCTGGCTCCTGCCTGCCAGGTGCCATTTTGTTTCGATGTTTTCGGACTAACCGTACCCCACACAGCATCAGTGGCTAAACCTAAAGACATATCTTCACCCAGGTCTGTCCCGTAATCAAGTCGCACAGCAGGAACCAAGTCAGTAAAATTATTGAAACCAGGGTTAATTACGACCGAATGAACATCGTAACCAAGAGCCTGCCATTCAGCAAAGGTTTTGACCGCCCCCCCTGCATTGAACTTCAAATTCCCCGTCTCGCTATAGAATACATTATAATCCGACTGGAAGCCAGCCAAACTCGCCTGATCCATAACATTGATACAATAAGTATCATATTTGGTATAAAAGACATTATTGAAGACTTTAGTCCCGGTTGAGGCAGCGTTCAGTCCGTTATCAGTATTAGTATGGATATCAATCAGTCCTCTTCCTGTCTGAGCCGTCGTTTTATCAGAATAAAGTGTATTGTTATAAATCCTCACGCCGTTCATCCCTTTAACAACAATGCCTACTTTCGGATTTTTAATGATATTATAAGCCAAAACCCCTGAAACATCAGTCATTCCATTGGATTTCCTCTGGATCCCGTTGGGGGTGTTTAGCAGATAATTGTACTTGATGATAACTCCCAGGTTGTAACCAGTGAACATGGCGTGGGTCCAGCTGTCAGCATCTGTCCCGTTCCATGTAAACCTGTTGCCGGTGATCACCGCTCCGTCAAGATGATTGTTATTGAGACCCGGGGTTTCATCACCAGCCTGTAGAATATAACCTGCCGAATTTACCGAAGTAAGAGTGTTGTTCCGAAAGGTTAATGCAGTGACTTGAGTCCTGGGAATATTGTACCCGATGGAAACTCCTGTTTCTGCGTCTACAATTTCCTGTCCCTCAATCAATAAAACAGTCTGCGGAAAAAGAACTGCGGAAGAAAGAAGAAATAAAACTACTGTCAGTGTATACTTCATATACTGCCCAGAATAGGATTTAGAAAATTATCTTGCAGATAACCTGCAAAATTGTATGTAACCAGAGGGATTCCCCCTGCTGCAATATCAATTATTCAGTACTAATCAGGGTTTCCTACCTCACAACACTGAACTCCACCCTCCTGTTCAGACGGCGGTCAAGCCAGGTGGCGTTTGAAGCTACAGGCCGGGTGCTGCCATAACCCCTGGCAGTCAGCCGGCTCGCGGAAATACCTCTGTTAATGAGATAGTTGACAATAACCTGCGCGCGGGTCTGAGAGAGCCGCTCCAGCACCGAGGGCACCCCCTGATTATCAGTATGAACCCCTATCTCCAGCTTCAGCGATGGATACTTGTTCATCAGCATCACCACCTGATCAAGCATCAGATAGGCATTCGTGACTAACCTGTTACGCGCATCAAAATAGGTGTCTGTCATCACTCCGTAATTCCTCTTGAGAATATTCAGCTCGCGCTCGGCAGCATCCTGAAGCACATACAGCCTTACCATCGTGCCCCGGAACCCGAGAGAGAGCATCTCCCTGTAAGCCGGATAAGCTGCCATCAGACTCATCTGCTGATCAATAATATAACTGTATGTCCCGCTCTCCGGATAAAACACCTCCTGCACCGAATATTTCGAAGGCACACTCCTGAAGATCGGATTCGTGAGCTCCATCTTCGTTTTGGATGAAAGGATCTCAACATGGAACACCGCCTCCTTCAGGAACTCATCATCAGCCCAGTATTGACCCCTGACAATAACATTTTCATACTGCCTGAGATCAATCGGCTCCGTAACAGTCACGGGACGCGCAGCAAGCCATGATTCCATAGCCTGACGGGTATCGAAAATCCTGATCCTCTTCGTCACAGCCCGCTTGAGCACATCCCCGTTCGTCTGCGAGCGCAGGGTCAGACCAAGCCTTACATCATACTCCCCGGCACGCATAAAAACGTGCGAGGGTTCTGCCCCGGTCTCCTGCGTCCCGTCACCGAAATCCCAGAAGAATCCTGTAATAGTGTATCCCGGACAGTACGATTTCATACCGTCAAACCCGATAGCCTCGCCGGTAACGCCATAAAGCGGAGAGGTAATATACGGCTGGTCAAAATCAAAAATTTCTACATCATATGTCTGCTTGCGGAAGAAGGAGTTGCCTGTAGCCCTGTCCATGATGTCAAGCGCGATGTTGTACCTGCCCGGCCCGGGGAAACAGTGATGTACCTTCGTTCCAATGGCTTTCGTGTTGTCGCCGAAATCCCACACGTACTGCAGGCTGACGGTGTCGGCAACAATCTTCCCGGTATCGGAGACCGAGAAGCAGTAGAGATTCTCCTTCTGCGCATCCGCGAACCATACCTGAGGCATCTCCGAAGTAAAGTGATAGATATCAACAGACTTCCCTCTCGCCGAGGAGAAGTACCCCTCCTTGACTTCGCCATTCGTCACGATGCCAAAGTCGTCATACTCAGAGTTCAGCGGCGTTGCCAGCCTTACCGGCGAATGCCAGCTGTTATCCTTCTGCTTCGTGACATAAATATCCTTCCCTCCGAATCCTCCGTGACCGTCCGATGCGAAGAAGAGCTCACCGGTCTCGCTGATGAATGGATAGGTCTCGTTGCCTTCGGTATTGACCTCCGGACCCAGGTTTACCGGATCCTCCCAATAACCGTTTTTCCAGTTGCTGTAATAAATATCCAGCCCTCCGACACCATCGGGTTTGTCAGAAGCGAAGTAGAGCCTCTTGCCGTCGTGGGACAGGCACGGCATAGTTATATTAAACCACTCGGTATTGAACCTCAGTTCGCGGATGCGGCCCCATCCTTTGCCTTCTGTAACGGCATAAAAGAGGCCAAGCTTGTTCCTGTAGGTGGAGAGGAGCTTGAAGTTACCTTCCACCACGAGGTTCCTTGAGAAGTAGATGGTGTCACCGGCGCGATTGAACGATGCCGGGCCGTCATTAAGCTTGCTCTTCAGGTCCTTGGAGAAAGGCTTTGTCTTTTTGCTCGCGAGGGTCGTGTCAACGTAAAACATCTTCACTACAGCCTGTCCCTGGCTGTTGACTGCCTGTCCCCTGTCGGTACAGAATACTAGCCCGTTTTTCCAGAACACCGGCGCAAACTCATCATAATTGTCGGTGCTGAAGGAGGTCTTCGTGACATTGTAAGGCGACTGCTGTGCCATCGCCGCACTTTGCAACAGTATAAAAACTAAAACTAAAACCGAGGTCCTTATATTCATAACATTATAATTCTGAGTGTCTAAGTTAGGTGAAAGTTTAATATTCAGGCAATCAATTTTTCAGGCGTTGCCATTGTCCGGCGCACCCGAAGTCTTTGTGAAGCGGGTCTGGGGTCTGTGCAGCGTGCCCGGAGCCTTTGTGCTTCATATCCGGAACTATTGTGCCGTGTGCCCGGAGCCTTTGTTCCGAATGTCCGGAGCTATTGTGCAACAGGTCCGAAATACAAAGCCAGACCTAAAAAATCAGCGGATTCACCACATCGACCTTGTAGCGGAACTCATACCTGAGCATCACCTCGTGCGAGCCATTGCTGTAGGTCCCAAGCTTCCCGAAATCGAAATCGTACGAGTAGGCCACCTTGAACTGGTTGTTAATGGCGAACTGCGCCAGCGCCGTCACCGACCCGGTGCTCCTGTAGGTGGCGCCCATCCAGAGCCGGTCATACAGGATGAAGTGTGCGCTGGCATCATACAGAAGCTTGTCGCCGGGAGAGTATGAGACCAGCGCCGAAGGCATAAATCTCGCCTTCTGACCCAGCGGGAACATGTATCCTGTATTGAGTACATAGTTGTAATTCCCGGGCTCCACCTTCAGTGAATACTTGTTTTTGTCGAGGTCGAAATTGTAGCCCAGCAGCCTCGGGATGGAGAAGCTCAGGAAATAGTTCTTTACGTTGTAAAAGGTCCCGAAGCTGAAGTCGGGCACCACGAACACCCTCGAGTCCACAAGCATATAGTCGTCCCCGGTATCATTCACAATGAGGTCCGACCATGCAGTGTTCGTTGCAACCAGTCCTGCGCCCAGTCCCAGGGCAAGGGTTCCGCTCCCGACGCTGATCCTGAAGGCGTACGACGTCATTATCTCAGTCTGCTTGGTCACGCCGATCTGGTCGTTGACGACGAAGAGCCCCAGTCCCAGCTTGTTTGAAAGCACCGGGGCATCTACCTCGAGGCTCATCGTTTGCGGTGCGCCGTCAATACCCACCCACTGCTGGCGGTAGAAGGCGGCAATGCTGAGCCCTCCCCTGCTGCCGGCGTACGACGGGTTGATCCGCAATGGGTTGAGAACATAGTGATTGGTTACCGGAGTCAGCTGACCCATCAGCATAAGAGGGAAAAGCGCGAGGGCCAACAGAGTTATGAGCTTTTTCATTATAATGATTTTTATTCCTGTTTGATATTTGTTACTGGTAAACGCGACTGCAGAGCTTCCGTTCAGCGCCTGATTCCGGGCTGGCGGAATTACAGTCTTATCGTTCAGCGCCTGATTACTATATAACCACTCTTCGAAACGCCGTTGTCAGCCCTTATGACCCAGAAGTAAGTATCCTCGGGCAACAGGTTGCCGTTGTAATCCCGGCCGTCCCAGTCGTTCTCATAGCTGCGGCTCTCCCACACCTTGAGACCGCGGCGGTCGAAGATCACTATCTCTGTTCTGCCAAGAGTCTCGATGCCGAGGAGCTCGAAGCTGTCATTGTAGCCGTCATCATTCGGGGTGATAAGTGTCGGTATAAGGAGATCATTGACTGTTACTGTTACCTCGTCAGAGACCGGATCACAGGCACCATTGGTCACCGTCCAGCTGAAGACGTTTGCGCCTATTGATAAGCCACTTACGGCTGTTATCGGCGCTGCGGAGTTGAACAGGTCGCCTGTGCCCGAAACCAGTGACCAGAAGCCTGTTCCGATCTCCGGAATTTCGGCGTTCAGTATGGCTCCGAAGAGGTACTTAAGCACCTGGTCTTCGCCGGCATTCGCAACCGGGATCTCGTCGGCCGTGACAACCACTGGCTTGATTGTATAGTATCCGGCAGTGGAGGTTCCCATGATGTAGTAGGTTCCTGCCGTTGCTGCCTGAGGTGTGCCGTAGGCCTCGGTTGCTGCCTCATTGGTCCAGTAGCTGAATGTCAGGTTCGCGTCAGACCCGGCTGTCACTGCAGGAGCCGTCAGGTCTGTTGTCTCGTTCTCGCAGATTGTGGGCGGGTTGTTGATCACCACCACCGGGGCGCCGGGCCTGGCGTTGATCACCACATCACCAGTGGGCAGCGAGGTGCAACCTACGGAGTTTGTAACCGCAAAGGTATATGTTCCAGGCTCGAGACCCGCGACCGTACGGGTGGTACCGGTACCCTGGCTGGTGAAGCCGTCGGGATATCTTATGAGTGTCCATGTGCCGCTTGAGGGCAGGCCGGTGAGCACCACGCTCCCGGTACCTACGACGAAGGTTGGTTGAGTGATCGTCCCTACAACAGGGGCATTCGGGGTCGGCGGCTGCGCATTGATAACGGCATTGGCCGATACTCCCGAGGTGCATCCGTCAGCATTTCGCACAGCGAAGTTGTAGGTACCTGCCGGGAGCGATGAGATGGTGGCGCTTGATCCGGTACCCGTCGAGGTCGATCCACCCGGATATCGGATAAGGGTCCATTCACCGGATTCGGGCATGTTCTCCAGAACAGTGCTTCCTGTTGCCAGCTCGCAGGTGGGATGGGTTATGGTGCCAATGACCGGAGCGTTGGGAGTGACAGGCTGCACGTTAATGACAAACTCGGCAGAAGCAGGTGATACACATCCTGCAGCGTTTGCCACTGTGAACGTGTACGCTCCCGGCGGGATAGCTGTCACTGTACGTGTGGTTCCTGTTCCGCTTATTGTGACATTTCCCGGTATGCGCGTCAGTGTCCATGTTCCTGTTGCAGGCAGGCCGCTAAGGGCGACGCTTCCCGTGGACAGGGCACAGGTGGGCTGTGTAATGACTCCTGTCACCGGTGCTGTTGGCGTATCAGGCTGGGCGTTGATCACCACATTCGATGAAGCTGCGGAGACGCACCCGTTAGCATTGGTAACGGTAAAGTTATATGTTCCCGGTGTCAGGCCTGTGATTGTGGTGCTTGTGCCTGAGCCGGTTGTCGTCTGACCTCCGGGAGTCCGGGTTACTGTCCAGTCTCCCGATGCAGGCAGGCTGTTAAGTACGACGCTGCCTGTCGGCACTGCACATGTCGGATGGGTCACTGTTCCCGGTACTGGTGCTACAGGCAGTGCATTCACCGTCAGGGTGTATGTGGCCGATGCTGCTGCGCATGGCGATCCGAGAGGATTGTTCGTCGTCACGGTAATGATCACCGTCCGTCCGGCGTCTGCTGCCGTCGGGGTGTAGGTGAAAGCAAACGGTGATGTTGCAGAGGTTAATGGAGTCACCGTTCCTCCGCCGTTCTCGGTTATTGTGACACTTGTGGCGCTGCCCCCGAAGGAATTGCCGCTGACGGTTACAGCTGCTAAGCCACAGGTGCTTCCAGATGTTGCTCCCAGTGTAAGAAGCGGCGGATTGACACAGCCGCAGTTGACAGAGAAGGGTTCTCCCGTGGTTGTGCAACCTGATGAGTTACGAACCGTGATAGTGTGGCTGCCGTTTAACACATCATTGAAAATGTTGCTTGTCTGCCATGTGCCGCTGTTGAGACGATACTCATATCCGGTACCTGTGGGGCTGGCGACGGTTATGATTGCATGATTGAATCCGCCATCGCAGTTAACAGAGTGAACAGGCACGGCAGGCACCGGCAGGGGTTCATTGACTGTGATTGAAGCCGATGCCGGCGACACGCACCCTGAGACATTGGTTACAGTATAAGTGTAAGTGCCTGCCGGGATGCCTGAGAGCGTGTAAGTTGTTCCGGTGCCCGTAACTGTGTTCCCTCCCGGGTTTCGTGTGAGGGTCCAGGTACCTGTAGGGGGTAACCCGCTGATCCCGACACTGCCCGTAGTTACGGCACAGGTCGGCTGAGTAACCGTGCCCATCACAGGGGCGGTCGGGACAGCGGGTGGTGCATTTATGACAACTGCTGTGGATGAGGGTGAAATACATCCGTTTGCGTTGGTTACAGTAAATGTATGTGTGCCTTCAGGCAGGCCGGGGACGGTATAGGTGGCTCCGGTACCAGTCTGCGTAGCGCCTCCGGGAGTGCGGGTGAGAGTCCATGTACCGGTAGCGGGCAGACCGCTGAGGGCAACGCTGCCGGTAGAAACCGAGCAGGTAGCCTGGGTAATTGCGACGACGATAGGTGCTGTAGGAAGTGTATTTAAATTGATAGAAAAGCCTGCGCTCAATGTGCCATTACCACAACTATTAACACCACGTACCGCGAGGGTACCTGATGTTGCGTTAGTCGCAAAACTAATACTTACATTATTTGTAGTTCCTGTAATTGTAGCTCCTGTGCCTGAATAAGTCCAACTGTAACTAATGGCGCCTGTTATAGAAGGCACACTGTACAATACCCCACTCTGTCCTTGACACACTGAGGCTGTACCCGTAATAGTGCCGGCTGCTCCGGGCAGTGGATTCACGGTAATGTAATCCGTTTTAGTCTCTGTATTCGTAGCTCCTTCTGTTATTGTCAGTGATACAGTTTTTAATCCACCGGTACTGTAGGTAACGTTGTGCGGACCTGCACCTGTCGCCTCAACTGGAACAGCTCCAGAGCCAAAACTCCATTGGAATGAAGTATTTCCAGATGTTCCGAGAGAGGTGTTAGAAAATTGAACCGGGATGCCGGCACAAACAATGCGGGGAATTGCGGTGAAATCGGCGTCAAGGTCACAGCCCAGAAGGGTAACGTAAAGATTTCTGGGGGATCCAGGGCATCCTGAAGCGTTTGTTTCGACAACCGAAATGTTTCCATTAGTTGTTCCAAAACTGACCGTTATACTATTGGTACCCAATCCTGAAATAATTGTCGAGCCCGCCGGGACTGTCCATGCATAGGTCGATCCAGCGGTAGCAGTAACACTGTAAACATTTCCGGCACTGCTGCATACCGGGGTGCTATTGCCTGTAATGGAAGACGTTAAAGGCACCGCGTTAACAGTGACTGTTACACTGGAACTGGTAAAGTTAAACCCATCATTGACTACAACCGTGTATACCGTGGTGACCGCGGGTGTCACTGTTGGAGTTGCCGAGCTAGAGGTAAAGGTCCCGGGTGAAGAGGTCCAGCTGTAGCTATAGGTCCCCGATCCACCGGTTGCGTTTGCCGCTAACTGTACGCTCGTTCCGGCACAAACGGTCGATGGCGTGGCCGAGGCAGAGGCAGCCAGTTCGCTTCCGCTGACTGTGACTGTTACCTGGTCTGATGCAGCGCATCCGGCTGACGTCGTTGCCGTAAGTGTAAAGGTAGTTGTAGTATTGAGGTTGACAGTAGTTGGATCAACTATCGTGGCATCAACAAGCGAGGCAGAAGGTGTCCAGCTATAAGACAGACCTGTACCGGTGACAGTGGCATTGAGAGAGGTGCTGGTTCCGAAAGGTATTGTCTGGTTCAATCCTGCATCAACAACAGGCAATGGGTTGATAGTGGCAATCACTGCTGTCCTGCTCGTGGTGGTACAGCCACCATTGATTGCATCCGCATAATAGGTTGTGGTTGCACTTATACTTGGTGTGGTGAAGCTTACACCGGTTCCAAGCGAAGTGCCTCCCGTTGAGGCCGCATACCAATTGACACTTCCGACACTTGCTGTGGCACCAAGGATAACGGTTCCGGGACCACACCTTGAGCCGGGAGTGGTGCCCGTGATTTCGGGAACTGTATTGATTGTAGCTGTAATTGCTGTCCGGGTGGCCGTGGTACAACCATTACTGGTCGCATCAACATAATACGTTGTGGTTGCACTCAAACTTGGCGTTGTAAAGTTGGTTCCTGTTCCCAGTGAAGTTCCCCCGGTTGAGGCCGCGTACCAGTTAATGGTTCCGGCACTTGCAGTTGCACCCAGTGTTATTGTGCCAGGGCCACATCTCGAGCCGGGAGTAGTACCTGTGATTGTGGGGATGGTATTGATGGTAGCCGTAACTGCCGTCCGGGTGGCCGTGGTACAGCCGTTACTGGTCGCATCAACATAATATGTTGTAGTTGCACTCAGGCTGGGAGTGGTGAAGCTTGGGCCTGACCCCAGTGAAGTTCCTCCGGTTGAGGCCGAATACCAGTTTATCGTACCGGCGCTGGCGGTTGCACCCAGTGTAACTGTACCGGGACCGCAATTTGAACCGAGAGTAATGTCTGTTATTGTGGAAATAGTGTTGATGGTTGCTGTTACTGCCGTTCTGGTAGCGGTTGTGCAACCGTTACTGGTGGCATCAACATAATATGTTGTGGTTGCGCTCAGACTTGGCGTTGTAATTGTTGTTCCTGTTCCAAGTGAGGTACCCCCGGTGGAGGCCGCATACCAGTTAATTGTTCCGGCGCTGGCTGTAGCAGCAAGAGTTACTGTACCCGGGCCGCAACTTGATCCGGGGGTGGTTCCGGTAATTGAAGGAACAGAATTGACTATCAGTGTTGCCGTGCCTGATGTGGCATTACTTAAACTACCACAGTTTGTAACATAGCACCGAAAATCAAAACTTCCGGCTGCTGAGATGCCGGTTATGTTGAGAGTACTCGAATTTGCTCCCGTGTAAATCGCTCCGGCCGGGGTTCCGTCTGTAACGCTCACCCAAGTCGATCCGTTTCCATACTCCCACTGATAGGTATATGGAGACTCCCCAGCCACGCCAACCACCATGGATGTGGCTCCTCCGGCACAAATTGTGGAACCGGAAGGCTGTGATGCAATTGTCACCCCTGTACAGGCAGCAGAAACAGTTACCGTCCCGCTCATATCCTGTTCCTGGTAAGTTCCTGACCTGTGAGCTCTGACGGTATAAGTGCCTGCCGGTTGACCGGTAAATGACAAGGAGCTTCCGTCTCCTGTTAAAGTGCTTACTTCTGTTCCATTCCTGTAGAGAGTATAGACAACTCCATCAGATTGTGAACCACTGACATCAATTGTGGCAGGCTCAGTGGTCCCGCCTGTAACATTATAAACAGTCAGAGCTCCGTTTAGAACAGGATTTATAAGATTTGTATTGATTACAGTCAGCGTAGCCGCAGCTGCTGTACCATCTGGCTCTGTATGAAATACTGCAGTTTCGTAAGGGGTAGTAGTAACAACCTGGTTGTCTGCCCTATACTCTCCAAATGGCTGATTATTTGTGAGTTGTACCCGGCATATTCTTGTACCGAAGCCCGTTGAAGAGATTTGAGAACTGGTAGCCTGAGATGAAGCAGGAAGTTCGGTAATTATCCGCCAGTAGGTTGAAGCAGTGGCGTTTACTATTGTGGGTATCTGCGCTGAATTTGTCAGGTCAGAGAATCCCGGAACTATTGAACCGGTTATGATGCCTCCATTGAGGATTGAGGCCTTATTAAAGGTTATCTTATATTGACCGCTGGAATAATAAAAAGTTCCACTGGTTGATCGTACATAGATATCAACAAGCAGATTATTTGCATCAATCAGGGTATCATTTCGGAGCGTGACCTCACAACTCTGCGAATAACCTTTCGATAGTGCAAATAAGATAAGGATTCCGGCTATAATACCAGTTCGACTTGTCAGGAAAGTTCTAAATGCTCCCATGTTGCCTGATTTAATATCTTGTTGTGTTCTCATATTTGACTAATGGATAATCTCTTATTATTTCAAGGGTGCAAGTGGAGTATTCATACCTACACCTTTTCTGTTATTGTTGAAGACTTTGATAAGATCAAATACGTCAACGAAGCCATCTGCGTTGATATCTGACACCTGATAGCCAAAACCTGATAACCTATTAAGGTTAAATGTAATCACCAGGTCAAATGCATCGACATACTCATCATTATTGGTATCTCCGGTATAAAGACAATAATCACTGCCGACGAGCACCATGTTGTCACCCCAGGCTTTGTTAACTGCATCGGAAAAATTATAATTCACCAAACTGCCTGTGAATGAAATGGCCTGGCTCCAAGTCTCCAGGTGATTTCTATGCTTAATCACAACATAGTAGCTTTCTGACAAATTACCGGGAATGTTTGTCAGAGATATCGTGCCATCAGTGCTCAGGGGAACTCCGTGCTGGCTGAAAACAGCATTGTAAGGAGATACTGTCCGGGCAAGTTCAACAGTGAGAGTATCAGAAATATCTCCTGAAAACAGGTCGAATGAGTTTTCTCCGTCATCACAGTCCTGTACTTTAACCAATCCATTGGCTCCATTGTACAAGCCCTCAAGAAACAGAGTAACATTCAGCGTCTTTGTACAGATATTTACTGTTATCGTACTTGTCGCACTACCGGTGCAGCCGGTTGTACCATCTGTATAAGTATAGGTGATTGTATGTGTTCCTTCTCCTGCAACCGACGGATCAAACAGACCGGTCGGACCGTCCGTGATGCCCGGACCGCTGTAAATACCATCAGTGGGTGATCCCTGGGTAAGGTGGATGGCCGCTGCATCAACGCATACCGTCGGCAGCGTTCCAAGGGTGACCGTCGGAAGAGGATTCTCAGTAAGGATGACTGACGTACGTGTACTGCTCACACAGTTGTTAGCCGTTACCCTTGCCTCTGCATGATAAGTGCCGGGGGCAGTGGGTATGTAGGTAGTATTGCCTGACAGCAATAACGTCCCTCCTGATGCCGCACTGTACCAGTCTGCAGTCTCGCCAGGGCCTACTGTAACCGTTAATGAGGGGATGGATTCTCCTGCACAGTACGACTGATCACCTCCGCTCACAGGAGCCGTTACCACAGGACAACTGCAGTCGGGTGAGGTTACTGACAGGCTGTTGTCACAGGTGTTGGCATCCGTTACCGTAACCGTTATATCGGTCCCTACTGCAACCCCGGATATCCTCCATACATTCCCGCCAAGATCAGTCACGGTCCCTGCACTGCTCGTTACCGTGCCTGAACTGACAGTGACTTCCAGAGTATAGGTTAACAGATCTGCCGAGCAGAAGGGTGAAGTGCTGACTGTGATTGTCGGCAGATCATTGACAGTTATTGTTCCGGTGGCAGCGACTGTACCGCAACCTCCTGTCAGGGGTATGCTGTAACTGAACGTACCAGCCGCAGCCGGGGTACCGCTGATATTGATCACGTCTGCTGCCCACAATGCCTCCACACCTGCCGGAAGGTTCAAGGGAGTCCCTATTCCGGTAGCACCGGTAGTGGAGAATGTAATGTCTGTCATGGCCGTGCTGATGCACACAGACTGATTGTTCGAGCCTGCCCCGGAGGTGAGTGAAACCGTATTCAGGGGAATTTCAGTTATGACAAGCTCACCGTTCATCTGTACTGTCCCGGCGATGTTTGCAGCCCGCACAGTCAATGTGCACGCCGGCTGCAGGCCGAAGGAGAGCGCGCTGCCGGTGCCGTTTATTGTGCCGACCGGAGAACCGTTCCTGTAGACAGTGTATGTTGCGTCTGACTCGGATCCGCTAAGTCCTGTCAGGGACCCACCCAAACCCGCGCAATAGGGTTCACCTCCTGTGAGGTCATACACTGCCGGTAACCTTGGATTCAGCAACGGATCCCCGTCAACAGTTGCATCCACACCCGGAGTAACTGCCAGCGGTGTGCTGTTTCCTTCAATATAGGCATAGAGTACCGTTGGCCAGAGGGGCGATACTGCCATACCACTGCAAAACTCCAGCCCTGCACGCGTATTGGAGGTGAAATCAACCGAACTTGTTATAGTAAAATGCGCCAGCAATGTACCGTTGCCGGAAGTGCCGATCAACGTACCAGTTCCTGCACCCGGCGGCACAGGCGGGATAGAATTGGCCATCAGCCTGATAAGCGTCTTCCCATCATAACCGGTCAATGGAGACACCACATCAATTGAGCCGGCAAACTGCTGAGCAGCATCCAGTCCCGAGCCGGTGTTGCTGTAACTGACCGTCAGCGTGCCGGTACCGTAGATTGAAGAGTTAACCAGCAGCCCCATCTGCAACGCCGCAAACTCAAAGGTCTGGGTGTTATCCGTATCCAGGAGCCAGAGGTTGAACTCAATTGTATTCGCAGTGGGTTGCGTTACATCTCTGACGGAAAGCACAAAATCGTCTACATCAGCCCATGCAGTCGTACCCGACAGTGCCATCAACACCAGCAGCATGGCCCCGGTCTTTGAATTGATTAAGCTTTTCATAATCAATTTTGGAATTATAAGTTATTCAAACCATCCTGGCAAAACGATCCTGAAACGCGAAATTCAAACATCACAGTTTTGACAAGAGCTGTTTTGTAAGATATTGCAATTAGCATAGTTAGCCTATTATGACGATGAAAATTCGATACACTTCCGTTCCGTCAGTCACACTGACATCTCTCCTGGCTGAGACCGGTAAAACAAGAAAACCCGGCTCGCTCTACAGGGCCGGGCATATGTTATTCATACCTCGATAAGGATCGTTCCCGGAGAAATGCCTTCAGGAATGCGTTAAGAATAAAAATATACTCAGCCTTTAAAAACAGCCTAAATTTAAGAATAAAGAACCATACGGAAACTTTAATTTGACCAAAAGGCAATCATGATAGATCAAAAGAACCATTTCATTCGGCTAACAGAAAACCAGGCCGGAAGACCACAGGCTTACCAATCCCTGACCTCCCGCTTTAACCCCCCGTCACCCCCGCCCCTCCTCAAGACAACTTTTCACTTTTTATTCAATAAGGGTTGCATTTTACATTCCCTGATGCTATTTTTATGCTCAATCTGAGGCGTACATGAACCCGCTTCTGTAAAGTATTTTAAATCAAAATATTAAAGCCATGACAAAAGGTCTCGTATCAAAGAAGGACAAGAAGAAAGAGCCGACCAAGAGCCTTAAGGAAAAGCGCAAGGAGAAAAAGGAAAAGAAAAGCTCAAAGTAGCAGGCCGGCCAGATTCTATTCTGCAGGAACCCCGATGAATAAAAACAGAACTAAATCGCCGTTCCCATGGACCTCCGTCAGTGTACTACTCTTCACTGCAGCGCTCCTTACCGCCAGCGTCATAATCTATTCAGGGGGCCAGAAAGAGAGAATTCTCCGTGATGCCGTCACCGAAATGGACGCCGTCGCGAACCTCAAGTCCGTCCAGGTAGCCGAATGGAAGAGAGAACGCCTTAACGATGCCACCCTGATACACGAAAACGTCACCCTCGTGGAACATATCGATGACATGTTCATCCGTGACGACCCGAGACGCGAAAAATCGAGGCTCATCCAGCTGCTCACCACCCTCATAGACAACTACGACTTCCGCGGAGCCGTGCTGGTAGACGCCGGCGGCAAACCGGGCATCGCCGTACCGGAATCCGAGGCCGTCATGGGGGAAAGCCTGCGCAGCAGCATCACCAAAGCCATCTCCAACCCCGTCATCTCTATCTCGGATTTCCATACTGCCACGGTGGTCAGCTACCTTCACCTTGACCTCCTCATCCCCATGAAGATGCCCTATGAAGGTGACACCGTGCTGGCCGGCGTGCTGGTCCTGCGCATCGATCCTGAAGAGGAACTCTTCCCCATGCTCTCCACCTGGCCCACCCCCGGCAGAACAGCAGAATGCATCCTCTTCCGCTTCGAGGGCGACTCGGTCATCTACCTCAACGGCTCAAGACTGGCTGGCTATGACAAACCCATCACCCTGGCCACCACAGATATGGAACTCAGCGTCCTCACTCCGCAGGGCGAAGAGAAAAAGGCCAGAACTTTTACTGACTACACCGGCACTGAGGTAGTTGCTTCCGTCAGGAAGGTACCGGGCTCCGACTGGTACCTCATCGCGAAAAAGGACTCATCGGAGATCCTCGAGAGATTCATGCGGGAGATCACCATGCTCTGGATGATCATGGGATTCGTTTACCTGGCCCTCGCCAGCCTGGCCTACCTTATCATCAAAGCCACCCGCGCCCGCTACCTGCGCGAAAAACAACAGGAAGAACTCAACCGCCAGGCCATCATGAAGCACTTCGACTACGTGATGAAACACGGCAATGATATCATCCTCCTGATTGACAATAATTTGAAAATAGTGGAGGCAAATGAGCGCGCCGTCACCACCTACGGCTATCCCCGGCAAAAGCTCATCGGCATGAACATTGCCAATATTCGTACCCCTCACGAAGCACCTCGCCTTGCGGATAATGTAAGAACCCTGCATGAAACCGGTTCATTATACATCGAAACGGTCCATGAAAGGAGTGATGGCACCACCTTCCCCATAGAGATCAGCGCCTATACCGTGGAGGTGGAAGGACAACAGTTCTTCCAGAGCATCGGCCGTGACATCACAGAACGCAAACGCACGGAAGAGGAGATGCGCGAAAGCAACAAGAAACTCAGCACCATCATCAATAACCTGCGGGGAGTGGTCTTCCGCTGCAACAACGATGCAGACTGGACCATGCAATATATCAGTGACGGCATCTACGAGCTGGCCGGATATCTGCCCAATGAGTTCATAAACAATAAGATAAGGACATACAGGTCAATCATTGACCCGCAGGATGCAGCCCATATCAAGAATGAGATCCATGAGGCTCTCAACACCGGCTATCTCTATACAATCGAATACCGCATAATCACCTCCTCCGGAAGCCGCAAATGGGTATGGGAACGCGGCCGCGGTTACTATGAAGGCGATAAACTGGTGGCGCTTGAGGGATTCATCTCTGACATCACCGAGAGAAAACGCATCGAGGAAGAACTCATCAGAGCCAAGGAAAAAGCAGAGCAGAGCGACAGGCTGAAAACTGCGTTCCTGCATAACATCTCGCACGAAATCCGCACCCCGATGAACGCCATCGTGGGATTCACAACCCTGCTCGACACACCCGAAATAACCGATGAGAGCCGCAGACAATACATTGACATTATTTACCAGTCGAGCAACCAGCTCCTCTCCATCATCACAGACATCGTTGACATCTCCAACATCGAGACGGGGCTGGTCAAAATCACCCGTTCCAACGTCAATCTCAACACCCTCATAAGGAGCCTCTTCGAGCAGTACCGCTTGCGCGCACAGGAGCAGAACCTGGTGCTCAACTTCTCAACCCACCTCGACGACCGGGAGGCGCAGGTGATGACCGACGAGACCAAGGTGATACAGATCTTTTCCAATCTCCTCAACAATGCCCTGAGATTCACCAAAAAAGGGCGAATAGAGCTGGGCTATGTTGTAAGAGGTGAGATGATCGAGTTCTTCGTGTCGGACACCGGCATCGGCATCGCCCCGGAGCACCAGGAGAAGGTGTTTGAAAGATTTTACCAGGTAGAGGGACCAAGCTCTAAAAAGTACAGCGGCACCGGCCTGGGGCTCTCGATATCAAAGGCATATGCCGAGTTGCTGGGAGGATCAATGTGGCTCATCTCCACGCAGGGCGAAGGGTCATTGTTCTGCTTCTCGATACCCTTCACGAGGCCGGCTGACCTGCCTCCCATCCAGAAGAAGCCGCCCCGCCCCGGCAGAAGATTGATCTGACCGGACCGAACCCTGCCCCGCACCGGCAGAAGATTGATCTGACCGGGCAGGAACCTGCACCGCCGGACAGAATCTAACAGACATTCTTCAGATAGATAACCGGACTGCCGGGTCCCGGCCTGCCGCGGCAAGGCCGTCCTAACCCTTCTTCTCCTCCTTTTTGATCACAATCCCCAACTCGTCAAGCTGCTCCTGCTTTATCGAGGACGGGGTGTCAATCATCACATCGCGGGCCTGGTTGTTCTTCGGGAAGGCGATATAGTCGCGGATGGTGTCCGAGCCACCCATGATGGCCGTCCACCTGTCAAATCCGAAGGCAATCCCTCCGTGCGGCGGTGCGCCGAAGCGGAAGGCATTGAGCAGGAAGCCGAACTGTTTCTGCGCCTCCTCTGCCGTGAAGCCGAGAGTGCGGAACATCAGTGACTGCGTCTCCGGGTCGTGGATACGTATCGAGCCCCCTCCTATCTCCGTGCCGTTGATGACCAGGTCATAGGCGTTGGCGCGAACACGCCACGGGTCGCTCTCCATATACTGCATATCCTCAGGCCTGGGCGACGTAAAGGGATGGTGCTTGGCGTAAAAGCGTTGTGTCTCGTCGTCCCACTCCAGCAGCGGGAAATCGACCACCCACAGAGGGGCGTATACAGCGCTGTCGCGAAGGCCAAGACGTCTCCCGATCTCGAGGCGCAGCTCACCGAGAGCAGTAAGCGTCTTCTCCCTGGGACCACCCATCATCAGGATGAGATCACCGGGTTCTGAGCCCGTTATCATCGCCAGGTTCACCAGGTCATCCTGGCTGTAGAACTTGTCAGCCGATGATTTGACCGAGCCGTCGGCCTCCACCCTGGCCCAGACGAGGCCCTTCGCCCCTATCTGCGGGCGTTTGACGAACTCCGTGATTTCATCTATCTGTTTGCGTGACCAGCTGCCGCATCCCGTGGCGGAGATGGCCCCCACGTAGGGCACCAGTTCGAAGGGCGGGAAATTCCGTCCCTTCATCACCCCGGTCACATCCTCGATGCACATCCCGAACCTTATGTCCGGCTTGTCAGAGCCGTAGCGGCTCATAGCCTCATCATAAGGCATGCGCGGGAAACGTTCTTCGAACTCCAGACCTTTGATCTCGCGGAAGAGGTGGCGTGCCAGCCCCTCGAACATGTTCAGGATGTCCTCCTGGTGGATGAATGACATCTCGCAGTCTATCTGCGTGAACTCCGGCTGGCGGTCGGCGCGAAGGTCCTCATCGCGGAAGCATTTCACTATCTGGAAGTACTTATCAAACCCGGCCACCATCAGCAACTGTTTGAATGTCTGTGGGCTCTGGGGCAGGGCATAAAACTCGCCATGGTGCAGTCTTGACGGCACCACGAAGTCGCGCGCACCCTCAGGAGTTGACTTGATCAGCACCGGTGTCTCCACCTCGATAAACCCCTGTCCGTCGAGGTAGCGTCGCACCTCCTGTGCCATCTTATGTCTCAGGATAATGTTAGAACGGACAGTCTGCCTGCGCAAGTCGAGGTAGCGGTATTTCATCCGCAGCTCATCGCCGCCGTCGGTATTCTCCTCGATAGTGAAGGGGGGAGTATCCGATGTATTGAGCGTTTCGACGCTTTCGGCAATGATCTCGATATCGCCCGTGGCGAGCTTCGGATTCTTATTGCTTCGCTCTGCGACGGTGCCGGTAACATGGATCACGAACTCGCGGCCCAGCTTGCGGGCCTTCATGCAGAGATCAGCATCAGTCTCCATGTTGAAGACGATCTGGGTGATGCCGTACCTGTCGCGCAGATCAATGAATGTCATCCCGCCGAGGTCCCTTGAGCGCTGAATCCAGCCGGCCAGGGTTACTCTTTCTCCAGCCATTGCCAGCGACAGCTCTCCGCATGTGTGTGTTCTGTACATTTCCGTTTTTTTGAGCAACAAAAATAAGCTATTCCGGTAATAAACGGTAAAAACTTTTCACCGGCTTCTCGCAGCTTTTTCCTAAACTTGCAGTGATTTTAAAGCGGATTTAACAGTATGGCAACCTCTCTAAAGACAAGGACAGCAAGACTTTCGGTTCTCTCGAACAGTCTGCTGATCATTTTGAAGGTGGTGGTGGGCGCCGTTACCGGCTCTGTCAGTATCCTTTCCGAGGCAATTCATTCATCCATCGATCTTGTTGCTGCAATAATTGCATTTTTTGCGGTGAAGGTATCAGGCAATCCGGCTGACGACAGGCATCCGTTCGGGCACGGTAAGGTGGAGAATGTCTCGGGGGTGATTGAGGCGCTGCTGATATTCGTCGCCTCTGCATGGATCGTGTACGAGGCCATCGGCAAGTTCCTGCACCCCGGCGAGACGGAGGCTCTGGGCCTCGGGGTGCTTGTGATGGCAATATCAGCAGTGGTTAACATTTTCGTTTCCAGGCGTTTGTACAAGGTGGCTAAGCTGACTGACTCGGTGGCGCTGGAGGCTGATGCCCTTCATCTGAAGACGGATGTAATCACCTCGGCAGGTGTGGCAATTGGTCTCGGGCTCATATGGATCACCGGGTGGCACGTGCTTGACCCCATTATTGCCCTTCTGGTGGCGGTAATAATAATATATGAATCCTGGATGCTGCTGCGCAAGGCATTCTTTCCGCTGCTTGACACGGCACTCTCGCAGAGCGAAATGAAAAAGCTGACTGACATCCTGGAGGAGATGAATGTTCATTACCATGATCTCCGCACCAGGGCTGCAGGACATCAGCGGTTCGTGGAGTTTCACCTTGATGTGCCGGCGCAGGAGACCATCGGGACCATCCACCGTCAGTGTGATCTGATTGAGGAGAGGCTGGAACGCGAGTTCAGGGACGTAAGCGTGATCATTCACCCTGAACCGAACAGGTGATCATTAAGTTTTAAGGCATGGAACCGGGAAGCGACGAATATTACATGCGCATGGCGCTGGCCGAGGCTGAAAAAGCCGCGGCGAGAGATGAGGTGCCTGTAGGGGCTGTGGTTGTTGCAGGAGGAAGCGGGGGCGCCGGTACAGTTCCCGGGGCCCCGGGCTCCGGAAGTGTCCAAGGTGCAGGGAGTGCCGGGAGTGTCGGGGGTGTCGGGGGTGTCGGGAGAATCGTAATCGCCCGCGCCCACAACCTGACGGAGACGCTGAATGACCCCACCGCTCATGCAGAGATGCAGGCCATCACGGCAGCGACCTCCTACCTGGGTGGCAAGTACCTCACCGGATGCACACTGTATGTGACAGTGGAACCATGCGTTATGTGTGCCGGTGCGCTGGCGTGGAGCCAGGTATCGGCAGTGGTGTGGGGCGCCGATGACCCTAAGAAGGGTTACACCACCACCGGGGCCTCCATCCTCCATCCGAAAACCTTGGTGCGCAAAGGTGTCCTTGCAGAAGAGTGCTCCGCCATCATGAAGCAATTCTTCAGGAAAAAGAGGGAGTGAGACCTGCAGGGGCAATTGAAAAAAAATTCTTAGGTTTGCTCAAAACAGAGCGATTATGACACTCAACAACGGAAAGAGGATTATGCTGCTGAGGCTGACCGCCTTTATAACCACGGTGGTTTACGTGTTATACATCTTCCTGGCCTATTTCCCGAAGATATTCCGGAATGCGATGTCAGAGGAGAGTCTCACTGCGCTGACTGTGGCAGTTACCGTTGTCTATCTGCTTCTCCTCTTCTGGCCGGTGATACGGCAGTACAGCTACCTGTTTTTCTCAGCTGACGAGAAGACGGTCACTCTCAGGTGGTATACCACGGGGCTGATGCCCGGAGAGAGCAAGAGCATCGAGATACCGTCCGGCCGGTTTGCCGGATATGAAATAACCACCAAAGGCATGGGTCTTTACCATTACATTACCCTCTATCAGCAGGTTCAGGGAAAGAGGGCTGCCTACCCGCCTGTCTGCATCACCGCTCTTTCGAAAGGGCAGCGCGAACTGATGGAAACGACCCTTAAAAACTACAAATCAGCCGGTTAGCCGTTACCGGATAAAACATGAGCAAAGTCATTTTTCATGACTTGAGGTTCAATGACCTTTGAGGAGTGATTGATCGTTTAATAAAATCATAAATTATAAACATACACTAAAATGAAAGTAAAAGAGATTCTGGCTGAGCTCGAAAAGAAGCATCCTGGTGAACCCGAATATCATCAGGCAGTCAAGGAAGTCCTTGAGACTATCGAGGATGTTTACAATGAGAACCCCAGGTTTGCCAAGGCAGGTGTTCTTCAGAGGCTGGTTGAGCCTGACCGTATATTCACCTTTAAAGTACCCTGGATGGATGACAAGGGCAATGTACAGGTCAATCTCGGTTACAGGGTGCAGTTCAACGGTGCCATCGGTCCTTACAAGGGCGGCCTGCGTTTCCACCCCACGGTTAACCTCTCAATCCTCAAGTTCCTGGGCTTTGAGCAGATCTTCAAGAACTCGCTCACCTCGCTCCCGATGGGTGGCGGCAAGGGTGGATCGGATTTTGATCCCAAGGGCAAGACAGACAACGAAGTAATGCGTTTCTGCCAGTCGTTCATGCTTGAACTGTGGAAGCACATCGGTCCCGAGACCGACGTTCCCGCAGGTGACATAGGTGTTGGCGGCCGCGAGATCGGTTTCCTGTACGGCATGTACAAGAAGCTTGCATCAGAGCATACCGGCGTGCTGACAGGCAAAGGGCTGAACTGGGGTGGTTCACTTATCCGTCCGGAGGCAACGGGCTTTGGCGGTATCTACTTTGTAAAGGAGATGCTGGCTACAAAGAATGACAGTCTCCAGGGTAAGAAGATATCAATCTCCGGCTTTGGCAACGTGGCATGGGGAGCAGCACTCAAGGCTACCCAGCTTGGTGCAACGGTTGTCACCATATCAGGTCCGGACGGTTATATCTATGATCCCGCAGGCATAAGCGGCGAAAAGATTGATTATATGCTTGAACTGAGGGCAACAAACCAGGATATTGTTGAGCCGTATGCGAAGAAGTTCCCCGGCTCGAAGTTCGTCAAGGGCAAGAGGCCATGGGAAGTGAAGGTTGACATTGCACTGCCATGTGCAACGCAGAACGAGCTGAACGGTGACGAAGCCCAGCTTCTGATCGCAAACAATGTGATCCTTGTTGCCGAGATCTCGAACATGGGTTGTACACCGGAGGCTATAGCTGAATTCCATAAGCACAAGATTCAGTATGCTCCCGGCAAGGCTGTCAACGCCGGCGGCGTAGCCACATCAGGGCTTGAGATGACGCAGAACTCGATGAAACTCAACTGGAACAAGGATGAGGTTGATGAGAAGCTGCATTCAATCATGGTCAATATACACGAAGCGTGCGTTAAGTACGGCAAGCGTCCTGACGGTTATGTAGACTATGTAAAGGGTGCAAATGTTGCCGGCTTCCTGAAGGTTGCCAATGCAATGGTTGACCAGGGATTGGTATAACAACCCGTATATATTAAATAATGATGCAAATGATCTGCATCATTATAACGTAACGCCAGGTCTGAGACCTGGCGTTACCTGCATATGGGGCAGGTATCTGCATCAATGATCCCGCAACCTGTATACATTGCCAGGGCAGGGTGTGATCATCCCGGCAAGCTCCATCTGGAGCAGCGTGGTCGAGAGTTTGTATACCGGTATCTCAAGCATCCGTGACAGGATGTCAATTGTCAGACCCCCTTCGCTCCTAAGAGCATCACAGACCTTTTTCTCATTTTCAGTTATGGCCGTGAAGAGTGTGGGCTGCACCGGGGCCGTCAGTGCGGCCGGCTTCCATCCGAGCATGTATTCGATATCACCGGGCTTCTCGACAAGAGCAGCCTTGTTGCATCTTATCAGCGCATTGCACCCGGCGGACCATTCATCGCCGGGACGGCCCGGAACGGCCATCACATCGCGATTGTAGGATGCAGCGATGTCAGCTGTTATGAGAGCGCCTCCTTTAATTCCGGATTCCACTATCAATGTGGCATCCGAGATGCCTGCAATAATGCGGTTACGCCTGATGAAGTTGTTTCTTTCCGGGAGGGTAGCCGAGGAGAAATCAGTTATCAGTCCGCCTCCTTCCAGCATCGCCCTGGCAGTGCCGGCATGCACGGAGGGATAGAGCGTTTTAAGGCCGTGACCCAGCACTGCCACGGTGGGGAGACCTGCATCGAGCGCCGCACGGTGGGCCGTTATATCCACACCGTAAGCCAGTCCGCTGACTATGATCAGGTCAGGAAAGTGTTCCGCCAGCCCTGCCACCATCTTCTGGCACAGCTCGCGGCCCCGCAGTGTGGCATGACGTGTCCCGACGATGCTGAGGATCATCGGTGCATCGAGGTCTGCAGTGCCGCGCATGTAGAACGTAACGGGCGAGTCCTCGCACTGGCGAAGACGCAGCGGGTAGTCGTCATCCTGGTAAAAGAATACCCTGATCTTGTTTCTTTCGACAAAATCCGCCTCCCGCTCTGCGGCAGGAAGGTATTCATGTCCGGCGACAACTGAGGCAAGGGACTCCCCTATGCCCGGGATCCGCATCAGGTTGCGGAATGATTCGTTAAAGACAGCCTCCACGCTGCCTGTGTATGATACCAGCTTCCTGGCGGTAATGTCGCCTACCCCCGGTATCATGCCAAGCGCAATCTTGTAAACAAGTGGCATTGATGACATTGTGCAATAATTTAGCGAGACAGGTCTAAGTTAGGCAAAATTCAGTTCGGACGCTCTTAGAGTGTCAGAAATTGCAGAAGGCGGGTTCTCACCCACCCCACCCCCTTTTGTCCGGGTTGGCCTGCTGCCGATTGCCTGAAAATATCTACTTTTGCCCCATGCAGCTTATTGACACCCATAACCATATATATCTTCCCGGGTTTGACGGTGACCGCGACGAGGTGATACAGAGATCCATGGCCGCCGGAGTCCGCAGAATCATGATGCCAAACATTGACTCCACCTCAGTGGCACCCATGATGGCTGCCGGGGAACGCTACCCGGGGATATGCCTGCCGATGATGGGACTCCACCCAACATCAGTGAAGGAGAATTACAGGGATGAGCTTGCCGTTGTCGAAACTGCCCTCCGGGAACATAAATATTATGGTATCGGGGAAACGGGGATCGATCTTTACCATGACAGGACCTTCGTGAAGGAACAGACCATCGCCTTCAGGCGCCACCTGGAACTGGCTGAGGAGCATGGACTGCCGGTGATCATACATGCACGGGAATCACTTGACCTGATCATCGAAGTGATCCGCTCCTTCGGGCCCGGCAGGGTGAACGGTATCTTTCATGCTTTCCCGGGCACGGCCGAAGAGGCGATAACGGTCATAAAACTGGGATTCATGCTCGGCATCGGAGGGGTGGTGACCTTCAAAAACGGGAGACAGGCAGAAGCAGCCATAGCAGCTGGCGTGAACAATATCGTGCTTGAGACTGACGCCCCTTACCTTGCTCCCGTGCCGTACCGGGGCAAGCGGAATGAATCCGCCTACCTGGTTCATGTAACAGATAAGCTGTCGGAAGTTCTGGCAATAACGCCGGTGGAGGTAGCTGACAGAACAACGGAAAATGCAATGAGGCTGTTCAGGCTGTAGATTTATGGAAACAACCAGGTCTATACTGATTATCTATACCGGAGGCACCATCGGGATGGTCAACGATCCGGTAACAGGCTCTCTGGTGCCGATCGATTTCAGGCATATCTCCGGTCAGGTTCCTGAACTGCGCCGTTTCGGATTCACCCTGGAGACGGTGACCTTTGATCCCGTGATCGACTCGTCAGAGGTAAATCCTGACACATGGCACAGAATTGCATCTGCAATTGAGGAGAACTACAACAGATTCGACGGTTTCGTGGTGTTGCACGGGACCGACACGATGGCATACTCTGCCTCGGCGCTCAGCTTCATGCTGCAGGGGCTTGAGAAGCCCGTCATCTTCACCGGGGCTCAGTTGCCAATAGGTGTGCTTCGCACCGACGGCAAGGAGAATCTCATTACGGCCATTGAGATTGCCGCAGCCCGTGAGAATGGGCTGCCGGTTGTGCCTGAAGTATGCATCTACTTTGAAAACAAGCTGTTGCGTGGCAACAGGACTATAAAATACAGTGCCGAGCATTTCAACGCGTTTGTTTCACCTAATCTGCCTCCCCTGGCGGAGGCCGGGATTCAGATCCGGTACAACAGGAATATAATAAGGTACCCCACGGTCCGCAGGCCTTTGACGGTCTCCGGAAATTTTGAGACCGCTGTAGCTGTTCTGCAGCTTTTCCCGGGCATAAGGCAGGAGACGGTTCATGCCATTCTGGCAACGGCCGGGATTAAAGGGCTCATTCTCGAGACCTACGGCACGGGCAATGCGCCAACGGTTTCATGGTTCCTCGACGAACTGAAAGTGTTCATTAAGGGAGGCGGCATGGTTCTGAACGTCACCCAGTGTCAGGCCGGCAGTGTGGAGATGGGATTGTATGAGACCTCGGCGGGACTGATCAGTGCCGGTGTCATCAGCGGCAGGGATATCACCACTGAGGCCGCCGTGACGAAGATGATGATCCAGCTTGGCAGCGGGCTTCCCCCGGAAAGAGTGGCATCAGGCCTTTCCAGGCCACTCTGCGGTGAAATGAGCTGAACCGGTTGAGGTAAGAAAAAATTGTGTAAATTGCGCCGTTTTTGGAGAGATGCAGGAGTGGTTGAACTGGCTCGCCTGGAAAGCTAGTATACCTCTAAAGGGTATCGGGGGTTCGAATCCCCCTCTCTCCGCAAAGATCATGAATGCCAGCCCCGAAGTGTCGGGGCTGGTTTCTGTTTTATGGAGTACGGCGAGCAAGCTTGCTTGCGAGAAGGATGACACAAAACAGAAATCTGCACGCAAGTGCAGGCATTCATGATCTTTGCAGGATATCCCGCATGGGATCACCGCAGGTAATCCCCCCTTCCCCTTAAATTTTATTAAAATCCTGCCGTCGTTGCACACTTTCCTTTTTTTTATATTTTTGTCCTAATATTCCGATAAACAATCTAACATGATGAAAAGAGTTCTTGTATTTATGGCATTTGCAGCCCTGCTTCTTATCGGCACGGCACAGACATCACAGGCACAGACCGATCAGGCTGCAACAACACAGCAACTTACCGAACAGACACAGTCAACATCTCCTGCAACCGGTGAAACGGTACTACACAAGGAGATCAAACGCCTCTTCATCGAAGGTGGCGCAGGCTTCATGGGCGTTGTACTCCTCTGTCTCATCCTCGGTCTGGCAATAGCAATTGAAAGAATCATCTACCTTAACCTGGCTACAACAAACACCGAGAAACTCCTCGCAAAGGTTGACAAAGCCCTCAGGGAAGAAGGTATTGATGCTGCCAAGGAGATCTGCCGGAATACCCGCGGACCGGTGGCCAGTATTTTCTACCAGGGTCTTGACCGGGCACATGAAGGTGTTGAGATGGCTGAAAAATCAGTCGTTGCCTACGGTGGTGTACAGATGGGACTCCTCGAGAAAAACCTTTCCTGGATATCTCTTTTCATCGCTATCGCCCCGATGCTCGGGTTCCTCGGAACGGTTATCGGTATGATCGCTGCATTCGACGCCATTGAGCAGGCAGGAACAGTATCAGCAACCATTGTTGCAGGCGGTATCAAGGTGGCCCTTATAACCACAGTATTCGGCCTTGTTGTGGCTATCATCCTCCAGGTGTTCTACAACTACCTGCTGTCAAAGATAGATGGCATATCAAACCAGATGGAAGACTCATCGATCACACTCATTGATATGCTGGCTAAATACAATCAAAAATAACCAGCCATGTCAGAAAGAATCACAAAGCTATCATCGATCCTGCTGTGGGTCTTGATGGGCCTGACAGTGCTCTTCGCCATACTCTTTTATGTAGGCGGAGTAGTACCCGGCACTGAAGGTACACGGTACGAAGAACCCAGGGTGACCAACTCTTTCATCGTATTTGCATATATTTTGCTTGCAGTCACTCTGCTTATGCTGGCCTTCTTCGCATTGCGAAACTACGTTATGAATCCCAAGGGACTCAAGGGCATGCTCATCGCGCTGGGAATCCTCGCCGTACTGATCGGCCTTGCAGCCCTGCTTGCTGACAACACGGTGCTGGACCTGCCTCATTACAAAGGTTCGGATAACGTCCCGCGCACTCTGTTCTGGACTGATATCGGCCTCTATGTGGCATATTTTCTCCTTGCCGGTGCGTTCCTGACGATTATCTACTCAGTTGTATCAAAGTATTTTAAGAAATAATTGAACGTCCGCCCTGCGGCGGAGTAAATTTTTACCAAATGGCAAGAAGGTCAACACCGGAAATAAATGCAGGCTCAATGGCTGACATTGCGTTCCTCCTTCTTATTTTCTTCCTGGCCGCCACCACGATGGACTCTGACACGGGACTGATGCGTCAGTTGCCCGCTATCCCCGATCCAAACGTCCCGCAGGATGTCAATAAGATCAATGACAGAAACATCCTCGAGGTGAAGGTTAATAAGGATAACCTGTTGCTGGTTGAGGGACAGCTAACCGAGTTCAGCCAGCTCCGGGAGATTGCGTACGATTTTATCCTCAACGCCAATGATGAGCCAAATAAACCTGAAAAGGAGGTTGTAAACATCCCCTTCTTTGGCAATGTATCAGTCACAAAGGCGGTCATCTCACTGCAAAATGACATTGGCACAAAATACGGTGTCTATATCGCTGTGCAGAACGAACTGATAGCCGCGAGGGCAAAGTTACGTGACAACCTGGCCAGACAGGAGTTCGGCATACCTTATGAAAGACTTGATGAAGACCGCAAGGGAGCCATTGACAAGTTCTTTCAGGTACCCATCTCGGAAGCCGAACCAAAAAGGATAGGAGGAAACCAGTAATGGCAAAGTTCATCAAAACCGGAGGAAAATCAGTCAAGGCACTGAACACCTCTTCGCTGCCTGATATCGTCTTCATGATACTCTTCTTTTTCATGGCCGTTACAACGATGCGCGAGACCGATGTGATGGTCACCGTCCGTATACCCGAAGCCACTGAAGGAAAAATACTCGAGAAGAAATCGCTCGCCAGTTTTATCTATATCGGCGAACCCCTCGAGGCATTCCAGGGAATGTATGGCACTGAGCCAAAAATTCAGCTGAATGACACCTTCAAGGAACTTGCTGACATACAGGACTTCATCGCGCAGGAGCGCGAACAGCTTAGCGAGGCAGACAAGACCAAGATGCTGGTAGTGCTCAAGATCGACCGTGACACCAGGATGGGTGTTGTGACAGACGTGAAGCAGGCGCTCCGCCGCGCCAGCGCACTGAAGATCATGTACGCCAATACCAACGTAGACAAGATTACACACATTTACTAGATACCCGGTTATCTGGTCACATATACGGTAGCGGCAGGTCTCAGACCTGTCGCTTCT
>AMWB02028704.1_pt1 | contig 36065 bp, 32 predicted proteins | sample 200311 | NCBI WGS metagenome assembly AMWB02 (sample SAMN02737377, study PRJNA173069) | bioreactor metagenome | biome: anode biofilm in microbial fuel cells | place: USA: California | collected 2010-12-16
AAGCTGGCTGAAAGTCGATGGTAATCACAAAAAATAATGGACCTGCTCCAGACCGCGGCTCTCATCACCAAGAAAGACATGGATCACACAGTGGGCAATGCCGTGAGAAATATCTTTATCGCCATTGTTGCTGCTGTTGTTGTCTCACTTCTGCTGGGATTTATCATCAGCCGGAAAATAACCGCGCCCTTGCAAAAAGCCGTCTCTTTTGCCGACAGCCTTGCCGAAGGGGACCTGACCACGACAATTGATATTAACCAGAATGATGAAACGGGCATGCTGGTGAAGGCGCTGAACAGGATGGCCGGACGACTGCATGAGGTTATTTCCAATATTTCAGAAGGCATGAAGGGTCTGGCCGCCGCATCAACCGAACTGTCGAGCACGGCCCAGGGCCTGGCAACGGGAGCGGAGGAACTGACAGCCCAGGCATCGACCACCGCGGCGGCAGCGGAGGAAATCAGCGCCAATCTCAATGTGGTTACCACCACCGCTGAATCCATGGGAAGCCAAAGCCGGACAGTCGCCTCTTCCGCCGAAGACATCAGCTCCAATGTCACTTCCGTGGCTGCGGCCATTGAAGAGATGTCGGCTTCCATCCGGGAGGTTTCCCAGAACTGTGCCCAGGCGCAGCAGATGGCCGTCATTGCCAGCGAGGCAAGTCAGGGTGCCAGCGAGAAAATGAATGCCCTGAACCGGGCGGCAACGGATATCGGCAAGGTCATTGATGTTATCAGCGAGATCACCGAACAGACCAAACTGCTTGCCTTAAACGCCACCATCGAGGCCGCCCGGGCCGGGGAGGCGGGGAAAGGTTTTGCCGTGGTGGCCGGCGAGGTCAAGGATCTGGCCAAACAGACGGCCGCGGCAACTGAAAATATTGCCCGTCAGATCCGCGACATGCAAGGACAGACAGGCGGTGTGGTGGCTGACATCGAGAAAGTGACGGACATCAACGGCAAGGTGATGGAGTATACCAATACCATTGCGGCGGCGGTGGAAGAACAAACGGCAACCACCGGCGAGATCGCCCTCACCATCAGCGGAGTGGCCGACAGATCCGGAGATGTATCGGACCTGGCCAAGGGCTTCTCCGTTTCCATCGAGCAGGAGCTTGTCAGAGCCATTCAGGAAGCGACCACCGGAGTTGACGAGGTATCGCGCAATATCAACGGGGTTAACGATGTGGCTCGGGAATCAGCCCGGTCCGCCGACGGCATCGACAGCGCATCCAACGAACTGGCCGAACTGGCCAACAAACTGCAGATGGATGTGGACAGGTTCAAATTGAGTTGAGCAAAGCGGTCGATTATCGGTGCCGTCCATCCGGCGGCACCGACCGCCGAGCCCTTGAACGGACAGCCGTCACAATCACAGGCCGAATATTTTTTTCAGCCGAGAAAAAATCCCGCCGAAAAACGATTGTTCCCGTGCTTCTCTTTCTTCGCCAATGGCGCGTTCTTCCCCCGCTTCTTCCTTGAGAACCGCTTTTTCGGCAACAGCTTCCTTTTCCTCCGCAGCCGCGCGGACCTCCGCGACTTCTTCCCCGGCTAGGGGTTCGGCAAGCGGCACTTCAGGAACAACATCCTCTTTCGCTGCGGCTGAGGAGATCTCCACCACGGCCGTTTCTTCAACGACTTCAACGATCCCCTCCTGCCCAAGAGGAACAACCGGCGATTCCTCCATCGCGGCAAGCCCTTGCTCCGGCACTTCTTCGGGGATTTCCGCAAACGGTGTCAGGTCCGGGAGAAGTTCTTCCGCCACATCTTCTTCAACATCCAGCAGTTCATCAATGTCGATTGATTCAAGCTCAACCGCTTCTTCAGGAACCGTTATGTCGGCAGCCGCCTCATTGGCCGAGAAATCATCAAGTTCGACATCAAGCGAGGGCAGATCAGTCAATCCCTCATCGAGGCTGGTTTCAGCACCGCCTTCATGGCACGTGACACCCCTGGCCTCGACAATTTGTCCCACATGTTGCTTGGCTTCCCGCCAATACTCGGGCATATGCTCGGCTAAGCCGAGCTCCGTTGCCTTTTGTTCCCATTCGGCATTCAGCGCGGCAATTTCCTCATCGCTGAAACCGTATCCCTGAACATTATTTGCCGTGAAAATTTTTATTTTCACCATGAAACCGTTTCCTGAAAAAAATTGAGTCACAACCTCGGATCACAAAGGGTGCAAAAAGCAAAGAAACCTCTTCCGGAAGTCACGCCGCATCTTCCGGGGGCTCTTTTGGTATCACTGTTTACACCGTGGCAATCGGATCGCGGCAACGTCTCTCACTAAGTATAGTTATTTGCTTTTCGGAAAATTTTGTCAACCTGTAACCAGCGACAGCCAGGTGACGACAAAAAGCGTCAGGCTGATCAGCCCGTTCATGGTGAAAAAGGACATGTTGATGCGGGAAAGGTCGCGGGGATTAACGATGATATGCTGATAAAAAAGCGAGGCAGCGGTCAGGACGATGCCCATATAATAAAAATAATTGAGATTGCAGACCATGCCGGTGGCGACAAAAAGGACAAAGGCCACGGCATGGAAGAAAACAGCCAGTTTGAATGCCCTTTCGCGCCCGAAACGGGACGGCAGGGAAAAAAGCCCGGCCTCCCGGTCAAAATCAGCATCCATGCAGGCGTAGACCGTATCAAACCCGGCCACCCAGAAAAGCACTCCCAGGGAAAGCGCCCAGGGAAAGCCGGCGAGAGTCCCCTTGACCGCCACAAATCCGCCCAGGGGCGAAAAGGCCAGGGCAACCCCCAGCACGAGGTGACAAAGCCAGGTAAAGCGTTTGGTCAGGGAATAGAAGAGGGTGAGCCCCAGGGCAAGGGGCGCGAGTTGCAAAGTCAGGGTGTTGAGATTGTAACAGGCGAAAAAAAAGAGCAGTCCGGCAAGAATCACCATGGCCCAGGCCTCAGCCATCTTCACCGCGCCTGCCGGAATGGCCCGCTCGGCCGTACGGGGGTTTTCCCGGTCAAAACGGGCATCGGCAATGCGATTAAAACCCATGGCGCAGGTGCGGGCGCCCACCATGGCAAGCACCACCCAGAAAAAAACCGTGGTCTCAGGCACCCCGCCCGCGGCCAGAAAGGCCCCCATCAGAGCAAAGGGCAAGGCAAAAACCGTATGCTCGAACTTGATCATTTCAAGCAGGATAGCGATTTTCTTAAACATCAAGACCACTCCACTCTTTGAGTCCGGGCACGTGAATGCCTGCCTGGGCGGCCACCCGCCCGGCAAAATGGCGGGCCATTTCCGACAAATCCCTGGGCTGATGGTAAAAGGCGGGCATGGCGGGACAGATAACAGCCCCTGCCTCCGAGGCCCGCAACATGTTGCTCAAATGATTTCGATTAAACGGGGTTTCCCGCACCGCCAGCACCAGGGGTCGTTTCTCCTTCAGCATCACATCCGCCGCCCGGTGAATGAGGTTGATCGACAGCCCGCCGGCAATGGCGCCGAGAGTCCCCATTGAGCACGGCAGGATGACCATGGCGTCATAACGGGCCGAGCCGCTGGCCGCCGCGGCGGCAAAGTTGTCGACGGCAAACCATTTCCGCACGCAGGAGAGATCGGACGGCCCGAGTCCGGTTTCAAGCTGCAGCACCTTAACGCCTGCCGTGGAAATAATGCCGTGCACCTCCACATCAAGCGGCTCAAGCAAACGGGAAAATTCAACGGCATAAAGGGAACCGCTGGCGCCGGTTATGGCCAGAATGATTTTTTTCATTTTACCCCTATGTAAACGGAAACAATGCCAAAGGTGAGCGGCCGGCGGGAGACATGGGCAAAACCGGCTTTTTTCATCATGCCCATCAACTCCTCCGGTTCATAAAACCGGGCGATGGAACTGGCCAGATACTCATACGCCTCCTTGTCACCGGAAACCAGGCCGGCAACCTTGGGCAGCACCTTGTTCAGATAAAAGGCATACACAGGCTTGACGATAACATTCCGCGGCCGGGAAAATTCCAGAATAAGCAGTTTCCCGCCCGGTTTCAGTACCCGGTGCATCTCGTTCAAGCCGTCCTGGGTGCGGCCGAGGTTGCGCACGCCGAAGGCCACGGTAATCCCCCAAAAGCTGGCGTCGCGGGCGGGGATCTTTTCACCGTCGCCGCAGACCGGGAAAATCCGTGCTCTTCTGCCGTCACGGGGCAAAGTTTTTATCCCGGCCCGCAACATATCCTCACAGAAATCGATGGCCACCACCTGCCGGCCAGGCGCCTGCCGGGTCAGTTCCAGGGAAAGCGGCAGGGTGCCGGCGCAGAGATCAAGCACCGCGCCGGTCGGAAACATCTTCAATTCCCTGGTGGTCACCCACCGCCAGTAACGATCGATCTGAAAACTGAGCAACGAATTTAAAAAATCATACTTATGACTGATGGAAGAAAACTTTTCCTTGACGAAGGTCTTCTTTTCATCCGGATTTTGCATTATGTGGTCCTATTGATTTTGTTGGTCCGACTGGTTGGATTGGTCGTATTGGCCTCACTGGTCGAATAGCCTATTTGCCTCATAAAGTCCAGTAGCCTGATAAAACCGGATGACCCTGGAAAGGTGACCAGCAAGACCAGTGAGACCGCAAGACCGTTCAGACAGGTCAGACTAAAGAAACCGGCAAGGCTGCTGCCGGCAGCTCCCCCCGCCGGATAAGATAATCAAAAAAAAGCTCCAGGGCCAGCAGCTTGCGCGGACTAAGATCATACTCGATGCCGCTCAGGTAGCGGCGGCAGGACTCGACATCCATGGGGATTCGCGGCGCTACCTGCCGGCAGACGGCGGGCAATACTTTTTTCCCTTCCTCGATACAGAAAAGCAGTTCCCGGCGAATCTCGTGCACGGTCTGCTCATGGCGCCGGAAAAAATCATCCCGCACCGCCCAGACGGCAAAAACAAACGGAAGTCCGGTGTGCTGCTGCCAGACGTGGCTCAAATCAAGGCAGAAGGGAAAGTCTCCCTGCTGCTGCAGACGAAGCGCCTCATCACCGATGGCGAGCTGTGCGACCACATCATGCCTGTTGCCGTTGTCCTTGTTGATTGCATAGCAGGGCGTTACCCCCAAAAACTCCTCCAGGATGATCTTCACCAGGGCGTTGGAGGTCTGCGACTGGGCGGAGAGACCGACCAGCCTGCCGGAAAGTTCTTGCGGGGCGATCCCGGAAAAAAGGAAAACACTGCCCACCGGGCCGGTGGCGCTGATGGAAAGCCCGTCAAGCACCCGGTAAAGATGAGGGTTGGCCCCATACTCGTGGCTTGAAACAAAACCGAGATCAAGCTCGTTGTTGCAGAGCATGCGGTTTAATGTGCTGGGCGCCCCTTCCACCACCTGCCAGTCCGTGCGCTTCACCCGTTGCTGCCAGATGACGTAAAGTGGCGCCGTGTTGATAAAATTGACCATGCCGATGCGCGCCGTCGTCATCCTCTTTCCTCCCCAACCCACCCAACCCGTGCCGAATTTCCGACTCCGGTCAGGAATTCATAGACATCCGCCCCTGACACTCCTCGGCCCTGCACTGCGAGAAAAGGAACGCGACTCCCCGGACAAAGAGTTCCGCCGGTGTCAAGACCAAGAGCCCGGGCACCACCCATGGTCGCCATCCGGAAAACATCCGCCGGATCAATCCCCGGATGATCCTCGCACAGCAGGCGCATCTCCTCCCACATGCTCATCAGCGGATTGCTGGCCGGGCTGTCGGTACCAAGCGCGGGCAGCAGTCCCGCGGCAAGCATCCGGGCAACCGGCGCCTTGCCCACCCCGAGAAACCGGTTGCTGACCGGACAAAGGCAAACCTTGGCATGGCGCGAGGCCAGAAGAGCTATCTCCTCATCGGTCAGGTGCACAGCGTGAACACAGAGGGTGCGCTCATCCATCACGCCCAGCCGATCAAGATAGGTTGCCGCCCCGCAACCGGGCGTCTGAAAAGAACCGTCCCAAACGCCGCGCTGCCGGACAAAATCCCGCAGAGGCCCTCTGCCGTCCCTGAGAAAGACGATTTCCGTTTCCGATTCCGCCACATGAATGGGGAAGAGATGACCGCGCCGCAGGCTGCGTTCCTTGAGCTTCCGGAGCAGACGCGGGTGCACCGAATAGGGGGCATGGGCGGTGCAGTCACAATCAATTTCGGCAAGACGGCCCATGACATGCTCAGCCGCGTCGTGACCAAGCCCCAGCATTTCCAAAAAAAAGAAGACCTTGAGCGCCGCTCCCTGACCGATGTCACGGCTGGCCGGCAGATTGCCGATATCAGCAAGACAGGCCACCCCCTGTGCATGAAAGGCGGCAAGCTGACGGCGGCCCGCAACGAGCGGATCGACCCCGCTCGCCTCTCTTTGCGCAAGCAAACGGCTGATCCAGTCGGTGATGTCCTCCCCTGCCCTCTGCTCCCGGCCAAGACCGCCGAGGTGGGAAAGCTCGAGATGGGTATGGCAGTTCACAAGGGCAGGGATCAGAATCGATCCTTCATGATCCCGCACCGCGGCCGTCCCGGCAAGCACGGCAAAACGATCCACCGCGACGATGACGCCGTTTTCGACCAGCACCGCACCATTTTCAATTGGGGGAGATATGACCGGCACCACCAGGGGCGCACGGTGGAGGATTTTCATCAGCGTCCCCTTACACCAGAGTGTAATCCATGGTGCGCTGCCGAGGTTCAAAACCTGCGCCCTGCACGATCCGGCGGATTTCCTCCTCCGTCAGCCTGAAGCTCACCCCGGCCGCGGCCACCACGTTTTCCTCGATCATGGTGCTGCCGAAATCATTGGCCCCGAAAAAGAGGGAAATCTGGGCGATCTTCGGCCCCTGAGTCACCCAGGAGGCCTGGATATTATCGATATTGTCCAGGAAAATACGGGAAAAGGCCAGCATCTTCAGATAAGAAAAGGCCGTGGTTTTCGGCAGATGGGCATACACCGTGTTGTCCGGCTGAAAGGGCCAGGGAATAAAGGCGGTGAAGCCGCCGGTGCGATCCTGCAGGTCACGCACCCGCTGCAGATGTTCAATCCGTTCCTCCAGGGTCTCGATATGACCGAACATCATGGTGGCGGTGGTGCGCATCCCCTGATGGTGGGCCTCCTCCATCACCCCGATCCATTCATCGGCCGAGCATTTGCGCGGCGCCGTTTCCCGGCGCACCCGGTCGGACAGGATTTCCGCTCCGCCGCCGGGGATGGAATCAAGTCCGGCACCTCGCAGGCGCACCAGCACCTCAGCCACGGAAAGACCGGAGAGCGTTGCGAAATGGCACACCTCGGGCGGCGAAAAACCATGGATATGGATATCATGCCCCTTGATAAAACGCAGCATCTCCTCATAATATTCCAGCGGCTTGTCCGGATGAAGCCCGCCTTGCAGCAGAATCTGGGTGCCGCCCAGACTTTTTGTTTCCTCAATTTTTCGACCCAGTTCGGCAAAGGAAAGCAGGGAACCCCGGTCATCTTCCGGGGCCTTGTAAAAGGCGCAGAATTTACAGGCGGAAATACAGATATCGGTGTAGTTGATGTTGCGGTCAATCACATAGGTGACCATGGGCGCGGGATGCTTGCGCCTGCGGATGGAATCAGCCAGCATGCCGAGCTGATAGAGATCCCCCTCGCGCAGCAGGGCAAGCCCCTCATCGCCGCTGATCCGTTGACCCGTGGTGACTTTTTCAATTATATTTTTCATACGAAATTCCCGTCTTATTGGTCCGACTGGTCTTATTAGTCCGGCTGGTCTTATTTGTCTTACTGGTCAAATGTAACCGTCTATCGGACCAGTCAGACTAATACGTCTTTATCACATCATAAAGTGTGCCGCGCTGTACCGGAATGCGGCCCGCTTCCTTAATAAGCCGCACCAGCTCGTCAATGGACATGGCCTGTTCGGTGTCCGCGCCCGCCATGTGAGTGATGATCTCCTCCTTCACGGTGCCGTCCACATCGTCCGCCCCGAAAGAAAGCGCCACCTGGGCCATTTTCGGGCCGATCATCACCCAGTAGGCCTTGATGTGGGGAAAATTATCAAGGAAACAACGGGCCACCGCAAGGTTTTTCAGATCATCCATGCCGGAGGTGCGGGAAAGATTGGCCATTTCGGTGTTTTTCGGATGAAAGGCCAGGGGGATAAAGGCGAGAAAACCTCCCGTCTCACCCTGCGCCTGACGCAGGGCGGCCAGATGGTCGATACGCTCCTCCACCGTTTCAATATGGCCGTAGAGCATGGTGGCATTGGTTTTCAGCCCCAGCCGATGGGCGGTTTTCGCCACCTCGAGCCACCCCTCGCCGGACAATTTTTTCTCGCAGGTCAGCTTCCTGATCCGCGGGCTGAACACCTCCGCTCCGCCGCCGGGAATGGAATCAAGCCCCGCCTCCATGAGAAGCCGCAGGGTTTCGTCCACCGGTTTGCCGGCAAGCTTGGCCAAGTGATCGATCTCCACGCAGGTGAAGGCCTGGACATGAATATCCGGCCGGATCGCCTTAATCTCCCGGAGAAGTCCGGTGTAGTAGGCAAAGGGCAGATCCGGATGGATCCCCCCCACCATGTGGATCTCACTGACGGGCTCGGCCAAGCGCTCCCGCACCTTGGCACCCACCTCGTCGCGGCTCATCTCATATGCCTTGTCCGAGTCTTTCGGCCGGCCGAAGGCGCAGAATTTACAGAGATTGGTGCAGATGTTGGAATAATTGATATGCTGGTTATAGATAAAATAGGCGTTATTGCCGTTTTTCCGTTCCCGCACCATGTTGGCCAGGTATCCCACCGCCAGCAGATCAGGCGATCGATAAAGCCTGATGCCGTCGTCCGCGCTGATCCGCTCCCCTGCCGCTATCTTTTCCAGGATGTCTCCCAGACCTGCCTTTTTGATGTATGAGTCCATGATCGAGTTACCTGAGTTACATAATGAAATGATTTATTTTCTTTCTTCTTAAGGCTGGGGAATGGCATGAAAGTCAATCAAATCCGCATTCCGCAATCCGCGATCCAAAATCTAAGTGGCCGCCAGTCCCTCCCGCAGCACCTGCAGCACCAGATCAATCTGACCGGTTAATTCGTCGTGTTTTCTGCCGGCAAGTTCCAATCCGCAGTCAAGGGAGCGCTGGGCGTAACTCTGCAGAAAACGGTCAAGAACGGCATCAAGGATAAAAACCATCATTGGCAAAGGGATGTCCCGCCGTATCGCTCCCCGTCCCTGCGCCGCTGCGCACAGCGGGCCAAAAAATTCTTGGGAAAAAAGCCGCACCTGGGAAAGGAGCGACTCCCTGTTCGGCACGTCGTGCTCAAAAAGAACCTTCAGATAAATCTGAAAATAGTCAGGGTAGCGATCAATAAAAAGGAGTCCGGCCAGTAATACCTTTCTGACCTGGCAAAAAAAATCCTCTTTCCCCCCGGTTCCGGCCTCCTTGACGGTTTTCTTCACCAGCCCGGTAAAGCGGTCAAAGACGAAAAAAAAGAGCATTTCCTTGTTGGCGAAGTATTGATAAAGCGATCCCTTGGCAATCCCCGCTTCCCGGACAATGGTGTTGATGCTTGCCTTGCGGTATCCTTGCCGGGCAAACTCGCCCACCGCCGCGTCGACTATTTTCTCCTGCTTTTCAAACGGCAGATTATTGAAGGTATTTCGTATTGTTGCGCCTTGTTTTGTCATAATGTGACCAGGTGGTCATATTAGTCCGCCAAAAACATTATGCAAGGAAAAAATGGATTTAAAAAATAAGCTGGGGTATTTTGTAGAATTGAGAAAACAATGGCGCAATGAACAAAGACGATTTCACCGATCACCGCCACCACTCTACCAAGGGAACAAAGCGTTACCAAAGAACCGTCATGAACAAACAAAACCTGAAACGCATTTCATATATTTCTTTTGGGGCAAGCGTCCTGATCGGCGTCCAGCTCCTGTTGATAATCCTCAAGGGAGAGGCGGCATGCCTGAACGAAGGGTGCAGGGTGGTTGAAAACCTGACAAAAATAAGCCCCCTCCTCTTCAATCTCATCGGTTTCATTTTTTTTCAGTGTGTGTGCTGGATTTTTTATCTGGCCCGCAAAAAGGAAAATTCATGCCTTGACCTTGCCCGGCTGCTTCTCCTGAGCGGGCTTGCGGTGGAAGGTGTCCTGCTCTCCTACCAGATTTACGTCGCCGAAACATTCTGCTCCTACTGCCTGATCATCTTTGCTTTCGTCTTCCTGCTTACTATCCTCGCGGGTCGCAGGCAGATCATCGCGGGAACCGCCCTGCTCGTCGGCATCTTTGCCGTTTCATCCATGCTGAGTTACGGCCCCACCGCCCTGCTGTCCAAAAAACAGACCATCACCAACGGCACCTACGGCATTCGCCTCTGCTCGAACCCCAGTAAAGAGCTCTATCTGTTTTTTTCCGCGGATTGCCCCCATTGCAAAAACGTCATCACGGCATTGGAAGGCTGCACCAGCTGCAATTTCCACTTCAACCCTATTGAAAAGATAGGCGACGAGGTATTGAACGGCAGCCTGCAACGTACCGATTCCTATGATCCGGAATTAAATAAACTTCTGCTCAAACTGCTCGGCATCGATACCATTCCGGTTTTGCTGGAAAAAACACCATCAGGATTTTCAATCATTCGGGGAGAAAAGGAGATAATCAGCTATGTCCAACAGTCGTGCTATCTGGCTGATCCGCTTCTTTACCTGCAAAAAAGCGAACCAGACAACCAAAGCAATGTGCCTGTTTTCAGACAGGAAGGGGAATGCTCAATGACGGTTGAATGCGATGAAGAAAAAAAATAACTCATTTCTTCACTTCTTTGCCCATTTCGGCAAGAACATCTTCCGCAATATCCGGATAAAACCTTTTCAGGCATTCCGGACAGATGCCATGGCTGAATCGCGCTTCCGAATGATCCCTGATATACGACTCAATCTGTTTCCAATAACCCTTGTCGTCTCGAATTTTTTTACAGCTGGCGCAGATCGGCAGCAAACCGCTTAACAGTTTGACCCTTTCAAGCGCCTCTTCAAGTTTTTCCTTCTGCTGCTGCAACAGATCCCGTTGTCGCTTCATGGCAAGATGGTTGGCCACGCGGAGACGGACAACATCCATATTGAAAGGCTTGGAGATGTAGTCTGAGGCGCCCAGGGCAAGCCCTCGGGATTCTTCACTCACCTGGCCAAGCGAGGTAATGAAAATAACCGGAATCAAGGCGGTTGCCGGGTCCTCCTTAAGACGTGCGCACACTTCATACCCGTCCACTTCCGGCATGACAATATCAAGCAACACCAGATCAGGCCGCTCGTCCATGGCAATGACGTTGAGAGCGATCCGACCGTCGGTGGCGATTTTGAGACGATAGAGATCGCCCAGTGCCTCGACCAGCATCCGCACATTCACCGGATGATCATCGACAATGAGCACCAGAGGTTTGCCGGGCGGCGCCGGCCCTTGCTTTGCGTTATCCTCCAGATTCACTCCGGCCATTACCCCTCTCCTTCCGATCCAACGGCAAAGGTTGATGCTATTTTATCAAGCAGATTTAAAGCGGTATCATACCGGTAATTATGCAGTTGCTTCCGCAAATCATCCAGAAGTTCGTCATCAACATGACCGGCGAGCACGCCGTTGAGTTCCTGCAGCAAGTTGTCCGGCACCACGTCATAGCCGGCCAAGATTGTCCGCACCTTCCGGACAAGTTCATTTATGGCGGCTCGATCAAGAGGGCGAGGAACACCGTGGACCCTGGGCAAGGAAATGTTTGCCTGAACTGCCTGTACCGCCGCCCGAAGCGCCTCGACAAATCGTGTGGAAGAAACGCTGGAGCCGGCTTTCAGCTCTTGTTCCAGAAGGCTCGCGGCGTGATACAGATCCATGGCGCCCAGGCTGCCGGAAGTCCCCCTGACACGATGGACCACCCGTGACGCCTCCGACAGTCGCCCATCATCCATCAGGGCGGTATACTGGTCAAGATCAGCGGCAAGATTTCCGGCAAAAGAAACAAGAAGCCCGGCCAGCAATGGCCGGTTGCCGCATATTCGATCCACGGCGGCGGGAAGATCAAAACCGGGCAGCGAATCCGGCAGTATGTAATTCAAACTCGCCTGTTCGCTTAAGAAAACACCATTCGACGAATTCGGCCGCCGTCCGACGGGCCGGATCCATTGCAGCAAAACTTCAGCTAATTGATCAGGCTCCAGGGGCTTCGCCACATGATCATTCATTCCCGCCGCCAGACAGGCCTGCTTTTCATTGGCCAGGGCCGCGGCGGTCAATGCAATGATCGGCACGTTTTTCCCCCAGTCGGCGGCCCGGATCATTTTTGTCGCCTCAAAACCATCCATCTCCGGCATATGCAGATCCATGAGCACGGCATCATACTGCCCCGCCTCCACCATCCCTATGGCGGTGAGACCGTTTTGGGCGATATCGACCAGAAAACCGAACTTTTCGAGCAATTCCCGCGCCACCTGTTGGTTCAGTTCATTATCCTCCACCAGCAGCAGGCGGGCGCCGCGAATCTCCGCCAGTTTGCCGGTCAGCCCCCTTTTGCGGCCGAAATCCCGCCGCTGCTCTCCCCCAGCCTGCCGATTCTGGATGCGGAAGATTGCATCAAAGAGACCGGCGGAGGTAAAGGGCTTGATCAGGATTTCATCAAGATGGAGATTGACGGTTGTTTCCCGCAGATGTTCCACACCAGACGCCGAAGACATCATAATGACAAAGGCACGCGGCTGATTGCCCTGCTTTGTTTCATCCCGCACTGCCGCGGCCACGGCCGGTCCGTCAACACCCTCCATTTTCCCATCCAGCAAAAAAAGCTCAAAAGGGCGATGCTCCCGACCGGCCTGCATCATGGCCGCCATCGCCTCATCTCCGGATGCCGCGGTGACAACATCAAAAGACCATGACGCCAATGTCTGCCGCAGAATCTGCCGCGAGGTCGGTTGATCATCCACCACCAGCACCCGCATATTCCTGAGCTTGCCGGGATCATACAGGACAGGCAGTCCGGCAGCCGGTTCAAGCTGGACGATAAAGGAAAATTCACTTCCCCGGCCAAGCTCGCTTTCCACCGCAATCTCCCCACCCATCATCGTCACAAGTTTTCTGCTGATGACAAGCCCGAGCCCGCTGCCGCCGAATCGCCGGGAAATGGAACCATCCGCCTGACTGAAGGCATGAAAGAGCTTGCCTTTCGTTTCCTCGGCGATACCGATGCCGGTATCCCGCACACTGAAACGAAGCAGAAAGGAGCGGGCCGTGCGTTCCAGGCATTCCACCTTGACATGGATCTCACCCCGGCTGGTGAATTTGACCGCGTTGCCCACCAGATTATTCAAAACCTGCCCCATGCGAAGCGGATCGCCCTTAAGCTGCATCGGCACATCGGGCTTTACCTCGATAAAAATCTCCACCCCCTTTTCTTCGGCAACAAAGGAAAAAAGATCACCAACCCCATGCAACACGTCATCGAGATGAAAATCAACACATTCAAGCTCCAATCTGCCGGCATCAATCTTCGAATAATCGAGGATATCATTGAGAATACTGAGCAAGGCGCGGGAAGAAGCCTGGATCTTGCGCAGATAATCGAGCTGGCGCGGGCTCAGATCGGTATCGAGCACGAGTCGGATCAAACCGAGCACGGCATTCATCGGCGTCCGGATTTCATGGCTCATGTTGGCCAGAAATTCACCCTTGGCCTGATTTGCATCCTCGGCAGCCTGGCGGGCCTCGGTCAACACCTTTTCCGTTTCGCGGAAATGGCTGATATCGTTGGTCATCAACAATAAATGCGGCACCCCAGACCTTTTAATCGGCACAAATTCGCAGTCAAGCATTACCCGCTTGCCGAAAGTGGTGACAATATCCGCTTCGCAACGCTGAACCATGCCGGTTTCCAAAGCCTGCAACGCCGTTTCCAACATGGAGGACTGCCTCCAGGACGCAATTTGCAGAAAATTCAACGCCAGCACCTCCGGCACCAGGGCGCCAACGGTCTTTGCCAGCGACTTGTTGGCGATAACGCATTGTCCCTCAGCCCGATAAACGGCAATACCCGATGGACATTCATCAACGATCTTTCGGTTGAAATCAAGGGTTTCCTGCAGCTCCATTTCAACCTGTTTCCGTTCGGTGATGTCTTCGTAAACGCCGAGAATACCAAAAACAGAACCTTGTCGGTCACACAGGGGCACCTTGCTGGTGCGCCTCCAGACCAGACTGTCGCCGGCAAGCCGTATCGACTCCTCATAATTTATCCTGGACTGATTCGAGTCCATCACCTGACAATCATCGGTATCACAAATTTCCGTTTTTTCACACAGGGAAAGATCACAATCCGTCTTGCCGATGAGCTCCTCCGGCCCGGCAAAACCGCAATCAGCGGCGTAACTGCGGTTACAGCCGAGATAGGTCAAACCGCGGTCTTTCCAGAAGACCCGTTGTGGAATGGTATCCAGCACAAGCTGCAGCATCTGCTGGGAACGGAAAAGTCTGTCGTGCGCCTCCTTGATATCGGTGATATCCCTGAACGAGACGACCGCTCCTATGATTTCCGCCTGTTGCCGCATGGCCGTCACCAACAGGTGCACAGGAAAAACAACCCCGTTCTTGCCGACAAAACTATCCTCCACCTCCCGCGTTTTGCCGTCTTTCAGCGTCAAGCAAACCGGACATTCCTCTTCCGGATACACTGAATTATCCCCACGGGAATGATGAAACAACGAATGGGTGTCCCGACCCAGGACCGCATCTTTTTCATGCCCCAGCATAGCCAGGGCCGCCGGATTAATAAACATGCACTCCCCATTCATCCCCACGCCGAAAACACCTTCCCCCAGGCTTGACAGGATCATCTCACGCGTTGCAAGACGTTCCGATTCCGACTGCGAGGAAACAAGCTCCATCTGGGTGCGCCGCAACTGACGCCCTCCCGCCCAGAGGCCGACTCCCCCCAGTAATCCGAGAAGAATGTGCCAGCAAAAAAGTGATTTTCTGTTCGCAGCGGCAATTTCCAAATAGGGAGCAAAAGGCACGGAGACACTGATCCCACCGCGGATATCGCCCACCCTGTATCCCTGGGCGCCATGGCACTTCAAGCAGCCCATCTCGGTCATCATCGGGCGCATGAAGCGCAGATACGGTTCGCCATTGATCTCAACCAAAGAGCTGACTTCTTTTGTTGTTCCTCTTTCAAAAAACTGCAAAGCCTGCTTTTCCCACTCGTCCGGCACATTTTCCGGCCGGATCGGATTCAGACTGGTAATATGGCCCTGCACACCATACTGCTCCGTGCCCATTTCATGAATCTGACGCGTCATATAGGCGGGGTTGATCAAAGTCAGTTTCTTGCCCGATGTGGTAACAACATCCCGGTCCGGAATATGGGACAGGTGAGGATTCGGCGGCGTCTTTTCCGATGGCGCGACATAAACTCCGCCGTGGCTGGTCGCCCAGCGACGAAAGACGAGATCCTTGTTAAAGGTGGCATACCCTTCGGCAGTGGCAAAACCGATGATGGATTTATCTTCCTGCCGCCAGTTCCAGAAAAATGAAGCGGCAACCAGTCCAACCCAGACAGCCGTGACAACGGCAACAAAGGCATGGGAAGAATAACGGTTTACTTGTTTTTTCACAGGGGAATCCATTTTCCTTATTGTTTAAACAAAAAGGCAAAACAGAGGTCGAGTTTCCCTGGCCCCTGTTTTGCCTTTTTTGAACATATATGAGCGCATCCGTCATCAATCGTCCAAATCAACGATCACCCTGTTTTTTCCTTCGTTTTTAGCCCGGTAGAGAGCCTTGTCGGCCCGGTCGATCATGACGGCAGCGTTTTCCGGCCAGGAAAGGGTTTCATCACGCCGGCAGTGCACCAGCCCGACACTGAGACTGGTTCCGGCAAATCCGGCGTGCTGAAAATTATGCAAAACCCTTTCCGTGATCTTTATCGCCTGTTCCCGGCTGATCTGGGTAAGGATGGCGGCGAACTCATCTCCGCCGTAACGAAAGGTGAAATCCACATTATGCCGGGTGCAGTCATTGAGAATCATCCCCACGGCATTCAATACCTTGTCGCCTGCCGGATGACCGAATGTATCGTTGTACCCCTTGAAATTATCCACATCAATCAGGGCCAGATAAACATGAAAATCCTGACGATGACCACGCTGCACCTCTTCCGCCAGCTTCAGGTCAAAGGAGCGGCGGTTGTTCAGTCCGGTGAGGGAGTCGCACAGGGAAAGCTTTTCCAGCTTACGGATCATCTTGCGTTCCCGTTCCACCCGGTTCAATTTTGCTTCCAGCTCATCCCGTTCAAACGGCTTTTTAATGAAATCAATGGCGCCCGCCCGGATAACATCCGCGTAGCTTGCCTTATCAGTATAGCCGGTGGCGACTATGACATCGGTATCAGGATGGTTGTCGTTGATGTAGGAGAGGAGCTGCAATCCGTCCATCTCCGGCATGACCACGTCCGTGACCACGATATCAACGGCGGCGTCTTTCAGCTTCGCAACGGCATCACTACCGTTGACCGCGGTCAGGCATTTGTAGCCGTATGACTCAACCAGCAGGTGCAGTGCCTCCAGAACCAGTCTATCGTCATCAACAACCAGAACCGTCACGTCATGCGTTTGATTAAAACCGATTTCCCCCAGATCCATACCTCGTATCCATTACTGTAATGTAAAAAGTCTTTCTTTCAGCGCATCTTCGAATTTGCGGGTTGCCCGGAAGCAGCTGAGACCACCCTCACAAATAAAAAGCTCAGGCGTTCGAAAAAGGCAAAAGCAACAAAAAACATCTCATTTCAAATTATCATAATTATCGCAAACCGACAATCACCAACAACCGGCACACGGATTATCGGCCATTGCCGCGCACAATTAATACACGGGATCAATCCGCCCGTCAAACAAAGCATGCCGGCGAAAAGAGCCGGCTTTTTTCGCGCATGATGAATTGAGTCCATCACGTACCGCGCAGATCACCTGCTCCCGCTTTTCACCACGTTTTTGCCGGAAATGAGGCAGAAGATGGCGGAAGAGAGCACTCCCTTTTTCCAAAAACCGACGAAACCGCTGGAGCTTGTAATATACCCATTGTAGCATAAAATAAAGGTGTCAAAACAAAATAATGGATTCTCTTGTTTTGTCCGCACCGGCATCAGTCCCGTCACTGAAAGAATGAAGCAGATCGCCTGATAATCGTGTTATGATGGCAATGGGTTGAATATTTTCGTTGTGGTTGTGCTTCACGCACACCGGTTATGACGGCATAAGAATTTCAGCCTTACCAAGTCATTTGTATTTTATTACAATACTGCTTAAAAAAACGGCCGACACAAACTTGTTACTCCCGGACAAATCCGGGATTTCCACAGGAAATCCGACACATGAGAAAACGCCTGAAAGAAGATATTTTAATCGCGTTTTTCAAGGAAAAAGAAAAATACGAGAAATTTGCGGAGTACATTGTGCATCTCATCAGGGATGATCCTTCGGCGCCAAAGGAAAATCTTCACACCATTACCTATCGCATCAAGGATAATGTAAGGCTCATAGAGAAAATCGACAAAGAAAACAGGGAACTCGATGGTGACACGGAGCCTATAATCCCAAAAAATTTCCAGACAAGAATCGGCGACCTCCTCGGAATCAGGCTTATCTGTCTCCGCCTTTCAGATATCAAGCGAGTTGAGGCATATCTCAAACTTTTGGCCGAGGAAAAAATCTTACGATTCATTCGAAAACCGACGCACAAAAGATCATTCGTGCTGCCGATAAATCCCGGGGAGGCGATTCCGGAGGGCCTCGATCTTCGATACAGTGGATACTCATCCATTCATTACCAGGTGGAGCTCGGTGAAAATTCGGGCGCCCCAGCCGACTTGCAAGGGCTTCAGGTTGAGTTTCAACTGCGGACTATTCTGGAAGAGGCGTGGGGCGAAATTGACCACAAATACCGGTATGTATTCAGTCGACGCGGAGATAAGCTTCCTGATTATATTCACGCAGGCTTCTACAATTTGAGCGCCTACCTTCAAGCCGCGGCGCTGCAGGCAGAACATTTATGCCGCCAGGTGGAGGCCCACAGGCTCTTGAAAACCCGAAAAGCAAAAGGGAAGCCGGTGACGCCGATTGCCGTTACAACAAGTTCCCAGGAGATCCGCGCGGATGAACCCGCCCCGTCGGCATTCCCCTCCGCCCTGCAAGTCTCCCTGGAAGAGGCTTTTGGTTTTAAGCTGACCATCAGAACCCTCACCTATATCCTCAAGCGTCTCGATGAATTCGGGTACGCAGTCGAACCAGAAATACAATTTCAGCAAATTTTCACGGAAAACCGGTTGCAGGAATTTAAAGCTATTTTCCATGAAGTTCTTCATCGCCACGCTTTTGCCGATCCGGGCAAGAGAAATGTTGATGCAATAAATGCGGTAAATTTTGCACTGTTTGACGAAATCCAAGGCAGAAGGGTCGCCCAGGAAGGATTGAGGGCCGCTCTCCGATGGAGAAAAGAGCGTTAAGCCAGGTGGGGCGACGGAGCGCAAGAATTTTTCACTGTTCCCCTGTACCGCTGAAATAACAGAAAAAGGAGTATTTTTTGGATCTCATAATCGGTAATTTGCAAATTCCCGTCGAAAGAGACGGTCTTGATGCGTATGTCTGTGCAGCGGCCCAAAAAATGGGAATTGACGAAGAAAGGATACATATCAAAAACATTCTCAGCAAATCCCTTGATGCGAGCGACAAAGAGCAATTTTTTTATAAAATCACTCTTGTTGTCGCTGCTGATGACGACTTTGACAACAAGCAGAATTTCCCGGCATATACCGGACAGATAAAAGAAACGAGAAAGGCGAAACAGCTGCCGGACCGGCCTCTCATCGTCGGTTTCGGTCCTGCCGGCATGTTTGCCGCTCTTGAATTTATTGCGTATGGGATTAAACCCGTCATCTTTGAAAGAGGAAAAAAAATCGAGGACCGTTCCGTTGATATCCAAAGATTTATACAAGAACGGGAGATAGACTCTGAGTCAAATATCCAATTCGGCGAAGGTGGTGCCGGTTCATACTCGGACGGCAAGCTTTTTTCCCGAAGAAATAATAATACGAGCTATGTCAATCGGGTGCTGCGGACCTTTATCAAATTCGGGGCGCCCGCGGAAATAGGTTACATCAGCAAGCCTCATCTGGGCACTGATGTGTTGTGCAGAATTGTTCGCAACATACGGCGTCATATCCTTGAAAGAGGCGGCGAGATACATTATGGCGCAAAAATGACGGATATCCTGATATCGGAGGGGAAGGCGTCGGGTATTATAATCAATGGCGAGAAGGAATATCTCTCTTCAAGTATTTTCATCGCGTTAGGACATTCCGCCCGCGACACATTTGCGATGCTGCACGGCAAAGGTGTTGCCATGGAGCAGAGACCGATTTCCGTTGGGATCAGAATCGAGCATCCCGTCGAAACCATCAATCTTATGCGGTATGGCGATAAATATAAAAATTTCGCTGGGTTAGGGGCTGCCACCTATTCTCTGAATTATACCAATCGAAAAATTCGGCGGGGTGTTTACACATTCTGCATGTGCCCGGGGGGCGAGATAATCAATGCCTCATCCGATCACGGCATGACGGTTGTCAACGGGATGAGTTATTCACACAGGGCATCGGCATTTTCAAATGCGGCGCTGGTGGTAACGTGCCATGCCGATGATTACAAATCCATCTGTCCGTTGGCCGGGATAGAGTTTCAAAAGAATATCGAGCGAAAAGCTTTTAAGGCGGCAGGAGAAAAAGGAAAGGTTCCAGCGCAGAATTTAATGAATTTCCTGGGGGAAAAAAGTTCAGCCGGTTTGAATAAAACCTCGTACAAGATGGGGGTTTCCCCGGCCGATATGAAAGACATCTTTCCGGAATTTGTGGTTTCGGAGCTGTTGGCCGCATTTACCAAATGGAAAGAAGAAGTGCCGTTATTTATTTCAGATCAGGCAATATTGATAGGCGCTGAAACACGCACCTCATCTCCGGTGCGGATTAAACGCAATGAGAAATTCGAATCGGTCACTATAAAAAACCTGTATCCGCTGGGCGAAGGGTCAGGCTACACAGGGGGAATAACCAGTTCCGCCGCTGATGCCGTAAGGGCTGTTGAAATGCACATCTTGCAGTGACAGCCGGCAAAGGAATTTGAAAAAAAGCGTCGGTCATGAAAAAAGCCTGAAAGCCGGCCGGCTTTCAGGCTTTTTTCATCTCGCATCCGCGCTGTTACGCGCATTCGGAATAGCCGCATGAATGGCAGACACAACATCCGCCTTCGTGTTCGATAACCCCGCCGCATTCCGGGCAGGCGCCGAACATGCCTTTTTCGGACAGGTTTTCATCGGTGCAGCCGTTATTTTTTTCCAGATGCTGCCGAATGGCCTGAGCGATGGCATCGGCGCAGGAAACCACCTTGTTCTTGCCGAACCCTGCCGGTTTATGGCAGCTGATGCCGATGAGCTGCTTGACAATCGGTTCCGGCGGCATTCCGCTCCGCCAGGCAAGGGAAACAAGACGACCGATGGCCTCGCACTGACTGGCCGCGCATCCGCCGGCCTTGCCCACCGTGTTAAACAGTTCGAAAAACTGCTGCTGCCCATCCTCGTTGATGGTGACATACATCGGGCCGCAACCGGTGGTCATCTGGTAGGTGGAACCGTTCAATCTGCGCGGCCGGTCCCTTTTCACCGGACGGCTCGCTTCTGCCTGGGCAGCCTTCTTCTGGTCTGTCTTGCCGATATTGAGCACCTGATTTTCCCGGCAGCCGTCACGATATATGGTCACCCCCTTGCAGCGCAGCTTGTAGGCAAGCATAAATGCCTCCTTGACATCCTCAATGGTGGCCGAATGGCTGAAATTGATGGTCTTGCTAACCGCATTGTTGGTATGGCGCTGGAAGGCGGCCTGGACATCAAGATGATTTTTCGGACTGATATCATGGGCGGTTTCAAAAATACGACGGTATTTAAGAGGAATCTCCTCTATCCCCTGAACGGTTCCGCTGTGGGAAATTTTCTTGATCACCTCGGGCGAATAAAAGCCGTTGACCCGGGCGACCTCCTCAAAAACCTGATTTACCTCGAAAAACTCGTCATTATCCATGACCCGGCGCACATAGGAAACGGCAAAAAGGGGTTCCACTCCGCTTGAACAGCCGCCGATGATACTGATGGTGCCGGTCGGTGCAATAGTGGTCCGGGTGGCATTGCGCACCGGCACATCCGGATTCTTTTTCCCGTAGATGCTCTTGGGGAAATTGGGAAATGAACCGCGCTGTTCGGCCAGGCCGATCGAGGCCTGCAATGCCGTGTTATCAACGAATTTCATGACCTTGTCGGCAATTTCAAGCGCTTCCGGCGAGGAATAGGGAATGGAGAGCTTGAGCAGCATATCGGCAAAACCCATGACGCCGAGACCGATCTTGCGGTTCTGTTTGGTTTTTTCCTCGATCTGAGGCAGGGGATAGCGGTTGACATCAACAACATTATCAAGGAAATGCACCGATTTGCCGACCGTATAACCGAGCTTTTTGTAATCGATGACGCCATCCACCACCATATTGGCCAGATTGATCGAACCGAGGTTGCATGACTCATGCGGAAGCAGGGGTTGTTCGCCGCAGGGGTTGGTGCTTTCGAACATCCCCACTTCCGGGGTCGGGTTGTCCTCGTTCATCCGGTCGATAAAAACAATGCCCGGCTCACCGGAATACCAGGCCTGCTTGACGATCTGCCGGAAGACCTTGACCGCGTTCTGTCTCTTGATCGGCTCGTTGTTGCGGGGATTGATCAGGTCATACTCCTCGTCATTTTCCACCGCTTCCATGAAGGCATCGGTGACGGCAACGGAGATATTGAAGTTGTTGAGCACCTTGAGGTCGGACTTGACCTTGATGAAATCCATGATGTCCGGATGGTCGACCCGCAGCATGGCCATATTGGCGCCCCTTCTGGTGCCGCCCTGCTTGATGGTTTCCGTGGCGCAGTCAAAAACGGACATAAAGGAAAGAGGTCCGCTGGAGACGCCCCGGGTGGAATGAACAAGATCATTGTGGGGCCGGACACGGGAAAAGGAAAAACCGGTGCCGCCGCCGCTCTTGTGGATCAGGGCCGTCTGCTTCACCGCCTCGAATATGCTCTCCATGGTATCTTCCACCGGCAGGACGAAGCAGGCGGAAAGCTGGCCCAGATCGCGCCCGGCGTTCATCAGGGTCGGTGAGTTGGGCATGAAGTCACGGTTTGCCATCATTTCATAAAAGGATAGGGCAAGTCCCTCTATGTCCGCATCCTGATCATAAATCCTGTCGGCAACGGCAATGGAACGAGCAACACGCCAGAGCATCTGTGCCGGGGTCTCAATGACATTGCCGTCTTCGTCCTTCATCAGATACCGGCGTTCAAGGACGGACAACGCGTTATCAGCAAATTGAGGTGCAGTTGCTCCGGCCGGAATCTTCATTTTGCCAGTCTCCATTTTTCTCCCCATATTTTTACTCCCTATCTTTTCTTCATGTTAACGGTGCTGCAAAAAATCCAACCGCCGGGCCGCATGCTCTGCAGCCGCAGAAGGATGCCGAGATCGCCTCGCAATCGACGGACCGAACAGCTGGATTTTTTTACTGACCATGCCGGTATTAAATTTTCGTGAACTCATCATCAAACGACGGCGTCGAAACAAACGAACACACCAAATATTGTATGTCAGTAGAGATGAAAGCACAAGATAGATTGAATGTCAAAGATTTTCCTTTTAAAAAATCAGACTTTTTCAAGAGTTTTTTTTAAATCAATGGGATAGGGAGAATCGGTCGAATTCGCTCCACCGGCCATGCTTGTCGACCGGTCCGGCGTGCCATGCCCGGCAGGCCGGCCGCGCCATTTGACCTGTCAATCCAGGGGGGCTATGTGACGAATACGACCAATCAGGAATTCGGCAGGACGTATCCTTTCCTGATGGCGTATTTGATAAGATCGGCGGTATTGTTGATGTTTAATTTTCGCAGCAGGTTGGCCCGATGGTGCTCCACCGTTCGCGTGCTGATGGACAGAAGTTCGGCGATATCGCGGCTCGTTTTGCCTTCCGCCACCATCTTCAGCACCTGCCTTTCCCTGGGTGTTAATGATTCGGAGGGAATATTTTTCTTTTTGCGGCAGGCGTCGACATCGGAAGAAGACAGCTCTTTTGACAGCACGGGCGAAACAAAAATCTTCCCCTTCAACACCTCATCGATTGCGGTCAGCAGCTCGCTGTCGGAGTCCTCCTTCAGCACATAGCCGTCGGCACCGGCGGAAATGGCGTGACAAAGATACTGCTTGCTCTTATGCATGGTGAGAATAACGATTTTCACTTTCGGGCAGATCTTTTTTGCCTCGCCGATGGCCTCAATGCCGCGCAGGTTCGGCATGGATATATCGAGCAGCACGATATCAGGAGTGACGACCTTCATCATGGTCAGCAACTCAAGTCCGTCTCCCACCTGACCGATAACCTCAAGCGATGGTTCGGACTCTATAATCTTTTTAATGCCATGCCGAATCAGGACATGATCATCGGCAAGCAGCACCTGGTACTTTTTCATCCTCTTCCTCGCAACCTTCCAAACCCTGATTCACGCAATTATACAGGCAGACTGACGGTAATGGTCGTTCCCTTTCCCGTTTCACTGTCAATATCCATGACACCGTGGAGAATACGGACCCTCTCCTCCATGGCGGTAAGTCCCATTCCCCTCTCCGTTTTTTTTCGAGCCAAATCTTCCTCCGCATTAAAACCAGTTCCGTTATCTTTCACAATGAGAAAGATGCGATTTTTCATTTTTTCGATCTTGATGCTGACATGGGTGGCATGGGCATGCTTGCCGATATTGTTAAGCGATTCCTGAATCACCCGGTAGATGAGGCGCTGCTCTCCCTGGCCGAAAAAATGATTTATTTCAATGAGATCCATAAAAATTTCAACTTCATGGAGTTTAGCAAAATTGGTTATCAGATATTCGAGAGCCGCGTCGATTCCGAGATCATCAAGAGCCACCGGGCTGAGATCTCGGGACAGACGGCGAACATTTTCGATGATGAGATTGATGCTTTCACGCAACTCCCGGCAGCCGGCCAGTAAAAACTCCTGTTTTTTTGCCTCAGGCTGTTTTTCGAGACACCCGACCTGCATTTTCAAAGCCGCCAGGGACTGGCCCAGTTCATCATGCAGCTCAAAGGAAATACGCCGCCGTTCATTCTCCTGAATGGTGAGAAGATTAATCGACAGCTGGTGCAGGGTTTCCTCGGAATCCCGCAGCGCCTCTTCGATTTTTTTACGCACATGGATCTCCCCTTTCAACTTTTCATTGGCCGTGGTCAGTTCATGGGTGCGTTTTTCCACCAGCTCCTCAAGCATCTGTTCCGCTTTTTTGCTCCTGTAAGTGACAACGGAAAGAATGATTACCGTTGCCTCAAGCGCAAGAGCGAACCCCAGGACGGTAAAGCCGATTTTTTTGTATTTCCAGAGAATGGACTGCGGTTCATCGGTAACGACGCTTCCTTCCGGCAGTGATCCGTAAGAAATTTCATAACGTTTCATCAGGTTATAGTCAAATATCAACTGATTATCCGGCACGCTGAGCGCAACGAGACTTTCCACCGGTTCCCCCATGAAGACATCAACGACCTTTTTGGCAACATCCCTGCCCTGGGCAACACCGTCAACCATCATTCCGCCCATGACGCCGGTTCCCAGATAAAAATTCCACATGGAAAAAATGGGAACCTTGCTCTTGGCCGAAATAAGTCCCATGCCGCGTTCGTAGGAAAAGGTTTTCCCCTCACTGTCACTGGTAAAATTTACCATGACAAGCAGGCTGCCGGCGGTCAGTTCCCGCACCTTCTGCTGCAGCTCCTCCATGGTCAAGTCGTCCCAGATGTGCAGCGTGACCCTGCCGGAAAAAAAATCCCGGCTGCGCCGGATGATTGCATCATATATCAGCCCGTCGACACTTCGGTCGTTAATGACATAGATATCCTTGGTCCCGGGATAAAGATGGAGCCCCGCCTCAATGGTGGCGACGAGGTCGATATTTTCGCACACCCCGACGAAATTCGTATACCGCGGCTCGTTTTCAGGACAGGAAACGCCGCAATAAAGCACGGGCGTCATTGGAAAAAGCCGGGCATGATACTCCTGGAGAAAATTGACGGCTGCGGTGTCGACGCCGATCACCGCCGCAAACGGCATATCCGCGTACTTCTCCTGCAAGTAACGGTGGATGGCGGGGAAATTTTCTTTCCCGCCCCGGCGAAGTGCGTCCATGTACTCGATATGCAGTTCAATATCCTGCCTGTCCTTGGCCAGCAGCACCTCCTCGATGCCCTGATTAACCCTCTCCGTCCAGGCAAGGCCGCTATGAAATGAGTGGAGAACCAGGACATCGCGCAGCGGAAGCGAGGAGGCAAGGCAAGAATCGGGAAAGGCCGACTGCAGAAACAAAAGCGGGCAGGCAAGGGACAGGCAATATAAAAAAATTCTGCGAAAGAAGAGGTGTGCGGCGACAAGGCCATCAATGACTTTCATTTTTTTCTTGTTTTTTATTTGTCGGCCCACTTGCCGTGAGGTATGGTCAGGAGATGTTGAAATCAGACAACTATAAACACCGCCCGGTTGATCCGGCAAGATTTATCCGCAAAATTTTCCTGGAGGAAAGCTGCCGCGACTTGCCCTATGCACGGGAAATCCTGCAGCGGGCAAGCGGCATACCGGTGGAAATAATCGCTGACCGCACTATGCCGATCCTTGACGCAGCCGCCTATCCCCGCAATCTGACCACCGGGAAACAGAACCTGCTGCTCTGCGCCAACAAAGGAAGTTTCTTCAAGCCCTGTCCCGGGACAAAGCAATACTGCTGCTGCGACTACCAGGTGCTGAATATCGGCATGAATTGCCCCATGGATTGCGTCTATTGCATCCTGCAGGCCTATCTCAACAATCCATGGATATCCTTTTTTGTCAATGTGGAAGACCTGGTGGCCGAACTTGAACTGGCCTTCAGCGCCACCAATCAGTTCTGGCGCATCGGTACCGGCGAGTTTACCGACAGCCTGGCCCTTGATTCCCTCACCGGATTAAGCAGAATCCTGGTGCCGTTCATGAGCGACAAGACAAAAGGGGTGCTTGAGCTGAAAACCAAAAGCGCCTCCATCGGCCACCTGGAAGATCTTGATCACGGCGGCCGCACCATCGTCTCCTGGTCGCTCAACAGCCAGGCCGTCATGGAAGGCGAAGAGTTCAAGACCGCAACCCTTGACCAACGACTGGATGCCGCGGCACAATGCGCCAGGTGGGGGTACAAACTGGCATTCCATTTTGACCCGATCATCTATCATCCCGGCTGGCAGGAGGGATACGCCGCAACCATCAGCAAACTTTTCAACACGGTACCGGCCGAAAAAATTGTCTGGATCAGCCTTGGCGCACTGCGTTTTTTACCGGCCCTGCGCCCCATCGCCCTGACCCGATTTCCGAATTCAAAGTTCTTCCATGAAGAATTCGTCCTGGGCCTTGACGGCAAATACCGCTATTTCCGCTCACAGCGAGTGGAACTTTACCAACATCTCCTCAAGCACATCAGTGAACGGGTCCATCCCGCCACCTGTCTTTATTTCTGCATGGAAAGCGAAGAAATCTGGCAGGAATGCGGTTTTGACCCGGTCCAGGGAAAACGACTGCCGGAGGCCCTTGACCAGGCGGTTGCCTCCTGCCCCTAAAAAAAACTTCCACGAATCTCTTGCGTCTTTGCCGCATTGCATTAAATTCTCTCTAAGCTGCCGGGAGGGCGGCGCAGATGCCAAGAAATTTTTTTCAAACGACATCCGGCAAGTCCGGCAGAAAGGAGTTTGCAACATGATCAACAAGGCCATTATTATCGGCAATCTGGGCACCGACCCGGAAATTCGTTATACCCAGAGCGGCACGGCGATGGCAAATTTCTCCGTTGCCACAACGGAAAAATGGAAGGGCCAGGACGGCCAGATGCAGGAACAGACTGAATGGCACCGCATCGTTGCCTTTTCCCGTCTGGCGGAAATCTGCGGTGAATATCTGTCAAAAGGATCAAAGGTTTATATCGAGGGTCGCATTCAAACCAGGTCCTGGGAAGACAAAGACGGCAACAAACGATACACCACGGAAATCGTTGCCCGGGATATGAAAATGCTTTCACCCAAAGGTGGCGGCACGTCGACCGGCGGACAATATGCGGACGAACCTCCGCCGGCGGAACCCAGACCGGGCGACGAGGTGCCGTTTTAACAAAAGAGCAGCCTAACAAGAGCAAGAGAGCGCAGACAACGACCACCTATGGCATCCAACGACTATTACAGGATACTCGGGGTTGCAAAAACAGCCACCCCGGATGAAATCAAGAAGGCTTATCGAAAACTGGCCATGAAATATCACCCTGACAAAAATCAGGGCGATAAAAAGGCCGAGGACAAATTCAAGGAAGCGAATGAAGCCTATGCCGTCCTTTCGGACCCGGAAAAGCGGAAACAGTATGACACCTTCGGCTCCACCGGTTTTCATCAGCGCTATTCCCAGGAAGACATTTTCCGCAATTCCGATATCGGCTCGATTCTCCGGGAATTCGGCATCAATCTGGGCGGCATGGGCGGTGGTTTTTCCAGCGGCGGCTTCCGCACATTTTCCGCCGGCGGCGGCAAAAGCCCCTTGAATGATTTCTTTTCGCAGGGAGGGGGATGCCAATCCCAGGGATGCCGGAGTCAACAGGCAGTCAAGGGCCAGGACATCACCCTGGAAATGGCCATATCCCTTCATGAGGTGTTGACCGGCGCGGACAAGACCATTGCATTGGGACGAGGCGGAGAAAGGGTATCCGTGAAGATTCCGGCCGGCATAGAAGACGGCAAAAAACTTCGCATTGCCGGCAAAGGCTCTTCTTCGCCCATGGGCGGGCAGCCCGGTGACCTTTATCTGCACATCAAGGTTATGCCCCATGAAATTTTCAGCCGCGAGGGTTGCAACCTTGTTTTTGAAAAACAGATCCCCTTCACCGCCGCGGTACTGGGAACGGAAATCGACGTTCCCACCTTGAACGGCAAGCAGTTCAAGGTAAAGGTCCCGGCCGGCATTCAACCCCAGGCCAAGCTGCGACTGAAAGGCCACGGCTTGCCCGCGGGTCCGCACGGCCCGAACGGTGATATTTTCGTAAAAATCGGCGTTGAGATCCCGAAACACGTCAGCAAAGAACAAACAAAACTGCTGAACGAACTGGCGGAAACAGGTCTGTAATCCTTTTGACCAAAGGATCTTTCTTGCGGCAAACGCCAAAAGCTCCGCCCGTGACTCGCTGCAACAAAAAAGCCGGACATTTTTCAATGTCCGGCTTTTTTGTTCCGTGGTTTTTTTACAATCAAATTAAAAAGAAACCCTGGTCTGCTTGCGGCTTGCCGTCCCTGTCGGGGTTTCAGGCCGGACGACGGTCTGCGTGCGTTTCTTGGCCTTTACCATGGTCTTGGTCGCCGTCTGAGTCTTCAACTGTTTTTTGGCCTGCGTTCCATCGGCGGCAAGGGCCTGTGCCCCTATCATGCTCATCCCGACAACACACAGTATTGCGACCATCTTTTTCATTGCCTTCATAGTTTTTCCTCCAAAGTTGTTGATAATAAATAATGAGTTAAATTTTCAGGTTATTCCTGTACCGAGTCAGGGGTTGTCTCCCCCTTCTTTTTTGCCTTGGCCTTTGCCGTATCCTTATCCGCATCATCCGCATTCTTGTAGCGCTCCTGATCCATGTCACGGTCGCCGCTTTGGGTCATGACCTTTTCCTGAGTCCGACTGGAAACACCTCCACCCATCTGACTTCCACCACTTCCACCCATTGACCCGCCTCCACCGCCGCCTCCCTTGGCAAATGAATCAACCGAAAACAGGCTCAGACAGCAGGCAACGACGGCAACGGCAACTATTTTGCTTTTCATGCGTATTCTCCTTTATTTTTTTAAATGATTATTTCACGGTGATCATGTATGTCTAAACGCAAAAAAAAACGAGATGGTTCCCTCTTGATTTTTTTTTCCGGCCGGACATAAAAAACGGTCCGCATCACAAACAAAACAGGGAACCTTTTTGTCGCCCGGCGCGTTCATACTATGATGAATTTATGGGAAACGTAATAAACATCCTCTCACGATTTTTTAAACCCGATGATTTCGAAACGATCCTCAACCCGCATCTCTCGAAACTCTATCGCGTTGCCTTTCGCCTGACCAGGACAACAGAGGATGCGGAAGACCTTGTCCAGGACGTGCTGGTCAAGCTCTATCCCAAGAAAGATATCTTGCGGGATTTGGAAAAGCCCGGTCCCTGGCTCGTCAAGGTGTTATACCGCACCTTTATCGACCAGCGGCGCCGCGAAGCCCGTTCGCCCCTTTTTCTGGTCCGGATGGAAAGCAACGATGAAAGCCCGTCCGTACTGGAATCAATTGTCACCGATGAAAACAATCCGGAAAAATTATCGGAAAACAGCCAGATACGTGATAAATTGTTACAGGCCATCCAATCGCTGAACCAGGATCAGCAACACCTCTGTATCCTGCATGACATGGAAGGCTATACCCTGAATGAACTGGAAGAAATTCTTGAAACACCGATCGGCACCCTCAAATCCCGTCTTCATCGAGCGCGGGCAAATTTAAGAATTTTTTTGCAGCAGGAAACCTTTTAGTGGAGATATACGTTGTTAAAGAGTAGAGGTGATGATATGGACTGCAAAAAAATAATGGCGCTCCGGGACGACTATCTTGACGGATATCTCTCCGAAAAAGAAGCCATGGCAATCAGGGAACATATCGGCCACTGTCTCCAGTGCCGTCACGCACTCGACAACGATGCTGAAATCCTGCGGGCTTTACGGGACATCCCCGCTTCTTCTCCTCATCCTGATTTTGCGGCACGTGCTTTCAACGCAGCCCGAACAACGCATCAAAAACGTCAAACGAAAAGGCTCTCCGTTTACTGGGGTACGGCTCTTGCCGCCTGTCTTGCCGCGTGGATCATGGTTGCTCAGCCCGACAAGATGGTTTTGCAGACGCCGTCGGCACCTGTCTTTTCCGTCACCTTAAAGCTTCATGAACAAAAAACCATCAATCTGGTGGTCAATGCCCCACAGGATCTGATGAATGCCGATGTCACCATCCAACTGCCCCGGCAACTTGTCATGGTGGGCTTTCCGGAGAAAAGCGAAATAAAATGGACAACCAACCTGCGCAAGGGAAGAAATCTCCTCAGCCTCCCGATTATGGCGAAAGGTTCCGGCAATGTGGAACTGGTGACCCGCATCAATCATCAGAACAAAAGTAAAATCCTGAAAGTGGAAATGCTGATAGATGACAATAACGCCGCCGGCGGCACGGATGTTTTTCGCTTTCTTGCGTGAAAATCGACAGGATAAAATGACATGGCCGCCGCACGCATCGACAACCGTCGCGATGAAAAATGAAAATATTGCCCTTTTGTAACGTCATCACTATTATTTACATACCTGCAAACGGCTCGAACCATCTTCCGCAGGGGCTTGATGAGGTTGAAAAATGAAACTGACACAACTGACCTTGATTTTCCTGACCGGCCTGGCTCTGAACAGCACCGCTGTTTTTGCCGCTGAATCAGCCATTGTATCCCCGGACAATTCGGCGGCGGCGGCGCCCCCACCTTTGCTGATGGCGGCGGCCGCCGACCTTGAGCTTGACGTCACCATGGAGGTGATAGAAGAGGATGTCACATCATCTGAAGAGGTCATGCATGTCATAGAACTGCCTGTTGCGGAAATGCGCAGGGAACAAACCAGGCAACCGACTGGGGAAATGCCGGCGCAAAACAGAATCGGCGAGCAAACGGGAAGCGGCGGAACTGACCAGCATCAGGGAACATCCCCGGCCCCGGCAGTGGAGCGCAATCAACCCGCACCGGAAATCGAGCGGCCTGCCACGACCGCACCGTCATCTGAAACCATGATGGAACGACCTGAAACCGGCACACCTTCACCGGAACCCGCGATGGATCGTCCTGAAACCGTCGCCCCCTCACCGGAACCCATAAGGGAAAGGCCTGCGCCGCAACCGGTCGTCGAACGTCCCGACACTATTTCCCCATCATCCGAAATCGTTGACAGGCAAAAGGATGTTAAAGAAAGTGCCAGGGAAACGAAAAACAGTTCGCCCACCCAAAAAGGCAAGTAACAACAGATTCTTTCTCCGGCCCTTCTTCGAAGTATTTGCCCCGTTTCTTGACGGGGCTTTTTTTTTGCATTTCCGCCCTTACCCACGACCAATTGCCCTGTTCCTTATTTTTCCAATTGCAAAGCGCGGTCGAAATTGGCACAATCTCAATACAAATAACATATTGACGGTTTCACAAAAGTCGCCCGGCCCGTTCACTTCAGGTCACTGCTTGATTTGGCTGCCGGCACGCTCTTTTATTTTTGCGACTTTTCATGAATCCATTATTTTTTTTCGCTTCCTTACCGGCAAGTCGACGAATGCCCCCAGGGGCGCCTTTCTTCTTGTGGCGTGCGTTGTTCGCAGCCGTGATATTTTACCGGTCATCGAATTGCCAAAGGATATGTCATGGTGCTTTTCAAAGTTTCACGATTTGCTTTTTTTGTTTCCCTCTTCATAGGTTTCCATTTGGGAAGCACCCATGTGCTTTCAGCCCAGCCTGTCGGCAGCTCCGATCTTTTCAGCCAAGGCGCCGACGCCGCCAAACAAGGGAATCATGAACAGGCCCTGGCCTTATTTCGACAGGCTGAGTCCGCGGGACTGGATAAACCATCACTTTATTACAATATCGGTGTCTCGGCATACAAACTCGGACGCTATTCCGAGGCCGAAAAAGCCTTTCTGCAGACCGCCGCTTTTCCCCGCATGGCTTCGTTGGCCTACTACAACCTCGGGATTATCGCCGAAAAACAAGCCGATCATGAAAAAGCAATTTACTGGCTGAGGAAATCCTCCGCCGGCGCGGCACAGGGTGATGAAAAAACCCGTCTGCTGGCTGAATATGCGCTCGGGCGGATCAAAGGAAAAGAACCTGTTGCCGTATGGAGCAAATACGTGTCGCTTGGCCTTGGTTATGACGACAATGTTGAACTGATCGCAACCGATCTTCTGCAGGCGAGCAATCAGGATGATGAATTTCTCGATCTTTTTGTTTATCTCAGGCGGCCTTTTTTGCACCCCGCCGCCGACACGGGCTCATATCTGCTGTCCTCTTTTTCCTTCCTGAAATATGCCGACCTGACTGAATATGACACCGGATCCGCCAACATCGAATATTATTACTGGAAAAAAATATCTTCCCTGCTGATTGAGGGGGGCGGCGGTTATCAATTCACCCTGCTTGACGGCAGCAGTTATGAACAAAGTCCGCTGCTCAGCATCCAGGCAAAGTATTTCTTGAATCCTGAAACATGGTTGCGGCTTCGTTACCGGGCCGATTATCATGATGTACTGGAGGAGGATTACGAGTATCTGACCGGCTGGCGCCATCGCATGCAGGCGGAACTTTCCCGCCGGTGGGGAAAAGTCGGCACATCACTGTCCTATACGGTCGAACTCAATGATCGTGACGATAAAGACTATTCTCCGACCCGTCACACCGCGGCGGCAGGGATCAATCTGAAACCGCTGGAAAAACTCGACGTCAATTTCAACATCTCCTACCGTGACAGTGATTTTGATCTGACAGCGCTTCAAGATCGTGATGAAGATCAGTTCAACTCATCCGTCGAGCTCCTTTACTTCCTGGTCGACGGCTGGGAATTGTCCTGCCGCTATCAATATACCGACAATCAATCAAATGATGATTACTACGACTACACCAGAAACATGGTCGTCGCGTCTGTTGCCCGTTTTTTCTAAAATGGCCGGGCAAACAAAAAAGTCCCTGGCGGAACCGGCCAGGGACTTTGAAAAAATCATCCGTTGATTTTCACTTTGTTACCAGTTTTCACCCAGCAACTCAAAATGAGCCTGCTTGTGGGCGCAGGCCGGGCACTCTTCCGGCGATTGTTTTCCCTGATGGAGATAGCCGCAGTTCCTGCAGCGCCATGTGGTCGCTTCTTCCCGCTTGAAGACGCGGTCGTTCTGGATATTTGCCGCCAATGCCCGATATCTCTTTTCATGCTGTTTTTCCGCCACGGCAATGGCCTTGAAGATATCGGCGATATCATTGAAACCTTCCTCACGAGCCACCTTGGCAAAACCGGGATACATCTGGGTGTGTTCATAATTTTCCCCACCCGCCGCCTCTTCCAGATTCTCCAGGGTGGTGCCGATGACGCCCGCGGGAAATGATGCGCTCATCTGCACCTCGCCGCCCTCCAGCAGCTTGAAAAGCCGTTTGGCGTGCTCTTTTTCCTGGTCGGCCGTTTCCTCGAAAATGGCCGATATCTGCACGTATCCCTCTTTTTTCGCCTTGGCGGCAAAATAGGTATAGCGGTTCCGGGCCTGGGATTCCCCGCAAAAGGCGGTGAGAATGTTTTTTTCGGTCTGTGTTCCTTTCAATGATTTCATTTCGTAAAAACTCCTCCTTTATCGGCTTGGCGCATAGTGCTCAAAGCCGGTTTATGTTTCGTAACTCGCGGCCCTCGTTGCGACATTGAAGGCTTTCCGACGAGTCCGGTTTCTTCCGTGTTTGCTCAGTATAAATGATTGTTCCCTGCCGAAGCAACGCGAGAAACAGGCACGTCGACTGTTTCTCCTGCCGGGGGTCACGCCCAGAACGTGGCCAGAGAACGCAGCGTGCCGGTGAATTTTGCCAGATGCCGGGCGGATATGCCGAACAGGGTCTGCGATGTCGGATCGGCTCCCCGGCTCAGCAGATATTCGACAATGTCCCTGTGACCGAACATGGCGGCAAACATAAGCGGCGTCTTGCCGCTGCCGTTGTCAGCGTCAACCCCGGCCCCCGCCTCAACCAGCAACCGGACGATGTTCAGATACCCCTTGAAGGCAACACCACCCAAAGGTGTCTGGCCGTGATCGTTGCGCCGGTCGATATCAGCCCCCTGCCGAAGAAGCATACGCACTGTTTCTTCCTGACCGTTGTAAGCGGCAAGCATGAGCAGGGAATTCCCCTTGTTGTCGCTGAGATTGACCGGCATGCCTGCCCGCACCATGTCTTCAAGCTGCGGGGTTTCGCCGTTGCGGGCACAGTCAAGTGCCATGAATTGCAACTCGGCATACCGCTCCTCTTCTTCTCTGGACAGATAAATCGATTCCATAACAGCTGAAAGCCTCACCCAAAAATCAATCGCCGGCCGGGGACGCGATGCCCGCATCCCCGGCCGATGGTTTTACCCTTACTTTGCCTTCCACTTCAGGCCGAGCGCCTTGGCCACCCCTGCCGCATAGGCGGGATCAGCCTGATGAAAGTGATTCAATTGACGTTTGACAATCTCGGCCGGCACGCCATCCATCGCTTCGGCAAGATTATTGAAAAGCTGATTTTTCTGGTCATCGCTCATCAGGCGGAAGAGATCCCCCGGCTGGCTGTAATCATCGTTGCCCACCCGGTGATCATAGCGGTCGGCATCTCCTGAAATCAGCAAGGGCGGCTCGGCGAATGCCGTATCCTGAGCAGGTCCGCCGAAGCTGTTCGGCTCGTAAAAGGCATCTGTTGCAGCCGGTGCATCAAAACGCATGGAACCGTCCATGTGATAGGTATTGACCGCGCAGAGCGGCTTATTGATCGGCAGCATCTCATAATGGGTGCCGACCCGGTAACGATGGGCATCGGCATAGGAAAAAATCCGGCCCTGCAGCATCTTGTCCGGTGACCAGCTGATGCCGGGCACGATGTTGGAGGGGCTGAAAGATGCCTGCTCCACCTCGGCAAAATAATTTTCCGGATTTCGGTTGAGTTCAAGCACGCCCACGTCCATAACGGGGTAATCCTTGTGCGGCCAGACCTTGGTGACGTCAAAGGGGTTCAAGTGGTACGTCTCCGCCTCTTTTTCCGGCATGATCTGCACCTGAACATTCCATTTGGGAAAATCCCCTTTTTCAATGGATTCAAAGAGATCGCGCTGATGGCTTTCGCGGCACTTGCCGACGATTGCCTCCGCTTCCTTGTTGGCCAGACACTGAATGCCCTGCTGGGTCTTGAAATGAAACTTGACCCAGAAGCGCTCGTTCGCGGCATTGATCAAGCTATAGGTATGGGAACCGTAGCCGTTGATGTGGCGATAGCTTTTCGGCAGGCCGCGATCGGAAAAAAGAATCGTCACCTGATGGAGGCTTTCCGGAGAAAGCGACCAGAAATCCCACATGGCGGTGGCACTGCGCAGATTTGATTTCGGATGCCGTTTCTGGGTGTGGATGAAATCAGGGAATTTGAGCGGGTCACGGACAAAAAAGACCGGCGTGTTATTGCCGACCAGATCCCAATTGCCGTCTTCGGTATAAAACTTCATGGCAAACCCGCGGACATCCCGCTCCGCGTCGGCAGCTCCGCGCTCCCCGGCAACCGTGGAAAACCGGAGAAAAACCGGGGTCTTCTTGCCGACCTTTGAAAAAAGTTTCGCCTTGGTATACTTGCTGATGTCGTGGGTGACACGGAATGTGCCATGGGCGCCCGACCCCTTGGCGTGAACCACCCGTTCCGGAATACGCTCCCGGTTCTGATGGGCGAGTTTTTCAATCAGCTGATAATCCTGCATCAACAGCGGCCCACGGGATCCGGCTGAAAGGGAGTTCTGGTTGTCCGCGATCGGATTTCCGCCGGTTGTCGTCATTTGTTTAGCTTTTTTTGCCATGATTCCTCTCCTTGTAATTCGGTTGTTGTCATTTGTTTCATCGTCTGACGTGAAACAGTTCGAGAATCTTCTCTCCGGAACGGATTTGCCGGTCGACTGACCGGCAAATCATGCGCCCCTGCTTAATTTAGTAAGTAACCACCGGCAAAGCCGGTGGCTTTAAACACCGTGGACCGCTCAAAGCGGTATGTTTAAAAGATTATCTGACCACCATTCGGTGGTCATAACCAGCGTCAACCTTGCTTAAATA
>AMWB02157114.1_pt2 | contig 36064 bp, 28 predicted proteins | sample 200311 | NCBI WGS metagenome assembly AMWB02 (sample SAMN02737377, study PRJNA173069) | bioreactor metagenome | biome: anode biofilm in microbial fuel cells | place: USA: California | collected 2010-12-16
GACGCGGGAAGCGCCCGCCGATGCGCGAGCACTGGTCGATGCCGTGCATGCGTGGGGAGAAGGCAAGCAGCGCTTCCTGCCGGCCCAGATCGAGCTGGCGGCCGGGGTCTTGGGGGATCAGGGGTGGGTTGCGGCGTGAGATCGCGACGGCACTGATCACGAAATCTTGAACTCTTGCGCCGGCGCAAGTTGTGGCACATCAAGAAATCACCCGCGAATATGCATCAGGCAACGCGACTCCATGCGGCAGCCGCGTTGCCACATACCCGGACCCCGCCTCAACAACACCGCAGGCAAAGGAGCTCCCATGAGAACCGTCAACCGCGCCGCGCTCGTCGTCCGCTTCAAGGAGCCGTACATCCGGTGGGCCGCCGGCCTGGACCCCGACGATGCGGACGTGGCCGAGGACCTGCGCAAGTACACCGCTGTCTACCTGGTGCCGGAGGATCCGCGCGGCGAGCAGGAGACCGCGCCACTCGCCGACTTCTTCGGCGCGATCTTCGACCTGGAGTTGGAGGCGTGGTGCGTCGACGATTCGCTGTGGCCGGAGGTGCGCGACCTGGACACGTTCCTGGAGTGGTTCGAGGTGGTTGGCGAGTCCGTTGTCATCGACTTGGGGAAGGGGCGGCTGTTCTCCGAGGAGATGTGAGCCGGCGTCGGCGCGACACGCCGCGCACGGGGCCGAGACAAGCCACCACAAGGCGTCAACCAGGATTGACGGTTGTCGGCGGTGTCAGCACCCCGGCGCTGCGCGCGGTCAACCACGAGCTGGTCGCGCTGTACTGGGGGTTGGGCGAACCGATCTGCCGCAAGCAGGATGAGTTGGGCTGGGGGCGAGCCGTGGTCGAGAATCTCGCGCGCGACCTGCAGGTCGAGTTCCCGGGGCGCAACGGCTTCTCGCCACAGAACATATGGCTGATGCGCCAGTTCTACCTCGAATACCGCGACAAGCCAATTCTCCAACCATTGGTTAGAGAAATCAGCTGGGCCAAGAACGTCGTCATTCTCGGCCGCTGCAAGGACGACCTGTCCCGCGAGTTCTACCTGCGCGCCGCCGCGCGCTTCGGCTGGACCAAGGCCGTCCTGCAACACCAGATCGACAACCAGAGCTACGAGAAGTACCTGCTCGGCCAGACGAATTTCGACCAGGCTGCGCCCGACAGTGTCAAGGACCATGCCCTGCTGGCGGTCAAGGACCATTGCACGTTCGATTTCCTGGAGCTCGCCGAAGAGCACTCCGAGCGCGAACTGGAACTGGCCCTGGTGCGCAACCTCCGCCAGTTCCTGACCGAGATGGGCGGCGCCTTCACGTTCGTCGGCAACCAATACCGGCTCGAGGGCGAGAACCCGCCCTTCGGCATCATCATCTGCCGCGGCAAGAACAAGACCGTCGTCGAATATGCCCTGCGCACCGCGACGCGGCCGCTGGGCGTGGCGACCTACACCGTCGTGCCGCATCTGCCGGAGGACTACCGGGCGGACCTGCCGAGCCCGGAGCAGATCGCGGAGCGTCTCAAGACGTGGCGTGGGCCGAAGAGCGCTGAGCGCTGAACGCGCGTGGCGAGATCACGGCGTACCAAGAGTGCGACCAATAGGCTGGAAACGATTGCGAATTCCTGATGACTTGCGCCGGCGCAAGTGGCCCCAGATCAAGAATCCAGCCTACCGATACAAGGCCTTGATGAGGCCCCAGGCCGTCGACTCGGTGGGCACGATGTACCGGATCTCGTACACCGTCGACACGTCGTGGCCGATGGGCCCCAGGTTGAGGTGGATCGCGTACTGGCCGGGGGCATCCGGCACCAGGGCCGTGTCGCGCGTGAACTGCTCGGAGTGGCCGGGAGGGAAGGTCGTCACCTGGGCGATCCGATCCCAGCCGAAGATCACCTGCCCGGTGTCACTGCTGACGATCATGTAGAGCGGGTAGGCCTCGAAGTCGACCGGGCCCGGACCGCTGTTGTGGATGGTGATCGTGACGACCTCGCCCGGGTCGTAGACCGGCTTGTCGGTTGCGACGGTCACGTCCGCCACGGCGGGCGTGGCGAGGAGAAGCAGAAGCGCGAGCTTCGGGCTGAAACGCAGCTTGGTTCACCTCCTGCGCGGCCGCCGCAACGGGTGCAGCGGATAGACGGTGACTGAGTATACCACGGGATACATGGTGAGATGCGGCGCAACTGGACGCGTCTGGTGCGGGTGGCCGCGGGCGGGCAGACCGCATGCGGCCAAGCGTCAGATGTGATGGCGCTTGACGATGTGTGCCGCCACGAGAGCGTGAGCGCAATTGTCGATCGCAGCGCAATCCGGTTCCCACTGGTACCGCACCGTCACCCGCGGTATCCTCAAGAACTGAACCTGGGAATCGCGTTGCCATCGTTCATGGCTGCGGGAGCGGAATTGAAGACCCAGCCCTACCGAGATCTGGTCGCCGCCCGCAAGGCCTGTCGCCGCTGCGCGGGCCTGTGCAACCCCGCCGATGTCGACAATGGAAGTCTCGATTCCGACCACGTCGGACCCTGGTGCCGCTGGCAGGGCAATCTCGACGCGCCCCTGATGGTCGTCGGACAGGATTGGGGCGACACCCGGTACCTCCGCAAGCACGGCGGCGTCGAGGGGGCCGGCAACCCGACGAATATCACATTGGTCAAGCTCCTGGGAACCATCGGGATCGAGATCGGTCATCCGGGCGATCTCTGGGGTCAGGACATCGTGTTCTTCACGAACGCCATCCTGTGCCTCAAGGAGGGTGGGTTGCAGGGCGTGGTGCAGGCCGAGTGGTTCACGAACTGCCGCCCGTTCCTGCGGGCCCAGATCGAGATCGTCCGCCCTGCGGTGGTCGTCGGCCTGGGGCAGCGGGCCTATGAGAGCGTGATGGCGGCGTTCGGATTCAAGGCGCGACCCTTCGCGGCCGCGGTCGAGGATCCAATCGGCCAACTGCTGCCGACGGGCGGTCGCCTGTTCGCCGTGTACCATTGCGGGGCGCGGATACTGAATACGCATCGGCCGCTTGAGAGACAGATCGAGGATTGGGGGAGGATCGGGCGGGTGTTGCAGGCGGGACGATGACGCGTCCGCACACGCGGAAGAGGCAGGATGGAATCGGGAATCCTCAGTATCAGAACGATCTTCGGCCAGCAGCGGCGCCTGCACGGTCGATGGTGTCGAAGAACAAGGGGGACGATTCCGCACGCCCCCTATCCACCAGGCCGTCCCGTCACATGGTCAAGATCAAGCCGTGCACCGGCGAGGTACTCCCTGGCACTCAAGTCACCAAGCGCGATGACGAGTCCCTCAACCGATCGATAGCGGCCCCGCGGTGGGACGAGCGCAAGCCACTTTTCCAGGAACTCGTGCCGTGCCGCGCCGCCGAGACCGGGGTCTTCGTCGTTGCGGATGAACGTGAAGACCAGGTCGACGACCTTGGCGCCCCACGAGGGAGCGGCGGCAACGCGGATCTCCCGCAGGTTTCGCAGCGCCTCGCCTTCGGCAGTCTTCCTATTGTGCTTCTCGACCAGGCGTCTGCGCAAGCCGTCGACGAGTTCAGAGAAGTCGTCAGGGAACGCGAACCGGGCCCGGCTCCGCGCCAGGGCCTGCGCGAATTGTACAGTGTCCTCTTCGGTGGGGCAGCCGCGGATGCATGCCTGCGCGGCGATAACGGCCTTCTCGACCGTCATCGAGCGATCAAGGTCCGCGACAAGCTCCTGCGCAGCCACTCCCGGAACTGACGCGTAACGGGGCCGATATCCTCGTGCGACCTCCCTGAGGGTGAACGCGTCCACCTTGACCAGGGGAGCGACAACGATGAACGGACGTTCGCGCCAGCTGCGGACGATGTCGCAGGTCTGCGACAGGACGACAAGCCCAGCCTCCGGGGTCTCGAAGATGTCAACGCCTTCGGCGGCGACGGAAACGGCAGCGGGTGTCAGGGGGCGCGCAGGGGAGAAGCGGTGGAGGAACCACTGCTCGCCGACCACACAGTCGCCCTGGCGCCATTGGGAGAGCGCCAGGTCGAGGTCATCCAGGTCGCCATGGCCCGTCACGGCGCCTTCCTGACCTTCACGGAGCGCCCAGCCCGCGCGCGACCGGTGCTCTCATGGGCCGTGTCGTGGACCGCGCCGACCAGGCGATCCGGCGAAGGCGGCGCCCACGGCGGGTTGAGGGCGGCAGTGGGCCGCGGGCGGACAGGTGCGCCATGGCCGTCTCCCTGGCCGAGGCGCAGTAGGACTTCCTGGTAGCCGCCTTCGGCCAGGATGTCGAACGGAGTCGCGCCGTCGGCCTGGATCGACATCAGCGCCGAGCGGGTGGCTGCGCTTGCCCCGCGATCGATGCAGCGGACGACATGCAGCAGCTGGTTCAAGACCTCTTCGTTGGACGAGTTCATGGGTTTGCCGCTGGCCCAGAAGTGAACGCTGCGCCGGGAGACGCCGAAGAGTGCGGCCAACTCTTCCCAGGTGAGGCCGCTCCGGCGGTGCAGCTCCACGATGGCGGCCGGCTGGGCCGCGACCGGCGCTTCGAGCGCAAGGCCGCTGTTCGTCTGTGCTGGCGCGCACAGGTCCAGCGGGGCTGCCGTGCGCGGTGAGGCCGTCGTGCCAATGGTCGCGCAGCTGCCACAGATGGAAACGAGCAGGTTCTGGACGTGACGGAGAACCCCGTCGCCCGACGTGGCGCGCAGCGGCGAAGTTGAGGCAAGCGTCGAGGTCAGCCCATTCATGCCTTTCCTCCGTAGCGCTGCAGGAACCGTTCGGTCACGGCCCACCGGAAGAAACTGTAGCTCCGCTCGGCGAAGAAGCGGGCCTGGGACAGGATCCCATCCGTCGCGAACGGGCCGGGGCTTTCGCTGAAGATGTCCAGGTCGAGGATCCAGCTGCGCTCGTCGAGCGGGTCGATCGCGGCGGGATCGAACGTGCCGCCGGCCGGCAGCAGCCCCCAGCGGGCGCGCATCTGGGCGGGACGGTCGGGGAAGTCGAAGAGCGCCTCGCTCAACGACAGTTGCGCCAGCGGGCCCAGGGCCGTGCCGGTGACGCCCAGCATCTCCAGTCGCACCAACCCGCCAATGGCGTCGATCGCATCACCGGTCAGGCGATCGATGTACCGCACCCCGAGTCGATCGACAGTCCGCGGAGCGATGCGGGTCTCGAGTGCGCGCACGACTTCCTCGAGGCGGCTTAGGAGGTCGGTGCGGCTCCGGTAGTCCGTCGTCTCGATGGCCAGGAAGTCCGACGCGAGCGACACGCGCCAGTGCCCATCCGCGCTGGTGAAGCGCCAGGTGACGTTCGGCGGCAGCGGCGCGGCGCCATCGGGCCCTACCACGAGGCCCCGCGTCTGCTCGGCCCGCAGCACGGGGTAGCTGCCCCGGATGTCCTCCTGGAACGGCGCCACGAAGTCGCGCTTCTCGATCGACAGGATCGAGGGGAAGCGGACCTGCACGATGACCCGCACCAGCGGTGCCTGCGGCAGGGGCACCTCAACCGGGAGGGGTGCGGTCAAAGGGTTGGCCTGCGAGCTCATGTTGGCGCACTGCCTTTCGAGGCCGTGAATGTGAAGTGTAGTGTGAAGTGCATGATTTGTACCATGAATCGGAGTCTGGGTTCCAGAGCCAAGATTGGCGAGCGAAGGATTCCCGGCAGAAGACAGCGTCGTGAGATTAACCCATTATGATTGTGTAAGTTGAATGAACGCCAGGTGGCGATCTCGATCCCCGCCGGAAACCTGGGCCGCGCGAACGCCGCAGCGCCACATGGCCAGCATTCCGGCGCAGCTGGTGCTCGCGGGTGACGCGTGCCGTGCCGGTGTCCCCGGGGTGCCGGGCCGGGCGTCGAATGGCCAGCTTGCGCAAGTGGCCACACATCAAACAATCCAGCTTGAAGCATCGCCGGTGTGCTCGTGGCCCCGCCCTGCCGAGCGAATCCCCAGCAGCGACAGCCAAGCCAAAAAACTGCAACCACCGGTTGCAGAAATCAGCGCATCCACAAGGCCCGGCGCCGGCCGGCGTGACACGGGGGTTGCGGCGTGGCAGAATCAATCGGCACGGGCGGCCCCGGGGCCCATGCATGGGGGGAGGCACATTGAAACGGATCATGATCGATCCCAAGGATCTGATTCCCACGGATTGTCCGCGGTCCCTGATGGGCGTCCTGAAGTTCGTGCCGATGCTCTGCGCGCGCGAGGCCCTGAGGCCGATCATCGTGGTGCCGGTCCCGTCGTCGGCGCGCCGCAAGATACCGGGGGGCTACCTGGTCTGCTCCGGGAACCACCGGGCGGCGGCCGCGCATATCTGCCGATTGGGCCTGGCTGCCGACGTGATCGAGGCGGACGCCGACCTCAGGACGATTCGCGAGGGATCCGTCGCCGACTATTGCACGGTGAACGACCTGGCCGCCGCGTGCCTCGAGGCTGCCGAGAGTGGTGGATACCTGAAGGGCCGGTGGGAAGAGTACCTGAGGATGATCACCGATTCCGGCGTGGTGGGGTACAACGAGCGCCACACGGCGCGATTGGCGGAATCGGTCCTGAGGCGTGGCGGGCAGCGGGGGCACTAGCGCCACCAGCCGCGGGGCCCGGCGCAGGTACGACATTCAATTGGATGCGGTCAAACATCATCCGAATGAGGAATACCTGGAAGAGTACCTTGGGTACATCTTTGAGAAGTACCCGCACGAGCGCGCCCGATTTGATAAGCTATTTGGCGATCAGACCCTGTAGCTTGGTGGCTGTGAACCAACCCGAACCAGGAGCATGAAGCAATGGCACACGAAGTGGAAATGCAGGCGCCATCCCTGGCGCTCGGGAAAGCCGACGTCGTGTTTTCAGTGCGGAACAACGGCAAGACCATTGGCGCGCTGCATGTGTCACGCGGCGCCGTCGTGTGGTTTCCGGCCAAACATGCAAACGGCTACAAGCTGAACTGGACGAAGTTCGCCGAAATGATGGAATCTGAAGGACGACACCCATCGGAGAAGCGGTGACTGGAGACGATCTCGTTCGGTCATAGAGGTCACTTCTCAGGGGTTCGGGTTTTCACGATTGCGGCGCTGGCGATTCTGCACGCCCGAACTGGACCGCGCCGCGCTTGCGCAATGCCGATCGTCGTGGATTGCGACTTGGCCCGGGCCGTCCCGGTCATAGCGCCGCATCCATGTTTCAGCTTGCGGTGTGTTCGTTTTGGAAGGCAACGATGAACCTCGACACCCTACTCCAGCGCCTGAGGGATTTCGACGCCCTGCGAGACAATCCCGACTTCCTGCCGACCGACCGCGTCCAGACGATGACCGTGCCGGGCGAGCCAGCACGCTACGCCGACGACAGCAGTCTGGAATCGCTCGACCCCTGGCTCCGCGACGCCGTCGAGCGATTGGGCATCAAGCGGCTCTACGAACACCAGGTCCGCGCCATCGATCTGATCCGTTCCGGCAAGAATGTCGTCATCGAGTCCCCGACCGCCAGTGGCAAGACGCTCAGCTTCAACATTCCGCTGGCAGAGACCCTGGCGCGGCACCCGCGGGGCCACGCCCTCATGATCCACCCCATGAAGGCGCTCTCGAACGATCAGAGGCGGCAACTGACGAACCTGTTCACCGCGATCGGCTCGACGTGCGGACGCGAACTCGACTCGTGGACTTTTGACGGGGACATGACGGCGGAGGAGCGACGCCTGATCAAGACGTCGCCGCCCGCGGTCATTTTCACCAACCCAGAGATGCTGCACCACAGCTTCCTGGGTTGGAACGAGCAGTGGACGAAGTTCCTGAAGAACTTGAAGGTGATCGTCATCGACGAGATCCACGAATACCGCGGGTACTTCGGGTCCAACCTGGCGCTGCTGCTTCGGCGCTTCCTCGCCAAGCTGGCAGAGCTGGGGGCGCAGCCCCAGATCGTCATGGCAACCGCGACGTGCGCAAACGCTCGCGAGCATGCGATGGAACTGGCTGGCGTGCCGTTCGAGCTTGTGCAAGCATCGGGGGCCATGCGGCCGGTGCGGCACTACGCATTCATCGAACCGGCCATTCCAGACTACCAGTACAGCGACATCTACCGGCTCCGACTGGCGCGTGCGACCGTGGCCCTGGTAACATCGGGCATAAGTGCCATCGTGTTTTGCCCGGCGCGGAAGTTCAGCGAGGAGGCGGCCTTCAGGGCCCAGAAGGAGTTGACCCATTTCGGCCTTGACCCCGACTCGGTAACCTCGTATCGCAGCGGCTACACACCACAGGAGCGACGCGGCATCGAGGACCGCCTGCGCAACGGCTCCTTGAAGGTCGTGTTCTCGACAAATGCGCTGGAGATTGGCATCGACATAGGCCGGCTGGACGCCTGCATCCTGGCAGGATTCCCTGACAGCGTCCTTTCGGCATGGCAGCGCATTGGGCGCACGGGCCGCAGCTGGGAACGCGACGCCTATGTGCTTTTCTACGCCCTGAACAACCCGTTCGACCGCTTCTATGCCCGCAACCTGGAGACATTCCTGAGTCGGCCGCTCGACGAGGTCTCGGTTTCGCTCGACAACCCGGAGCTCGTGAAGCGCCACCTTCCGTTCCTGCTGCACGAGGTCGGAACAGGGCTGAATGGGGCCCCCGGACAGGTGCTGGGCCCACAGATCAGGCGCGCCATTGCCGAGGCCACACACGGCACCAGGCCCGTGAAACACAAGCCCAACTACCAGCAACTCGACTTGCGCGGTTCGTCGGGCAAGGTCTATCGACTGATGCACAACGGCACCGAGATCGGGACCATCTCCGACACGCACCGTTTCCGGGAGGCCTACATCGGGGCGATATACCCGCATTGCGGGCATTCGTACCGCGTGGCTGGGTACGGTGCCACGGAGGTGTTTCTGGACGATGCGGACCCGACGATCCGCACCGAGAGCATCTCGTACACCTCTACCCAGGTCAGCGAGATCCAGGCGGGCCGCTCGTGGGCCCAGGCCATCAATGCGCACTACGGCAAGCTGGTCACCTACGAGAACATCAGCGGGTATGTCGAGGTGCACCGGCACTCCGGGGAAGTCCTGCGCGAGCACGCTTTGAGCGACGCGCGGCCGTGCAGTACCCGGGGATTCTGGTTGGAGATCGACAAGATCGAGTCGCTCGGCGACCTGGAGGGATTCGACATCGTCCTGGGATTGGAGCAGTTGTTCGGGGTGGGGGCCCCGTTCCTGCTGCCCTGCGACCGGCACGACATCGGGACGCTGACGAGCAATTCGAAGGGCGCCGGGCGCGCCGTGTACGTCTACGAAACCGTCCCGGGCGGGATCGGGCTGGCAGAAAAGGTGCTCGACAAGTGGCACGACATCCTGAACACGGCGGTCGAGATCGTCGAGCGGTGTTCCTGCGACGAGGGATGTCCCAGCTGCCTGCCTCCGAGCCGCCGACCGGGTGGCGCCAAGGCGCCGGCGAAGTACAAGACGGTGGCGGCGGCGCGGCTGCTCATGGCGATGACGGCGGGGGCGCCCGATGAGATCTATGACCCGGACACGCATGCGTGGCGGAAGGCGGAGTAGCATGACACAGCCGGACATGTCCAGCGATCTGCGCCACTTGACTACCAAGATCATTGCCTTCCGCGACGCCCGCTCCTGGCGCCAATTCCACACCCCCAAGGACTTGGCCCTGGCCCTCAACATCGAAGCCGGCGAACTCGCCGAACTCTTCCTCTGGAAATCCGAAGCCGAAGCCACAGCCCTGGCCCAGGACCCCGAGACGCACACCGCCCTAGCCGACGAACTCGCCGACGTCCTGATTTACGCCCTCCTCCTGGCCAACCACTACAACATTGATCTGGGCGAGGCCGTCGAGGCGAAGCTGGCAAAGAACGCGCTGAAGTACCCCGTCGAACAGGCAAGGGGCAACGCGAAGAAGTACACGGAGTTCGACAAATGAAGCTCTACGCCGGCCCGGCGAAGCAGTTCGTCAGCGACACGGTCCGCAATCAGGTGGCCGACAAGCTGAAAGACGCCTTCTTCGCCTACTTCCGCTACAACCCATCCCCGAACGAGGTGACATCCTGGCGCAACTCGCTGCGCGCCATGTCGGACGTGGTCACGCACGGCGGTCTGTCGAACACCGGCGTCCTGCTGGAGTATCAATTGCCCCTCAGTTCGCGGCGCCTCGACTGCATGCTGACCGGTCACGACAAGCACGGGCGCCCGGGTGCCGTGGTGGTCGAGCTGAAGCAGTGGGAGAAGTGCGAGGAGGCAGACGGCGAGAGCGTCCTGACCTGGGTAGGCGGCGGCGAGCGCGAGGTGCTGCATCCCTCTGCCCAGGTGGGCGGGTATCGCAGCTACCTGCAGGACATGCACACCGCTTTCTACGAGGGGTCCGAGCCGCTGGCGCTGGCCGCCTGCAGCTATCTGCACAACTACCCGCTCGTGGCCGGTGACGTTCTCTTTGCCCCCCGTTACCAGCGATTCTGGCAGGCCGATCCTGTCTTCACGAAGGACGAATTCGACCGATTGGCCGGGTACCTGGGCGACAGGGTGGCGGCCGGCGACGGGATGCCGGTGCTGGATCGCGTTCTGGAGGCGCCGCTGCGGCCGAGCAAGAAGCTGATGGACCACGTGGCCGCGATGATCTCGGACCAGCCCGAGTACGTGCTGCTGGACGAGCAGTTGATCGTCTTCGACAAGGTCCTGGCCTGCGCCCGCAACGCGGCGCGGGACAATCGCAAGAGCGTGATCATTGTGCACGGCGGCCCGGGTACGGGCAAGTCGGTGATCGCGATCAACCTGATGGGGCGGTTGCTGCGCGAGGGGCTCGATGTCGACTACGCGACCGGGTCGGCCGCGTTCACCGAGACGCTGCGGAAGATCATCGGGCGGCGCGGCGCGGGGAAGTTCAAGTACTTCAACTCGTACATGAGCGCGCCGACCGATGCGCTGGATGTTCTGGTGTGCGACGAGTCGCACCGGATCCGGCGTAACAGCGAGAACCGCTACACGAAGGCGACTGACAGGACTGATCGGCCGCAGCTCGACGAGTTGCTGTCAGTGGCGCGGGTCGGCGTCTATTTCATCGACAATGTGCAGGTCGTGCGCCCGGACGAAATCGGCTCGTCTGCCATGATCCGCGAGCACGCCACGAAGGCCGGCGCCCGCGTGCATGAGTACCAACTCGAAGCGCAGTTCCGCTGCTCGGGGTCGGACGCGTTCGTCAACTGGATCGACAACACGTTGGGCCTGCGCCGCACGGCCAACGCGATCTGGGAGGGGGACGAGCGCTTCGAGTTCCGCATCATGCCCTCGCCCGAGGCCACCGAGGACCTGATCCGACAGCGCGTGGCCGAAGGCCACACGGGGAGGATGACGGCCGGTTTCTGCTGGCCCTGGTCGAAGAAGCCGCTGGACGGCGGCCAACTGGCGCTGGACGTGGCGATCGACGGTTACCTGCGGCCGTGGAACGCGCGGCCGGACGCGACGCGTCTGGCGGCCGGCATCCCGAAGTCGCACCTGTGGGCGCGGGAACCGGGCGGGATCGATCAGGTGGGCTGTATCTATACGGCGCAGGGGTTCGAGTTCGACTATGTGGGGGTGATCTTCGGGCATGACCTGCGGTGGGATCCGGACAACGGGATCTGGGTGGGGGATCGGGCCAAGTCGCATGACGCGATGGTCAAGCGGAGCGGAGCTGATTTCGTGCGGTTGGCGATGAATACGTATCGGGTGTTGCTGACAAGGGGGTTGAAGGGGTGCTTTGTTACTTTTTTGGATCGGGAGACGGAGAGATTTTTTAGAAGTCGGACGACCAAATGACAAGAACAACGGTATGATGTCAAACACGACAAGTATTAACTCATAGGATAGCATCATTACAAGAACCGACGGTAATGGAGCCCGGAAATTCTGATCGGAAGTACCAGCACTCCATTCCTTCTGCGGCTAAGGGGGCCCATGTCACAGGCTGGGCCCCAGCTGTGGGACGGGCCAGGCCGTATATGATCTATTGTGAGGCAAATTGCCCTTGAGTTTGTCCGCGTGGCCGAACGCACAATGACAGCCAGGAGTCACTCCCAATGCAATCGCGCGGATCGCTGGACTAGAACGGTCCATGAGAATTACGAAGCACGAAGCGTGAGCGGGGCGGGGGCACGGGATGGTGGCAGTCAGCGACGCGACCCAGTGCTCCGTCCATTGCGATGACCCGCGTCTGAAACATCGAAGTCGGTCCCGCAGTTGAGGAGATCGCTTCCGCACAGCCGCAGGCCCGGAAAGCAAGAGCACACGTCCAAGTATTCCACCATTCTCAAGTAGAGAAAAGCCGATCAGACAAAGCCGGAAGGGATTCCGAACTTGGCGCCAGAGGCAAAAATCTTGGTGGAGGTGGACGACGCGCAGTACAATCGTGTGCAGAGCACAATCTCCACTGGATCGACCGGCGGCGAACTCCGGCGGATACCAGGATACCCCGCCCTGAAGGAGCTCGCCGCGCGGTGGGCGTGCTACAAGCAGCAAGAACGGGTTCCGATGCGCGCAGTTGAAAGGTTGACCCGCAGAGATGGCAAAGAACATATACAAGCTCATCTTCGATCTACGTCTCACCGTAGGGTACTTGGGAGAAAAGGACCAACACGCCTGGTGGGGCAGTTCATTCTTGGCACCTGCGAGCAGGAGCTTCCTCGCACCGGTATTTGTCAAGACGACCCTGCTCGCGCAGTACAACGGAGTCTGCTTGGCGGCGGCGCGGGTTCACGATGAACACATCGGCCTGGGCCTTCATTACCACCTATACCGCCTGCCTGACCAGATTGAGTGCCTGGCCGTCAACTCAGTCGGAAATGAGCCAAAAGACGGCCGCCCTAGTGCGAACTTCGCAAGTGCACAGGCTGCGCTGTCGTACTTAGAGCAGTTCGGCGGAGAATGCGTTGCGAAATCCGAAGGGCCTCTCGTTGTCGGCGACTTTTCTGAGCGACAGCTGGAGTCGCTGCTGCGGCAATCTGCGTCGCACTATTTCCAGGCATTTACACAGGCCTACCGCTGTTATCCGTACATGAGGCATGCCGGATGATGGCCGATACGAAATACTACACGACGCAACTGCAGGCCGGCTTGGGCCTAATCGAAGAGACGAAGCAGCTTCTGTCGCTCTATGAGCCAGGAATGTCGGCCACCGATTTGTACACGATCGCCCTAAACTCAGGCTCTTTCCCGATGATTTCGGCGCGCAGACTCCGCAATATCATTCTCGAGTGTTTTGCCCCCCGGTACCTCAAGTCTGGCGCGGCAATCCATTTGAAACGTCTAGCGGTTGAACTGCCTTCTGCGGCATTGAACCAGCTTCTGCTCATCCACACGGCAGAGGCTAACAGCGTTCTGCACGACTTCATAACAGAGGTGTATTGGGACCACTACACCGGTGGCCGAACTGAACTGGGGCTCGAAGACGCGCGGAGTTTTGTTAGCCACGCTGTCCGCGAAGGGAAAACGCAAAAGACCTGGTCGGACTCTACGATCAAGCACGTCGGGTCGTATCTGATTGGCTGCTGCGCCGACTATGGGCTCATCACTTCCAATAGGAGCGCCGTACGCACGATTCTGCCCGTGAGGATCCAAGAGTCCACGGCACTCTATCTCGCGTACCGCCTCCACTTTGACGGGCATGGCGACAATGCCGTCATCGGGCACGAGAGTTGGCGTCTGTTTGGATTGGAATCCGGGGATGTTCTCGATGAGTTCCGACGCCTGGCTCGCAACGGGTGGCTGATCTTTCAATCAGCCGGCGAAGTCGCCAGCACGAGTTGGAAATTCACCAGCATGAAGGAAGTTGTTGATGTCATCGCTGAAGGCTGACTTCCTCGAACTAATAGAGCGCATCAAGGCTGGGCGAGAATTCGGCCACGCCAGCTTCGAGCCGATCTTCTACTTGGTGTTTTCGCCCACAGATATCCTGAACGTAAAGCGCCACATGCCGGCATGGCGGGCGAAGCTGCGCAACGAGGGGTGGGATGTCCACGAATTCTCCATCGCGAACGCAATTCGCGAAATTCTGGACGCAGCTCCGCTGAAAGAGATCTGGTTGGCGGCGGACGCTAAGTCGCCGCAAGACTGGGAAAAGACGAACAAGTCGCTGGCCAACGCTCTTTCGCACGGTGCATTGCAAAACAGGCTGGAATCGGTCCTGGCGCAGCTCGAGGGTCAGCCGAAGAGCATTCTGCTGGTGACCGATCTGGAAGCCCTCCACCCGTACTTGCGCATCGGTTCAATCGAAGGCCAGCTCCAGGGGAAGTTCAGCGTGCCGACGGTGTTCTTCTATCCGGGCACCAGAACGGGCGAGACGCGTCTGAAATTTCTCGGATTCTATCCCGAGGACGGCAACTACAGATCCGTGCACGTCGGCGGCTAAACAAAGGCACAAGGAAGCGATCATGGAAATCAGAAATCTGTTTGGCGGAGACAAAGACATCTACCGTACCATTGAGAAGGTCATCACCTATGGTGCATCTCAGGAAGCACGGCTGAAGTCGGAAATTTCCGAGTACATCGTGACGGACAGCATTGAAGAGCAGTTCGAGAAGCTGCTAATGAAAATGCAAGCAGCCATGGAGGCCGGCGGAGAAAACGAAGTCGGCGTCTGGGTCTCTGGCTTCTATGGTTCGGGGAAGAGCTCATTCACCAAATATCTCGGTTTGTCATTTGACAGCAATGTCACAATTGACGGGATTCCCTTCATTCAGCATTTGAAGGACCGGCTCAAGAAGACAACGACCAAGACGCTCCTCGGCACGCTGGCCACAAAAAAGCCCGCCGCCGTCGTCATGCTCGACCTGGCGAGTGAGCAGGTGGCCGGGGCTACGATGGAAGAGGTGTCGACCGTACTCTTTTACAAGGTGCTGCAGTGGGCCGGCTACTCGCGCAACCTCAAGGTCGCGGCCCTGGAGCGGAAACTGAAGAAAGACGGCCGCTACGACGAATTCCTGGACCTCTTCAGTACTCAGACCAAAGGTGAGCCGTGGGCCAATTACCGGGACGATGCACTTATCGTCGATAGCCTGATTCCGGAGATTGCCCACAAGATCTACCCGGAGTTCTTCGCGACCCCCACCTCGTTCTCCACCGCAACAAGCGAATTTGTGCAATTCGAGAACGATCGCGTGGCTGAGATGATCGAGATAATCCGGGAGCATTCCGGCAAAGAGTACATCATCTTCATCATCGACGAGGTGGGGCAGTATGTCGGGTCCCGTCAGAATCTGATCTTGAACCTGGATGGTCTTGCCAAGAATTTGAAGAATATCGGGAATGGCAAGGTTTGGATCATCGGAACTGCGCAGCAAACGCTGACTGAAGACGACAAGAAAGCTTCATTGAATTCGCCGGAGCTCTACAAGCTCAAAGACCGGTTCCCAATCGAAGTTGAACTGGAAGCCAAGGATATCCGAGAAATCTGCTACAGCCGCCTGCTGGGGAAGTCGCCCGAAGGCGCCGCCGAGCTTGGCAAGTTGTTCGACCAGCACGGGCAGGAGCTGCGCCACAATACCAAACTGGTAGATGCCCGGGTCTATGGCGCCGACTTCGATCGAAAGACCTTCATCGATCTCTACCCATTCCTGCCGGCACATTTCGACATCCTGTTGCATCTGTTGGGCGCGCTGGCAAAGACCACCGGCGGTGTGGGGTTGCGATCAGCGATTAAGGTTGTCCAAGACGTGCTAATTGACGGCTCCAACGGCCGGACGCCCGTCGCCAACCACGAACTGGGCTGGCTGGCAACGACAGTCACACTTTACGACGCTTTGGAGAAAGACATTCGGCGCGGCTTCCCCTCGCTGCACCAATCCGTGGGCAAGGTTGCGATCAGGTTCCCGAATTCAGAGGTGCATCAGAACGTCGCGAAGACCGTCTGCGTACTTCAGATTTTGGGTAATATCCCCATTTCGGTGTCGAACGTCGCCGGCCTCATGCATGGTGGCGTCAAGAGTACGTCGACCGAAGACACCGTCAAGAAGGCCGTTGAAGACTTGAGCGCCGACCCCATCGTGCCCTTTGGCGAGCACGACGGCAATCTCCGCTTCTTCAGCGAAAAGCTGAATGATATCGAACAGGCGCGGGCGACAATTCCGCTGCGAAATATTGAATTGCGCCGCATACAGAGTGAGGCCATGCGAGAGGTCTATTCGCCATTGCCCTCGACGCACCTCAATGGGTCGCTTGCAGTGGCCGCCGGGCTCAAGATGCAGCAGACACCGGGAAGTGCACCGACCTCATTGGCTGGCGAGCGCAACACTGTGCAGACAATAGTGGAGCTTGTGGCGGCGGCGGAATATGACGCAGCCAAGCTGCGAATAACGGAGGAAAGCAGAACCAGAGCTTCGCAGTACACGATTTTTCTGGTCGGATGTCAGTCGCCAGAGATGGAGGAATTGGCGGGCGAAATCTACAGAAGCAGGGAGATCGGCAACAAGTTCAGGAATGAGCCCGATCAAGAAGTCAAAGAGTACTGCGCCGGCCAGGCCGGCCGTGCCAATCGACTGGTTGCCGATCTTGAGCGCCACATCAAGCGCAGCTTGGTGAAGGGCTCCTTTGTGTTTCGTGGCGAAGTTAGCGCTGTTGCGAGCTTGGACCCCGATTTGATTTGTGCGGCGCGCAAACAGCTCGAAAGAGTGGCCGTGCAAGTATTCGACCGCAATGCGGAGGCTCCGGCTCGTGCAGCAACCGATGTTGCGGAGAAGTTCTTGAGGTTGAATAGCTTGGCTGGCATAACTGCTGCTGTTGACCCTCTAAGCCTTGTGCAAACAAAAGGTGGACAGCCGCTAATCAACACGGACCACAAGGCCATTTGTAGCATTCGGGACATGATCGACAAGCAGGGGTCGGTTGACGGCAGGCGACTAAGTGAGCACTTCTCGGACGCCCCATTTGGGTGGTCGCAAGACACCTTGCGATACCTCGTGGCGGCGATGCTGGTTGCCGGGGAGATAAAGCTCAAAGTTGCGGGTCGCGAGGTTACGGTCAATGGTCAGAACGCGATTGATGGGCTCAAGACAAACGTCACGTTCAAGGGGGTTGGGGTATCACTTAGGGACGAACGCCCAGGCATTGAGGTGCTTGCCAGGGCAGCAAAGCGTCTCACGGATTTGACGGGTGACACAGTTGTTCCCCTTGAAGACGCCATCAGCAAGGCCACCGCCAGGCTGTTTCCGCAATTGCTGCACGAATTTGGGCCCTTAGGCGAGAAGTTGCGGTCTTTGGATCTGCCCGGAGCAGATCGGCTCGACGTCATGACGCGACAGATGAATGACATTCTGCAGTCGGACGCATCTGATGCTCCTCAGCGGTTGGGGGCGGAAGATTCAGAACTGTATTCCAGTTTGATCTGGAGCCGAGAATTGAAACGAAAGCTGGAACTTGGATTGGAGCAGACCCTGCGAGACCTGAGGGGCTGCATCGGGGACTTGAGGAACTTGCCTGACAGCGGATTGCCTGGACAACTGCGCGCCGAACTTTCTGATGCAATAGGTTCGATTGAGGCCAGGCTTGGCAGCCCGGACTTCTACGAGTACGGAACCGAACTCTCCGCAAGTCTGACCAATTTCAGGGCCAAGGTGAGTGAGACCGTTGATGCTATGCAGGCAGCTCAATCTGCGCTCATCAAAGATGCCGAGCGTGAACTGAATCTCATTCCGGAATGGAAAGAGCTCAACCAGCAGGAGCAAAATGATATCCTGGCGGGCCTGGAGCAGTTGTTCGCCGAAGTGCCCAAAGATCTGGATGGTCTGAGGTCCCTGGTCAACCAAGACTATGCTCTAGGGGGCAAAGTCCAGGACGTTAGGCAGAAGATCCAGCGAATTGGAGCTCAGCGGGCGCAGGAAAGAATGAAAGCAGAGCAGCAAATGAATGCCGGGCCTGCAAAAACGATTTCTAGGCGGGTGCAGTCTAAGGCCTGTATTACCAAGATGGACGAACTCCAGCAACTGGTCGCGGATCTGCAGGTGGTATGTCACGAATTGCAGTATGCGCATGCGTTTGAAGTAATCGTCGATCTGTCGGACAGCGAATAGGAACGTAACGCCATGGCATTCGATAAGCCAACACGTAACAGACTTCAAAAATTCGTGGCGGAATCCCGAGGGATTTTGACCGACGAGTTTACGAGACAGATGCAAGCGACCTACGGAATAGATCCGAAGACGGGATCTGTGGCTGATGCCGGCACGCTTTCCCATCTTGATAACCGGCAACGGGACACTGCTCGACTTCTGCGAGAAGCTCTGGCGCACTATCTGGCCGGCCAGATCGGGAGCTCCCAAGGCGCTCGCACCAAGCAGTCCCTGGAGCGCATGGTTCGCGAACAGGCTTTTACTGTGTTGAACCGCTTGGCGGCTCTGCGAATGGCGGAAGCACGCGGATTCCTGCTGGAATCGGTCGCCAAGGGCCACACGTCCAAAGGATTTCAGCTGTATAGGCAGCTGGCAGGTGGCTCACTTGGCGAGACCGGCGATGCCTACCGCGCCTACCTGTTCAGTCTATTTGATGAATTCACCGCAGATCTCGCCGTCTTGTTCGATCGGCATTCGACCCAATCCTTGTTGTTCCCTCGCGATTCGGTCCTTAACTCTCTGCTTGATCTACTCAATGCGCCGGACCTGGAAGCTCTGTGGGCCGAAGATGAGACCATCGGTTGGATCTATCAGTATTATAACGACCCGGATGAGCGGAAGAAAATGCGCAAGGAGTCCGCCGCCCCGCGCAACTCCCGCGAACTCGCCGTCCGCAATCAGTTCTTCACTCCCCGCTACGTCGTGGAGTTCCTCACCGACAACACCCTCGGCCGCATCTGGTATGAAATGACCCGCGGCCAGACCCGGCTCGCTGACCAGTGTCGCTACCTCGTCCGCCGCCCCACCGAGATCTTCCTCGCCGAGGGCGAAAGCGCCCCCGAGACCCCCGACCAGGAAGGCCTCAGCCAGGAGGAACTCCTCAAGCAGCCCGTCCACATCCCGCACCGCCCGCTCAAAGACCCTCGCGAGATCCGCCTCCTCGACCCCGCCTGCGGGTCCATGCACTTCGGCCTCTACGCCTTCGACCTCTTCGAGACCATCTACGAGGAAGCCTGGGACAACGGCTGCTACCGGGCCCTCCAGGAAGCCTACCCCGGGAAGGACGAGTTCCTCAATGACGTACCCCGCCTCATCATCGAGCACAATATCCACGGCATCGACATCGACCCACGCGCCGTTCAGATCGCCGGGCTCTCGCTCTGGCTCCGCGCGCAGAAAGCCTGGCAGGTCCGTGGCTTCAAACGCGCCGATCGCCCACGCGTCCGCCGCTCGAACATCGTCTGCGCCGAACCCATGCCCGGCAGCCTTGAAATGCTCCAAGACTTCGCCGCCACCCTCGATCCGCCCCTGCTCGGCGAGCTAGTGAAGACCGTCTTCGACAAAATGCAACTCGCCGGGGAGGTTGGCTCCCTCCTCAAGATCGAGGAGGAAATTCGCAACGCAATAGATACCGCACGCAAGGATTGGTTCAGGCAGCAGGGGGACCTGTTCAGTCACAGAGATGGCACACAGGAGGAGATTTTCGACGTCGCCGAGCAACAGGTCATCGATGCGCTTCGCGCCTACGCTGAGCAGGCCGACGCAAGTTCCTACCAGCGCCGTCTCTTCGCCGACGATGCCGCCCGCGGCTTTGCCTTCATTGACCTCTGCCGCAAGCGCTACGACGCGATCGTGATGAATCCACCGTTCGGCTTGCCATCGGAATCTTCTAAGCCATATCTATTTTCCAATTATCCAGACTCAAAAGAGGAGTTGCTAACAGCCTTCCTTTCACGATTCGAAAGCGCCCTTAACGCTGATGGGCGTATAGGGTGTATTGGAAATCGAACCATATTCTATCTTACGAACCATGAGGCTTGGCGGAATAGTTTCTTCGGATCCGTTTGCCTGAGCGACTTTGTTGACCTCGGTTTTAACGTCCTTGATGCAGTCGTTGAAGTGGCGGCACACGTGTCACAGCGGACAGATGACCCAAGGCAATATGCAATCTTTATCCGATGTCTGAGCGCAGTAGACAAAGAATCTTCAGCGCAAGCCGGCATCGCAAGCGCTCTTCTTGGTTCGCCCGAAGATGTCTTTTGCCATAGAACAGAATCATTCCGAAGCGTTCCCGGCTTCAGGTTTTCATATTTTCTTCCAGACTATTGCCTTACTGCTTTCGAAAGACACCCCTCGCTACTCAATTCCGGTTGCGAAGTTTACGTTGGCGCGCAAACGTCAGACAACTTCAGGTTTCTTCGACTGGCCTGGGAGGTGCCACTTTCGAAAGCAAGAGATTGGCCGCCGTTCGCGAAGGGTGGCGAATACGAGTCGTTTTGGGGGGACCTTCACCTTTGCTGCAATTGGCAAAGCGACGGTGCTGAATTGAAAGCGTGGGCCTCCTCGCTTTATGGAGGAGTGGGCCATTGGTCGAGAATCATTCACCACCCAGACCGCTATTTTCTCCCGGGATTGACCTATTCTAGGCGGACTGCCAGCGCGTTCAGCCCTCGAATTCTACCTGCAAATTGCATTTTCGGAGAACAGGGCCCTTCAATTCAGACCACCGAGTTCGACCATGGATCTGTAAAGACCTTGTTGGCTCTGATGTATTCTCGGAGCTTTCGTCTCTTTATCGAAGCATTGGTTGCTGCCGGAGATTCATCGACCTCAGGAACTGCCGCACGTACCTACGAGCGAGGAGTGATTGGGAGCATTCCAGTTCCTCAGGCGCTTTGGGGGCACTCCGGTCATTTTGAATCGCAAATGAATATATGTATCGATGCCGCGAGAAGACGTGATTCCCTGATTGAGACTTCTCGCTTCTTTTCACTTGCTCCGATTTCGGCTTCGTCCTCATTAGGGAATTTGGCGGAGGAAACGGTCAACGCTGCGGAGGACGCTATTCTGGCAATCGTAAATGCATATTCCCCAATTGAAAAAGCAACCGAGGAAATCTATCATTTACACGGATCTGATCTCAACGTTCTAGATCTGGAGATTGGTGCACGGGTTGAGGTTGGCGGCCGCACTCTGTTGGAAGAAGCAACATTATCTGAGGCAATCGCGCTTTCAGAACAGGAATTGATTGAGCGCCTCAAGGAGAGCGGAGCGAATTCCAGATCGGTGACCGCGAAATACTATTTGGCCGATCGGCGCTTGGAGCTGGCTGCAAATCTGTTTCAGACAACAGTACCAGCTCTTATCGAAGGTAGGCGCCGTCTTGCGGTTGTCCGCGAGGCAGATAACCTAGGATTGGCCTCCGCGCTACTATCCACTCTTGTGGGTTCAGTATTTGGCCGCTGGGACATTCGCTACGCCACCCGTGAACGCCAACCCTTCAATTTACCCGATCCCTTCGACCCGCTGCCTGTCTGCCCGCCCGGCATGCTCCAGAATGCCGCGGGAATGCCCGCCGAGCAGAAGGACGTACCAGCCGATTACCCGCTGCGCATTTCCTGGACTGGAATCTTGGTCGACGAGCTGAACCACCCCGAGGACATCGCCGCTCGCATCCGCGAAGGCATCGAGGCCATCTGGTCAAGTAGTGTCAGCTCAGCTCTTCGCGCTGAAAGCATTGAGCAGGAGGCGTGTGAAATTCTCGGCGTCAAGTCCTTGCGCGACTATTTTCAACGCCCCGCCGCCTTTTTCACTGACCACCTCAAACGTTACAGCAAGAGCCGTCGCCAGGCTCCCATATACTGGCCGCTCTCGACCAAATCCGGCAGTTACACGCTCTGGCTCTACTACCACCGTCTTACGGAACAAACGCTATATGCGTGTGTGAACGATTTTGTGGAGCCAAAAATCAAATCCGTAGCCGCTGAACTTGCTGCTATACGTGTTCGTCTGTCGCAGACCGCCAAAGAGGAAAAGGAATTCGCACGGCTCACAGATCTGGAAGTCGAGCTCAACGACTTCCGCGATGAGCTACTTCGTGTGGCAAAGTTCTGGAAGCCGAACCTGCACGATGGAGTCCAGATTAGCGCGGCGCCGCTCTGGTCGCTCTTCGGGCAGAAATCCTGGCAGAATACGCTGAAAGGCACATGGAAAGAGTTGGAGAATGGCGACTATGACTGGTCACACCTGGCGTGCAGCATTTGGCCCGAACGGGTGCTTCGCAAGTGCCATCAGGACAGAAGCCTTGCCATTGCACACGGCGTAGAGGCCGAGTTCTGGTCCGAAACCGAAGTGACGGCTAAGGCCACCAAGAAGTCTCAAGGAGTGACCAAGACGGAATGCCTGCCCAAAAAGCTCTCGAGCGGACAGCTCGATGAACTGGTGCGTCGGTTGGCCCGAGATATGGAGAACAAAACGTGAGTGTAGCCAATTTTATCCGGGCTGAAGTACTGGCGCCACGGCTATCCCAAAGTCAGGTCTTGGTCGTATATGATCCGGACCGTCGCTATCGTGAGATCTGCCAAGCGATGGAATCTGACAAATGCCTTGTCGTCGACACATCGGAATCGAGCATTGAAAGCCGGATGCGGGCAATCGCGGAGATGGGCAGGCTGGGCACACAAGAAATTGAACAACTGCTTGTCTATGTGCCTGCTCCAAAGCCCCTTGACGATGAACTCAAACAGAAAGATCCGTTCGCTCTGTATGGCGCCTGCGGCGGAGTTTTTCCGGACGGCGACGGTGAAAACTATCTGAGCCTATGTTTGAGAGCCAAGCCCGACCAGGCCACCCAGATACGACAGATCTTCTCGCAAGACGCCAATCCGGGATTTGAGGTAATTGACGCGATCGGCGGCGGCCTGGGTTGGCCCAATCTTAGGGCCTTGCTCCGAGTGGAATCAGCGCGTGACATCGTGTTCGCCTTGCTGTGGCCGACGGAGAAGCAGCGGGCCGCACTAAAAGAAAGCGATGTTTGGAACAGTGAAGCCAGAGATCTCCTGAAGAGCGTCCTCGGCCTACACTTGAAGACTCGCGGAAAGACCTGGTCTCCGATAGCAGATGAACTATGGCGGTTCATTCTGTTCAGCGAATTCGCATTTGACCTACCGGTCGAGCTGCCGCCAAGCCTGCAGGATGTGCCGCATGCGGTCCCTGCGGCGCGCCCCCTCGTCGAAGATCTCTGCGAAAGACTGCGGAGTGACGACCGGACCAAAGTCACCTATATGGAGCGTGCAGTAGCTGTTGAGGACGAACTGCGATTGAGCGAGGCCTGTCGATCGATCAGTGAACTCGGTGTGCGTGACACGTTCCCATTCGAAGAGCGCGCCTTCCTGCGAGTGGCGATGGCGTCATTGCTGGCCAAGAATACGGACCGCGCACGCCACATTCTGGCCGCGCACGCCCATTCAGTTTGGACGGGCAGAGGCGAAAGCCAAGTCCAGTGGGATCTCTTGCGGTCTGCTCTGGATCTCATGGATTCCTGCGGTGTTCACGAGCGAGCGCTCGGAGACCACTCTCAGAGCATGGATGCTCTGATCGACTTTTATGTCATCCAGCTTCGGGAGGTCGATAGGCTCCATCGTGAATTTGAACAATCCGTAAGTGACTATGAATGGCAGGATGCTCAAGGGTTGATGAAGCCGCTGCAGCAGCAAGCACGTAGCCAATACGGCCGGCTTATGGAGAAGGTGCAGCTCTGCTTCACTCGGCATCTCCAGCAGACCGGCTGGCCGCTGCCAAACAGGCTCTCCAACACCAAAGTGTTTGACGCCTTCGTGGCTCCCAAGCTGCAGCAGGGTGGCAACAAGGTTGCCTATATCATGGTCGATGCCTTGCGCTACGAGTTGGGTCTGGCCCTTGAACAACAGCTATCTGAAGACGGTATCGTGGAGCTCAGGCCTGCCCTGGCTCAATTGCCGACAACTACTCCCGTTGGCATGGCCGGACTACTTCCGGAGGCGGAGACGGGCCTCCGCCTCGAAAGAGCAGAAAACAAACTCGGCCCGAACATCAACGGCCTGCCCGTTGGAACGGTTCAACAGCGGATGAACGCGATTCAGAAGCGCTATGGTCACCGCTTTCAGGAAGGCCGCCTGGAGGACTTTGTTCGGAGTCGGATGAAACTCGGGGGCGATGTTGATCTGTTCGTCCTGCGCTCGGTGGAAATTGACAGCCATTTTGAGAATAATCCCGACGGCGCGCCCGCAGAGATCATCAATGCCTTGCAGCGCATCAGAGTTGCCGTGCACAAACTCAAAGAAGCCGGCTTCAATGACGTTGTTATCGCGACCGACCATGGGTTCTTTCTCAATACCCATTCGGGCCCCGGAGACACTTGCGCAAAGTTGGCCGGCGATTGGCTCGTTGTTCATGACAGGTGCCTGCTGGGTGCCGGTGCGGGCGACAATCAGCATTACTTGATAGCCGCGGAAAAGGCGGGCATCCGCGGGGGCTATGGAAGCATCGCAGGGCCCCTAACCTTGGCCTCATACCAGGCCGGGATGCAGTATTACCACGGCGGGGCATCGTTGCAGGAGTGCATCGTGCCGGTAATCACGGTGCGCTTGGAATCGGTGTCTCGCCCGGAACCGGCGCATGCCACCATCAGTTTGACCTACAAGAATGGCGCCAAGCGCATTACAACGCGCCTGCCGGTCATCGAGCTGAGTGTCGTGGCTCAAGACCTGTTCCAGAAAGATGGCGATTATGAGATACTGGTCGAAGCCTACGCCGCCAATGGTGATGTTGTCGGTGAGGCCAAACGCGGCGGCATAGTCGACGCCGCCGCCGGGACACTCACGCTGAGTCCAGGCACCAAGGTGCAGGTGACGCTCAAGATGCAGATGGAATTTGAGGGCAAATTCAAGGTCAAGGCCCTCAATCCGTCGACCATGGCCGTTTACGATCAGATCGACCTAGAAACGGACTACACGGTGTAACCATGGACGTACTAGACAGAAAACTAAACGGCGTTTTCGACGGCAAAGCGGTCCGAAAGGACCTCGTACACCGTATCAAAAAGGGCACGAATGTCCCGACATTCGTACTCGAGTTCCTTTTGGCCAGATATTGCGCCAGCGACGATCCGGCCGAAGTGCAGGCGGGCCTGGATGCCGTTCTCGAAACGCTTAATGACAACTATGTGCGCCCGAACGAAGCGAACAAGGCGCAGTCCAAGGTTGCAACCAAAGGCCAGTACCGATTCATCGACAAGGTCCACGTCAACTACGTTGAAAAGGACAAGCGCCATTGGGCCGCTCTGGAGAATTTCGATTCGCGCAAAGTGGCCATTTCAGAGAGGTTCTATCGGGACAACGATCGTCTGCTTCAGGGCGGCCTCTGGGCCGAGGTGACCATTGCCTACAATGAAATTGAAGACGACGACTACGCCTTTTACATCGAAGACCTTCGCCCGATCCAGCTGAGCCGCTTTGACTACGACCAATATTGCGCCGGTCGCGCCGAGTTCAGCCGAGACGAGTGGCTGGATGTCATCTTGCGCTCCGTTGGGCTTGAGCCAGGCAAGCTTACCCCGCGCCTGAAGATGCATTTCATTGCGCGCCTGCTGCCGCTTGTTGAGCCGAACTTCAATTTCATCGAACTTGGTCCGCGGTCCACCGGTAAGTCGTATTTCTTCAGTGAGTTCTCACCGTATTCGACATTGATCAGCGGCGGGCAGGCCACCAAAGCGACTTTGTTCTACAACAATCAGCGCAAGAAGATTGGGCTGGTGGGATTTTGGGACACCGTTGCCTTCGACGAAGTCGGCGGCATCAAGGTCAAAGACCCTGACACCATTCAGATCATGAAGGACTTCATGGCGAATGGCCGCTTCTCCCGCGGGGTCGAGGTGATCGCGGATGCGTCATTGGCATTTGTGGGCAATTTCGATCTCTCCGTGCCCCAGGTCGTCAATTCGGAGCTTTACGACCTGTTCCAGCCACTGCCGAAGGAATTTGATCTTGCGGTGATCGACAGGTTTGCCTGCTATGTGCCGGGCTGGGAAATGCCCAAGAATAGCAGCGAGTTCCTCACGCAAAATTACGGGTTCATCACCGACTACTTGGCGGAGGCCTTTCATCACCAGCTGAAGCATACGAACCGGTATGAGGAAGTTAACAAGCGCGTGAAGCTCGGGCGGTCTGTGGAGGGACGCGACGAGAAGGGCATCAAGAAGACCGTTGCGGCCTTTCTGAAGATCCTTCATCCGTCGACGGCGCCTACTGACGAGGAATTCTGTGAATACGTCGCGTATGCGATCGAATGCCGCCGTCGCGTCAAGGAGCAGCTGAACAAGCGCAAGTCCGACGATGAGTATGCGTTGATTGACTTGTCGTACATCGATGCGATTGGCCAAGAGGTCGTTGTCTATTGCCCGGAATCAAGATCAGCCGCGGCCACCCAGTATCCCAGCCGGCGCGACATCGAAGGCCGCGATGTAGGCACTGCGCCAATTCAGCCTTTGGATGCGCCAGGCGTGGATGCCGTTTCGCCCGCCGTAATTGAGGTGCCCGAGAAGGCGGCGGCCGAAGACATTCAAGGCGGCCGACATCTCGAGGAGCAGCACTTCACCATTCACTACGGGGCAAGCGGTTACAGTTACGAAACGATCATCGGCCCCTATTTGGATGGCGCCAGGCTTGTCGAAATCGAGGATCCGTACATTCGCGCAACCCATCAGGTACAGAACTTCGTAAGGTTCTGTGAAGTTCTCGCGAAAGTCCCTACGGTTAGAAGGATTCTCTTGAAGACGGCTTGCGACGAGGAAACGAACGCCGAAGAGGTCTCGCAGCGGTTGGAGGATGTCAGGCAGAGTTTGCTGGAGCTTGACGTGGCACTTGAAGTCCAGGTGTTGGATCACATTCATGACCGAGAGATCAAGATCGACAATGGTTGGTGCATAAAGATAGGGCGCGGTCTGGATATCTATCAGAAGCCGGATTCGTGGTACAGCGTAGGTGCTTATGATCAGATGCTGCGGAAGTGTCTGGAGACCAAGGTGGACATATTCCGGGGCTAGTTTTTGGTGCCGACCAGTGAAGCCGATCTTCTTGTTCATGAACAAGAAGGCGCACTCTTCTTCAATATGACGAGGATTCGGAGGATTTCTCATGGCGCGCCCAAAGGACACGGATCGCGTGATTTGGTACCTGCAAGAGCAGGGGCGCTCGTCAAACAGGAGTGTTCGCGAGGCAGTAGGACTTTCTGATGACCGATATGCCAAGGTGCGCGATGAATTGCTCGCCGAGGGCATTGTGGAGAAGGCGAAGGGCCAGGGAGGCGGACTTCAACTTACTCAGAAGGGGCAGAAGGAGGAGACTCTGCCGGACGCGAAATCGTCAGTGGACGGAGAAATGTCTCTATATCGCCCCTTTCTGGACGTCCTACAGGCTGAGGCAGATGAGAACGAAGATGCCGCCATGGTCATCGATACGAGCGCACTACGAAAGAGCGGGAAATGGTCGAATCCAGATCTTACGAAGATTTCTGTTCGCAGATTTCAGATTTTGCGAAGTCATCGCATCCTGATCTCGACCTATGAGCTAAAGCAGTGGAAGCGTTGGAATATCGACGCCGTTTTTGAAGCAGCGTCGCAACATCGTTTCGCGCACGAGGCGAATTTGGTTCTGGAGTGGGCCAAGGGGGAGCCAGTCATTGGTCTTGAGGACATGATGGCAGTATGCAGCCGCTTTGGAGTCGGATTGCTTACAATGCACCCGCACTACCGCGGATTCCGTTACGACATCTTGTTGGAGCCGGAGACGATCCTGTCCAGCGAGGACTATGTGGAAGAGTACCTGAGCTATGTATTCGACAAGTATCCCAAGGAGAGGCAACGGTTCGATAAGTTGTGCGACGGGCAAGGAATCTGATTTGGCGGATGCGCAAGAGGTGTTGCGATTGCAGGTCAAACTCTGGAGCAATTCCGTGAATGCAGAAAACCAGGCCATTCGAGAATATCTTGAGTACTACACGGGACTGGCGAGTGCGCCGTGTTTCGCGGTTCTAATTTCCGGAGAGTGGGGTTCTGGCAAGACATGGCTCGTTCGCGACTTCTTTGCGCAGGACAGGCAGCCCAAGTTGAAGTCGCTATACGTGAGCCTATACGGGGCAAATTCGTTTCGGGACATTGAGAACGCCTTCTTCGCGGGCCTGCATCCGAGATTGGCCTCTAAGGGGGCCGGAGTTGCGGCGAGAATCGTAAGCGGAGCGAGTACGTTTGTGGCGGAGATGCTGCTCAGTGCGACTATTGATGGTGATAAGGCGGGCGATTTGGCCAAAGGCCTACTTGCGAACACTGACGGCTATGTACTCATATTCGATGATCTCGAGCGATGCGGCATGGACCTTTCCGATGTATTGGGCTACATCAATCGTTTTGTCGAACATGATGGCTACAAGGTTGTGATTGTCTGTAACGAGGACAGGCTCGACAGCAAGAGTGTGTCCGCAGAGGGTGCTCCGTATAGCAAGGTAAAAGAGAAGCTGATAGGCAAGTCATTCAAGGTCAAGCCCGAATTTGGCGACGCATCTGCGGCGTTTATCGCTTCGATCGCGGGATCAAAGACCGCTGAATTCACTCGTGCGAACATTGACGTTCTCGCTGAGATTTACCAGGCGTCCGGATACAATAACCTGCGAATCATACGTAACGCGCTGCTGGACTTTTGCAGAATATTCGAAGCACTAGATCCTAAGTACACAGGCGTAGCCGAGCTCGCACGAGAGCTGTTTGCGCAATTTCTCGTATATTCGTTCGAAGTGCAGTGCGGCGCGTTGCCTGTCGGCGAGATCCAGAACTTGGAGAGTGAACACCTCGCGACGTTGCTTGCAAAGGTCAAAGCCGGAAATGGCGATGCGTCAGATGCCGCGGGTATTGCGAGCAAGTACGCATCCGTGCGACTTGAGCGCCCGTTGGTGCCGGCGGAATTCTGGAATCGGTTTTTTGTGTATGGGCACGTGGACTTTGGTGCGTTGTCACGTGCTCTCGATCAGACGGCATATTTCTATGACGAGCAGACCCCGGACTGGCAGAAGCTGCTAGATCTGTGGAGCTTGTCAGAAGAAGAGTTCAAGAAATATCTGAATGCCGTTCTTGCGCAGTGGGATGGCTTCGCGTTTGGCGATGTCGCAACAGTTACGCAAGTCGTTGGGCTACTATTTTACCTATCGCGAGACGGCTTAGTCCAGCGCGAGACTAGCCGAATTCTTGAAGAAGGTCGGCAGTTCGTTGACAAGTTGCTGGAATCCGGCGCACTGATGGAAAATGTGGACAATTGGGGGAGGGTCGGTGATGTCGACGGTGTAATTGAAATTGGCAATTGGGGTGGCAACATCCCAGAGTTTCAAGAGTTCGTCAAATACCGGGACCAACGCTCCAGAGAAGCTGTTGAGAGGGCGTTGCCAAAGCAAGCTGCGGAGCTCTTGAAGGTGCTGAAGGGCGACGGCGCGAGGTTTCGGCGGAAACTCGTGATGTCGAACTCATCCGAAAACGAATATTGGAATGTGCCAGTACTCCCGCACATAGATGTTGGCGAATTCCTGGAGGTCGTTCTCTCGATGCCGCCCGAGAACATGAGGAGTGTTGGGGTAGTATTTGCGGAGCGATACAAGACTTTGGGCGTCGCTCCGCAGTTGGCTAGGGAGAAGGGTTGGTTGGTGAATTTGTTAGATCTCGCCCAGGCGGCAGCGGAAGGTAATCCTCAGACATTGCAGAGTCTGCGTTTGGAAAGATTCGTCGTCGCAGGTATCAGACACGCACTCGACAACTTGAAACGATTCGAAGCAGGCGCGGGTGCGGCAGTTGATGAATAGCCACGCTGGGCGCATCGATCATAACGGCCGACTACGGATTCAAGACGATCGCCGAGGCGCCCTCGGTCGTAATCGATGCGGCGGTGCGGCGGTCGGGGACTTGTAAGTGGTATGCCCGGCCGCCACGGCGGGGTGGCCATGTCACACCTGTGGCGCGGGGCGCGGTGTTTCCGAGCCCTGCCCAACACCCCTTCCCACAGCGCGCACACGGGCCCCAGTGCTGCTCACGGGGCCTTTGCCGGACCGAGCGCCGAGCAGAAAGACAGCCCGCGTCAGCGGGCCCTGGGGGGGGCTCCTCGATGGTGGTTCGCACACTGTAACCCAGGGGCTACCAATTTCGCACCCAGTGGTGGCAGTGACCAGACAGTCCCCGATCAATCGAACAACCGCGGCTGACAAGACCCCACCCCCGCATCCTCCACCTCCGGCCCCGGCGCTCTGAGCCCTTCCACGGTATACATGCGCTCCGGAATACTCATGCTGATCCGAATGTCGGAATGCCTCACCATCAATTCCCCGCCGCACCCAGGATGCTCTATTCCTACCGGCACAGGCGGCTCCGGCTGATGCCAGACACCCGCAGGAACAATGTCCTCCGGAAGCGCGAACACCTCGACACTCCCGCACTCCAGGCACCGTGGCGCCGAACTCCGGCCCGCCAGAGCATCCAGCCGGGCGCGCTCATCAAGCAGGTCATGTTCGCGCGCCAGCCGCGAGTACTCGGCCTCGAAGGCGAGCTGTTTGCTCGTCGGCGCCTCGCCGGTGAGCGGCGCCGGCCACGGGCTGCGATACTCCTTCGTCGCGATTCCCAGCAGCCGTTCCTGACTCGGCAGCACCTCGATGGGCGCCAGGCCGCCGCACGCCACACACCACCCGAGCTCCCGCTGGACGGGAATCAGGTCCCCGGGCGCCTGGTAGCTCATGCGCCCCCATAGCACGGTGTCGTCACCCTGGAACGCGCACCGACTGCAGGTGAACTCGTAATACGACAAGGACATGGTGTGGCCCCCGTGCGTTGGCGGTCGGGTTGATCCCCGCATGATGCCATGGATGCAGCAAGTTCGCACCGTCCGCCTTCTCGCCTGCCGCGTCCGCCCTCCGCTACGGCGCCGATCTCAAGGTCTGCCCCGCCTTGTCAGCTTTCGCCCGATAGTGTGCCACGATTTCGCGCCATAGGGAGCCAGGCGTTTTCGCCCGATAGGTTGCCACCCGTTTTCGCGCGATAGGGAGCCACCCTGTCGCTGGCCGGAGGGCCCCCGGAAGGCACCCCGCCACCCCCAACCGGGGACCCTGGACGCGCGTGTTCAGGCGGGGCTTCCGCCGCCAGATTGCCCCTGTTCCTGCCCGCCACAGCCGGTACCCTTCCGGGCTCACCCTTCGCCCGGGAGGACGGCATGGCAGGAAGGACCCTTATGGCCTTGGACATCAGAGAGCTGCTACGCCGCCTGCGGGCCGGGCAGAGCGTCCGCGCGATCAGGAACGCCACCGGTACCTCCCGCAAGGCGATCGCACGCTACCGCGAGATCGCCGAGCTGCGGGGCTGGCTGGGCGACGGCCCGCTGCCGGAGTTGGCGGAGATCGAGACCGCCCTCAAGGAACTGGCCCCGGCCAGTTCGCTGCCGCCCCAGCCGTTCACCGCGGCCCCGTTCGAGGATGTGATCACCAGGCTGCGGCAGCAGGGCGTCGAGATGAAGGCGATCCACCAGCGCCTGCAGGACGACCACGGCTACACCAACGAGCACAGCCTGCCCGTCCTCGCCACCGCCCACATCCAGCCCTACGCCGACGGCGGCGCCCACGAGATCACCAACGGCCTGCTCCTGCGCGCCGATCTGCATCGCCTCTACGACGCCGGCTACGTGACGATCACCCCCGACGACGAGTTCCGCGTCAGCCCCGCCCTGCGAGACGAGTACGCCAACGGCCGCATTTACTGCGACCTCGAACACCACCCTGTGCACCCACCACGCCACCATCCGCCTGCCCGCCAACCCCGCCCACCGGCCGGACCGGGACCGGCTGGCCTGGCATGCGGGGGTGGTGTTTCGGGGGTAAGGGCGGCGTGCGCCGGCGCACATCCATGGCGAGATCGTGATTCTTGCGCCGGCGCAAGTCATAGAGAATCAACAAAAGCATCCAGGGCAACAATGGTGATCGCCCGGCCCAGCCGCGCCGGGCGCCGGCCGCTCACCGCCGATCCCAATCCGTCCTGAAATCCAGCAACCTGAGCAAGTCGAACACGCCGACGGCCCGCACGCCCAGGCCATCGCAGACATCGGGTATGCGCCGGTTGGCGCGCCCGCGCTTCGGCGCGCGAACCTCGGCCGTGACCACGCATCGTCGGGGCGGATCAGCCAGCGCGTAGGCGATCAGGAACGGATCCCGGCCCAGCTTCTCGATCTCCACGTCGGTGATATCGTCGGCGTAGCCTGAGTACACCACGCGAGCGACCAATTCCGGGTTGGCCTCTTCATCCAGCCTCAGCGCATCCTTGACCGCCGGCAGCTTGATCCATGTCTTCAGGTCGTCGCTTCCGCGCAGGATCTCGTCGATGATCTCGTCCGGCATCTTGACGCGTCCCCGCATCCCCTGCGCAATGAGCCACGTCCAGAACTCCGGCACCCGATCCAACGGGTAATAGTCTCGCTGGGCATGGATCAGGACATTGGCGTCGAGCAGGTAGAGCATCGGCCAACCTACGCGGCCCGGCCGCTGCCGCCGAACGTCCGCAGGTCGATCAGCGGCTGCACCTGCTTGATATTGACTCCCAGAACGAATCCGGCCTTGGAGGCCGACAGGGATTGCGTGCGGATCCCACGGGCCACCAGATCCAGCAGCGCGTTGCCCAGGCGATGGCTGCGCAGCAGGTAATAGCTGGGACCGCCTTCCCGGTCAGCCGCAGCCTCGCGCCGCCGGGCCTGCCGGTCGAGCCAATGCCGTCTGTACTCGGCGCTCACCCTGTCGTACGTCTGCTGGCTGATGGCCCCGACCTGGCGCAGGCGGGCGGCCACCATCGTGCTGCTCAGGTTCCGGCTGGCCGCGAAATCAGAAATCAGTCCGGCCATGGCTTCGTCGTCCTGCCAATGGGACCGGGGGATCCCCTGCAGCTCGGATCCCGGCAGCAGGAACTCCCCGGCCACCAGGTTGCAGAACCGTTCCACCTCGGCGTCCCCGCGCAGGGCGCTGACGCCGGTCTGTCCCAGGCACAGGTGCGCCAGCTCGTGGAGCAGCGTGAACGACCAGGCGGCGTGCGAGTCGCGGTCGTTGATGGCGATGAACGGCGCCACCGGATCCGCGATCGCGAAGCCGCGGAACGTCTCCACGCTGATCGCGGAATGGTAGTTGCCGAGGTCGCCCATCAGCAGCACGAACACGCCGGCCTGTTCGGCCGCGTCGCGCAGCCGCCTGAACGCAGCGTCCGGCCCCGGCTCGGCGCGCAGTTCGTCGCGGCTGATCTGAAGCGACTGTTCGAGCAGCGCCAGCATCGGCGCCAGGCCGGCTTCCATGCGCCCCGCACCGACGAACGGGACGACCGTGACCTCGTCCTCCTCGTCCAGCAGCGCGCGCACCAGTTCCTGCCGTGCCCGCAGGTTGCGGATCAGGACATCGAGCAGGGCGTCCTCGCCCCGATCGGTCGGCCCGGTCAGGGTGCGGAAGTCGCGCCCGCGGTCGGCCCGCCGCGGCGGTTGCGCGAGATAGAACACCAGGAGCGATCGCCGGTAGATTCCGGCCATCTTCACCAGCATGGGACGCGCCGGCGCCACGTCGCCTGCTTCCAGCGCCTCCAGGCGCGCAGACGGCTGCACGCCACGGCTCTCCTTCAGGCCGAGCTTGCGGGCCGCATCCTCAACGGACAGGCCTGCCGTTTCCCGGGCCCACCGGAGTATCGCTGGATTCACGCGAGGCAACGGGGACGCTCCTTTGGCTATCGGCGGAGTCGAGGGTCGGACATCGGCACGAATCGTTCCAGGCGCCGGTTCGGTCGTGCTTGTTGGCGGCCGGTTCTGAGGAACGATACCATACGCGGCATCGGGGCAGTAACACAACGGCGGCCGGCGCGTCAGCGACGGCGTGACCATGTCGGCCATGCGCGCCCCGTGGTTCCGCCTCGAGTCGCTTGTACCGAAGGTGTCAACCCCGGCGACGGCGAGAGTGCCTTCGAGGTGGATCTGGGCACCGATCCAGGGTGGACCGAGCTGGTGCGCCTGATCAGGAGTCATTGCGGTCAGACAGGTTGAACGACGGGGTCGTGGAGCGCGAGCGCGCTTCCGGCCTCCCGCCTCTTGCGCCGGCGCAAGTGCATTAACTCAATGTTCTGTATGGAGATAAGCAAGGGCACCGTCTCATGGCCAGCCGATGACCGCCATTTCGTTTATTGCGATTGTGTCGAATATATCGTTTAATCATCGCGGCCAAGGAGGCTCCCATGCCCGGCACCCTGACCGACCCGATCCAGCCCACCGAATCCGAATCCCGCCTGGCCGCCGCCGCCGGACCCGAACTGGCACGGTTGATGGAGGGCGACCTGTCGGTCCGGCTGCCGGACCTCGAGCACCCGGTCGTCATCCCGGCAGCCGCCGTGCGTCTGCTGGTCGAGCTGCTGGCCACCATGGCGGAAGGAAACGCCGTGACCCTGATCCCGGTCCACGCCGAACTGACCACGCAGCAGGCCGCCGACCTGCTCGGCGTGTCGCGCCCGTTCCTGGTCAAGGAGATCGAGGGCGGCCGCCTGCCCCACCGCAAGGTGGGCACGCATCGCCGCGTCCTGTTCCGCGACCTGATGGCCTACAAGCGCGCGCACGAGGCCAGCCGCCTCGCGGCCATGGACGAGCTGGCGCGGCAGGCTCAGGATCTGGACCTGGGCTACGGGAAGTGACTTCGATTCGGCCCAGCTGGCGCGGACAGGGGCCTTGATCGACCAATGTGTCGCGAGGAGTCCGCTCGCCCCGAGGCGAACCGGGCGTACACCGCCTACGCGCACGCTGGCCCCCGTGGAAGGATGATTGGCCCCGCAGCGGATCAAGGGACCCGAACGATCTTGACGTACCCGTTTATGGCCGAGCCCATCCCCAACATCGTCGGGTTTTCGAACGTAAGCGACGACGTGTCGGCCACGCGCCCTCGAATCTTGTGCAATTGCCTCTCAAATTGATTGGGGCAGTCGGACCCCAACCAGGCAATCGTCACGCCATCGCCGCCACCCTCTGCTGCGGCGACTTTCACTTCGATCTCGTAGTTGCCGGCGGACAGCGTCCATGACTGCCGTTCGCCGTCGTTCAGCTGCAGAGGCTTGGAGGTGACGACTTGGACGACAGTGACTTCGGTTGAGGCCGTGAAGCCGCCGGCGGTTGCGCGCAGCGTTGCCTTGCCCACCTCGACAGGCACCAGGGCCTGGTCTGCAACGCGGAGCACATGCTCGTCAGACGAATTCAGGGCGACGGGGACATCGGCGAGAGGGGAGTTGCTCTCGCTGAGCGCGGTCGCGTGGAAACCCGCGACCGCCTCGCCGATGGCGAATCGGGCTTCTCGTGGCACGTCAATCCCGGAGACGAGGCGACACTTGACGCCGACGAGACTGCTAAGCCCGCCGCCTGCGACCAGGACCGAGGCGTCGCCACTCCTGAGGCAGCGACATTCGCCTGAATCGGTTACGCTCACCACATCCACGGGGTTGGAAGAGTACGCGATCTTCTGCCCTGGAAGCGCACTGCCAGCCTTGTTGAGTACGGCCCCTTGAAGGGCAAACGGCTTCGTGTCGAGGACTGCGGGGGGTGGTGCGGTGAACGTGATCTTGGCTGGCTTGTTGTCACTGCAACTGGTCGTCGTCAACGCTACGACAAGCAGAATCAAAATTGCCGAAACACCGCGTCCGTACATATCGTCCCCCCAACGTCATACTCCGGCGGCAGGCGAAGACAGAAGATATCTTCTGCCGCGACCACATACAAAGTGCCCCAGCCACCAGTCGATTGTGACACGCCACGCTCCAAGTCGTCAATCCACACCACGATTGAGGGGCTCCAGCCACCAAATCGGCGCATGTTACTGCCCGTTCCGCCCCTGGCTGACGTGGCTGCAAGCACCGTTCAAGTGGAGTGGCGCCCTTCGCGCCTCTAGCCGGCAGTCCAGTCGATTCCCAATCCCTCGCGGCTCAACTCGCACGCTGGCCCGGGAGGGGCGTCCTCGCTCGTGTCGGGGCCTGAACCGATCGGAAGGACAGCCCGCGTGAGCGGACCCTGGAGGGCTCTCCGGTGGCGGTTCGAACACAAAATTCAGGGGGCTACCAACTCTTCATCTGTCCGCCTGCCCGCCCACCCGGCGCGCCCGCTGAATCGGCAGCGTAGTCCTTGAATGGCGGCGCGATGCCACCGCTAACCGACGGCAT
>AMWB02108717.1_pt4 | contig 36059 bp, 32 predicted proteins | sample 200311 | NCBI WGS metagenome assembly AMWB02 (sample SAMN02737377, study PRJNA173069) | bioreactor metagenome | biome: anode biofilm in microbial fuel cells | place: USA: California | collected 2010-12-16
GTCCGGCCGCGGGGGGCCGTCCTGAGCCACGGCAACATCATCGCCGGCAATATGCAGACCGCCGTGACGATGAGGCTGACGTCGGATGACGCCTATCTGAACATGCTCCCCCTCTTTCATATCACCGGTCTCAATCTCGCCCTTGGCGTCATGCATGTCGGCGGCAAGAATGTGGTGATCGAAAAGTTCGATGAACATCAGACGGTGGCCGAAACCGAGCGGGAGCGCGTATCGGTGTGGGGCAGCTTTCCGCCCATGCTGGCCCGCCTGACCGCGGCCGCGCAGGAGAACGGCCGGGACCTGTCGTCGCTCCGCATCGTTTTGGGCATTGACGGCCCCGACAACATCCGCCCCTTTGAAGAGGCGACCGGCGCAGCGTTCTGGATCCTCTACGGTCAGTCCGAGACCACGGGCCTGGCGGCGTTCGGACCGGCCATGGAGCGCCCTGGATCGGCCGGCCGCATCGGACTTCTCACGAAGGTCCGGCTGGTCGACGATGCCGGCAGGGAAGCGCCCATGGGGGAGGTCGGGGAGATCGCCGTCCAGGGACCGCTGGTCTTTCAGGGATTCTGGAACCAGGCCGATGCCGCCGGGACGACCTTCCGGGACGGGTGGCACCACACCGGCGACATCGGGCGGGTCGACGAGGACGGGTTTCTCTGGTTCAAGGGGCGGAAACCGGAAAAGGAGCTGATCAAGCCCGGCGGCGAGAACGTCTATCCCGCCGAGGTCGAGGCCGTGATTCTGGAGCATCCGGACGTCCGGGAGGTCTCGGTGATCGGCGTGCCGGACCCCAAGTTCGGCGAAGGAATCAAGGCCGTGTGCGTTGCGGCGGACGGCAGCAGGCTGTCTCCGGACGATCTGATCGCTTTCGTGGCTTCCCGCATCGCCCGCTACAAAAAGCCGCAGTATGTCGATTTTGTCGCGGCACTTCCCAGGAAAGCCGACGGCAGCATCGACCGCGAGAAGGTGAAGGCGGAACACGGCCGCGGCACGACATGATTGCCCATCGTAAAGGAATTTCATGCACATCACGTTTTATGGTGCCGTCCGGGAAGTCACCGGCTCCATGCACCTGCTCACCAGCGAAACCGACCGGATCCTTTTAGACTGCGGCATGTTCCAGGGGCGCCGTAAGGCAAGCGATCAGAAGAACCGCATTCTTCCGTTCGCTCCGGAAATCCTGACCAACGTCGTTCTCTCCCATGCCCACATCGATCATTCGGGCCGCATCCCCATGCTGACCCGGGATCATTTCAACGGCAGGATCGTCTGCACGCGCGCCACGGCCGATGCGTGCCAGTACCTGCTGCCCGACAGCGCCTATATCCAGGAGTCGGACGCCAATTACCTCAACTATAAAACAGTGCGCGCATCTCTTTCACGGCTCCGGGCAGGTGACGCGCCCCGCACGATCAGCAACCGGGAAATGAACGACATCAAGGCGCTGCTGAAAAAAGATCGGCACGGCCTCAATGTCGAAGCCATCAACGATCTTATCAAAAGGTACCGTCTGGAAAACGTGGAGCCCCTCTACACCGTCGCGGACGCCGAGGCGTCGCTCGCCGCGTTCGACGGTTATCCCTACGGTCATCCGGTGACCGTCGGTACGGACACCACCTGCACCTTCTACGAAGCCGGCCATATTCTGGGCTCGGCCGTCTCGATCATCAAAGCGCGGGAGAACGGGTCGCAATACACCATCGGATATACCGGGGATATCGGCCGGTTCGACAAGCCGATCATCAAGGATCCCGCTCTGGTGTTCAGGGAGGAAGACCGGAATCTCGACCTTCTGGTGATGGAGAGCACTTACGGAAACCGGGTCCACGAGCCGGTCGAGGATCTCAAACCGCAGCTGAAGCGGGTGTTGCAGAAAACCTGGGAGCGAAAAGGAACGGTCGTTATCCCCTCGTTCGCCTTCGGCCGGACCCAGGAGCTGATTTACGTTCTGCACGAACTCTACGACAGCGGCGAGATCGAGCGGCTGCCGGTCTACGTCGACAGCCCGCTGGCCGTGAGGCTGACCCGGGTCTTCGGCGAACATCCCGAGGTTTATGACCAGGAGACCCAGGAAATCTTCCTGCAGAAGGGAAAAAATCCGTTCTCCTTCGGCCAGATTCAGTTCATACAAAGCGTCGAGGATTCCATGAAGCTCATGCAGGAAACCCGGCCCCATATCGTCATCGCCTCTTCCGGCATGTGCGAGGGCGGCAGGATCCTGCACCATCTGCGCTACAAGATCCACAACCCCGCCAATACGATCCTCTTCGTGGGCTACATGGCCGAGCACACCCTGGGCCGGCGGATCCTCGAATTGGGCGAGGCCTATGAAGCGTCGGGAAGGGCGAAAGAGCCGCCGGTCGTGAAATTTCTGAACAAGGCGTATCCCTTGAAAGCCCATGTCGTTAAACTGGGCGGATTCAGCGGCCATGGAGACCGGAACGAGATGCTCCGTTTCCTCAAAACATCCAATCTGAACATCAAACGCATCGCCGTCGTTCACGGCGAAGAAGACCAGTCCAAAGCCTTTGTCGAACGTCTGTCGAAGGAGGGATATCAGGTGACATTGCCTTGCCGGGGGCAATCGATATGGATCCGCTGAACGCCCGATTCGGACGGATCGATCTCAATCGATCGAAAGGACCAAAAACGCATGGACACCGCTATCCACTATCATCCGATCGGGATCGTTCATACCCCGTTCAAAACACCTGAGGGCACCCCCATTCAGCCGCCCGGCGGCATGGACGACGGCGCGGTAGTCGAGGTGTTTTCCCAATATCACGAGGGGCTTCGGGATATCGAGGGGTTTTCCCACCTCATCCTCCTCTATCACTGTCACCTGTCGGGCGAGGCCCGCCTCACGGTCAAGCCGTTTCTGGACACGGCCGAACACGGGCTTTTCGCCACGCGGGCCCCGGCCCGCCCCAATCCGATCGGGCTCTCGGTGGTGCGCCTGCTGCGGGTCGAAGGCGGAAGCCTTTTCATCCGGGAGGTGGATATCGTGGACGGTACCCCGCTTCTGGACATCAAACCCTACGTTCCGAAATTCGACGCCCGGGCGTCGGAGCGGACCGGCTGGATCGAAAAACAGGCCCACCGGACCGAACAGGCTCGGGATGACGGCCGGTTCAGCAGTAGGTAGAAGAACGCTCCGGCAGAGGCGGGACAGGATTTAAGGATTATTTGGGCTGGTTTTTTTTGAATTTTTCCTGAATTTTGGCAAAAAGATCTTTCTGCTCCTGCTCTTTTCGCGTCTGGAACTTTTCGATCTGACCTTTAAAATCCTTACGGTTCATCTGAAATTTCTCGATTTCATCCTTGAGAGAGGATCCTGCCGCGTCCCGGGGGATATCCTCGATCTTGAGATGATCTTTGATAAAGAGACGGATGCCGAACGGTCCTTCGACCATCTCGATGATGTCGAGCTCATGAAGCTTCTTGCAGAGCAGGTGCCCCTGCTCGAGGGAAAAGGTTAAAAGCCCGCAAACCTCACCGACCGACGGCGCTTCCACCCGGGTGTGCGAAAGCACCCGTACGGCGGCGGCGATCAGGTGGGACTGGGAATAAAAGTCTGATTTCTGCATGATCCGTGCATCCTTGCCGCATTTTTCCGATGAACATTTTTTGCTTGGACTACCGTGATGTTTAAAGACTAACATTTCAAGGTTTTTTGTCAATTTAAAATCGGGGGGACGACAGGCGCTTGACATCAAAACCGGGGCAGAGTACAAACCTGTGATCTGTTCCACCGGTCATTGGACGATGACCCTTTGGCCGTGCGTCACGCAAATCTTCAAGTCCGATATTATCATCAAATCCTGATATTTCAACACCCAACGGAGAGAATGACATGACCGAGATATTTGATGTGAAGGCGAGAGAGGTGTTGGATTCCCGGGGGAATCCGACCGTGGAGGTAGATGTGGAACTGGCCTGCGGCGCCATGGGACGGGCCATCGTTCCGTCCGGCGCCTCCACGGGCACGCGGGAGGCGCTCGAACTTCGGGACGGCGATCCGGGACGGTATCTCGGCAAGGGCGTCACGCAGGCGGTCCAGAACGTCGTCACCGAGATCGGGCCGGCCGTTCAGGGGATGGATGCCGGCGACCAGTATGCCCTGGATCAGCGCATGATCGAGCTGGACGGCACCACAAACAAGTCGAAGCTGGGCGCCAACGCCATCCTCGGCGTCTCGATGGCGGCGGCCCGGGCGTCGGCCCACGCCTACGGTCTTTCCCTCTACAAATACCTGGGCGGCGTCAACGCCAGGTTCATGCCGGTGCCCATGATGAACGTCGTCAACGGCGGCGCGCATGCATCCAACAACCTGGACATCCAGGAGTTCATGATCATCCCCTTCGGCGCCGACAGCATCGCCGAGGCGGTCCGGATGGGCGCCGAAACCTTTCACGCGCTCAAAAAGATCCTGAAAGGGGAGGGGCTCAACACCGCCGTGGGCGATGAGGGCGGATTTGCGCCCGACCTGAAATCGAATGAAGCGGCGGTCAAATACATCATCAAGGCCATCGAGGCGGCGGGATACGCCCCCGGCACCGACATCGGCATCGCCCTCGACGCCGCGGCCAGCGAATTCTTCAAAGACGGAAAATACCACCTCGCCTCCGAGGGCAAGACCTTGTCGGCCCAGGACATGATCGATTATTACGGCGAGCTCGTGGCGAAGTACCCCGTCCTCTCCATCGAAGACGGGCTGGCCGAGGAGGACTGGGACGGCTGGGCCCGGATGACCGAAAGCCTGGGAATGGGCGTCCAGCTGGTCGGCGACGACGTGTTTGTCACCAATCCCGCCATTTTCAGCGACGGCATCGACAACGGCATCGCCAATTCCATCCTGATCAAGCTCAACCAGATCGGCACCGTCACCGAAACCCTCGATGCCATCGCCATGGCCAATCAGGCCGGCTACACCACGGTCATCTCCCACCGCAGCGGCGAGTCCGAGGATACCTTCATTTCGGACCTGGTGGTGGCGGTCAACGGCGGACAGATCAAGACGGGATCGCTCTCCCGAACCGATCGGATCGCCAAGTACAATCAGCTCATCCGGATCGAAGAAGAGCTGGGGGAAGGCGCGATGTTCACCAAGAACATCTTTGTGGCGGAATAGGTGCACCGCTTCGTCTTCCCGTCTGCGACAGCTCGTTCGGCAAAACATCATTTACTGTGAGAATCAAACGGAAACCAGGTTTTTGGCTGCTGATCCCATCCGAAACCTGGTTTCTCATTGTGAAGGAGGCGTAAAGAGGTCATCATGGCGTGTGCGACAAAATATATTTTCGTCACCGGCGGCGTCCTGTCGTCATTGGGAAAAGGACTGGCATCGGCCGCGATCGGTGCGCTGTTGGAGAGCCGCGGCCTCCGCGTCACCATCCAGAAGCTCGACCCTTATATCAACGTGGATCCGGGAACCATGAACCCCTTTCAGCACGGCGAGGTGTTCGTGACCGACGACGGCGCGGAGACCGACCTCGATCTGGGCCATTACGAGCGGTTCACCACTGCCGTGATGGGCAAGAAGAACAATTTCACCACCGGCCGCATCTATCATTCGGTCATCAACAAGGAGCGGCGGGGAGACTATCTGGGCGGCACGGTCCAGGTCATCCCGCATATTACCGACGAGATCAAGCAGAGCATCCGGATGGCCGCCGACGGCGTCGACGTGGTCATCGTCGAGATCGGCGGCACCATCGGCGACATCGAGAGCCTGCCGTTTCTGGAGGCGATCCGCCAGTTCAAGGCCGACGTCGGCTCCGAGAACGTCTGTTACATTCACCTGACCCTGGTTCCCTATATCGCCACCGCGGGCGAGGTGAAGACCAAGCCGACCCAGCACAGCGTCAAGGAGTTGAGGAGCATCGGCATCCAGCCCAACATTCTCTTGTGCCGGACATCATGCTCTCTGGACGACGGCATCAAGTCCAAGATCGCCCTTTTTTGCAACGTGGAAAAGAAGATGGTCATCACCGCCAAGGACGTGGAATGCATCTACGAGGTTCCCCTGGGATTTCACGACGAGGGTCTGGACGACCGGATCATGGAAACCCTGCGCATCTGGACCCGGGCCCCCCGGCTCGAAGCGTGGGAGGAATTCGTGCGGCGCTACCAGTCCCCCGCCCACGAGGTGACCATCGCCATCGTGGGCAAATACGTCGATCTCACCGAATCCTACAAGAGCCTGAACGAGGCGCTCTACCACGGCGGCGTTCCGAACAGCGCGGGGGTGCGGCTCGTCTTTCTCGATTCCGAGACCATCACGGCGGAAAACTGCGGCGACAAGCTGGCACCCGCCGACGGCATCCTGGTGCCCGGCGGATTCGGCTCGCGGGGGGTGGAGGGGAAGATCCTTGCGGCCCACCACGCCCGGACCCGGAAAATTCCCTATTTCGGCATCTGCCTGGGCATGCAGATCGCGGTGATTGAATTCGCGCGGAACGTGGCCGGCATCGAAGGCGCCCACAGCGCCGAGTTCGACAAGGATACAACCGATCCGGTGATCTATCTGATGCGGGAGTGGTTCGACGAAAAGACGGGTACGGTCCAGACCCGTGACGTCGATTCGGCCAAAGGCGGGACGATGCGCCTGGGAGCCTATCCCTGCCGGCTGGAAAAGGGGACCCTCGCCCACGCGGCCTACGCGCAGGAAATGATCTCGGAGCGGCACCGCCACCGGTATGAATTCAACAACGCCTACTTCGAGCGCCTGGTCGACAGCGGACTGGTGGTGAGCGGCATCTACCCCGAAGGGAAACTGGTCGAGATCGTCGAACTCAAAGATCATCCCTGGTTCCTGGGATGCCAGTTCCATCCCGAATTCAAATCCCGACCGATGGCCCCCCACCCGTTGTTCACGTCGTTCATCAAGGCGGCGCTGGAGAATTCACTGCGGGAAGGATAGGGCGCCGGGCGGAAACCCGCCACCGAGATCAGTTGGCGGCAGCGCCGCGCCTCTCCGGCAGTGACGGCGGTTTCGCGGAGGAATTCCATAGATGCTGTTCAGGTATTTTCTGGCCTGGTTTGGCATGATGATAGCCGCCGTCGTTAACGGCGGCATGCGGGACAGGCTGTATAAAACACATGTAGGCGAACGTACCGCTCACCAGATATCAACCGTTATCTTCTTGTGTGCCCTGACGGTCTATTTCCGGATGCTCACCTCGGTCTGGCGTATCGCGTCATCCGAACAAGCCTGGATGATCGGTGTGATGTGGCTCGTCATGACACTGGCATTCGAATTCGGACTGGGCCGCCTGATCCTTGGAAAACCTTGGTCTGCGATGTTTCACGACTACAATGTCCTTGCGGGTCGCGTGTGGGTTCTCATACCGATGTGGGTATTCATCGGGCCGTATGTTTTTTTTCGGCTCGGGCAGAATGCCTGAGCTGAGGGCGGCGTTGGATCGTCCTCGTCAATGCCCGAATCACGCCGCCAGCACCCGGCGGGCCTCCTCGCTTCCGCTCGGTGTCAGGAAGGCGGTGTCGAGAAGATGTTCGAGCTTTTTTTGACTGAGGCCGCTTTCCTTCTGTTTTTCCGACAGGTTTTCGATCAGGTCCGCATCGTAGACGACCTTGAAATTGAGGGTTTCCTCGGGTCGGGGATGGTGGTGGTGCCCCACGATGTCGCAGACCTCTTCGATCAGCGCGGCTTCCGCCCCCAGGTTCATGAGAATCGACCGGGCGATGGGCGGCCCCTCTGCTTCCTGATGAACCGCCGCCGTGCTGTTGTAACGTCGTTCGGCTTCGTGGATCCCGATGTCGTGGAGATAGGCTGCCGACATGATGACGGCCATGTCCCCGCCCTCGCGCCGTCCGATGGCTTCGGCATAGCGGGCTACCCGGGTGGCGTGCCCGATCCTTTTAAAATCCCGCCTGAAATATTTTTTCATCTCCAGAGCGACCCGATCCTTGAGCAGGTTGTTTCTTTCGGCCATGAGCTCGGGGGCCAGGTCGCCGATGCACTGCTTGGCGTATTTGCAATAGGCCGCACATCCGAAATCCATTTTGGGGTTGGGAAACCGATGTCCGCAGTGTTCGCATTTCCGGGCGGAGTCGTCCTTGAAAAACTCCACGTTCTCGCCGCATTCGGGGCACTTCACCTCGAATATGGCATCCTCTTTCCAATATTGGGTATCCTGACCCGGACATTTCATGGTGTGTACCTCCTTGCAGGTTCATCCCTGGGCGTATCGACAGATGTCTTCCAGAGAGTGACTTGTTGGTTTAAGATTGGCATCCATGACAGGGATTATACGGGAGAAATATGGGCATTGGTTTGATTTAAATCAAATTTCAGGTAAAGGAAGCAGGCTGGCAAATTTATAGGGAGTATGGTAGAATTTTCAATAAAGTGAGCTGTATGAACACGGCGGGGCCGGGCCTGTTTGGCATTACTGGAAATCCATTAAAAAAATGATTGACAATTAAATGAAGGACAAATAAGAATTATGGATCAAAATTACCGATCGATCGCTCGTTCATATTTCTGTTGCGCGGCGCCCCTAAAAAGGGTTGCAAAAACCTGAAGCATCGCCTTCGGGTGCAAGCATGGTATCCGCAAAAAAGAGATGCCGTTGCATCTTTACATGAAGTCGTGCGGGATTTCTGCGATCAGGCAGACGTTTTCAGTTATAGACCAGAGGGTGGAAGGCAGCAGGCAAACAATCAAAAGGGAGGTAGGGTATGTCGTTGGAAAGTATCTACAGAGGCGCGATGGAAGTCAACGTCATCAGAGACATGGGAAAGCGGGAAGCGGCTGCCAAGGCGTTTTTCGAAAACCTGAACAAGACCGTTCTGCCCGAGAAATTCAACTGGGCCGCGGAAGTGTTCGAAGGAATGCACGTCAAGGAGAGAGGCGATCAGCTCGCGTTGATCTGGGCCGATCTCGAGACGGATGCCGAACGCAAGTTCACGTATAAAGAGTTTGCGGCCAACGGAAACAAGTTTCTCAATTTCGTCAGGAAAAAAGGCGTTCAAAAAGGCAACAACCTTTATATGCTGACCCCCATCGTTCCCGAGACGTGGTTTGCCTCCTTTGCGGGCTTGAAGGGGGGGCTTGTATCGGTACCCACGGCCACCAGCATGACGGAAAGAGAGATCCAGTTCCGTTTTGAAGCCTACAAACCCGATATCATCATCTCTTTCGAAGGGTTGACCCAGCTTGTGGACGATGCCCTGGAAAAAGCGAATTGTACGCCCAAGGCGAAAATCGTGTTGGGGAAAAAAGAGGGCTGGACATCCTATCAGGAGATCGAAGGCGAATCCGGTGAAGCGGATGCAGCCGATGTGGGCAAGGATGACGTTCTGTTCTGCTTTTTTACCTCCGGAACCACGGGCCTTCCCAAACGGGTGGGGCACAGCGCCACCTCATATCCCGTCGGGCATTTGTCGACCGCCATCATGCAGGGGCTCGAACCCGGAAAGATCCATCACAACCTGAGCGCCCCCGGATGGGCGAAATGGGCATGGAGCAGCTTCTTCGCACCGTTGAACCTCGGCGCCACCGCGACAGGGTTCGCATTTACGGCCCTGAACACCAAGAAATACATCGAGATGATTTCCAAGTACAAAGTCAGCTCTTTCTGCGCGCCGCCGACCGCCTGGCGCGCCTTTGTGGGACTCGATCTGAGTCAATACGATTTTACCGCGATGACGTATTCCCTGAGCGCCGGTGAGCCGTTGAATCCCGAAGTCATCGAGCAGTGGAAAAAAGCGACCAACACCGAAATCAGGGATTTTTACGGGCAGACCGAGTCGACCGCCATGATCGGTAATCCGCCGTGGATGGAAGGCAAGATGCGGTTTGGCTCTTTTGGCTATCCCTCCCCGATGTACGACGTGATCCTGACCGATGATGAAGGCAAAGAGATCACCGAGCCCGGCGAACCCGGCCATATCGTCGTCCGGTTGAACAAGTGGAGGGCTTTGGGTCTTTTTCAGGAATATATCGATGATCCTGAAAAAACCAAGGGCGCGTTCAAGGGCAGCATGTATTTTACCGGAGACAAGGCATCTTTCGACAAGGACGGGTACTGGTGGTTTGTCGGCAGATCCGACGATGTCATCAAATCATCCGACTACCGTGTCGGGCCGTTCGAGGTGGAAAGCGCCCTGATCGAACATCCCGCCGTCATGGAAGCCGCCGTCGTGGGAACGCCCGACCCCGAAAGATATCAGCTGGTAAAGGCCTACGTCATCCTGGGACAGGGTTATCAGCCCTCGAAAGAGCTAGCCCTCGAGCTGTTCCAGCACACCATCAATGTGCTGGCTAAGTTCAAGATTCCCAGAATCATAGAATTCGTGGAGGAACTGCCCAAAACGATCAGCGGCAAGATCAGAAGAATCGAGCTGCGGGAAGACGAAGAAAAGAAGAAACAGGGTGATGCGGCAACGCCCAACGAGTATTTCTATCATCAGTTCCCGGAACTGAGTTCGAAGAAAAAAAAGTAATCGGCTTCCGCTGAAAAACCCGCCCGGAAGCTGCTGCAGCCGAACGTTGAGCCACATCCGCTTCCGGGTGGCGCCTGCCTTCTTGGGTCATTTCACCAATAGAGTCTCGTCGGATGGCCGCAGGTGTCACTTCCAGCCTTGACCGGAATTGCGGAAGGAAACGTCGCATGGGAGCGGAATCCTACAAAGGAGGAAGGATGTTAACGCCCAATCCGGAATACATTCAGGAACTGATTCAGATCGTCAAGACCAGCCCCTACCCCAGCCACATGGCCATGCGGCTTGCGGCCATCGGTATCGACCGGGCGGATATCGAACTCGACGCCGGCCCTTGTCACCTTCAGCCCTTCGGCATCGTTCACGGCGGCGTGCTGGCCACCCTGATCGACACCGCCACCTTCTGGGCGGCGTTCATGCGGATTCCTGAAGACGCGGGGCTGGTCAACATCGACCTGAAGCTCAATTACCTGAAGCCGGTCATCGGAGGGAGGCTGACGGCAAAGGGCCAGGCCATACGGTCGGGAAAATCGATCAGCTACGCCGAAGCCAGGGTGCTGAATGCCGGCGGCGAGCTGCTCGCGCACGGTACCTCGACCCTGATGACCCTTCCGGGCAAGGGGTTGCGGCTGAAGACTGGAAAGTTCCTCGCTTCCCCTTGAAATAGAAGATCATGCACGCAAAGCAGCAGATATGTACCCGGGAGGACGGGATCAAATCAGCCCGTCGCCGGCAGCGGCGCTTTTCCGGATAGGATGATGTCGATATCCTTTCGGATTTTACGGTCGTAATAATCGACCTGCGCGCTGTTGGTCATGATCATGTCGAGTTGCCGGGTATGAAGGCTGAGATAACCCAGGATCTTCAGGTGGGCACTCATGTGCTCCCGGGGGTGGCCTTCCATGCGGGCGGAGACGTGGTCGTTGCGGATGCGGACGGCAAAACCGTTGTCTTCCAGGATGTCTCCGATAAAGGAGATGCGGCGCTGACGTCTTTGACCGTCGGCGGCGCCTCCCTTGAACTGAAAACTGATGTAATTCTCGGGCGTTCGTTCACCGACCAGGGCCTCGATGATCGAAAAGTGGTATCCCAGGCGGGAATTGAGGCTACAGTAATTTTTTGAGATCATGAAATAGTTCTGTTGGGCATACCGTGACCGGACGCCGGTGGCCAATGCCGGATTGGCGGTCGACTGAAACATCACGGACATGAGGCCGCCGCCGTCGATCGCCGGCGGGCCGTCCCAGGGGATGGCGGTAAAACCGTCCCAGAAGGCGAGCATGGGGATGGAGGCGATGTTTTCGATCGGCACGAATTTTCCCTCGGCCGCCGCTTTAAAGCCGTCGTCCAGATCGAGGACCCACCACTGCATGGGAACATTGTTGTAAACGAGCTGCTTGGCGGCCCGCTCCGGGAAATTGCGGTTCTTGCTGAAACTGAACATCTCGTGGACCGATTTTTCGTGGATGAATCGGGTGATGTCGTGCAGCGTCGCACATTTTTCCGGCCTGAAGTCCGCCGCGTCCGGATCGAGGAGATAGAGCGGGGTGATCAGTCTTCCGGCGCGTTTGAGGATCTGGTGGAGGGGGCTGCCGATCATGAGGTTGGGGCGCGGCTTTTTTCCCGCGGTTTTGTTCCTGACCCCCCGATAAATTTTGAGACGATCCGCGTCGACGGTAACGCGTTCGCCGGGTTTCAGGAGCGTGGCGGCGTTTTCAACGCCGAAGAGCGCCGGGGTACCGAATTCCCTGCAGACGCTGGCCAGGTGACCGGCAACGCCTCCCTGCTCGGATACCACGGCCGCGGCCCGGTTGAGAAGCGCAGCCCATACCGGAAGCGCCTGTTTGACCACGAGGATCGCACCTTTCGGGAAGCGAAGGGTATCGGCGGCCCTGGTTGCCGCATACACCTCTCCCCATGCCGCTCCGGGGCTGGCCGTCACGGTGCCGACGGCGATGAGATCCGCATCGTCCGCCGATGCTTCAACGCCGTCTTCCGCGCTTGTCGCGGCGGTGTCGGCCGAAGGCGACATCCGAAGCGGTCGGCACTGAAGCAGAAGAATGTCGCCCCTTGCGTCGATCACCCATTCGATATCCTGGGGAGCGCCGTAGTGGCGTTCCAGCGTGGCGGCGATCCTGGCGACCTCCGTCTGGTGCTTCTCCGCGATGGCCGGCGCACCCGCCGACCGTTCATCGACGGGGAGGCGGTCGAGCCCGTCCTCGGCGTTCAGGGCATACAAGCTTGTTTTGACAGCGATCTCGCGCCGGATCACCTCGGGGGGATCCGATTTCGAGACCACGAAGAGGTCGCACGGGGTCGAACCGTCCACGACCGCCTTGGGAAGGCCCATGACGGCATTGATATGGATGGTGTCGTCCGCTGCGTCTATGGGATTGCGGGAATAGGCGACCCCGCCGGCCGCGGCGTCGACCATGATCATGCAGCCGACGGCCATGGGGATGTCCTCGTCGCGAAATCCACGGTTCATCCGGTAGGTAACGGCCTGGGGCGTATATTTGCTCGCCGCCACCGTCTTGTAGGCATACGGCGCATCTTCCGGGTCGACGTTGAGCTCCGAGTGAAACTGCCCGGCAAATGAGCTGTGGCTCGAGTCTTCCCCCACGGCGCTGCTTCTGAGCGCAAGGGGAAAGGAGCCGCCGGCGCGTAGGGCGAGGCGGGCGCAGGCCGACATGACGGCATCCGAAACGTCCGCCGGCAGAGGCGCGCGGAGGACGAGCTGCTGAACATCCGAGCAGAGGGCGTGCAGGGTTTCGACGTCTTCGATGTCCGCGGTCTGGAATCTCCGGTTGATCTCGGTCTGAAGACCGGTTTCCGAAAAAAAACGTTCGAATGCCCAGGTCGTGATGACAAAGCCTTCGGGTACGGGAAATCCTAACCGGTTGCGGATATCGCAGAGGCCGGCCATCTTGTTTCCCACGAGGGCGGCCATCTTTTCATCAACGTCGCCGAAGTCGACCACCAGCCGCTCGCAGGTATCCGGCCGCCTAACCGCAAGGATGTTTTCGATGCCTTCCCGGATATCCATGTAGCGCGCGGAAAGCCCGGTATATTTTCCCGGCGCGAGGCGTTCGAGCTGCTGGATCATGCGGTGGACATTGACGGTAATTCCCGTGCATTTGGCCCGCACAAAGGCCATGTCGAAAACGGTATGCCCCCCCATGGCCTGTTCGATCTCGCTCATGATCTCGAGGGCGCGGTTGTTGGCCCCCAGAAGAAGCCTGAAACTGTGATAGCGCTCCTTGAAAGCCGAACGCAGTGCTTCGGCATCCTCGACGGCGATGACGGCGTCGCGGCCGGGGCGAAGCATATCAAAATACCGGTGCCTTAAAATGCGATGGAAGATGGATTCTGTCATGGCCTGCCGCTGGAGCCCCCCTCTTCCGGCAATGGAAGAGGGGGGCGGGTTAGGGGGTTCATCTGAACGAATGCCGCGGTCGGAACGTCGCCTTACAGGCGACGCCGTCAATGTTCCAGACGCATGCCCCAGCCTTCGAACAGATACATGACGGAAAAGCCGAACCAGAGGGTATAGACGACATAGAACGCCAGGGAAAACAACACGATTCCCGCTTTGTTGGAAATCTTCTCCGGCTTGATTTCATAGTAGTTGTAGGCGCACTCCACCGCTCTTTGATTGACGTTGTTGATGAATTTTGCCTCTTTGAACATTTCCTGTTTCGTGAGCTTCTTGTCCATTTTGCCTAAAACCGTCCACCAGTTGAAGAGTACCTGACGTTCCGGATAGCCGTATTTTTCCTGGATCTTGCCGCCCTGGTTGTGAAACATGACATCGGCATCCGCAAGCGCGCCGTCAAGAATCGCCCCGAGGTCGCCCTTGATGGTGAGATCCGCGCCGTTCTGCGTCGCTTCCCCGCCCGCTTTTTGGATAAGCGGTATGCTTTCCTGAGCCTGGCGTTCAGTCGCCAGGGTCACGTCGACCTGGATGGCGGTGCCGTTAAACGCACCGGCGTCCTTGATCAGGCCCGGGATGTAATAGGCCGATCCCTTGGAGATGGAGTTGTAGAGGTTGTCGAGATAGTTCAATGCGTTGTGCCCGCCGAAGATCGGCATGAACATGATGAACAGGACGGCCAGGAACCCCGCCAGCAGCAGGAGTCCTTTTGTGAACAGTTTCTTATCGGCAATCATGATATTACCCTTTCTCCCTTGAGAGGTTTGATGTTGGCAAGAAATGTCCCGATGACCCAGACGCCGAAGCCGGCGATGACGATGAAAAACGCCCACACGCCGATGCCGTCCAGGATCGCGATGGTCGGCTTGGACAGGCTGATGATCTCCATCGAAGAGAGCTTGCCCGGCAGGGCGAAGATCCGGTTGATGAAACCGGCCATGACCGCCATGGCGTAAAAACCGCGGATGGTGACCCCGCTGACGACCTTGGTCACCAGCGCTCCGATCTGGATGCCGATGAGCGATCCCAGGAGCATGCCCATGGCCAGGGTGTAGAAGATGAAGCCGTAGATGGCGTACTGGCTGATCGATGCGTATCCCGCCGTGAATACGATCTGGAGAATGTCGGTGCCGACGGTCGTCAATGACGAGACCCCCAGCATGTACACGAAGATGGGGAAGGTCAGAAATCCGCCGCCCACGCCCATGATGGCCGCGGCAAATCCCACCAACGCGCCGCTCAGAATCAGGAAGGCGGCCGATATCTTGCGCCCGCCGGGTACGATACCCTGATCGAAGGTGATCATCGGAGGAATATGGATGGACTGAAGCTTTCTGGGAAGGTTGCCCAGGTCGGCGCCTTCGGTCTTGCCGCCGTGGACCGCGCCGGCGGTGCCGCGTTTTTTCGCCTTGAGAAAATCGGACATGGAATAGACGCCCAACAATCCCAGAATGATGGAATAGATCGTGGTGATAAAGGCGTCGCTCAACACGGGGTTGATCTCGTAAAGAACACGGTTGAGAAAACCGCCCAATGTCGCGCCTAGGATGGAACCGATGAGGAACCAGATTGCGAGCGGCACCGAAATGTTGCCCAGCTTTCGGTGAATGACGCTGCCCATGATCGCTTTGGCGAAGATATGAAAAAGATCGGTGCCCACGGCCAGAATACCTTTGACGCCGGCGCTCATGAGGGCCGGGGCGATGATGAATCCGCCGCCGGCGCCGATGCATCCGGTGATGAGGCCTGCGCCCAATCCGATCAGGATCGACGCCAGGAAGATGCCCATGGAGAAGAATGCCGGGTTGTAGGCCTCCTTGCCGCCGATGAAATCAGGCATGGCGCCGCCGATCTGTTCCGCGAACGCGAGGCCCCCCAGAATGATGGGGATGAGCAGAAGCCCCAGCACGATCATCCGCCGCCGGTCTTTCAATATGGTGTTGGATACCTGGATTTCCCAATCGGCGTGAGCGCGCGCGCCCAAAACCATGAATTTTCCAAAATCTTTGAAGAATTTCATTTTTTTACGCTGCCTCCTGAGTTGTGGTTGTTTCGGGTGTTACCCCTGAGGTGAACCTTGGTTTTCTGTGTATGTTTCATGGGTCGTTCCGTTTTTTTTCATGAATCAGTTTTTCCTGATAGACATCCTGGAGCTTGTAGACGAGCTCATCGAAGTTCATGGGTTTCATGAGATAGTCGAAAGCGCCGAGTTCGATGCCTTCGACGGCCGCTTCGATGTTGGCATGGCCGGTCAGCATCACGACGCCGATGATCGGGTCGATCTTTTTGATCTCCCGCAGCGTCGTGATGCCGTCCATCACGGGCATCTGCACATCCAGAACCACCAGGTCGACAGGGTTGTCGCGGATGAATTCGAGAGCTTCAGGTCCGTTGGTGCAGGTTTGGACCTGGTAGTTTCTTTTTTTCAGTCGTTTGACCATGGGGGCCAGAAACTCGACTTCGTCGTCTACCAACAACAGATTGATCTTATTCATCCAAAGACTCCTTTTTGCCCGAAGACGCATCTGCATCGGCGGACACGCGGCGGTCTAACGCCTCTTTGATCTTCCCGAGAAGCGCTTTGAGTTCATAGGGCTTCGGAAGACATTCCACCGCGCCGCAGTCGATTGCCGTCTGGGCTTCCTCCACGGACCCGTGGCCGGTGATCATGATCACCGGAAGTTCCGGCTTCAACTCTCTGGCCGCCTTCAGCACCTCAATACCGTCCATGAATTCCATTTTCAGATCGAGCAGCATGATATCGAAATCCTTATCGAGAAATGCCCGGACGGCATCCGATCCGCTGAGAACCGGGGTGACGCAGATGCCTCTTTTTTCGAGCCTCTTGGCGAGGACCGAGACGAAATCGGCTTCATCGTCCACCAGGAGCAGTTCAATCGGTTTGGGGTGGTTCTCGTTTTCCATGGTTTGCCTCTAGGCTCAGACCTTGTTGCGCATGAATTCCTTCATGCGCGCCTCGATGACCTTGTTTTCATGCGCCCGCTTCTTGCCGGCGGCCAGGTTGACTTTTTCAACGAGATCCGAGATTTCACAAGGCTTCAGAAGATAATCGAAGGCGCCTTTTTTCATTCCTTCGATGGCGGATGACACGGTGGCGTGACCCGTCAGCATGATCACCTCCTTCAGCGGATATTTCCGTTTGATCTCGGCAAGGGTTTCGATGCCGTCCATTCCCGGCATCTTGACATCCAGCACCACCACCTCGGTTTTATCGCCGTTTTCCTCGAGTCTTTTCATCGCCTCCATGCCGGAATGGGCTGTCTGGATGTTGAATTTTCGTTTTTTCAGGCGTTTGGTGATGGTTTCCACAAAGCCTATTTCATCATCCACCAGCAGCATATTGACGTCGGATAACAGCTGATCCATTGTATTCCTCCTTCATATTACGACGATATATCGCGATCCTAATTCACTGCGGAAGCGATGGTGGTGTCGGCCACCTGGGATTTTTCTTTCAGAGCCGGCGCATCCGCTTCCATATCCAGATGGGGGATGTAGACCTTGAACGTGGTGCCGATGCCGACCATGCTCGAAACGCATATCCTGCCGCCGATATTGTCCAGAATGCCGTAGCAGATGGAAAGTCCCAGACCCGTGCCTTTGCCCACCGGTTTTGTGGTGAAAAACGGATCGAAGATCTTCGTCAGGTTGGCTTGAGAGATGCCCGGCCCGTTGTCGATGACCTCGATGAGGTTCATATTTTCTTCGCATCCGGTCTTGATGACGATCTTGCCGCCGTTGACCTTGAGAGCATCCAGCGCGTTGTTGATCAGGTTGAACAGAACCTGCTGGATCTCCGTCTGGGACGCGTGGATGTAAGGCAGGTTTTCGCCGTATTCCGCCACGATGCGAACGTTGCTGTATTTGGCCTGGTGGGAGAAGAGGCCCACGACTTCCTCGACCATGGCGTTGGTCTGAATGATCTGCCGCTTCGATTCGGAGCGCCGGGCGAAACTGAGGAGCTTGTGGGTGATATCCCGGCACCGGAGTCCCTGTTTTTTGATCTGGCCCAAAGAGGTTCGGAACTCTTCCAGATTTTCGCTTTCCTCGAACTCCTCTTCGTCGAGCAGGTCGCTGATCCAGCCGGCTTCCTCGACCATGATGGCCACGGGATTGTTGATTTCATGGGCGATGCCGGCGGCCATCTCTCCCAGGGATGCCAGCCGGTTGCTTTCGATCACCTGCTGGTTCATCATCTCCTTGTCCGCATCGGCCGCGATGATACGGCCGACGGTGCGGCGCGATACGATCACCGCCATGGTGATGATGGCACCTGCGCCGGCGATGAAGACGGCCAGCGCGATCCACCATGTTCGGTGGATTTCCCTGAAGGCGTCGTTCACCTTCTGCTGGTAGATGAGCGCCCAGTCGCCATTTTTAAGAAGACCGATCGCGTAGAGGTTCTCATTGTTGCTGTTTTCGTCCATCAGAACGCTCATCTGAACATTGCCCCGGGCATGCACGGCCCGGTCCATGAGGTCGCGGTAGCGCGCGCTGTCATTGGAAATATCCAAGGATGTCTCGGTCTGGAGCTCGTTTTTTTTGTTGATGATAAAGGCGTTGCCCGTATCGCCGATGCGGATTTCCTGAACCACGCGGTTGAATGCCTGGAAGTCGACCGTGGCCCTCAGAACATAGTCGTTTCCGTTCCATTCGCCGCGGGCGGTGACGATAAAATGGGGCAGGCCTCTCAATCCGGTGAAGACATCGCTGATATAAGATGATTCTCTCATGGCATTTCTGAACCATTCCGCACCCGCGTAGTTGGCGTGGCGGAGCTGAAACGGTCCGGCGTAGGCGACCTGATGGCCTTCGTGATCGACAACGCCCAGATCCGAAAACACCTGGCCGTAATCCTTCCTGAGAATGTCGAATTGCCGCTGGAGAAAGCTTTCATCGGCGAGCTCCTGGAAGGTATAGCTGTCTGCCAGAAAAAGGATATCGCTCCTTCTTTCCCTTAGAAACGTATCGATATCCCGTCGGTGGCGATTGACGAGATTTTCGATGTAGGCGACGACCTTGGCGCTGTAGGAGGTCTGAAAATGATACAGGATGACGCCGCTCACAAAGATCAGCGGCATGAAAGAGACGACCGCGACCGTGATGAGCATGTTGCGGCGCAAGGTATGATAGTAAGATTTGGATTCAGGCGTAGTCGATTCCATGAGCTTTCCGCGAATGGAGGATTGACGGTTCCGTCGACGCCGTCGCAGCGAAACGGTTCCAGTGCCGATTGATAGAGCAATAACCGGGCCATCTTTATCTTTTTTCCAGACCATGAATCGAAATATTTGTTAATTCAGTTACTAAGATGAATATCACATGCGGCGGGAAAGGGGGATGACGCATAATGGATGATGCATCGGAGGTTTGACGGATAAATCGGGGTGGGGAAAATTTCCTCACCGGGGAATTTTTCCCCGATTTTTCATCGGAATTATTCCCCGGACGGTGAGAGATGAAGGAGCTTCTGCCGGAGGGTTTTTCGGTCGATCTTCAGGATTTCGGCGGCCCGTGTCTTGTTGCCGTCGACCTCGGTCAGTACCCGCAGAATGTGCTCCGCCTCGACCTCGGCGAGGGAGCGGGCATGCGAGGTGATGGCGGGAATATTGCCGCGCATGGCCCTCGGGAACTCGGATACGTCGATCTGGTCGGCATCGACCACCACCACCAGCCGCTGCACGAGGTTTTCGAGTTCCCTCACGTTCCCGGGCCAGGTGTAGTTGAGAATCGCCTGCAGGGCGCTGTCGGTAAACCGGGGGACGGGCCGGTTCATCTCTTTTGAAAATTTTCCGAGGAAATGGTTCATGAGGGTCATGACATCGCCCTCCCGCTCCCTCAGCGGCGGCACCGTGATATCGATGACGTTGAGACGGTAGAAAAGATCCTCCCGGAAAAGATTTTTCTTGACGAGCGCCTGGAGATTTTTGTGGGTGGCCGCGATGATCCGGGTATCCACCTTCCGGATGTGGCTGGAGCCGACGAGGTGGATCTCCTTGTTCTGGATGACCCGGAGCAGCTTCCCCTGAAGGTTGGGGCTGGCGTCGCCGATCTCGTCCAGGAAGATGGTGCCGCCGTCGGCGATCTGAAAAAATCCGGTCCGGTTTTCCTTGGCGCCGGTGAACGCGCCCTTGACATGCCCGAAGAGCTCGCTTTCCAGGAGGGTGTCGGGGATGGCGGTGCAGTTGACGGATACAAACGGGGCCGAAGCCCGGTCGCTGCCATAGTGAATGGCGCGCGCGACCAGTTCTTTTCCCGTGCCGCTCTCGCCTGAAATCAGCACGTTCACGAGCGTCGAGGCCGCTTTGCCGATCAGGCCGTAGACGGTCTTCATGGGGGCGGACTCCCCGATGATGCCGTAGGATTCCGATGGAACGATGTCGGCCTGGACGCTTCTTCTGAGGAGAATCTTTTCCTGAATCCGCTCGATGGCGGCAAAGAGTTCATCCTCGGTGAAGGGTTTGGTGAGATAATCCTCGGCGCCGTCCTTGACCGATTGAATCGCCGTGTCGATGCAGGGATAGGCGGTCATGATCATGATTTCCGTATCCTGGGCGTTCTCCCGGATATAGCGCACCAGATCGAGTCCGCCCAGTCGCGGCATCTTCATGTCGGTGATGACGAGGTCCACGGGGTGGAACTCCAGGATGCCGATCGCTTCGGCCACGCCGGTGGCCGTACTGGCGGCATAGCCTGCCGCGCACAGTTGGCGCTGCAGAATTTCCAGGGTTTCGGGACTGTCGTCGACGATCAGGATGCGCAGGTTTTTGGGCGCGGTTTTTTTGGCCATGGTTCTCCTCGTCTTTTCTTGAGTATGATCTATCGTTCGGGCTGGGCGGACATGACGGGCTTTTCGGATTCCTCATGGGTTTTGAGGGGAAACGATACGCGAAAAATACTGCCTTCTCCTTTTTTGCTGGTGACGCCGATCTCGGCGCCGTGGGCCTTGACGATACCCTGAACGACGGACAGGCCGAGGCCGGTGCCCTGGTCGATCTCCTTGGTGGTGAAAAACGGCAGAAAGATCTGATTCATGGTGTCTTGATCCATTCCGGTTCCGGTATCCGCGACCGTCAGGATGATCCGGCGGTGTTCAAGGCGCGTCCGAATGGTCAGCACACCGCCGTCCGGCATGGCCTGAACGGCGTTCATGATCAGGTTCATCAGCACCTGGCGCAACTGAAAAGGGTCGGCCGGGATTTTGACGAGCGCCTCGTCCGTCTCCTGTACGATATCGACGTGGTGCTTTTCGCACAGATGCTTCATGAAATAGACGTTCTCCTTGACCATCAGGTTCAGATCGACCTCCCGTTCCACGGGCGGGACCTGGCGGCTGTAGAGCATCAGCTTCTTCACGACCTCCCGGGCATGGAGGGTGGCCTGGATGATCTTTTCGATATCCCTGGCCGCCTGTTCGGGCAGCCCGGGGGTGCCGGCGGCAAGCTGAGCGAATCCCAGGATATTGTTGAGCGGGTTGTTGATTTCGTGGGCGAAGCCGGCCGCCACCTGGCCGATTTTTGCGAGTCGGTCGGCATGGCGCACCTGGGCTTCGAGTTCGGTTTTCCGGAGCTCGCCCTCCTCTTTTTCGAGCATCAGGGAAAGGTGGTGGGCGATGGTGCGGGTCAGCCGCCTTTGGTCATTGACGTTGAACGGTTTTTTCCCCGCGTCTCCGGTTGTTGCCGCATAGGTGATCTTGACCATGCCCCTTTGTTTTCCCGCGATGTAGATTCTTTCCGAGAGAGCGACCGACACGTTCTCTTCCGTATAGTCGGGGCTGTAAAACATCTGCTGATCGAGCCGGATGCAGGCCGACGCGGCCGATGGATTCCTGAAAGTCTGGGGGATCATGCCCGCGATGGTCTGCGCCCGCTCGGCAAACGAAAGCTCACGGTTACGGATGACCTGGGCAAGGCAATAAAGAAATGTCTCGACTTTTTTATCCGTCTTATTCTGCGGCTGAGTCTCCTGCATCATGGCGATATCCTTTATCCGTTCGCTGCACCCATCCGGGAGTGTAATGAGCGCCGGCCGCCGCGTCAACCCAAAACCGAGGTTAGACGCACCGGCGGGCCGTATCCCGAAACATCGCGGCAGGCGGTTATCTTGCCGCAGAGGGTATCAGCGGGATCCGCACAAAAAACGCCGGCAGCGGGATGATCGCTGCCGGCGTTTTCAGAGATGATGCAAACGTTGTTATCCGAGGATGGCGGTGAGGTCTTCTTCAGGCGTTGAAATCGGCATGATATTGAATTTGTCGACCAGGACGTTCAGCACGTTGGGGGTGATGAATGCCGGCAGGCTCGGTCCGAGGCGGATGTCCTTGATGCCCAGGTGGAGCAGGCTGAGGAGAATGACGCATGCCTTCTGCTCGTACCAGGAGAGGATCATCGACAGGGGCAGATCGTTGACGCCGACACCGAAGGCGTCGGCCAGGGCCCCGGCGATCTTGATGGCCGAGTACGAATCGTTGCACTGCCCGACGTCCAGGAGGCGCGGAATGCCGCCGATATCCCCCAGATCCTTGTCGAAGAAGCGGAATTTGCCGCAGGCCAGGGTCATGACCACGCAGTCCTTGGGCACCTTTTCCACGAACTCGGTATAGTAGTTCCGGCCCGGTTTCGCACCGTCGCATCCGCCGACCAGGAAAAAATGGCGGATGGCCTTGTTCTTCACGGCGTCGATCACCGCGGGGGCGACGCCCAGCACCGCATTGTGCCCGAAGCCCACCATGATCGACTTGCCCTCCACATCCTCGGTGAAGCCTTCCATTTCGAGGGCCTTGTTGATCACCGGCGTAAAATCCTCGTTGACGACGTGGGTGACGCCCGGCCAACCGACCAGGCCGGTGGTGAAGATCCGGTCTTTGTAGCTTTCCTTGGGCTTCTGAATACAGTTGGTGGTCATGAGGATGGCGCCGGGGAAGGCGTCGAACTCCTTGCCCTGATTCTGCCAGGCGGTTCCGTAGTGGCCGTAGAAATGCGGGTGTTTTTTCAGTTCGGGATAACCGTGGCAGGGGAGCATCTCGCCGTGGGTATAAATATTGATTCCTTTTCCCGCCGTCTGCTTGAGCAGGGTGTCGAGATCCTTGAGGTCATGGCCCGATACCAGAATGGCCTTGCCTTTCCTGGGTCCCAGGGGCACCTTGGTGGGGACCGGGTGGCCGTATGTTCCGGTGTTGCCGGCATCGAGAAGTTCCATGGCCCGGATGTTGACCTCTCCGCATTTCATGGCGAGCCCCACATAGTCGTCCGCACCCAGGCGCTTGTCGAGCGTGGCGGCCATGGCGTCGTGGATGAAGGCATACACCGCTTCGTCCTGCTGACCCAGGATGGCCGCGTGGTCGGTGTAGGCCGCAAGGCCCTTGATGCCGTAGATGAGCAGCTCGCGAAGCGAGAGAACGTCCGGATTCATGTCGGGGTCGGACATGATTCCCACCTTTTCTCCCTGCGCGATCATTCCTTCTTTCGTATCCGCGGGCGTGAAATTGGCGGCCTCATGGGTGAAAGCGGTGTTGCCGCCGGCTGCCGCCGTCTTTTTTTTCAGGGTTTCCCGGTGCTGGGCGCATTTCTTGACCAGATCTACAAAACGTTCGGCATCGAAATCGACATTGGTGAGGGTGGAGAAAATCGCTTCGCAGGTGAACCGGTTGACGGCTTCATCGGAGATGCCGGCTTTGCGGGCCTCGACCGCGACCAGAGACAACCCTTTGACCGCATGAATCAGAAGATCCTGTAACACCGCCGTATCAGGCTGTTTTCCACAGACGCCGATTTTGGTGCAGCCTTCGCCTTTTGCCGTTTGTTCGCACTGAAAACAGAACATATGTTGCCTCCTTGTTGAGTGGTTATGGTTTCAAGATCAAAAGTCTTCGATGCTGTTGAATAAAGCCTAATGGATCGAGCGACATCCTGCATTGACTTAGGTCAAGAAAAAAGTTCGATGCCAAAGAAGATTGAGGCGTCGGGATGTTTCAATTTCATCCATTATCGATTATAAGGCAGAAACAGTCATAAGTTCGGAGACAGTGACATACAGATGTATTACACGCCGTCTTCGGTCGACGGGCATAGCCGGCCGCGGGCGGATGCAACAGAATGGCCGGGTCGCGGTCGCAGAAACAGGGGGAAGCGTGGAGGATATCATCACGGTCATCAAGAGCGTTCCGATCTTCAGCGGCCTTGCCGACGCGGAGATCGCGGCTGTGTTGCGGATCGCCGTGGAGCGACCATACGGCCGGAGCGAGATCATTTTTTCAGACGGCGACCTCGCGGACGGATTTTATATCGTCGTTCAGGGTAAAATCAAGATTTTCAAGCTTTCGTTCGACGGCAAGGAGCAGATCCTCCATATCTTCGGTCCGGGCGAACCTTTCGGCGAGGTCCCGGTCTTCAGCGGCAAGTCGTTTCCCGCCAACGCTCAGGCGATCGCTGCGAGCCGGTTGATCTTTCTTCCCCGCCGGGACATGATCGCCCTGATTACCGAACAGCCTTCCATCGCCCTCAATATGCTGGCCGTCCTCTCCATGCGGCTCCGGCAGTTCACGGTCCAGATCGAGCACCTTTCCCTGAAAGAGGTGCCGGAGCGGCTGGCGGCCTATCTGATATATCTCTCCGGGGAGCAGGATGGCGCAAAAAGCGTCCGACTGGACATTTCCAAGGGGCATCTGGCCAGCCTTTTGGGAACCATTCCCGAGACCCTTTCCCGCATTTTCGCCAAAATGAGCGGAGACGGCCTGATCGAGGTCAACGGCCGTGAGATTGCCCTGCTGAACCGGGAAGGGCTTGCGCGCCTCGCCGGCATGGAATTGGAGGAAACCTGAAAACAGGTCCGAAGGTTCACCGGAGAAGACCGTCATTGCCGTATCATTTATCATCTATTATCATCTATGCATCCATCCGCCTATGTCAAGAGGCAGACGATGTTATGCCCTGGGGCTTAAAACTCCGACAGTGACGCCTTGCAAATAACGGTTGAAAACTATTCCAGAGATTTTAAAAGGAATATTCTTCCGGCGCAGACGTCGCAGAAAAGACCATCGACATATGGGAGAACTTCTTAGCGGAACCGCCTCCACGCGGATTTCCATGACGATCGAGATACCGGATTACCTGTCGGATCATACCTTCATGGGACGTCCGGTGCTGCCGGCGACCGAGGGTATCGAGATGCTGGCCGCCGCCGCATACGGCCGGTTTCCGGCCATCGATCTTTCCCTGTTGCTGCACATCCGTTTTGATCGATTCCTCCATGTGCCGTCCGACCGGCGTCCGGTCGCGGCCGATGCGCGTTTCGAATGCCATCAAAGCGGCGAAGTCACGGCCGTACTGACCACCAGGACCCGGCCCAAACGAACCGCCATGACCCGTGAACTCCGGCATCTCACGCTGACGATCCCCGGCCGGGAAACCGCCGGAGAATGGGTGCGGCCCGAACGGGTTGATTTACCCAAGACCGATCCGGATATAGAGATCGATCCACTGCATCTTTATCGGGATCTGGTGCCCTTCGGTCCGGCTTTCCAGAACATCATCGCTCCGCTGTACCTGTGGCCGCAATGCGCCGTCGCGGCGGTAACCGGCGGGCAAGGCGATTCTGCCGCACCGGCCCGCCTGCTTGGCAGTCCCTTTCCCCTCGATGCGGCCTTTCATGCCGCGTGTGTCTGGGGGCAGCGCTACGCCGGCATCGTTGCATTTCCCGTGAGCCTCGAACGACGCGCCGTTTTTCTGCCCACCCGGAGCGGTGAAGCCTACACGGCGCTGGTGATGCCTTTGGGCCCCGGCGACGGCGGCCTGCTTTTCGATCTCCTTCTTTACGATGCCTGCCGGCGTCCCTGCGAGTTCGTCTCCGGGCTCGTCATGAAAGATGTCAGTGGCGGGCGCTTGAGACCGCCGTCCTGGATTACGGTATGAGCCTTCTCACGAAGAGAGTGACTACGGAGATACGGCTTGACAACGCATGCAATTTCATGGTAACGCATTGATATGATTGAGCGCTCGATCAGTAAAAGCGGATATTTTTACCGCTTTTTGGGTCATAAATGATTTCAGGATGTTCTTACAATTTCACGAATGGCGCAGTACGAGCATTGCCCGTGCATGACCATTGAATCAGGGACGGGGGAGGAAAAGCAGCCATGAACTATCTGAAGCATCTTTTTTCGCCGGTCGCGATCGGCGGGATGACCGCCAAGAACCGGCTTCTCATGTCGGCCATGAGCATCAATTTCGGGGTGGACGACAACGGGTTCGTAGAGGATCAGCTCACCGAATACTTTGTGGCCCGGGCAAAAGGCGGGGCCGGGATGATGCTGGTCGGCGGCGGCGGCACCCACCCTACCGGTCTCGAGCTGCCCAGGCTTCCCGCCTTGTGGGACGACCGCTGCGTCCCGGCCCTCAGGAAGATGACGGAACGGATGAAGCCATACGACGTCAGGTTCGGCATGCAGCTCATGCACGGCGGACGCCAGTCTTACCACGACAGAAAGGTCGCTCCGTCACCGATTCCGGCGCCCGCCGTGGTCAAGGGCATTCCCCGGGAGCTTACCATTCCCGACATCGAAGAGCTGGTCGCCTCTTTTGGCGACGCTGCAAGACGGTGCAGAGACGGCGGGTTCGATTTTGTAGAGATTCACGCGGGTCACGGCTATCTTATCAATCAATTCTACGCCCTCAATACCAACAAACGAACCGATATCTACGGCTGCGGATCGTTTGAAAACCGCATCCGTTTTCTGATCGAACTCTTCCGCGACATCAAGACCAAGGCCGGGCGGGATTATCCGGTCGGCGTTCGGTTCAACGGCATGGACTATATCAAGGACGGATGGACCTTGGACGACGCCCTCAAGCTCGCTGTTATTCTGGAAAAAGAGGGGGCGGCCTACCTCAATGTCTCGGCCGGCGTCTACGGCTCCACCGAGCTTACGATCCCGTCCATGTATGTGAAGCACGGCTGCTTCGTGCACCTGGCCCAAGCCGTGAAAAAAGTGGTGTCGGTGCCGGTGATCACCGTGGGCCGCATCAAATCGCCCGAAATGGCCGATCAGATCATCCGGGAAGGACGGGCGGATGTGGTCGCCATGGGCAGAAGCCTCATCGCCGACCCCGAACTGCCAAACAAGGCCATGGCCGGGGAGCTCTCCCGGATTCGCCCCTGTCTCGGCTGCTGTCTCGGCTGCATCCACGCGGTGCTCCAGCTCGAGCCGGGCGCCTGCGTGGTCAATCCCGACGTGGGCCGGGAATATCAGCTCAAGGAAAACGACCGGACCGACCACCCCAAAAAAATTCTGGTGGCGGGCAGCGGCCCGGCAGGGTTGGGTGCGGCCCGCATGGCCGCCCTGCGGGGACATGCGGTGATGGTCTGCGAGGAGCGGGGTGAGTTGGGCGGTCTGGTGCGCCTGGCCGGCAAGGTGCCGGGAAGAGGCGAGGTCATGGATATCATCCGCTTTCTCACCAGCGAAATCGACCGCCTCGCGGTGGAGGTCCGCCTCAACACCCCTCTCGATCAGGCCTTGCTGGATGCCGTTATGCCCGACGAGGTCGTGCTGGCCGCCGGCAGCCTGCCCGAGATGCCCATCATCAAGGGCCTTTTCCAGACGGAAATGACCTTATGCACCGTGGTCGACATCATCGAGGGGACGGCCCTCGCCGGCGACCGCGTCATCGTGCTGGGCGGAAGTCAGGCGGCCTTGATGGTCGCGGATTTCCTGGCTGAAAAGGGCAGGGAAGTCGTGGTGTTGAACCGCAGACGGCATTTTGCCGAGGAGATGTCGAGCAACGACCGTTTTTATCTCCGTGAGCGGCTTAAACGGGATACGGTTAAGCTTTTCAAGCAGGTCTCCGTCAAGCACTTTCTCGCGGATGGCGCGACCATCAGCGCCGGTGGAGAAACCATTACCCTTACGGGGTTCGATACGGTCGTCATTTCCGAAAAGATGACGCCGATTCGATCGGCAGCCGATCTTTTCAAAGGCAGGTCGATTCCGGTCCATGTCATCGGCGATGCGAAATCTCCACGAATCATCATGCACGCCCTCAGCGAAGCCGAGGAGCTGGGCCGGACGCTCTGAAAGCCCGAAGCAGGCATCAAGAAGGAAACGCTGTTTCGCGCATATCGGACGCCTGACGGCATCCGCTCATCCATATCAGCATCATGAACCATAAGGAGGATCCATGAGGAACGTAACAAAACCGATGAATGTAACAAAACCCGTTCTTGCGGCGCTTCTCACGACAATGATATTTTGCTTGCCGGCCGGCGCCGGCATGGCCAAGGAAAAGATTGCCTACGAAGTGGATGGAAAGCCTTTCGAAGGCTATATGGCGTCGCCTGCCGTCGGCAAGGCTCCTTTTATCCTGCTGATCCATGACTGGGATGGCTTGACGGATTATGAGGAAAAACGGGCGGATATGCTGGCAACACTCGGATATGCGGTGTTTTGCGCCGATCTTTACGGTGCCGGTGTAAGGCCGACGGCGATCGCCGACAAACAGCGACATACGGCGGCGTTGTATCAGAACCGTCAACAAATGCGATCCCTGCTGTATGGCGCACTCGCCGCTGCAAAATCAAAGGGGGCCGATATCGATAATGCCGTTGCCATGGGATATTGTTTTGGCGGCGCGGCCGTTCTCGAGCTGGCGCGCTCCGGAGCGAATCTGAAAGGTTTTGTCACCTTTCACGGCGGATTGGAAACCCCTGACGGCCAGGACTACGGCAAGAGCAAGGGCAAGTTTCTGATTTTTCACGGCACGGCCGATGAAAGCGTCGGCATGGATCAATTTGCCGCTCTTGCGGTTGCGCTGGAGAAAAACGGTATTTCCCATGAAATGATCACGTATGGGGGTGCTCCGCACGCCTTCACGGTTTTTGGTACCGACAGGTACCGGAAGGATGCCGACCGGAAATCCTGGAATCGTTTTACGGAGTTTCTTGCCGAAACTCTTGACCGATGAAAAACAAAAAAGTTAATATGTAAGGATTGTTTCGGAGAACAGCTTTTGACGACGATCACCTCTTTGGGATTACCGCTCCTCGTTCTGTGACAGTCACGTGACACTTTCAGTGTGTACGGTATCTTTCATGCATGCGCTGCCGTGATGAAGAGTATAGGTTATGAAAAGTAAGAAATCCTTAAAAAGAGTTTTGATTCTTTCAATTCTCATCAACATCATTCTTTTCACCGCCGGTGGATATTTCGTAGCCAAAAAAGCCTATTTTTCATACCTTCGGCACAAAACGAAATACCGTTATACAAAAAATACGACGACAAAAAAATCAGATTATTTCGAGAGAGTTTCGTTGTTCCGCATCCTTCCGGACAATGAGAACGATATATATTTTGTCGGAGATTCCATTACCGCGAGTGCTGAATGGCATGAGCTGACCTCCCTTCCCGAAGCGAAAAATCGTGGCATCTGTGGGGATGATACAGAGGGAATTCTTCATAGACTCGATGAAATCGTTGCCGGCAAACCTAAAAAAATCTTTATGATGTGCGGTATCAACAATATCCAGAACCGAACCCCCATTTCCAGATCTATTGCAGAATACGCGCGCATTCTTTCCATCATTCAGGAGAAATGTCCCGACAGCAAGGTCTATGTCGAAAGCATTCTTCCCGTCAATTCCCGAAAATATGAACGAAAATTTTATCCGCTGCATCCGCGGATCCATATGCCCACCCGCGCCGAAGTCAGGATCTTCAACAAGGCCCTCGCTGAAATGGCGGAACGATACAGAAATATGCGGTTCATAAATCTGCACTCACTCGTCAATGTGACCGGCGATCTGATCGATGATTATACCGACGACGGCCTGCATCTGAACGCCAAAGGAATGCAGGTCTGGACGCTGGTTTTAAAACCCTATCTCACAGATCCTTGAAGGAGCTGGTATCGATGAACGGCACTTCCGGTCCCACGCGATATGACGGCATTCATGATAGACGATCCGGTTGCGATCGACGGCAACGCAATTTCCCTTCGCTCAGGGATTTGCTGATTTATCGACGACGCGGCCGGCTGCGCCGCAAGGATGACCGCCGTAAATTTGTGCTGCTGGATCATTACGGCACCTCGGTCGGAATAGCGTTTACCGCGGTATTGATCCTGAGCGTCGTCGATGCTTTTCTGACGCTGTTTCTGCTGGGCCACGGCGCGGTGGAAACGAATCCTGTCATGGCATATTTTCTCAACATCAATGCATATGCTTTCATCTGGGTCAAATATGGCCTGACCGTCCTTGCGGTGGTGATCATATTGGTTCTGAATTACGCATTCGTTGAGAAATTCCGGCTGCAGGCGCGGTATCTGCTCAATTATTTTGCGCTCATCTTCGCGTTTATTGTTGTCTGGGAGATTTATCTCGTGATGAGGTATGTCGTTTAGGAATGTCCATGATGTCGGCAGGACGTAACGATACCGCTCTTGCTCCCCCCTGCATTCGAAGAGGTCATCATGCCGAAACCCGATGCGGCCGCTGTATTTCAGGAGTGATGGCTTGCGCCGAAACGAGAAAATCTATGCCGTTTTGACCGGCGATCTGGTGAAATCCTCCCGACTTGCAACCGCTGACAGCTTGCAGGCAATGGCGGACCTCAAGGCTTCCGCCGCCGACTTCTCCGCGCACTATCCCAAGAGCGTTGCCGGGCGCATCGATACATTTCGGCACGACAGCTGGCAGCTGCTCATAGAACAGCCTGCGCGCGCATTCCGGGCCGCCGTCTTTCTGCGGTCAGCGCTCAGGTTGAAATCGGATGCCGCGATAAAATACGATACGCGCATATCGATCGGTATCGGGACGGTGGAGTGGATTTCCATGCGCAAAATTTCCGATTCTCGCGGCGCCGCATTCACCCGCTCGGGAAAAGGACTCGATGCCATGCGCGGACAGTGTTTTGCATTGGATGCCGGTGCTGAATCGGCCGATTTTCTGAAACACCTTGCCGTGACCGCCGTTCCGCTTCTGGATTGCATTGTCGGCGATTGGACCCCGGCGGAATCCCGGGCGGTTTACGGGACGCTCTGCGGATTGACGCAAGAAGAGATCGCCCGACAATGGCCGCCGGTGGGGAAACCCGGCCGGACCCCCAGCCGTCAGGCAGTGAGTGACGCTCTTAGACGCGCGCACTGGCGCACGGTGGACGATGTCCTCGCGTGGATTGAGAACGAAATCAAGAGCGTTTATAAGCTTGTATCAACGATATGAAAGCTTGAGAGCTTTATTTATTGTATAGCAAGCCCTAAAACTTGTAGAGTAGGGTGATCCGAGGAGAAACTCGTGGAAAGAATGATCGCGGTGCTGGTTGCCGGACATGTTTTCGCAGATTTCATGCTGCAAAACGATATCCTGATCCGGCACAAAGACAGACCACTGTTTTTGATGCTCCACGGCGGGATTCATGCCGCCGTGAGCTATATGGCGCTGCAGGCATGGGAATGCTGGCAGGCGCCCGTCTTCATATTCATCGTTCACACCCTGATCGATGTCGGCAAGCAGCGTTCCGATACCGACAGTGCGGCGGTATTTGTCATCGACCAGGTCGTGCATGTCCTCAGCCTCGTATTGTTGAGCTGGCTCCTGGTGCGGTTTTCATGGGTATCCGAATTTACGGGGGTCGGCTACATACCGCTGGTCGTGGCGGCCGGGTTCGTCGCCAGTGTACGGGGAGCGGGTTTTCTGGTCGCCAAGGTCGCCGCCGGGCTCCTGGCGGAAAACAATCTCGCGCTCGAAGGATTGCGGCACGGCGGAAAAATGATCGGTCAGCTGGAGAGGTGCATCATTTTTCTGTTTATCTTTATCGATCAGCCGATGGCGATCGGCTTCCTTTTCGCCGCGAAGTCGATTCTCCGCTTCGAGGAAGCCAGGCAGCAGAAATTTACGGAGTATATTCTGATCGGCTCGCTGTTGAGTTTTTCCCTGGCCATCGCTATCGCTTCGGCCACCCGCTGGGCCGCCGCTCTCGTCCGGTAAAATGAGATAAATTGACAATTCCGATTTCAGGCCTTATCAATCTGTAGAATCAAGAGATCGGCGGCAGAAAATGTTTTTTTGAAATCGGTTCACCTATCCAATCCTGAATGACCCCATCCCATAAACTGAAAAAAAGATATCCATACATCGAAAAAAATGAGAGGAGCATATGTTTGACTGGCTGGCAAGCCCCGAGACATGGATCGCGCTGACAACGCTGACGGCGCTGGAGATTGTGCTCGGGATCGACAATATCATTTTCATCTCGATTCTCGTCGGCCGTCTTCCGGATCAGCAGCGTGATGTTGCCAGACGCGCCGGCCTGGGGCTTGCCATGCTCACGCGGTTGGCGTTGCTCTTTTCCATTTCATGGGTCATGGGGCTGACCGGAACATGGTTTCGGGTCTTTGGCGAAGAGATTTCAGGCAGGGACGTCATCCTGATTGCCGGCGGCCTCTTTCTTCTGGCAAAGGCCACCCATGAAATTCACAACAGCCTGGAAGGAATAGAGGGTCGGACGCAGGCACCGGCCGTTCAGGGGATGGGCATTGTGCTCATCCAGGTCGCGGTGCTGGATATCGTTTTTTCCCTCGATTCGGTCATCACGGCCGTCGGCCTGGTCGAACATGTCTCCGTCATGGCGATCGCCGTGATCCTTGCGGTCGTTGTCATGCTGATGGCGGCCAAGGCCATCGGCGACTTCGTGGACGCGCATCCCACCATCAAAATCCTGGCCCTGTCGTTTCTGATCCTGGTCGGCGTCACCCTCATGGTGGAAGGATTCGATGTCCACGTTCCCAAAGGATATATTTATTTCGCCATGGCATTTTCCGTCGGGGTGGAAATGCTCAATATGCGGATGCGAAAGCGTCTGGCCGAACCGGTAAAACTGCACAAGCCGCTTCGGGATACCGAGCAGCCGGACCGATAAGGCGAAAACACGTGAACGAAAACATTGTTGAGAGGAGAGGCACATCATGATCGATCTGCTGAGAGCGCGCAGGAGCATCAGAACATACGAAGACCGGGCCGTCGAACCCGAAAAAATCGACCTGCTGAAAGAAGCGGCGCTCCGTTCGCCGTCTTCGAGAAATATCAAGCCGTGGGCGTTTGTTTTCGTCGAGGATCGGCGCCTTCTTGCCGGGTTGGCCGGTTCAAAGCCGCACGGCGCGGGCTTTTTGCAAAACGCCGCGCTGGGAGTGGTGGTCTGTGCCGATGCCGGCAAATCCGATACCTGGATCGAGGATTGTGCGATCGCAACGATCATCGTACAGCTGGCGGCGCAGTCCGTCGGGCTGGGCAGCTGCTGGGTGCAGATCCGGGGGAGGGACCATGCCGACGGGCAGCCGGCCGAACACCATATCAAAAAGCTTTTGGGGCTGCCCGACCACCTGTCGGTCGAGGCGATTGTGAGTATTGGATATCCGGCCGAAAAGAAGACGCCGGTTCCCACCGAAGCGCTGAATATGGATAAAATCAAATACAATTTGGTATAATAATTATTTATATGGGATACCGGAAGATATTATGAGTCGTTTCTGGAGTTCAACCGTTCGAGGACTGACGCCCTATGTTCCCGGGGAACAGCCCAAAAACAGCAACCTGATCAAACTGAACACCAATGAAAATCCTTACGGCCCGTCGCCTAAGGTGCTGGATGCGCTTCGCACGGAGGTGGCGTCCACCCTGCGCCTCTATCCCGATCCCCAGGCGGAAGACCTGAAACATGCGGTGGCGCAATACTACGGCATCAGCCCCCGCCAGGTGTTTCCCGCAAACGGCTCCGACGAGGCGCTGGGCCATACCTTTCAGGGGCTGCTCAAGCATACAAAACCCATCCTGTTTCCGGACATCACCTACAGCTTTTATCCCGTTTACTGCGGACTTTACGACATTGCCTATGAAACCGTGCCGCTGACCGCGTCCTTCGAGATCGACATCGCGGCCTACCGGCGTCCGAACGGCGGCATCATCTTCGCCAATCCCAACGCGCCGACCGGCCGGCTGCTGCCCATCGGTGCCGTTGCGGAGCTGCTGACCCAAAACACGGACGCCGTGGTAGTGGTCGACGAGGCGTATATCGATTTCGGCGGGGAATCGGCCGTTCCGCTGGTGGCCCGCTTCCATAATCTCCTTGTGATCCAGACCCTTTCCAAATCCAGGTCGCTGGCCGGCCTGAGGGTCGGCTTCGCCGTCGGGCACGAGGATCTCATCACGGCGCTCGAACGGGTCAAGAACAGCTTCAATTCCTATCCTTTGGGCCGTCTGGCCATCGCCGGGGCCGTAGCGGCGATGAATGACCGGGAGCACTTCGAGGAAACCCGGCAGGCGGTGATCCGCACGCGGGAAGTGCTGACGGCAGGCCTCCGCGGCATGGGCTTCGAGGTTCTGCCGTCGGCCGCCAATTTCATTTTTGCCCGCCACCCCGAATGGGATGCCGCCGCCTTGTCGGGCCGGTTGCGGGAAAAAGGAATACTGGTGCGCCATTTCACCGGAAAACGCATCGATCAGTTCCTCCGGATTACCGTGGGCACCGACGAAGCGGCGGTTCTGCTCTGCCGGGCCCTGGAGCGTATTATAGGGGCGTAGGTACATTCCGTTCGGGTATCCCCGGTTACCGTCAATGCATTCAGGCCGCTTCGGTGCTGCGCCGCTGCCGCCTCCCACTTACATTTTTACGTTCCTGGAAATATCAATGCTGAAGATCGGAAGTTACAACGAACTTGTCGTGGAAAGAAAGGTCGATTTCGGCCTCTATCTCAATCCAAAAGAGGAGGAGGTTCTTCTTCCGTCTAAATACGTACCTGAAAACACGCGCGTCGGCGATCGGCTCAAGGTGTTTGTATATACCGATTCCGAAGACCGGCCCGTGGCCACCACCCTTGCCCCCAAGGCGGCGGTGGGCGAATTCGCTTTTCTCGAGGCCCGGGCGAACACGAATTTTGGCACCTTCATGGACTGGGGGCTCGAAAAGGATCTTCTCGTGCCCAAGAGCGAACAGCAGGTCAGGCTGAAGGTCGGAAGGAGGTATGTCGTCAAGGTCTGCCTCGACGCGCAGACCAACCGCGTTTACGGGACGACCCGGATCGCGCAGCACTGCGAGCGGCCACCCGCCGATCTCGTGAGGGGTGCCAGGGTGCGCCTCCTCGTTTACAGCCTCACGAAAATCGGCATCATGGCCGTCGTGGACAACCGGTATACCGGTCTTTTGTACCGGAGCGAAACCTATGAGCCGCTCGCTATCGGAGACGAACGGATCGGCTATATCAACCGCATCCGTGAAAACGGAAAAATCGATCTCTCCCTCAAGGCGCCGGGCTACGGGTCCGTCTCGGGGTCGAGCCGGAAGGTCCTGGATGCTCTGAAGCGGTCGGACGGTTTCATCCCCTGCCACGATCGGAGCACGCCCGAAAAGATCGAGCGTCTCTTCATGATGAGCAAGAAGGAGTTCAAGCGAACCATCGGGGGGCTGTACAAACGCGGAGTCATCGACATCGGTGCCGACGGCATCCGTTTAAAAGATCGGTAGGGATTTCATCCAAATCGTGGTATGAGGTCAGTGGAAAACAAGGGGTTGTTTTCCGGAGAGAATTGACGGACAATAGAAACCTATGCCGCTGCTGAAATTTGTTGCAAAAGCGTCTGGATGTCCCGGAAGTAGAACGGTTTGTGGATAAATCCAAAAGCCCCGAAACGCATCGCCTCGTCTTTTATCTCGTCCGACCCATGTCCCGTCACCATGATCACCGGCAGATTCGGCCATTGCGACGTAACGATTCACTCCCCCCAAGCAAAATGGGTAGGTTTAAGCAATTACCGGCGGGGTTAATCCCTTACGCCCACGGGCGATTGTCAAAGCGATAAAATCCCATGGCTCAACGCCTCTCAGCCGGCACGTTTCAATAACGCTTATCAATGCCGCATATGAACGGCTGCCCTCGCTCGTGCGCGTACCAAAGGTGATTTTTCGATACATGACCGCCCAGCGCAGTGCTCGTTCCGCTTCATTATTCGTGGCCGGCAACCCGGGATTTTTAACAAACGCCACTACCGCATCCCAATCGTTCAAAATCTCATTTGCGAGAGCCTTCAGCTTGGCATGATCTGATTTGGATCCCAGGTTACAGGCTCTTTTCAATCTGGCGAGGATGGGCCTGCATTC
>AMWB02167308.1_pt3 | contig 35910 bp, 22 predicted proteins | sample 200311 | NCBI WGS metagenome assembly AMWB02 (sample SAMN02737377, study PRJNA173069) | bioreactor metagenome | biome: anode biofilm in microbial fuel cells | place: USA: California | collected 2010-12-16
TGTACGGCGGCGAGGACTCCCTCGACGGTCGTCCCGAGGCTGTAGTTGCCGCCGTTATCCGGACCGGCCACGGAGATCATTACCACATTGGGCCGGATGCGCTGTTCGAGGTATTTGGGGATTTCCGATAAGTGCATCGGGTGATAGTAGGCCCAGCCACGATTTACCGCTTCACGCGTAAGGTAGCTGTTGAAGATCACGCGGTGCGTAATCCCCTTACACCGTTCCTCCGTGAACAGCCCCTTCAGCCGGTCTCCGAGCAACAGGACGCCATACATGTCGACGCCGGAAATCGAACGATCCGACGCCAGGACCTCCAGCAGATCCTGCGGTGCGGCGGCGTTTCCCGAGCAATATATGACGCTGCCGGGAGGGATGAGCCGGTTGTTAACCGCTTCTTCTACGCGTGGTACGATCTTCATAAGCGTTCATCAATCTAATCGGCAGAAGCCATTCGGGCAATGAGCATCAAACGGTTTCTCCCAATGAGAATCTGCACCCACGATGTGTGCTTTGCCCGCTGGCGCAGGCGTCTGACAAAAAAAAAGGCGGGGCTGGCGCCTGCCTTACTCGGGGGGAGGGAGGGATAACAAGTAAGGAGGTTGAGTGGTAAACACTCCGCCAGCCCCTTTATCTTCGTCTGTCTTCAGGACAGCCGAGCCGGGCTCTTGATTCTAATGTGTAGTCTGTGTTTCGACTGCTGTCAGGACAGGGCACATCCCCCAAAACCAACGACCAGCAGCTGCTCGATCTTTCCTCACCAATTCCTTAATCGGGCGGTACTACCGGGCTCTTGCGCGTTAGCTGGTTCAATACCATCTCTTTAGGCCGTTCGCAACGCCCCCGATTTCCTCGCGACTAAGATGCCCATAACTTACCTTTCTGTCAAGTACTTGATAGCACTTTTTTCGGCAGTTCAGCCCGAAAATACCGAGCGATGAAAGGTGCTGAAAGGTAACAACTTACCGGCTGGTCGGCCTGGAAGAAGACAGCGAAACGGCCGCCCAGACTGGGCGGCCGTTTTCCAATTGCAATGAGAGTCTTCTCTCGACTGCCATCCCGCTCGGCTTACGGGCAAGTCGGGAGCGTACCGGAGAAGAACAGGAAGTCGACCAATACCGACAGATCGGAAATATCCACGGCCAACGAGCCGTCGACGTCGTTCTCTTCAAAGCAGTCCGAGATCGTACCGCTGAAGAACAGGAAGTCAACCATCGCGCTCAGGTCGGAAATATCGGCAACATCACCGGCATCGCCGTCGACGTTACCTCTCAGGCTGATGCAGCAGCCATCACAGGCATCGCCGATACCGTTGTGGTTCGAGTCTTCCTGACCGGGGTTCGACACGTCCGGACAGTTGTCGCACAGGTCCCCGACGTTGTCACCGTCGGCGTCCGCCTGGTCGGTGTTCGGCGTCGAGACGCAGTTGTCGGACGGATCGTCAACGCAGTCACCGTCGGAGTCAAAGAGAATACCGGTCTCGACAAAGTGAAGACTAATGGCGCTGTCGGTCGGCAGGTTCGAGTAGTAGGACCAGATCACTTTCTGGCCGAGCTCGCCGATATCGCTGGCGTGATTCTCGTTCACTACCACATCGGTCCCACTCACGACCACCGGCGTCGACCAGTTGATGCCGCCGTCGCAGCTGGTGGAGAGGTACAACTGGTTGTTGGAGATGTAGGTGCAGGCGAACTTCTTGCCGCCCACATGCGACATCCTCGGATACCGCTCATCGGCGGTGGTGGCGGCTACGACGCTGGTGGAGAAGTTCTCGTAGTCGCTGCCGGTCGTGTACCAGCAAATGATGTCATTGTCACCCGGCGCCGCGGTCGTGCCGAATTCGGTGGCAATAAGGACCTGGCCGTCGTGCGCCGCTACCGACGGATACCCGATGCTGGTATCGGTTCCCATGGTATACGTCACCCCGCCGGACTGCGTATCGTCTTTGAAGTTGGAGAACAGATCGCGCCGAATAAACAGGTTCCACTTGAGGCTCGCGGTGTCCCACTGATCATACACGCAGTAAGACAGCGTCGTGATTTTGTCGATATCGGCTGAGGTCGACTGGCAGTGGGCCAGATCGTTATACCAGGAGATGGTAGCCCGGCCGGCGATCGTCGTGTCGATTTCATACAGAATGTGCGGAGCATCCACCATATCCGGCGTGGTATACGTCGTGCTGGCCACCCACGACACGATACCGAAGGCATAGTTGCCGGGACGCTGATTGAACTCCCCGGAGGTATCGCAGGCAATGGCCGCCGCCTTCGCCGGGCCCCATCCGTAGGTACTCCAGTTCCAGGAAGACTGGCCCCAGGTGGCGCTATTGGTCGGGTGATTGACCCGCGTGACGTACACGCGGCCGCCGTTGTTCTCAAGCGGAGAACCAACCTGCGTGCCGATGAAAATCGTGTCCTTGCCCCAGAAATCGATGTCCGGATAACTCGGGTACCCGGTGGAGATAAATCCGCCGGCCGCCGGGAACGTCTGGCCGTCATCAGCCGACCCGCTCCAGACCAATCCGGAATCGTCCTGGGCGATGCTCTCATATCCGATCGCCAGGTTGTTGTTGTTGGCATCACCAATGGTCGGGTGGAACAAACGGGTCACCACGATGGGCGGCGCCGGAATAGACGTGCAGACCATCGAATAGTCCCCGGATCCCGGAGCAATGTGGTCGCCGTCGATGACGATGTAATAGGTGTTCCCGTCATCCATCCGCACATCGACCATGGCCGCACGAAGGCCGCCGCACACCGTCGAATTGAACCGGCTGCAGCCGACCAGCGTGCTGGCGTTGTTTTTGTACACCCAGATGTTCGTGTTGTATGACGACGCGCAGGTGTTGATGGTCACGAGTTCTGGGGACACCGGCGTGTAGGAGTACACCACGTCCGGCTGGGTGGATATACCCGCCCCGCGACAGGCGTCTTCCTGATAATCGTTCGCGTACCCGGTGGTATGGCCGGTGTCGCTGTAGGGCATGCTGGGGATGACAGTCGCCGAAGCGATATCTTCACCGCCCTGATGGGGAGCGAGCAGTTTTGCCGTCTCCGGCTTCGTCGGTTGCAGTGTCTCTTCGGGCAGACTAACCGACATCGTTACCGGTCCATCGGTCCGCTTGTGGGCCGCGTGCGGCTTGAGGATGAGCCCCTTGGCGTTCGCAGACGAGAGCTGATTACCGGTCTGACCAGGTGTGGTCGCTGCCTGCCCCACGGCCAACCATACGGCCGAAAGACACAGGGCGAGCACCACCACCAATAACGTTTGCTTCATAAGGCCTTCTCCAGTCCCATGATGGTTCTGTTTCTGTGAGCGTTGTATATTTCTGTTTTGCACTGCTACTTGGGTGCTATGTACAAGAGGTATCGGGAAATCGTCGTGGAAAGTTCAGCCCCCTCGGTTCCGCGACGCGAGGTACTACCACCGACATACAGGACAAATATCGCCCGATGAGACCGTTTTGTCAAGCCATTATCCTGACGGTCCCCCGTCAAGTCTCTGCCTTCCATCGTGATCCTCGGTGATGTCGGTTTCTCCTCGGAGGGGCCATCCACGATCCAACGACCTCATTTCCGGGTATCGGCACGCCACCATACCCATGCGAAATGACTCGGGTCAATCGGTGAAGAGGAGAACTCACCACTTGGTACGCGTTCTGAATCCCGATTGTTGCGCCGGTACTGGGGTCTGAATGATGATTTCACGCGGCGCAGAATCTGCTTGTGATGCCTTGCTACACCGTGCATACTTCGCCCCACACGGACGCCGAATCACATTGTCGTCCGGCCCGAAAGCACAGAGGAGACACGACATGAAGACCACCCACGCCATCGTCCTTGGACTGGCGGCGATCATCGCTGCGACTCTCTTCGGCATGTTCTTTTATCATGCCCGTACCGGCGACGCCGGTATCAGTGTGACCGGAGCCGCGACCCGCCGATTTGAGTCGGACATCGTGAAATGGCGAGTAACGCTGAATCGCCGCACGGACTTGGCCAGCATTGGCAAGGGGTACGAACAACTCCAGGGCGACCTTAAAGTATTTCGTCAGATGTTGGTCGATAAGCAATTAAAAGACAACGAGATTACTATTCAGCCGATTAACACGATGACTCAATATGGGCCGAATGGACAGTTGACCGGGTATTCGCTCGATCAGGGAGTTTATGTTGTTACATCGAATCTGGCGGCGATCGAAGAACTGGCCCTGAACCCGACGCCCTTGTTCGATAAGGGGGTGGTGATCCAGAACTCCAGTCTGGAGTACTTCTACTCCAAGCTGGCGGACATCAAGACCGAACTCCTTGCCGACGCCACCAGGGACGCCCGGCGACGCGCCGAGGAGATAGCGCGAAATTCCGACCTAAACCTCGGGGCGCCGACCGCCCTCCGGGCCGGCGTCTTCCAGATCACCGAGCCGTTCTCGGCCGAGGTCAGCGACTATGGGATGTACAATACGCAGACCAAGCAGAAGGACATCACTGTCACGGTCCGTGCTATTTTCCGTATCCGCTAGCTGCGGACCACACCGGATTCCGTTACGAACGGGTCGACACTTCCTCGGTTTGATTCGTCGACCAGTCGAGCTCTCGGACGCCGATCAATCGGCCGCGTTCTTCGTCCCAGAAACGAAATCTCAGCGAGCGTAAGCTGGCAATGACGCCGATCGCCGCCGTCTGTTGCAGGGTCGGGACTTCCTCATGGCACCTGGCCAGATTGTAATTTGGGATGCGGGGGTTGAGGTGGTGAACGTGATGGTAGCCGATGCTGCCGGTGAACCAGCGGAGCACCAGCGGCAGATCGTAGAACGACCCTCCCTCCAATGAGGCCGACACAAAATCCCAGCTTCTCTCTCTGGCCCAGTAGACACCCTCAAACTGATGCTGGACGTAGAAAAGCCAGATGCCGGCCACCAGCCCGACCAGCAAAATCGGGAGTTGAATCGCCAGGTAGGTCTTCCAGCCGATCACCAGACTGATTGCGGTCACGAAGACGGCGATGCCGAGGTTCGTACCGTAGACACTCCAGCGGTCTTTGGCGTTCGCTTCCCGTCGGACCAGCCGATGGGTAATCAGGGTGATATACAGCGGTCCCAGAAGAAACATGAAGATCGGATTGCGATAGAACCGGTACTGCAGCCGGCGAAGGCGGGAAGAGGCCCGATACTCGGCCACCGTCATGGTCCACACGTCGCCATGACCCCGCTTATCCAGGTTCCCGGAGGTGGCGTGATGTTCGGCGTGGGTGCGGCGCCAATAGTAGTAGGGCGTAAACGTGATAATCCCGGTCACTCGGCCCCAGAAGTCGTTCGCTCGACGGGAACGGAAGAAGGCCCGATGCCCGCAATCGTGGAAAATGATGAACGTCCGAATCAGAAAGCCCCCGCCGAGGATCAGCACTGGCACGGCCAGCCAGTAGGAATAGTGCATCGCATAGTAGGCAAGCCCCATAGTCAGGGCATAGGGAATGAGGGTATTGGCCAGCTGCCAGATGCTGCGCGCCCGGGAAGGAAACTGGAATTCGGCCATACGCTGATTGAGGTTGTGGGCGTCGGATACGGCGCCAGAGTGGGGTTTTGCGTTTTTGTTCATTTGCCTCCTGGCCACTCTGGGTGGATAGGGATGGAAAGGTTTCGCTGGAAGAGCGGGCAACAGCCGGTGGGGAGGATGGTCGAGGAGTGACCGAAGGGGGCGACTTCCTGTCCGGTTTCCAATTGGGCCATCATTGGCCCGTCCGCTGTATAGTCGGCCGGCTGAGCTGTATCATCATACAGCTGAACAGCCGGCCACCGCATTAGTTCCTGTCAATCGGTTCGCGGACCATGTCCAAGCGAAGCCCGGCGCCTCAGGTTCGCAGCAGGTACTGCAATTTCATGAAGAACTGCCGCGACGTCGTTCGCCAGGCCGGCCGGGTGGTCGGATCATCACTGAATCGCCCCACCTCGGAGCGGTCGAAACTCGAACCCACGTAAAACAGCGAGTACGGACTCAGCCGCAGCGTAATCAACGGATCGATATCCCAGGCATGATCGAAGTCATCATACTGCACGACCAGACGGAACGACAACTGCCGGGTGACCTGCACCTGCGTTCGGGTCCGCGTTATGTACCCGCTGAAATACTCGGCCCCACTCTCCCTGTCGCTCATGCGCAGGTACTCCAGATTCGGCTCGACCGTGACGCGGTCAATCGGGCGCAGCGTCAGGTAGGTTGAATAGCCGGTTTCGCGGGCGGTCGTCATCGCGAAATAGGCGAGGCCGATGCCGGTGTAGACATTGCCGCCGACGATCACCGCCTTATGGGGGCGCGACTCAAGGTTATAGCTGAAGCGCCACATGTCGTCAAACGGCACATCCTGCCAGCGCTCGAACCGCCGCGAATAGGCTATGCCGGTTTGAGTCTGGGCAATGCCGAGCCGCGCGCTCAGGGAGGTCCGCACATCATCATTCCGCTTCCGGCCGGTCGAGAAGTCCCAGCGCCGCGATGCGTACAGTTCCGGTGAAAGTTCGATCAGGAAATCCGATTTGGGGAGAATGGAAACCGAGCTGTATGCTTCAGCCGTGCGGTGATTATTGACCGGATCGAACCCATTCTGGGTGCGGTAGGTGGGTGAGATCTGGTTGAATCCAAGAAACGTGAACGTATGACGAGTGCCGCGATTCAGGCGCACGATGAAAGCGTCGCCATGATATGACTCGCCGTCAAGCGCCGCTGTGTGGCGACCCTCGTCGAATCGCAGCCCGCCGAACGTCGGTCCGAACTTCGGTTCTTCGGTGTAGCTGTAGATGTACTGACCGCCCATCGAATAAGTTCGAGTAAGCCGCATCGTGAAATCGCCCGAAAGCAGCGTGCCGGAGCCGCCCCCCTCGAACCGCCGGTCGGTCACAATAAACCCGACCTGGGAGGCCTGTCCGACATGTCGTGACGCCCGAAGTACGCTCGATGTGCTCCTGCCCGGATAGAGCAGGATGCTGCTGGCGTCGAGCGGAACGATATACGGGCTGTTTTCATCATAGGCGGCGAGGACGCCGATTCGGTTCCGTCCACTCCGCCCGGTTAACTTGGCGGCGAACTGAGGGGCATTAATCGTCCGGGTGTAGAATGAGTTGAACATCGTCTGAAAGATGTCGCTCCCTTCCTGAAAGAAGGGGCGCCGTTCGCTGTAAAACAGGGCCGTGGGAGAATTGACGTCGATCTGCGCCGCGTCCGCTTCGATCTGGCTGAAATCGGGATTGTACGTCGCTTCGAGCGTGATATCCGAGGAAAGCGCGTACTTGCTGCCCAGCGATACTTCATTATTCACTGGTCCGTTGTTCATCGATGACGTGGGATTCGAGGGATCGGTCAACTGACTCGACTGGTAAGCGACGATGGACGGCAGGACTTGCAGACCCTTGGCCGGTCGAATCTCCTCGATCCCCGTCACTTTCCCCCACTGACACAGCCAACAGGGATCGCTCCGGTCGTTGGCGGCCCAGGAGTACTGATACATGACATCGCGGGGCCGATTCCTCCAGAAGTCCATGCGCCATGTCTGCGATGGCTGATCGGGAAACCGAAGGCTGCCGAAGGGAATGGCAATCTCGACGTCGTATCCTGTTTCCGTCCGGCGGGCGGAGGTCTCCCAGATCAGATCGAAACCGATGTCGGTCTGCCCGAGATTGGTCCACAGCAAGTCCTTCTGGATTCCGTGGGGATTGACATAGAGCTGATACGCCCAGGCGCCGTTGCCGTAGGTGTCGAGGAGGACACAAACGGCATCATCTCCGAACCACTGGTCCCGTTGACACATGGTGGCCCGAAGACTGCCCGGATCGTCCTCGCAACTGAATGAGACGTACAGGCGGCTGTCGTCATAGACGGCGCGGACAGTCGTACCGACGGCCGGTCGCGTGTTGTCGCCTGGGTTGCGCTCGATGAAGTTGGAGATCGCTCCGGCGGACTGCCAGCCGGCATCGTCCAGATGGCCGTCCACGACGATCTTTTCGCTGGTGCGGCTGATCCGGGCCTCGGGGCGGAAGACGGGTGCAAAAGCGGCGGTATCGCCGGCGGCGGTGACTTCACGTGCCATGCCGAGAAACGCAAGGCATGCAAGTATCCTCACGAAAGATGACCGTGACATGGTGACTCACTCCTCTGGTTGCCCAAAGCCGCCAAGGATCCAAATTCGAACCCAACCTGCCTCGCAGAATCCACCGCCGAGAGAGCATACTACGCGGCAGATGTCACCATCTTTTGACTGGGAATAGACTGACGTCTACACTGGAGATTACGGGGGCAACCGACTCGTGGTTGCATCGACGATTGAAAAAAGTACCGGAAATGATTCGATGGACTCGTGGACACCCATCAGGGTCGGCCGATCCGCTCCCACTCGGCACGGGTCATGAGCGACTGCCGGTCGATGGCCCGATCCACGGCCAGGATGCCGTCAAGGTGGTCGATTTCGTGCTGCAGAAGCTCGGCAAGGCCGCCGTCGGCCGCCATGAGCAACTCACGCCCGCTCTGATCAAGATAGCGAACACTGGCAGTTGCCGGGCGCCGAACTCGTACCATGAGGTCGGGAAAACTAAAGCAATCGTCCCAGTATTCGATGACTTCTTCGCTGCATTCGACAACCTGCGGGTTGATCATCACGCCGCAGAAGCCCTCCGGCAACAGGCGGATGAAGATCACGCGCTTCAGTACCCCTATCTGTGGCGCAGCGATTCCCCGGCCGTGGCCGGTCCGACGGCGGAATGCCGACAGCGTGTCGTCGAGGTCCTTCACCAGTTGAGATAGGTCGGGCGAGGCGGCGTCCGCCACTGGATTGCAGGGGCGACGGAGGAGTGGATCACCGAGCTGCAGGATTCTCTGTTCTGCCATCGTTTCGGCTCCGCCGGGAAACAGGTTAAGGGAGAGCGCTGGCCAACGGTCTGATGGAAATGGTACGATGGAGAGGGGGAGAAGTCGAGTGCCGTTTGCGCAGTTATTTCACGAAGACCATTTTGCGCGCCAGCGTCATCGGGCCCGCTTCAATGCGGTAGAAATAAACGCCGGACGATACCGGGTGCGCCGCTTCGTCGGTCCCGTCCCATTCGACACTGTAGCTTCCGGCGGTCACCGACGGCAGATTCCATTCGCGGACACGCTGGCCCAGCACATTGTAGATGGCCAGCCGGGCACTCGTGCGATACCCGACGCTGAAGCTGATCTGCGTCCCGGCATTAAACGGGTTGGGATAATTCTGGTCCAGCGCGAACCCCTCGGGCAGGCCTCTGAAGTCATCGTCGACCGGCGTCTGGCCGTCACCGGCCAGCACCGCCAGATACAAATCCGAGCCGCCGACGGCGAATGAGAAGCTGCTGCCGATCACGACATACTGGGAAACCCGGTTGCGCAACGCCGCCCGACAATAGTCGCCTTTGCTCCCGCCGTAGGTGCGCGTCCAGACTGGTTCACCGAGTGGGTCGACCTTGACGGCATAGACATCCGAAGCCCCCGCGCCGGAGGACTCCGTGGTGCCAACCAGCAAGAAGCCATCGCCGGTGAGGCAAATCGAGTAGCCGTAATCGTCTCGGGCGCCCCCGTACGCGTGATCCCAAACCTGATTGCCATCACCATCGGTCCGGACGAGATAGGCGTCGTAATAGCCGGCGCCAAAGGAGGCCGTCATGCCACAGATGATGAGTCCGTCGTCGGGCAGGACTTCGACCGAGTACGCGCAATCGGCGCGGCTGCCGCCGTAGGTCGTCGCCCACAGCGAATCACCCGTCGACGAGACGCGAACGGCGTACATACTGCTGTACCCTTGTCCGAAAGACCCCGTGGCGCCCACCGCGATAATCCCGGAATCCCGGGTCTGGCGGACTGCTGCGCCGGTTTCGCCGCCGGCGCCGCCGAAGGTGCGACTCCAGACTACCGCTCCGGACGTATCAATTTTCAGAAGCCAAAGATCGGCATATCCGGCGCCCGATGAACTCGTCGTGCCGCACACAATGAATCCAAGTCCGTAGGTGGAGCGAATCGACCACCCTTCATCGTTTTGCGCGCCGCCGTAGGTCTTGCTCCAGAGGAGATTGCCGAGGGAGTCAGTTCGCCACAAGCAGAGATCCGAGCCGCCGGCGCCGCTCGATGATGTTGTCCCCACAATCAGGTACCCGCCGTCCGGCATCAACTGCAGATCATGGCCGGCATCAGACAGCGTCCCACCGAGCGTTTTCGTCCAGAGGATGTTCCCCAGCGAATCGAGGCGGAGCAGGTAGGCGTCAAAATCTCCCGCTCCGAATGAGAAGGTTGTACCCACGGCCGCATATCCACTGTCAGGAAGATTGATGGATGCATACCCGCCGTCGTTGTATGTTCCGCCATAGTTGGCGGACCAGACCAGATCCTGCGCCATGCCGCCGAGTGGAACAGCCAGCACGAGCATTATCGTCTGGATGCCTGTTCGCATCCTGTCACCGTTTATCTTCTTCATTCTGTCCAGGCTGCTGTTCGATTTCTGAACAGCTCCTTGATTGAGTTGTCGGAGAATTCCCACACTTCTTTAGTGCTTTCTGTCTGACCGGCCGGTGCCGGGGCCGAGCGGATCCGGTACCGCTATCGGGACGAGGGTATGGTCAATGTCCCACATTATGCCGCAGTCGGGTATGGCAATGGAGCCGGCCGAATCCCCCTAAGACATTATCCAATAGTAAGATATGTGCCCCGAGGTGGGGCGGCATTGGCCTTGCTCATGCACTGTCTCAGAAGAACTCTGAAACGTTTTGGGTGAGGTGACGAAGTGAAAGCACGAACCTTGATAACCTGCCTGGTCTCTGCCCTGGCGCTTTGGGCGGGAGCTGTCGAAAGGGTGATTGCCCAGGAGCGGGCCACTATCCAGGCACTGGCGACCGTGGTCTCAAGTCTGACCGTGATTGGCTCGAATAACCTGTTGTTCGGGACGGTCACCCCGGGCATCAACAAGTCGGTCGACAAAGCCACCATCGGCTTTGCCGGTGAATGGACGATCACCGGATCCGGCGGTGCCGAACTTAACATCGCCATTGATCTGCCGGATTCGCTGCACACGTCCGACACGCTGTCGGCGATGTATATCACGTTCAGCAATACCGATGCGTCCTACGACGATGGCTCCGGCGGCGGGCAGACCGCTCCCAGCGGCGTGCTCAATCCGGCCGGACCCTCGGTTCTGCGGCTGAGCGCCGGCGGCGAGATGCGCATCTGGATTGGTGGGACCGTGCACCCCAGAGTGTCGCAGACCGGGGGAGACTACGCGGCCGACATCATGCTGACGGTTGCGTACACGGGAAGTTGATGCGCCTCGGCAATCGGCGGCGAAACAACCATTACCTGACCGAGAACTCGCCTGATCCGCTCCGGCGGCGCTCGAGTTAGTTGTTGACTGTTGGCCCGCCAGCCAATTGAATGTTCGGTATCATGAGTGATCCACTTCGGCGCTTTGGGAATGTCATCAGCTGTCTGGCCTTGCTCCTGGTCATAGCCTCCGGTGCGCAGGCGCAGACGATAGTCGAAGTCTCGCCGTTAAGATTCGGGAATCTCTATTCGGGTATTCCCAAGACCATCGACAAGTCGACCGCCGGCGCGGCCGCCGAGTACCACGTGTCCGGTGTGGCCGGTTCCGAGGTCCGCGTGACGTTCTTGTACCTCCCGACGTATCTGAACCAGTCCGGTTTCAACATGCACGTGATCTTCTCCAACACCGACTGTGCCATCGATTCCAGCGCGTCGCCCAACCAGTCGAATCCTCCGGTTGACGACATCAGTCCCTGGCAGCCGATCGTCTACCGGCTCGGCATCAACGGACTGACCGTCTGGCTGGGCGGGACCATCGTGCCGAATATTGGTCAAAAACCGGGCAACTACTCCGGCATAATACAGGTCAGAGTCGAGTACACCGGCAACTGATCGTGCAGAATCTGTTTCACTGTTCAGCCACTATCCAAACGTTATCCGCCCGGGGGCCAAAAGCGTGGTTCCCGCCGCAGGTCGCCCCACTGCGTGTCGATCCCTTTCAGTAGAAGAAACGGCAACGGTCCGAACGAGACCGGCTAAACAGGAGTCGAAGGAGGGAAACGTGCGCGCAACACTCAATCCAGCAATCCGGGCCCGCGTTTTCGCGGTTGTCTTGCTCGCTGCCCTGATGTTCGGGCGGGCCGAGGAGTGCCGGAGTCAGGATGTCGCCAACGGAATCGCCACCGCGACGGTACTGGCTGGCCTCTCCGTTACGGCCATTCAGGCCCTCCAGTTCGGTAATGTCTTCCAGGGGATCGCCAAATCCATGGGTAAGGCCGACGATGACTCTTCGGGCATTTTCGACATTACCGGCGCCCCGAGTGCCGGCCTCTCCATCTACCTGACCATGCCTGATTATCTGGCCTTGCCTGATGGATCGGACCGCCTGGTCTCTACTTTTTCGACTACTGACTGTAATATTGATTCCACGGTTGTTACACCGGCCACCTTCGCTCCCATTGACGGCTGGTCGGACCAGGACCCGCGCAACCTCCCGATCACTTTGAGAATCGGATCCGGTGGTCAGACAAGGATTTACCTTGGCGGGAGGGTCTCGCCGGCGGTGAACCAGCGAGCCGGCAACTATAGCGGGGACATCGTTTGCAGCGTTGCCTACACCGGGACTTGATTTCCTTCTGTAGATTCACCCGCCAATTGACTTCGACGACTCGGCCCACACAGGCTGAGGTCTTTTTATTTCTCTGTTATTCAATAGGTTAGCCGGAATTCCCGGCCAATCCTGCGCAACCGATGGCCAGTCCTGGTGGGAAGTCTGGACCGGCCCCAGCGGGATTCTGCGAAAAGCCTCCATTTCTTGCAGTTTGCCGTTTTTTCTTGAAACGATGTTAAGATTCTGCACTGTGTACCGATCAAACATCTGTAAGAAGGCCGACAATCGTAAACGAGAATTGTGCATAAAGAATGAACATGGGAGAGCAATCAGACATGAGAATCCTTCGTGGAAAACTCCCGAAGACAGGGAAGCTGATCGCTGCCGTGGCAGCCGTCATGCTGGCGTCTTCCGGAGTGATGGCACAGGATGTTGCTGTCGGATCGGCGACCGCGACCGTGTACGCGAGTCTGACGGTGACTTCCACGGCGGCGCTCGACTTCGGTAACGTCTACCAGGGCATTACCAAGGCGATCGCCAACAACGATGCCGCGGCTGGCATTTTCCGCGTCAGCGGCCAGGCCAGCAGTGTCATTTCCCTGTATATGCAACTTCCGGAGTATTTACAGGGTGGCACCGGCAACGACCGTATGGTCATCACCTTCAGTACAACCGATGCGTCTGTCGACTCGACGGGCGCCAACGCGCCGACCGGCATGGTCGCCGGACGCGGCTGGCAGAATATCAGCCCGCATGCGTTTCCGGCCGCCACGGTTATCGGTTCCGGCGGCAATACGGACATTTACCTTGGCGGCAAAGTGCTGCCGTCGGTCAACCAGACGGCCGGTGCGTACACCGCCGATGTGGTGCTCACCGTGTCGTACACCGGTAGCTGAGATACCGGACGACCCGAATGCGAACAAGGACTTAGGTACTACGAAAATAGAGTCTCGAAGGGGCTCTGCCACAAGAGAGGGTAAGAAGAGAGAATGAGGAACTTCTCGCGGAAACAAGTGCGCCGGCTGGCCACAGTGTTTGTTGTTGCCGCCATGTTCCTGGCCGGTGCCACAATGGTACAGGCCCAGGATGTCGCCAATGGCTCGGCAACCGCAACACTCCTGCAGGCGTTGACCGTCACGGCTACCAACGCGTTGGCGTTCGGCAACGTCTACCAGGGCGTGGCCAAGACCGTGGCCAACAACGAAGCCTCGGCTGGTGTTTTCACCATTGCCGGTGCGGCTGATGCCCAGATCTCCGTCTATATGCAGCTTCCGGAGTATCTGCAGGGTGGTACCGGGAACGACCGGATGGTCATCTCCTTTACCACGACCGACGCGACGGTCGACTCGACCGCAAACGTCGATCCCACCACTCCGGGTGCCGGCGGCTGGGATAATACCAATCCGCACGCGTTTCCGACTGCGACTCGTTTGGGTGGTGGCGGCGGCGCGGCGATTTTCCTGGGCGGCAAAGTTATTCCGTCCGTGAACCAGACGGCCGGTGCGTATGTCGCAGATATCGTGCTGACCGTTTCCTATACCGGTTCTTGATTGGAAGCACGGCTCCGGAACCCTCAGGGCCCGGGGTGTGACAACGGCTTCTCGGACGGACAGGAAGTCCGCCGGGTGAGTCGGAACGAACAGTTTGCTTGAACATAGGATGAAGAGCCATGCAAAAGGTAGACCGAACCCCATCGCGTAAGCGCCGCAGCTTTCGATGGGGTTTTCTTATTTCCGCCTCGCTCATTTTTGCCTACGCGGCGAATGTCACGGCCGGCGTGCTGGTGGCCCCCACCGTCATTTTCATGTCCGACAAGAATCGCACCGGCCGGATGGACATACAGAATCCGACCAACGTCCCCAAGGAAGTCACGATTCGCTTCAGTTACGGGCTGCCCATCTCGGACAGTGCCGGTAATGTCTACGTGACGCTCCAGGACTCCGGTGTGGTGGACCCCAAGTCGGCCGTCGAGTGGATCAGGGCGTTTCCGCGGAAGATCGTCGTCCCCCCCAATGGTACGCAGGTGGTTCGACTGGTGGCAAATCCGCCGGCGGGGCTGGCCGACGGTGAGTATTGGGCCCGCATCGTGGTCCGCACCCAGGAGGGGGAGACCACCATCCCGCTGCCCACCGAGGACGGCGCCATCAGCACCAAGCTCAACATGGTGATGCAGACGGCCATCATGGTCAAGTATCGAACCGGAAGTCTGGTTTCCAAGGTCGAAGTCAAGGGGGGTGCCGCCCATCGAACCGACTCTTCGGTCATTGTGACGGCCGATTTGATCAACCTCGGCAATGTGTCCTATGTCGGGATGCTGCATTGCCGCCTTTTGGATCTTAACAAGAAGGAGCTGGCGCGCCAGCAGACCGATGTCGCGGTTTATCGAGACCTGAAACGCCGGATGGAGATTCCTCTCGGCAAGGTGACGGCCAAAGGCCCGTACCAGGTCGAGTTATCGATCACCACGGACGGCCGCTCCGATCTGGCACCCGAGGATATCGTCCCCGGCAACAAGGTCGTGCTGTCGATGGTTGTGGACTAGACGATCCTGCCCCGTTCTCGGTTGACCGGGATGGTCTCCGATCTCGGCGGGTCACTTCAGGACGTGGACAAGCACATGGCAGTGCGGGTAAGACATCGTCAATACGGTACAGCGGCGTCAGTCTGGCGCTGGCTGCTCTGTTGTACCCTGGTCGGTCTTGGTGCGGTGCCGTGGGCATCCGCGCAGACGACGCAGTTTGAGGAGATTGTCGTCAACTTCGACGTCCCCAAACTGGTGTCTAAGGACCTCATGGTTCGATTTGACGGGGCCAATCTGTATTTCCCGCTCGTGGAAGCCTTCGACCTACTCAACATCAATATCCAGGCTGATTTCAAGTCCGAGAGCGCCCGTGGCTTTCTGGCGTCGACCGACGTCCCCTACGAGCTGAATTTCGCGCGTCACGTGGCCACGGTGAAAGGACGGGAACTTCCACTCCTGCCATCCGACTTCATCATCGCCGATCGTGAATTCTATCTCAAACTGGACCTGTTCGAGACCCTCTTCAATCTCAAGATGACCTTCGACTTCGGCGCACTTCGGGTATTGCTGCCCCTGCATGAAGAATTTCCGGCGTACCAGAAGCTCAAACGTCAGCGCGCCCGCGAGAAACTGCAATCGTCGGTCGAGGCCCTGAAGAACGTTCGTACAGTTGCGCCCCGTCACGAGTACTTCTCCGGCGGTGCCGCTGACTGGGTTCTCTCCACCAACCCCATTGGAGGCAATGGGCAGTATTTCGACCTCACCCTTGGCTCGATGGTCCTCGGCGGCGACCTCACGCTGGCCGGCAGCGGCAACACGGTGACCGGGGTGAACCCCGATCAGTTCAGCTATCGCTGGCACTACTACGTAGGGGATAATCCGTACCTGACGCAGGTCGAATTGGGGGATGTCTTTCCGGGTGGTCCGTTGTCGCGGAGCCTGGAGGGGCTGATGGTCACCAACCGGCCGCAAATACAGCGTAAGTACTTCCAGACGATCACGCTCTCGGGTCATCTGCAGCCCGGCTGGGAAATCGAACTCTATGTCGACAATCGCCTGGTCGATTTTGCCAAGGTCGACCAGAATGGCGACTACTCCTTCAATCTGGACATCATGTACGGAGCGTCCCTTGTTTCGCTGAAGAAGTACGGCCCCAACGGCGAGATTGAGACCGAGGATCAGTATGTGCGTGTCCCGTACAATCTGGTCCCCAAGGGGAGCATCGAGTATTCCGCGGCCGGCGGCTCGGCGCGACTTCAGAAGGGCGAAACGGCGCGCTATGCGCAGGCTACCGGGTACTATGGGCTGACGCGCTTTCTGACGATCGGCGCAGGCGCCGACCTGCCCGTGGCCAGCAAACTGGGGGAGAAGCCGCTCGTCGCCGCCGAGGCAACTTGTCAGGTGACGGGGAGTCTCACCACAACGGCCTCCTACTCACCGACCAATCAAGCTCAGGTAAATGTGAACTACTCGCTGCCGTCGTTTCTGAGCGCCAATCTGAGCTTCACCAAATTCGAGGAAAATCGATATCGCAATCTGCTCAATCAGAAGGAAAACGCGACCTTCTCAGTCTCGGCACCGCTGCGGCTGGGCAAGAAGTATATCGGTCTGCGTTACTATGCCGCCCTGGATCGATTCACCGGCTTCACCAGCACGTCGATGAACTTCGGCTTCAACACGACCATGCGGCCGGTCTATTTCAACTATACCGGTAAATACAAGTTGTCGTCGTATCCCGATCGGAAGTTCCAGTCTATCGCCAGTCAGCTGCTCCTGTCGGCCGAGGTTACCCCCTGGTTCCGCCCTCAGCTGCGTGTCGACTACGACCACGACCTGAAACAGATAACGCAATACGGCCTGTACCTCACGCGCCGCCTGTTCCGTACTGCCCAGGTCTCCCTGGCGTTTGAGCGGTTCCCCGTCGCCAAGACCACCTCCGTCATGGTGAACGTGAACTTCTTCAACCAGTTTGCCTATTTCACTTCGCGCTTCCTGCGCTCGGACCGCCACACTTCCATGAGTCAGGTGCAGCGCGGTTCGATTCGGTACGACCGAGTGAATGGCGCCGTACGACTGGACCGTCGGGGCGCGGTCGGTTTCGGGTCGGCTGTCGTTCGTCCCTTTGTGGATACGAACAACGACGGACTCCGTAATAAGGGAGAAGAGCTGCTGCCCGGAATGAAAGCCAAACTCAATGGCGCGGCCGGGCGAGCCATCGGCGAAAACCGGCTCTTCTCGTACGATGGGCTTCGCGCCTACGATGAATACACCATACAGGTCGACGCGAACAGTCTGGACAATCCGCTCCTGAAGCCGGCCTATGAAAACTTCCGCGTTTCGGCCACGCCCAACGTCGTAACGCCCATCGATGTCCCGGTTCTGGTGGCGTCGGACATCAGCGGAACGGTGGTCCGACAGACGAATGAGGGGCAGTTCGGCGTCGGCGGGATCAAAATCAAGCTGCTGAATCTTTCGAAGGACATCGCGACCGAAATAGCCACCTTCAACAATGGCGATTTCTACTACCTCGGCCTGATCCCGGGATCATACCGCGCCTACATCGACCCCGAACTCCTGCAGAAGCACGGCTACCGCAGCCAACCGGAGTCGATCCCCTTTGAGATCAAGGCTGGGGAGAAGGGGGAATCGATCGAAGGGATCAACTTCATCCTTCTCCCGAGCGAATAACCCGCTGCATTCAAGTGCAGCGTATCAACTACTTCTTGGGATACCCGACCGTCTGGGCTAGAACGACATGCTGCTCCGGCCGTAGCTTCAGTGTTTTAGCCAGAGCCGCGCCGTCCACCGAGGCGCGCACCACTGTCCCCAGCCCCTCGGAGGCACAATACAAATAGACATTCTCGGCAATGAACGCCGCGTCAGCCATAGTGAAAGCCACGAGCAAGGAGTCGGGAACTCGGGATATCCTGGTGTAATCCGCAACGTACACGAGATTCATGGCCGCTTCCCCGACAAATGGCTGCGTCCCCGTCTGGGCGCGAACATCCCCTTCAACCACCGGCACCAAAGCGTGCTTCTGGGCGTCATACCGGTATGCGCCATGCTGCAGAGCAACGTACACGTCGATCTCCTGCCAGTTCATCGCCGATGGCGCCGTGCGCTTGCCGGATTCGACCCGGTTGATGCCGTCGGCAGCCCACAGCAGATTGGACAACACGGTCAGTGACAGGCTGTCCGGACTGAACTCGCGCACGCTCTGCCGTGCCTTCAACACTGCCATCAGCGGTTTGCCGCCCGTGCTGTCCGGCGCCGGCAGTTTGACTTCCGAAAGACCCTGGGCCTCGGCCATATTAGTCAGGATCAACCCCCCGATGATAACGAGCATACCCAAACGCATGACGACTCCTTGTCATATTCTCGAATTCAAGGAAGGCGCCCGACCGGAAAATCGGTCGGACACCCGTGTTACTTTCACCACCTACCTATCGCTCAGGGACAAGTCGGCAGACTCGATCCCGAGAACAGGAAGTCGACCAGCAGGGTCAGGTCCGAGATGTCGACTGCTCCGGAGAGATCGATATCGTTCTCTTCGAGACAGTCGCTGATCGCACCGCCCTCAAACAGGTACGCCACCAGAGCCGAGAGGTCGGAGATGTCGGTGATGTCGTCGCCGTCGCCGTCGATATTCCCGGTTCGGTCGACACAACAGCCGACTCCGGTCACGGCGATGTCATCGATATACCATCCTTCAGCGGTCGTGTTGCCGTCGGACCCGAACCGGAACATGATCTGCGCCACGCCGGCATATGCGGAAAGGTCGAATGTGGCCAGCGTCCAGCCCACGTTGCCGGAGTAGCACGGCGTGTTGGCGGCGAACGGGCTGGCGGCGTTGTCCACGATAGTGTACGGGTACCCGCCGGCGGGCGTGATCTGTGTCCAGGCCCCGCCGTCGATACTCATCATGACTACGGCTCCGTCCCAGGCCGTCGTGCTGGAGTTGATCTCCGCATCGATCCAGTGCCAGAAGGACAGCGTGGCCTGATTGGGCAGCAGAAAAGGAGGCGAGATCAGGGCGGCGTCGGCCAGATCGCTGTACGCAGCGGTCCCCGCTCCGCCCATCTTCCAGGCATGGGATCCGCCATGATACCTCGCGGTTTCGAGATGCCATTGATCGACATAACCGGAAGATTGCACCTGGTGCGTCCAGTTGCCGACGCCGGCTTCGGCCGTCTCTTCAAAGCCGGCCTGGTTGCCGATGAACACCTGCAGCGAGTCGACTGCCGTGTACCCACCAGCGGCCGAGAGCGTGAGTACGATTGTCGCCACGTGAGGATCGGGGCAGCCGGCCGATACCTGGAACTGATACGGCGCATCGGGAGCCCCTTGTCCGCCCCAGGGGATCACCCCGTACGTGGCCGAAGGGTCCGTGAACGTGAGATACGGATCACTGGAGGAAACGGTGCCCGTTGCGTCAGTGATGTCGACGCCGTCGTTGCGTATGACGGCATTCAATGTGATGGTTTCGCCGGCATCCGCCCGGCCGTCGTTGTCCCCGCCGACATCATCAAATGTTCCATGATCGTAACTGAGCACCGGCTTGTCCTGCGGTTTGATATGGGTAACAACATACTCGCCGCTGGCTGGGCACAGACTGTCGGCTTCCCAGTAGCAATACAGGGAATCTAGAGCGAACCAGGTCGTGAAGGAACCGCCCCAACCGTAATTCATGTGAAACTCGTAATGGCTGCCGGTCTGACGCCAGCCGTCCGCCACAATCGAATGTCGACTGATACGATACTGCCCCGGACGACCGGCATCGACCTCCTGCTTGACGACATTGAACCAGCCCGCCAGATCATAACTGGTGCGATACTCCACCGTGATCTCGTTGCTGTACTTGAAATACTCCGGGAACACCTGTGCGGCCAGACTCGTCGTAGTGCCGGAGCCGCACTTTCCATAATCCATGTCGAAGGCGACGCCCACTTCGTAGCTCAACTCGGCCAGCGCGGCCGAATCAGCGGCGCTGCATCCGTTGTCGCAGCTGTCCGGAATGTGAGACCAATCGTATGGATCCGTATAATCTGCGGCCAACACCTCACTCGGCGTACTGCCGCCGCAGGAGTTGTCGCCAGCCCAGAGGAACGAATGGGAGCCGAGGCCGGATTGGGGCCATTGCCAGTACTTCAGAATCTGAGCCGTGGCTGTGGCAACACATCCCACCACCGTCCGTCCGCCGTCCCCCATCGGGCAGTAGTTGTTGTATGGTACTCCCTGGTGCCAACTGCTGGTCAGAAGCGGGCCCGCCTCGTCCATTGCCTGCCGTTTCGCCCGCTGCTCGGCAAGATACTCGGTGCTTGATTTCGTGAGATCAGTCCACTCCCCCTGATGCACCTGCCCGAACATCGGCTGCACGCCGGACTGCTCGGCGTCCAGGCTCCCGAACCGCTGCACGTACTGGCCATACAATTGCGAATATGACTCCGTAATCATCTCCAGAAAACCACCGGCCTGATTCGCGTCGAGAACGGAAGTCTCGGAGTATGCCTTGACCGGCGACATTTCCCTCAGCGCGGATACCAGGACATATCCGTGCGGGGCTATGTGGTAGCATTTCGCCAGCAAGGTATCGCCAGCCATCAGGTCGTCGACTCCGGCAATCTGCGGCGTCGATGATCCGGCCCACGTCCCTCGTTCGAGAATAATGTGGGCCAGCCAATTCTGGCAGACCTGATCCATCTCCGCGGCCGTTGCAAGTTCCGCCCTGACCGATGGGACCGTCAGGAGGGAAAGTCCGCAGGTCACTGCCAATACAAGAACAATCGACAGAACGCGGGGGGGAGTTAGCATATGATTCATATCACCTCTGTGCGGCGACTGGGACTGCCAGCCGAATCCGGGTTGGTACGTTTGGTCAACTCATCAAATATAGAGTCCCAGACCGAATTTACGTCATACTTTTCATCGTTCCTGGATCGACCGCTCTAACTCGATGCCGTACCAGATATTACTGCTTTTTCGGAAATGGACTAAATTGCCGGTTCGGCATTGTCGACCATATTGGTAGACGAAGTCTTTTCGATGTGGTTAATGCGACAGTTTATCGGGAACCTATAACTGATTGTACGAAAGCGGGATACGTATGCCTAAACGGAACACATTGCTGTCGGTGCTGGCTTGTCTGGTTCTATTGCCCGTAGTTGGTCAGAATGCCCCTGCCCCCGGGGGCTCGACAAACAGCACTCTCTTCACGGGTGGCCTGGTGACTGGCTACTATGGCGGCGCTGGGTTTCACGCGAGTATCCGGGCCTCTCACCTTGCCCAGAATCTGCCCGTGGATCTGCGATTCGGTATAGGCTACGCCAAGGTAGAGCCGGGCAGACCTGACGAAGCGCGCCGCGTGTTTATCAACGATGGCACCAACGGCACGCCCGAAGAGTCGGGAAAACTGTGGGACTTCCGATTCGATCTCATGCGCCAGGTGCACTGGTTCAACTTCAAACGTGCTTATCTGTATGGCGGCCCGCGTCACAGTCGCTTCACCGCCCACTTCGCCTATGTGGGGGGGAACGAGGTATTCGATATCACGTCACATCAATGGGGTATCGGGAGTGGTCTCGAGAACTCTTTCGCCTTGAGCCCTCGTGTTGATCTCGTATTCACCGGCGGTGCCGATTACTTCTTCGGCAGCAAACTGGAGGGACACGACACGTCGTATTCGCCCTCCAACGACAATGTCAATCCCCGCGAGGGCTACGCCTACAGCGATGCCGACAAGGCAATCAACCAGCCCAAGCTGGAGTTGCGCCTCATGTTCGGCCTCGCCTATCGCTTCTGAGTCCTGCCCAAGCGGCGACTGGGGCAGTTGCCTTCCGGTCGCCGCTTCACTTTCTCTCTGCCGGGGATATCCGAGCCCTGCGCGAGCAATACCGCGCGGATCGCTTGGACAGACAGGAAATCTCATTTTCAGCCCTGGGGCTTGGCCTCGGTCGCCCCCGTCCGGGTCCCCTGGAGCGTTTCGGTCAACCCCAAAGTTTGTCGGTGGTGCGCCGATAAAGAGGATACATGCGTATCCTGAAGCAGCCAGCCGGACGAAGCGGGCTTCGCTTGGGTGACCGGGGTTTCACCCTGATCGAAGTCATCATGGTGATTGTGATCATCGGCATTCTGGCCGGAGTCGCGGTTCCCACGTTTCAGGACATGGGCAGTCAGGCAAAGGCCAACGCCTGCCGTCAGTCTCTCATGTCCATGCGTACCGCTATCGAAATCTGGCGGATGAACAACATTTCCAGAGCCGGAAGCACCGCCTGGCCCACTCGGGATACATTGGCTGCTGTCGGCAAAGTCCTCTCGCAGCAGATCCCCCCCAACCCGTATCAGTCAAAAACCAACGCTCCCGATTCCATCGTCACCGGCGTGACCAAAGGCGTCGTGGTCGGGACTCGCGGCGGCTGGGCCTATAAGCCGTCGACCGGTGAAATCTGGCCGAACACCAGTTCCTCGACCTCGGCGTCCGGATGCGCCGGCAGTAGTTCGGTCGGTGAGAACAACTGGTAACAAACGTTACAATTCGTTGTTGGACACCGTGAGGGCTGCCCCATAAATTGAGACCAGATACTGCAGCAGCGCCAAACGACGCGACAAACCCTTACGTCACGGAGTCACACATGGTGAGGTCCATTCTTGCGCTACTTCTGGTTGCTCTTCTCATCCCGGCTGCTCACGGACAGAGTTTCTACGACGTGGATAGCGTCCGAACGATTGAGATCACGTTTCCCCAGTCCAACTGGGATCACATACTGGACAGCCTCTATGCCGCCGGGAATGACGAACGACTCCTTGGGACCGTCGTCATTGATGGTGTCCAGTATGACAGTGTCGGAGTTCGATACAAGGGGAACAGCACCTATAACCCCGTCCAGGCCAAGAACCCCTTCAATATCAAGCTCGATTACATCAAGGATGACCAGTTGATCCAGGGGTACGGTACCCTGAAGCTGGCCAACGGCAAAATGGACCCCAGCATGCTGCGCGACGTCCTGAGCTACGAGATCGCCAGTCCGTACATGCCGGCTTGTCGTGCGAACTACTGCAACGTCTGGGTCAATGGGGTCCTGATCGGCCTATACGTGAATGTCCAGGATATCGACAAGCTCTACTGCCGCACCTTCTTCCATTCCGGTGACAATCCCCTCTTCAAGGGTGAGTATGACGGCTTTCCGAACGGTGTCACGGTCTGGGGATATCTGGGCGAGGACTCCGCATCCTATGCCACCTGGTTCCAGATAGACTCGGATTCGGGATGGTTGCACCTGATCGACTTCCTCGATACCCTGAACAACTATCCGGCAGCGGTATCGCAGGTCATGAACATTGACCGCCACTTATGGATGCTGGCTTTCGATCTGCTGCTGGTGAATCTCGATGCCCCCATTAATATGGGACACAACTTCTACCTGTATGAGGACGATAACCGCCGCTTCAACTCCATTATTTGGGATCTGAACATGAGTTTCGGCGGCTTCACGCAGGTAGTCGGCGGCAGTCCGCTGAACCTCACCACCATGCAGCAGCTGACCCCGTATTTCAATGCCACGAACATACGCTACCCGATGGTCAGGAACATCCTCAGCAACGCCAGTTGGAAGAAGATGTATGTGGCGCACATGAAGACCATGCTGCAGGAGATGATCACCAGCGGCTGGTATGAGACCCGCGCTCTGGAGATTCGGGATATCATTGCGCCGCACGTCGCGGCGGATCCGAACTCGTTCTACACCTACAGCAACTTCTACAATAACATCTATTCGACCGCCGGAGCCGGGCCCAACTCCGCGGTCGGACTCGTCCAGTTGATGGCCGGTCGCGCCACCTATCTTAGCGGCCTCGCCGACTTCACCGCCACGGCCCCCACGATCACCAATGTCAGTTATTCGCCAACTGAACTGTGGGCCGGTGGCACGGTCTGGGTCACCGCCTCCGTCAGCAATGCGGCGAACGTCACCCTCCGGCATCGCGACGTCGTGACGGCCCTCTTTGACAGCACTGCGATGTACGACGATGGCGCTCACCATGACGGCTCGTCCGGTGACGGCGTGTATGGCGCCTCGATCAGCGCTGGTATCAGCGACATCCATTACTATATGTACGCCGAGAACTCCGCCGCGGGAACATTTCTGCCCCCGCGAGCCGAATTTGAGGATTCCATCATCCAGGTCTCGCTTAACGCCGGTCTGGTGATCAACGAGTTCATGGCCGACAACGTCTCCACCCAAATGGACCAGGACGGCGAGTACGACGACTGGGTCGAGTTGTACAACAACTCATCGGCACCCGTCGAGCTCGCCGGCTACTACCTGTCCGACAACGCGAGCAAGCCCACCAAGTGGACCTTTCCGGACACATCCATCGCCGCAAACGGCTTCCTCGTGATCTGGGCGGATGAGGATACGAGCCAGGTCGGTCTCCACGCCATGTTCAAGCTGTCCGCCGGGGGAGAGGCCGTCGTGCTTTGCGATCCGACCGTAACGGTGGTCGACCAGATTACCTATGGGGCGCAGACGGGCGATGTCAGCTTCGGCCGCCTTCCCAACGGTACCGGTGATTTTGTCGGCATGGTACCGACGTTCGGTGCTGTCAACGGCTGTTGCGTCGGAGTGGTCGGGAATCTCGACGGCGATGCAGCCAATATCGTCGATATCTCGGACCTGTCGGCGTTGGTCGACTTCCTGTTCTTCAGCGGCGCCATCTCGACCTGCGATGCCGAGAACGACCTCGACGCCTCCGGAACGGTGGACATTTCCGACCTGTCCGCCATCATCGATTTTCTCTTCTTCAGCGGCACGCTCCGCGCTTGTCCGTAGACAGAGTGCCCCCATTTGCGAGAAGAGGGCCGGTCGCGCCAACGACCGGCCCTTAGTTTGGGAGAAAATGCGGTCCGATCTCATGGACAGGCGGGCATGGCTCCACCGAAAAAGAGGAAATCAACCAGGACCGACAGATCCGATATGTCGACACTCGCCGATCCATCGACGTCATTCTCCTCCGGACAGCTTGAAATGGCTCCTCCGAAGAAGAGGTAATCGACAATGGTCGAAAGATCGGAGATGTCCGTGATGTCGCCGGTGTCGCCATCGACGTTGCCGCGCAGGGCTGTGCAGCATCCCGGCGCCGCGTCACAGTCATCGCCGATCAAATTGAAGTTCAGGTCGGTCTGCAGGGGATTGGCCATGGTCGGACAGTTGTCGCAGGGATCCCCTCGACCGTCGCCGTCGCCATCGGTCTGATCGGGATTCGCAACGGCCAGGCAATTGTCGCAGCCGGTGCCATGCTCGTCACCATCCGGATCATCCTGCGAAGGATTGGCAAACAGCGGACAATTGTCGCAGGCATCCCCCACCCCGTCGCCGTCACCATCGAGCTGCGATAGATTCCCGATCGTCGGGCAGTTATCGACTGCATCCGCGACGCCGTCGCCGTCTGCGTCTCCGCCCTCGCAAACATCCGGGATGCTGTTGTCGTTCAGGTCTCCGCTCTGAGCCCCGATCACCGCCAGGCCCGTGGGCATCGTAAGGCCGCTCCCGCGAATGAAGGAACGGTACATCCGGCCCGTGGATATGTACTCGAACACTCGCGGTGTCGCGCCGCTCCGTACCACGTACACGTTCCCATTCGGCGCCGACTCCAGGTCCCAGGGTGCATCCAGCGGATAGACGTCATTCCAGACGCGCAGGAACGTTCCGGAGGAGTCGAATTCCAGGATCAGATCATTGGTCAGGGAGGCCACCAATACGTGGGCATTCGGCATCTCGAGTATTCCCCGCGGTCCCTGTAAACCACCCTCGCCGGGCGAGGCGAACGGTCCCAGGTAGGTGGTCGTTCCACCGGCGATGGCATAGCGGTAGACTGCATTGTCCGAACTGGCCACCAGCAGCGTGCCGTCGTAATGCCGCTCCAGACCGTATGGTCCGGTGAGCGGGCTGATACCGGCCGGCACGACATTGCGTATGAGTGCGCCGGTTGTGGCGTCAAACTGCCGGACGCAGTTGCTGTCCCGATCGGCCACCAGGAAGAACGAATCCGGTTGGCACCAGAGTCCGGTCGGATACCGGAGTCCCCCGCCCCCTGCCGGGACCTTGGTCGAAATCGTCAGGGTATTCAAATCCAGAGCCAGTATCGAGCGCCCGCTTCCGGTCGCGATCAACACCGCCTCCGCGGCAGGGTTGGTCGAGTGGAAATACTCGGCGTCCTGCGCGTCAGTAATGGCCGCGGCCCAGGCCTCGGCCGCAAGCACGCCGCTCCGGGAGTGAAACGCCTTGATGGTGCTCGTGGCAAGGTCATTGACGAACAGCGCGTGCGGCCAGCGGGCCTCTTGCCAGTTGACTAATCCGTCGTTGTCGCAATCCTGACAGATATCGAGCACCCGATTCCGGTCAACGTCGCGCGACAGATCCGTCTGAATCTCCCACCAGTCGAGTGTACCGTTGGCGTTGCAGTCCCGGTCGCACCCATCAGGGACATTGTTGCCGTCCAGGTCCGCGACCAGGCCGTTCCGCGTCTCGCCCCGATCGGGGTACCCGTTCCCGTTGCAGTCGACTTCGCAACCGTCCGGGATGCCGTTGGCATCGACATCCGGCGCACCCAGCGATATCTCCACCGGGTCGACCACGCCGTCACTGTCGCAGTCCTGACAGATATCCGGAATTCCGTCGAGATTGACATCCGTAACCGTGCCGTTGGCTATATCCGCGCTGTCCGGAATCAGATTCCCGTTGCAGTCGCGCGGATGGCACGCCCCACCGTCCAGTTCCGACTGGATGACCGCCTCCACGCGCCGATGCATGTACAGATCGATGTTACTCCAGTTTCCCATGTGTGTGTGGCAGTAGCTCATGACCGTCCCGAGCGAGGGATACCCATTTCCGCAACTGTCGATCAACGGATCATAGCGCCAGTCATCGTGCGTGTGGTACGTCCCCATATTGTGGCCCATCTCGTGAGCCACCAAGTTGACATCCCAGGTCGAGGGATTCCCATCGGCCAGCGACCCGGTGAAGCTGCCGGCCATAAAGGCGTCGATGCCGTACGCGGAGCCGTTGCAGGTATTCGAAATGAAGGCGACACCGCCGTACGGCGTATCGCGCCGCGCGCTGAACATATGAACGATATTGAAGTCCATCGGATTGCCGAGACTCTCCCGGTATCCGGCGAAGCCGGAGAGATCGGTCGCTTCAAACGGCTCACTGCCGCCGGACCAGAGCCGGGCAAACGTCAGTTTCAGTCGCACATCTATATCTCGGACATAGATCGAATTCACCGCCCCCAAAACCTGGATGATGTAGTCGAACGCCTGGATCTCGGTGGCGAACATGGCCACATAGGATGAATCCGCCTCGATGCCGACCTTCAGCAGGCGCGGTCCGCTAGAACCGAACGCCTTGGTCATCGCCGGCATGACCCGATCCCCGATCTGATTGGGGTCAAAAGACACGCCGCAGAAGGGTACCAGGTCGGGATCGGCAGCAGTCTCCGACGCTCTCTGAATGGTCATCAATCCGGTGCCGGCCTGCAAATCCTCCCGGGTCGTGGCCACGTAGTACAGTTCGCCCGGGCCGGACTGGAGGAACCCATTTACCATTCCTGATTCGGAGAAGGCAAGGTACGCCAGAGAATTCGGATTCCCGTCGACCTCTCCGGAAAACAGGGCTACCGATGGTCTTGGGAAGGCGGTACGGTTACCCGTCTTCGTCCCGATCACGAATTCGGCCTCCGGCGCAACAACTTCAAAGCGTCGCAGGGATAACTCGGTCGCGCGACCATCCGGCAGCGGAATGAGAAAGGACTGCTCGCGTGGTCCCTGCATCGCCCCTTGAATTGTGGCGGGCGATAGCGTCACTTTCGCCGTCCCGCTTTCCGTGCTGACCGACACCGTCTCCAGACGATGTTGGTAGGTTCCGGCGAGAACCGTCGAGGCGAACGCCAGGATTAGCATCACGCTCAGTAGTACGCCGCGGTTCTTGGGGTCGGGCAAGAACCTGTTGACCATAGTTCCCATGCTTACTTCTCCTGCATATCGTATGTCTATCGTCACAATTCGAGGCTTAGGCGAATGAGGAATTTGGTGCCACCCGATGCAAGTACGCGGTGTCGAGCGGTTCTGTCAGGTACCCTGATAATCTACGGCCGAGTGCGGTTTTTGTCAATTCCAATCGGACCAACGCATCAGGTGCGCCGAGCCGGGCGCTGATTGGCGAGGCCGTCCAATTCCCCCTTGCGCCCCAAGGTTCCGGGCGCTATCGTGTCGCACTGACTCGACGAATGAAAGGTTGCTGGATCACCGGATGGCTCCATCTCACGCTCCGTCATCGTGCCCCCGTCGTCACCGGTCGAAAGGCAATCACCCCCTGGTATCACGCGACACATGCCGATCTTAGACTCGGCGGAGGTAGTCTGTGCGTTTCTGTATGCTTCTCCTCACTCTGGCGCTGCTGTTATCGTGTCCGCTGTATTCCGCGCCAAAGGAAGTTCTTCCCCCGGGCGATACGCCACCGCCGACTCCGGCTGAACGCGTCAAGCGGACGGGGGGGGCTGCTGATTTTGACGATGCCCCTTACGTGGTCGTCCTCGACTCGACCGTGAACCGGGTCACTGATCTCGGGATAGCCTACACCAGTCAGTATGTCCTCTACAAGACACTGACGGAAGAGGGGTGCCGCGACCTGGGCGTGCTGGTGTGGGGATACGAGCCCCTGAGCAGCTACACGGATGTCGTTCGCGTCACCGTCCTGCGCGGCGACTCCCTGATCGATGTCTCCGTGCAGGACACTCGGGATCTGCCGGCTCCACAGAGCGCCATCTACTGGGGCAACCGCATGAAGGTTTTGCAGCTCCCGCGGCTCCATGTTGGGGATGGCGTGGAGGTGGCCACGTGGCGAAAGGGCTACTCGTACGCCTTGTTAGGCTCGGAGGAGGCCACCGAGGATGCTCGCTATATTCCGCCGATGCGGGGTGAGTATTTCGACATCGTGCTTTTCCGGGGCACCCATCCGATCGTTGAGAAGAAGTATCTGCTTGCCCTGCCCGTGACTAAACGACTGCACTCCCAGGTTTACAACGGTCCACTTTTCGCCGGTACGTCCTACGTGGCCGATACGACATTCTATTCCTGGACGGCGAAGAATCAGTCCGCCTGGAAACCACAGCGCTCGCATCCGGATGCCAGCGATCTGCTGCCCAAAGTCGTTCTGGCCACGGTCGAGAGCTGGGAGGCCAAGAGCCGCTGGTTCTTCGAGGTCAACGACGGCCAGTTTGCCGCCACCGAGCCGATCAGGGAGAAGGTCCGCGAAATTCTCACTACCGCCGGCGTCGCCAATGGTACTGATGACCAGAAGGCCTTTGAGCTTGTCCATTGGGTGGCCCAGAACATTCGCTACAGTGGCCAGACCATGGGAAAAGGGGAGGGGTACACGTTGCACCCCGGCGATATGATTTTTGAACAGCGGAGCGGCGTCTGCAAGGACATTGCCGGCATGTTGATCACCATGATGCGCGCCGCCGGACTGGAAGCGAACCCCGCCATGACCATGGCCGGCAGCCGCATCGACGACATCCCGGCCGACCAGTTCAACCATTGTGTCGTTGCCCTTCGCAAGCCGGACGGCAGCTACGTGATGTATGACCCCACCTGGGTCCCCGACTACAAGGACATCTGGAGCAAATCGGAATCAGAGCAGCACTACCTGATTGGGTCCGCCACCGGTGAGCGGCTCAGTCGCATTCGCTACAGTCCGCCCGAGGAATCTCCGATGCACGTAACCCATGTCGGCAGGATCCTGTCTGATGGATCGCTGCAGGGAGAGTTCTCCTTCACCTCCGATGGCTCCATGGACAGCCGGCTGCGGCGTCTCCGCGCCAACAACCGCCGGTCGGAGATTCCCGTAGTCCTGGCCGGAATGCTCAAGGTGATCAGCGAACGCGTTGAAATCACCAGCTTCGAGCACGGCAACCACCTCGATTTCAAGAGCAGTATGTGGTGGCGGGTGAAGTATCGGATTCCCGATTATGCCCTCCCGGTTTCCGGCGGCTACGAATTCAGGAGCCCGCTGATGCAGCTCACGACCAACAACTCGACCGTCTTTGGCCCGGCAACCGGCGAGTGGCCCGAGAAGCGGTATGACGATCTGTTTCTCTATACGACGCAACTTCTCGACGGCAAGGAGACGCTGCAACTTCCCTCCGGCTACAAGGTCAAGTCCCCTGCTCAGGGAAAGAAGGTGGATGAGACGTATGCCGGGTTTCTTGGCACGGCCGACGTAACAGCCGGCGCACTGACTGTCAAGCAGCAGATGGAGGTGAAACGACGTCAGATCCCACCCGAGGGGTACGCCGGCTTTCGGAAGATGATCAAAGAAGCTAAGGACTATGCAGGCACCTGGTTCCGCGCCGAGAAAGGGGGTGCACGATGACTCGCTTCACGACCGTACTTGCTCTGGTACTTGCCCTCACGGTATGGAGTGCCTGTCCAACCGTACACGCGCAGACTTCATACGATGGTTCTCTAAAGATCGACGAACTTATGACTGCCGCTGCCCGCCAGTTCGATACTTCGAAATTGGATGCGGTCCTGCTGGCGGATGGCATGACCGTCAGCTTCACCTCCGACGGGCGCATGTCCGTGCTGGTCCATCGCATCATCCGCCTCAATTCCGATCTGGCGGTCGACAAGTTCGGCGACTACCGTGTGCCCTTCGATCAGGAACATTGCACGTTTACGCCGCTAGCCCTGCGGGTTTGGCGTGACGCCCGATGGTGGAACAGCGACACCTCGGGTTTTGTCGAGACCCTGCCGTTCGCCCTGGAACACGCCTATGACTACACGGGCGTGAGGGAGATGATGCTCCTGGCCAGCGGTGTGGAAGTCCCCTGCATTCTGGAAATCGCCTATCGTATCGAGGACCGCACGCCATTCCGGCGGGGCGCCGATGACCTCTGGCTGTTTTCGCGGGATGAGGCCTGTGTGCTAAGCTGGTTTGAACTCCGACTCCCGTCAGGCAGCCAGCCGCAGATCGCCACGTTCAACGGGGCGCCGGCGGCGAAGACATCAGACGATCCGGCCACCGGCCTCTCGGTATCGCGGTGGCAGATGGGGCCGCTCGATGGCTGGCCTATCCCACGTCCCGCCAATCTCTCGTCGTTCGCGCCTTGCCTGATCTGGTCAACCTGGTCCTCCTGGAACGACCTGGCGGCCTATGCTTTTGAACCTCTGGCGCCCGACACGGTTCTGCCGGCAGAGCTTGTGAGCCTGATCGACTCGTTTGCGTACCAGTCTCGAACTGACCGCGAGTTAGCCAACTCGATTGTCTCGGCCCTCAAAGAGCGCGTAACGTCTATCGACTACCCGCCGACCTTCTGGTGGTCCACCAGAAGGACTTCGGCCCGTATCTTTTCCAGCTCGTATGCACACCGAGTTGACCGCGTCAGGCTCGCAGGCTCAATGCTTCGTTCTGCCGGCTTCACCGTATCACCGACTCTGCTGTCCGATGGACCACTGCCGCAAGGAAATCAGGTCCCAAATCTGAGCACGCTCCCCATCATCTCACTCCGTGTGGTGGGCAATTCCTGCGATTTGTGGTACTATCCGGCATCCGACCGTCTGGAAGGGGATCTCGCGATGCAGGCCGGAAAATCGATTTGGACTCCGGGAAATGATGCCGCGCCTCGACTCGTCCCGTCAGGACCGGGGAGCCAGCACCTTCGGCTGAAACTCACCTATGACAAGGCGAAGTCCAAATTCATCATCACGGGGCTGCATGAGGCAGCCGGTATGCTGACCGCCGGTATGAAAGCGGCCGCTGCCTCGGCCGGCGCCAAGGCGTACCTGTCGTCGGTTCTCTCCGGTTGTGTGCCCGGCGCATCCGTTACCGAGTGGAATCAGGAAATGGCCGATTCCGCCGCTGTTCGATCTACCTTCAGCGCCGAGATGACGCCACCGGAGGCGGACCCGGCCGGTCGTATTGTGCTCAGTCTTGGAAAGCAAAAGGACGGTACTGTCGACCGCCTCCCCGGCGACATTCAGGTATATCGAGTTGCTCGGACTACTCCCATCAGTCTGCCCGCATCGTTGTCCGAACGGACAGAGCTGAGAATTGACACCAGCTCATGTGCGCTGGTTCGTGTCCCCTCTGACACGCTGATCCAGAATGCTGTGGGACAGTTCCGTCTTGTCTCCGAGTGGCAGGGCAAGGAGCTCGCCGTCACACGTGAACTCCGGCTCGCTCGCTCCGAGATCGCGCCCGGCGACTGGCCGATGCTGCGTGCCCTGTTACTGGCCTATGGCAGCGAGCGAAACAACCGGTTCTACCTTAAACTGCCTGCCAGCAGCACCAAGTAGCACGCTGGCCTTAGAACAACCTGGCCGGCCCGCATCATCTATGACACGGGCCGGCCAGCGAAAGTTTCGAAGGTAACTGCTAGCTTGTCAAGGCAAGAGTGGAGCCTATGCGCCATATTGCCCCGACACAGGCCGAGTGCTGACCACGGTTGGGTAACCGGCCGCGGCGTGCGGACAGCACGCCTCACCGGCACGCCGGTAACAGCGCTTCGAAAAACAGGTAGTCTACGACGCCCTGGAGATCGGAGATGTCGATTGAACCGCTCAGATCAACGTCGGCCTCTCCGAAGCAGCCGCGCAGGTCAGCGGAGAAGAACAGATAGTCCACGGCCGCCATCAGATCCGAAATATCCACGATTTCAGCAGCGTCACCATCCCAATTGCCAACCACTCCCAAGCAGCAACCGGGGCCGGCCAGACTGTCGATCAAAGCGGCGGCTGCGCTGCGCTCCATGTACCAGAGATGGAATCCAAAGGCGTAGGACGTGGTGCCGTTGATCGTCGATGTGACGCCGACCGGCCGACCCTCCAGCCACGAACTGGAGGGGTAGATCGATCGGTATCGATGGGTGACTGTCCCGCTGTCATTGAGCTTGAAGACCGAGACCGATGGCGGTGTGCCGACCGGCCAGTAGTTCTGCACCGTGACGTAGAAGGGGTAGCGAGTCGTATCATACTCGATTGTCGGGAGGACGCCTGACTCCGCCTCGGCTCGCCGGAATCCGAAAGCCGTGTCAACATAAGGAGGCGTCGCATTGATGTAGTAATACGCCGCCCCGACATCGAATACCGAGTCAATCCCGAAGAACTGCTGCAGGTACGGATGCGCCATACCGTAATAGGCCGCCGGGGTGGTCAGGACGTTGGCCGAATGGAAGCCCCGGAATGACCCGAAGTACGCCAACCGCCCACCGCTGAGCAGATATTTTGTCAACTGGGCTCCCGTGTCCTCGATCGAGGCCAAGGGTATGATATCCTTCATCTCGTCGTCGATGATGATCAGGCGATAGCGCGACAACAGGTGCCAGTCGAAACAACTACTCGGCGTGCCGAGGCAATTCAAATACACCGTGTCGTTGTAGCTGTAAACGTCGTATTGATGCCCTTGCAGGATCGAGCGATAGAAAGCGTAGATGGTGTCCTTGCGGACCAGTCCCGTACTCGGCGACGGCGTGGAGTTCGTAAGGAGGAGAATCTCCTTGGTGCGCGCCTCAGGAATCTCCAGCGTCACCGGCGTCGAAAACTGCGATTCGTACCCCTTGGCGTCCACGGCCGCAATGACATACGTGGTCCCTTCGACCGTCGCCGCGTCGTCGAATGACATCGTTCCGCCGTCCACTTCGGCGTAGGGGACCGTCTCATAGAAGTAATATACCGTTCCGTCTACGGTGAACGAATCCGCCGGCGTCACACCCTGCACCACCTTCGCGTAACCGTTGTCATAGAACGGGTGGAACAGATCCTTTGCCTCTGCCGTGTCGGCGCATCGATATACGTGGTAGTGATCCACCGCCATGCCGACCGGCGGGGACCACGAAAACTGGGCTCGCTCGCCCGGTGGGGCAAAAGCGAATCGGCTGGTCGGCAGTGGCGCCGCCGGTCGGATGAGTCCCGACGGAAGCAGCAGCGGTTTGCCCGGCTCGCCCACGATACCCGAAGTCCGGTTGGCGACGTTGACTGCATAATACTTGTCGGGATCGAGACCGGAAACAGTATAGCGTGTCGATCGCCCAAGCTCCGCTACTTGCGCCCCAGGCGTCACGACCACCCACGGCGGCACCACGCCGGGGCGGGGAAAGGTTGACGCATCCAGTTCGGTCAGGTAGACATTGTATCCCACAACTTCGGGAAATACCCAGGGGTCCCACGATATGACAACCGAGTCGGCCCATTGCGATTGTGCCCCAAGCCCCACCACCGGATCGGTTGCGATCAGCAGGGACTCCGCCAGACTATCCGACCGCGCCGCGTTCGCCAGCAGATCGTCAAACCGGAGATTGCCCCAATACAGCGAGGGCAGGTAGTTGTTGGTGAGGAAGTCGCGGCAATTGTAGGGGTCCACGTGGATCGAGTCACCCGTAAAAGTCGCGTAGAGCACGCGCATACTGGAATCTGGCGGCAGGTCAAACGGACCGATGGCGAGCAGGAACCGTGCGTCGGCTCCCCTCGACAAATTCATCGCCTCGCCCGCGGGCGGATCCATCCAGATGGGATCGTCCGGGCCGATTGCCGCAGTGAAGACCTGGTCATAGTCGATCTCTCCATTGCGCAGGAAGGCGTACTTGTTGCGATCCCCTTCGGGTGTCCCCAGACCACCCGTCCCCAGATCGCGAAACGCGGCTCTGGTCTGTGGTCCGAAATCCAAGTAGGGAATCCCATTACTCTTCCACCAATTGAAGCTGAGCACCGTTGCAGGAAATGACGTATACACAACACGAAAGGCGAAGGCCCGCGTCACGGAGTACGGGTTGTCATAGCCTCCTGAGAGAGGATCGCCATCGTTGTCGATAATGTAGGCCGTTGCGGCCGATGGCAGGAATCCCGCAACGTCGTCGTAGTAACTGCTCTGCGAACCGGAGGTCGCCTCGTAGGCGTCACCATCCATGAAGAATCCGATGTAGCCGTCGTGAATGAGTTGGTCGCCGATGTTGGTGATTACGAGGTCATAGAGAATGGTGCGACTATAGGGCTGGCTGTTCCAGGCATAACAACGATTGGCGCATGTCAAGTGAAGCGGGCGGTGGGGTCCCTCCCAACTTGAGCTCGGGAACGTGTCGACAAACTCGGCCCGCATGGAGAAGTCCGCCCGCGAGGTCATCGAGGTGACGCTACCTATGCCGGCGCTCCTACCGGGGGGAGACAGCTCATACACTGGCTGCCATCCGTCTCCGCCGACCGATACCAGCGTGTCGCCGCCAATAACACCCCCTAGCCAGATCGCCCCGGCGAACATGTATTGCCTGTCGGTGTTCGACGGTGACTCGAAATTGACATCAATCGGCCAGCCCGGATAGACGGTGATCGGTGCTGTTCCAAACCCCGTGCCGAACTGCCCGTAGCAATTGAACGAGGCATCAATTTCCCCGGTCTGCTGCACTCCGTAGTGAACCGGCCACGGTATGAGCGGGAAGGGGAGAGTATCGGGCCAGCGAAACGCCCAGTTCGTTTGCATGGGCTCATGACTGATGATGGTGCGCCCCGCCGCGAGGTCTATCGCCGAAAGCGCATTCGGCAGGGCCAGCAGTGCCACCAAGACCAATGAATTGATAATCGGAACACGCGTGTGCATCATACACCCCTCCTTCGCTTCTGGCGTTGCACAGCTCTTGCGTCGATACAAACAAAGATACAATGGCCCCCGTTGCGATCAAAGGACATTATTGACGCGGCAGGGGAGACAGAGAAGAGG
>AMWB02031425.1_pt1 | contig 35807 bp, 29 predicted proteins | sample 200311 | NCBI WGS metagenome assembly AMWB02 (sample SAMN02737377, study PRJNA173069) | bioreactor metagenome | biome: anode biofilm in microbial fuel cells | place: USA: California | collected 2010-12-16
TTTACTGGCCGTTTAGAATATTTTGTCTATAGTGGTGAAACTAAGAGAGGATGTCGAATTTATAATGGGAAAATTCTTTTCATGCAAATTAAAGAAATTCCTAATTCCAGGATGGATGCTTACAATATTCATTATAGACGAATTCCTGTGGCTGGGGTAGGGACCTTTTCAAATCAAGAGATAGGACAAGAAGTGCGCAAATATTTACAAGATCCTCTTGATTGTAGCTGGCAAAGCCCCGTATTCCAAAAAATTATCCTTGAGTTAATGGGCCCTCTTGAGCCTGGGATTGTTTGGGATAATCAATTATTATATTCAACCATATGTTATTGGACAATAGACGAAAATAAATTAAAAGGTATACATTACCGTCCTCATTAATAAAATCAAATTGTCTGCTTATAAAAACAGTCTAAATATTAATAATATGAAACTCCCACGTATCACAAAATATGTGGGAGTTTCTGTTGTTTTTATATACTTTAACCTACTAACATTTTTTTAGATTTATCTTCATATAACTAATTTTTACACCTGCAATGCCTGTGCCTGTCGATCTGCAATGTTATTAGATTTTATACGTGGGAATTTGTTTTGTGATATACTTGGATATTCGATTTGTTGGTAAGAAGTGTGTGTGGGGTATTGAAAGATTGTCGTATGAAATTTATAAAACTATTTGAAGAGATAGGCATAAAAGATATACCTTCTGTAGGTGGGAAAAATGCATCTCTTGGTGAAATGATTAAAAACTTGAGTGTTAAGGGCGTTCTAATTCCTTCGGGCTTTGCAATCACAGCTCAGGCATATTGGCACCATATTAAAACTAACAATTTGGAAGAAAAAATTAGATTGTTACTTTCAAATGTTAATAAAAACAATCTTGAAGCGCTTGCAACAATTGGTCATGACATTAGATCATTAATTCGATCTGCGCCGCTTCCACAGGATTTAGTTGATGAAATCAAAATGGCATATAAGGCTCTTGAAAAAAAGTATGGAACGATGTGCGATGTTGCCGTGCGTTCATCCGCAACGGCAGAAGACCTTCCCGAAGCATCTTTTGCGGGGCAGCAAGAAACTTTTTTAAATATTCGTGGCGAAGCAGAATTACTAAGAGTATGCCCTGAAACATTTGCCTCACTTTTTACGAACAGATCAATTTCGTATCGCATAGATCACGGCTTTGATCATATGAGTGTTGCTCTTTCAATTGGTGTGCAAAAAATGGTTAAATCCGGAGATGCAAGCTCCGGTGTTGTGTTTACGCTTGATACGGAAAGTGGCTTTAAAGATGTTATTTTTATAACGGCATCATACGGTCTTGGTGAAAATATAGTAAAAGGTACGGTAAACCCGGATGAATATTATGTTCATAAAACTACTCTAAATCAGGGATTTAAATCTTTACTAAAAAAACGTTTGGGTAGTAAGCGTCTTAAAATGATTTATTCGGAGGACAGCAAAAACACAACACGCAATATTGCTACAAAAGAGTGTGAACAAAAATCATTTGCACTTTCTGATGAAGAAATTATTGATCTTGCACGTCAATGTCTAATTATTGAAAATCACTACTCTGAATTGAAAAAAGAGTGGTGTCCTATGGATATTGAGTGGGCAAAGGACAGTATGGACGGAAAAGTTTACATTGTTCAGGCTCGTCCTGAAACAGTCCATTCTCTGAGGGTGAACAATCTGTTTTTTGAAGAATATGTTCTTTCTTCAGTTCCTGATAAAAAAAATCTTGTTATTACCGGAAAGAGCATTGGACGAAAAGTTGCAACAGGAAAAGCCAGACTTGTTGAATCTGCCAAAAAAATGCACCAAATTGAACCGGGTGAGATTCTTATTACGGATATGACTGATCCGGACTGGGAACCAATTATGAAGATCGCCGGCGGAATTATAACTAATCGTGGAGGTAGGACATGCCATGCCGCGATTATCAGTCGAGAAATTGGAATTCCTGCGATAGTTGGAACGGGTAACGCAACACAAAAAATAAAAAATGGGCAGGTTATTACACTGGATTGCAGTAGTGGCGAAATTGGATTTGTTTATAGTGGTAAAATTCCATTTGATGTTAAAAGAGTTGAGTTGCATGACATCAAGAAACCGCCAGTGGATATCATGATGAATGTTGGAAATCCCGATGAAGCGTTTAATTTTTCTCTTTTGCCTAATAGTGGCGTTGGACTTGCAAGGCTTGAATTTATAATTAATAACACGATTAAGATTCATCCAATGGCATTGGTTTGTCTTGAAAAAGTTACAGACTTTGATGATAATAAGAAAATTCAAGATTTGACTTACGGTTATAGTGATAAGAAACAGTTTTTTGTTGATAAACTTGCGCAAGAGGCCGGAACAATTGCTGCGGCATTTTATCCAAAGCCTGTAATTATTCGTATGTCAGATTTTAAGAGCAATGAATATAAATCCCTTATTGGTGGAAGTTATTTTGAGCCTGAAGAAGAGAACCCAATGCTTGGTTTTCGTGGTGCATCAAGATATTATAACGAAAAGTATAGAGATGCTTTCGAGCTTGAATGCCTTGCCATGAAAAAAATTCGCAGTGAGATGGGTTTAAAGAATGTTAAGCTCATGTTACCGTTCGTTCGAACTGTGCAGGATGCTAATGCTGCCATTTCTGAGATGAAAAAACATGGATTGGCACAGGGCAAAGACAATCTTGAGATTTACATGATGTGCGAGATTCCATCCAACGTTTTACTTATTGATCAATTTTCCAAAATATTTGATGGATTTTCAATTGGGTCTAACGATTTGACCCAAACCGTGTTAGCTGTGGATCGAGATTCGGATTTGGTTTCAAGTATTTTTGATGAGCGAAATGACGCAGTAAAGATTATGCTTGAAATGGCGATCAAAGGTGCTCAGAAATCAGGCAAAAAAATTGGAATTTGTGGACAGGCACCTTCGGATTACCCAGAAATTGCAGAATTTTTGGTAAAACTTGGAATTGATTCGATTTCATTAAATCCTGATTCTGTTTTGAAAGAGATCTTGTTGCTTGCAAAAAAATAATACAAAAAATAAGTAAATTAAGTATGGGGAGGCGCAATGCCTCCCCATACTTAATTTACTTACAAAATCTTAATGTTTATTGGTTAATTTACTTTCCATTTACTCAAAACGTTTGTATAAGCAGGTATACTTGTTTGTGGATTTAATCGTCCTTGTATAACCATCGTCCAGTTTGTTCTCCCTGGGCATGGGTCTGCAATGTATAGTTTATATGCCTTATTGTCTGTTGGACTTACGGCTTCAAAGTAAAGCATTATCTTAGGAAAATTATCTGATATGTGTTTAAACAATTGGTACGTTTGAGATTTTGACACATTTTTACGTAAATTGTTAAGAACGGCAGGGCTTGGAAGAACTCCACGGCTAATCAATTTTCGAACCTGAAATTCATCTCGAAATAATTTAACGGAAGTTGTATTGTTTTTTGCCCAATTTGCGTCAAATCCAACACTTGCAGCACTATAAGAATTTTCTCCGGTGCTATCTGTTATTATAAAATTGGAATTTTGTTGTGGATTGTTTTTGTTTATAAGCGCAAAAAGGTCCTTGATTTGCCAACTTGAGCCAGCTGTTGGAACTTGGATGTTTCCTTGACGAATCAAACTTGATCTACTTGAAGTGGTTTTGCTTTTTGAAGCGGCCGTGGTCCTGCTTCTTGGAGCAGTTGTAGCGTGTGTTGCGGTGCGGTAGCTTGCAACTAAAAGCATAGTTATCAAGCAAAATGTTAGAAACTTGAAATTGATATTCATAAAATCCTCCCCTTCTCCCCCTAAAAATGATAAATATTCTAAATCTGTATTGCTTATATATTTCAATCTGTAAATACATCTTCAATTATCATATTACTCGCTTGCTTTAATTAAATGCAAGAAAAATATCATTTTGAATGTTTTTGTAGGTGGCGTGATAAAAAATGGATGTGTTTAAGAAGGCGGATATTTGGATATTGGAGTAGCTTCAGGCTCTTAAAATAGGGCGTGATGCCCATGTATTTAGGCATTTATCTGTAAAAAATTAGATTTTTTGAGTTAGAGAGAGCGATATAAATTATAACCAGCCAAAATATTTGGCAATTTGTTTGACTAAATCAAATGAAAAATAAACACCTATGATAACAAAAGCGATTGCAGTGGCATAAGTTGCCAAGTGAAGCTGTTTTTGTCCAAGTGTTTTACGAAGATTGCGTGCAGAGATTGCAACTGTTGAGAATGTGGTTAGCGATCCCAGCGAGATCATTGCGCTTGCAATTAAAGAGTCAAGGCGCGAGATGGATACAACATTTTCCGGAATAACTTTGACACTAATGAACATAAAAAAGAAAATGGTGATTGGATTTATAAGAGTTAAAATAAAAGACCTGGCAATAGTAACGATTGCGGGCTCTTTACACTCAAGAGTATCTGAGTCATAGGATTGTTGCTTTATGAGCATTCGTATGCCGATAAAGATAAGAAGAATGCTAACAACCAAGTCCATGGCAATCACTATTTTACGAGATGATTCTAAAAAGCTGAGTAACCCGATAAAGCTTAGTCCAAATAATAGTCCATCACCCATGGCCGCACCAAGGGCAGTTATAAATCCCTTTTTAAAGCCATATAAAGCTCCACGATTAAATACTAATACAAAAATCGGGCCTATTGCGGCTGCGGCTGAAAGCCCTACCAGAAAACAATTTCGATATAAAGTAAAATTCATTTAAAACCCCTCTTACTTTTTAAAAATCTTTCTATTATTCTAGATTTTAGCATACAAAGAGGCAAAAAAGCCATTTTTTTGAAAGAACAAATTTGTATGACTACCATTGTAAATATTATAATTTAAAATTAATGCTTTGAAAAACGGGATCATATGAAAAATGCGATATCATTTGGAACGGATGGAATAAGAGGAAATTCGGAAAAGCACCCATTTACAAAAGATGGATTAAAAGCATTGGGTGCCTCTATTTCTCGTTGGGCAAGTGAGAAATACGGAAAAAATAGTCCTAAAGTTCTGATTGGATATGATACACGTCTTTCCGGTATAAGAATAAAAAATGAACTGATCGAGGGCTTGAATTGTTTTCATGCCGATGTCATAGATGGTGGAATTCTGCCAACGCCTGCAGTTTACCGTTTGATTAGCATTGATGAATCTTTTGATTTTGGAATAGCAATATCAGCTTCGCATAATCCATTTCATGACAATGGAATTAAGTTATTTGATGCAAAAAAATGTAAATTGAGTCGCCAGGACGAAGAGAAAATTGAACAGTATTTTGATCTTTATTTTAATAAGCATGAGCTTTTAGTCGAAAACTCAGATAAACGTACTGAATGGATTGAAGCGAGTCAAGCCTATATTGATTTTATCTCTTCAAAATTTTCACAAAACTATTTGTCGGGGATGAGCATTATTTTAGATTGTGCAAATGGCGCAACTTTTGAGGTAGCACCACAGATTTTTAAAAAATTTGGGGCTACGGTAATTACAATTGGATCAGCTCCATCCGGTATTAATATTAATGAAAAGTGTGGATCAACACATCCTGAGAGAATTAAAGATCTAGTTGTTCGCAATAAAGCAGTAGTTGGATTTGCATTTGATGGTGATGGAGACCGAGTTATAGCCATTAATAATCTCGGCCAGGTCAAAGATGGAGATGATATTTTAGCTATTTTGGCTCAGCATCCTGATTATAAAAATATTAGTGATATAGTTGGAACAATTACGACAAACCAAGGGTTTGAGGTTGAGTTACATAGATTAAATAAAAATTTAATTCGTACTCAAGTTGGTGATAAGTACGTTGCAGCAGCACTTGAAGAAAGAAAGCTTTTATTAGGTGGCGAGACATGTGGGCACATAATAATTAAAGATTATATGCCGACCGGAGATGGCATATTTGTGGCACTGAAAACGTTAGAATCGATTATTGCAAATCAAAATTTAGAGATGAAAACTTTTGATAAGTATCCTCAAGTTTCGATAAATATTGTGGTCAAAGAAAAACGTGATCTATCAAATCAACCATATTCAGATATAATCAAAAAAGCGCAAGAATCAATCAAAGATGGGCGAATTGTTGTTAGATATTCCGGAACAGAGAATCTTTTGCGTATAATGACTGAGGCGGAGTCAGGTGAAATTGCGAGAGACATAGCGCAAAACCTTGCAAAGGATCTGACAAAAGCGCTTGAATAAGATAATTTTTTTTAGATGAAAGGGTGGGTATATGTTTTTAGAGACGCTCAAAAAAATAATACATGACCTCAAAAGTTTGTTTATCAGTGGATTATTTACAATAATTCCAATAGCAGCAACAGTGTTTTTTGTTAATTTTATATATAACTTTTTACTTCGTTGTCTTGATCCACTTTATAAAATAGAGCCAGTTATTTTGCATAAAATTCCCGGTTCGCAATTTTTTTTAATAATATTTTTAATTATTATTATGGGCGTATTTTTAAAAATTTTCATAGCAAAACCAATGATTCATTATTTTGAACATATAATTGATAAAATACCGCTTATTAGAGTCATATATTCTGCTGCCAAAATTTTAGTTGATTTTTTCAAGATGCCAAGTTCAACATCTAAGCCTAAAACAGTTGTTCTAATCCCATATCCCAGAAATGGACAGTTTCATTTAGCTTTTTTACTTGAATCAGCGGATTCTACTTACAAAAAACTTCTTCCTCCATCTCACTGTTCAGATCCGAATGAAAAATATTACAAAGTATTTATGCCAAATTCGCCAAATCCAACAAGTGGATACTTTTTTATAATGCCTGAAAGAGATATAATTCATACGGATATTACATTCGAAGAAGCGGTTAAAACACTTGTTTCCTGCGGTCTTATCACTCCGGAATCGTTAAAAAGTCTTAAGTAAATATCGTAAAACATGAATAAAATATAATGGTTCTTATAAAATATTTTTTAAAAAGATTTTTTAAATATGTTTTTGTTATAGGCTTTTTTTTGGCATTTTTGATCAATTTTATAGAATTCTTTGAGAAAATTGTGCATGCAAAAGATGCCGGTTTTAGTGCCATTTTAATGCTAGTATTTCTTAACTTTGTACCATCTTTTTTCGATTTACTTGGAGTTAGTTGTTGGCTTGCTACATGCTTACTGATTAAAGAATTTCAACAACAAAATGAGTGGGAAGCGTTTTCGTTGCTTAACATAAGCTATAACAACATTATAAAATTGTTTATGGTGGCAAGCTTTTTATTGATGATTTTCAGTTTTACATTTAAAGAAACTTTAGTTGAAAAATTAACTTTTTATTCAGAGCAGTACAAAATGGAGAAGTTTAAACAGAAATCTGTCCAAAAGCTTCTTGGTAAATGGTTGATGCTGAATAAAGAGACAATTGTTTATTTTGGGGTGCTTGATCTTTCTACCAATTCTGGCAGTGATATTCTTATGCTTTATTTGAATCCCGATTTTACAATTAAAAAAGTTCTTAATTCAAAAGAGTTTTACATTGTACCGGAAAAAAAAGAGTTATGTATTACGACAGGTCTTGAGTTTGATATTGAAAATAATGCACCTGAGGTGATTAATAACCTCAAATTAACTGTACCAACGTTATTCTCTCAAATTAAAATTAATCTGGATGTTCCAACAATTTCTAATATTTGCCAAAGTCTTTTGAATAAAAGTGTTCTGCCCGTTTCTGTTCAAAACGAATTAATGTATTCCCTAATTAGCCGAGTAATTTCGTATCTAAAGCTCATGTTTTACCCAATCTTAACATTTATGTTGTTTGTGCTTTTTGAGGATTTTATTATAGCAAAATGGGTTGCCATTCTTGTTCCGTATGCTTTATTTACATTTGTTGCATTGCTTACCGACCATTTATTTACAATGGGTATTAACCCATTAATCTTTTTACTTATTTATTTATTTATAGTTCTTTTTATGCTTTACGTTCATCGCAGGATAATGCGCCGGGAGCAATGATGCATAAAATTCAAATTTTCACAAAAAGAATTCATTGAAAAAAATTGTTATTATACTAGACTAGAAGCTTCTATCCATGGGGATTTTTAGATTTGTAGTTGGTGGTATAAATTAAGTTTTTTTTTACTGGAGATTTTTATGAAATCCATTTTTCGCAAGTTACTGCAAGCAGCAGTTTTTGTTAGTCTTACATTAAATTTTGTTTCTGCTTATGATTTAAGCAAGAAAACATCAGTTTCTATTTTTAAAGGATTCGGCAAATATCCTTATCAGTTCAAGCTCAATCCATTTAATAATCAGGTAGATGTAATACTTTATGGATGTCTCGATGAAAATTCAAATGTAAAATTGGTTAAATCTGCTGATGATTATGCAAATCTTGTCCCTGTCCAATTCACAATGAATTTTCCAGATAACGGCATTAAGATGAAGAGAACTTATAGCGGTTATTATGAAACTAATACGACAAAAATTGCAGATTCAACATTGAGATTTTTTGGAATGCTTCCAAGCGAAGATTATAAGAAAGATTTTAATGATGATTTTTTAATGGCAGAGTATGAAGCCGGAATGCCAATTAAGATGGTTTTTGCAAATCTTGACCAGTTCAAGTCTGTAAAAAGTTATCTTCAGTCCAAATTTGAAAATCCTGAAATTGCAGCTGAATCTACAGATGATGTTCAAGCAACTGATTTAAGCACAGTTGTTGATTCAATTAAGCCTCTTTTGCTTATTGAAATTGCAAATGGGGAAGCGATTGAGCAAGCCGACCTTGATTTCTTGAATACTTATTTTGAAGTTGCAGACGCAAATGATGAAGTTGTTCAAGCATTCTTTGCTAAAACTGAAAAAACTATTGGCAAACTTAAAGATTTTGCTCAAGTTGGAAAATCTCTCGGCGATATGATTATGGAATCAATCGATAAAGACTTTGATAGTGGTGACGCAAAGAAATTAACCATTAGAGCCGTAAGATTTATTGCTTATGGAGTATCGCTTGGATTATTGGCAGAGCTGACAAAACACTACATTTTCGAGCCTTTGACTAAAGGTTCAGAAAGTAGTTTAGAAAGTGGTTTAAAAAAAGGTGTAAAGAAGGTTGCTGATGGTGGCGAAAAGATCAGAGGATACTTTGCTTCGGCAGAGCATGCTCCAGTTGATTAGTGTTTTAAGAATATAATAAAAAAGCCCTCTTCGAATTGAAGGGGGCTTTTTTAGTGCCTTTATAATTAAGTTTAGTAAGTGCTAATTATTTTAGATATAATTTTATCAGTAAGATATATTTGGTAAAAAATTAGGAGTAGAAATGAAGAGTTTAATCCTTTATAAAAGTAAGTATGGTAGTTCAAAGCAGTATGCCGAGTGGCTAAATCAAGAGATTAATAGCGATATATTCGAGCTTGATAAATGTACATCTTTTGAAAATTATAATTTAATAATTTTGGGTGGCGGCGTTTATATGGGAAAGATAAACGGCTCAGATTTTATTTCAAAAAATTGGGATGCTCTTAAAAATAAAAAAGTAATTTTATTTTCCACATCAGGTGCTGAGCCTGGCACACCTGAGGTTATGGGTTTCTATGAAAATAGCTTACCGCAAGAAATTCGTACACAAATTAGATATTTTTCATTAAGTGGTGCATGTTTATACAAAGATTTAACTTTTTTGCATAAAATCTTGTCATTTATCGGGTCTTTATTACTAAAAGATCCAGTAAAAAAGCATGAAATGCGATATGGTTTTAATCGTGTGAAAAAAGAAAATATAAACCCAATTTTGGATTATATAAAAACGCTACTCATGGGTAATATTTCTATATCTTAATATCAAGCGTTAGATCAGAGAATTCGTTTTTTAGAGCTTTATATCCGCCTACAAATGCAATCATTGCGGCATTATCCGTACAAAATTGCGGTGGAGCGAAAAAGAAATTTTTTTGATATTTATTACAAATTAATTCTAAACGGCTACGTAGATATTTGTTGCATGCAACACCGCCGACGAATGTAAAACTTTTGATATTGGGATATTTCTTGAATGCTATTTTGACGTTATTAACAAAAATATCACCGATACAGACAAGCAACGAACTTGCAACTTGTTGTTTTAGTTCATCAGTTAAATTTTGAACAATCGGCCCAACATTTAAATCATAAGCACCACGTTTTACAAGATCATAAAGAACGGCAGTCTTGAGACCGGAAAAACTAAAAAATACTTCTTGGCCCCGTGGCTTTGTGCGTGGGTAATGAAAGTAGTCTTGAAATCCTGCCTGTTGCGCTAATTTTTCGATTATAGGGCCTCCAGGATATCCAAACCCTAAGACCTTGGCAATTTTATCAAACGCTTCACCTGCGGCATCGTCGATTGTTTGTCCGACAACTTCATAAGACCCAAAATCTTTAACAAGATAAAGTGACGTATGTCCGCCGGAAACTGAAAGACAAAGATGTGGGAATCCAATGTTTTGTTCTATTGTTAGGTTATTTGACGGGGTGAACACCCCTTTTAAAAAAGATGAGAAGACGTGTCCATCAAGATGGTTCACGCCAACAAGCTTTTTGTTGTAAGACCAGGCAATTCCTTTTGCAAAACAAAGCCCAACAAAGAGCGATCCGGCAAGTCCGGGACCTTGGGCCACAGCAACTACATCAATTTGATCAATTGAGACGTTGGCTTCTTGCAAAGAGGCGCAAATAATTGAATTTATCTTTTCGAGTTGAGAACGGGAGGCGATCTCTGGAACAACGCCTCCGTATTTTTCATGTTCTTTTATTTGGGAAAAAATCACACTTGATAAAATTCGCTGCTGTTCTAAATCATAAACAGCAGCACCAGTTTCATCGCAAGAAGTTTCAATGCCCAAAATCAAAGTCATTTTAAGCCAATTTATTTAGTAGAGGATCCAGATCCGTTTGTAGAACCGCTTTTTTTCTTTAGCATCATATCCCAGAACTCTTCATTTGTTTTGGTTTTACGCATCTTGTCTGTTAAGAATTCCATGCCTTCACCAAGATTCATTGAGCTAAGGAATTTTTGTAATACCCACATATTGTTGAGTTCGTTCTCTGAAAGCATAAGTTCTTCACGTCGAGTTCCGGAAGCCTGAAGATCGAATGCTGGATATAAGCGTTTATTAGAAAGTTTACGGGTAAGATGAATTTCCATGTTACCTGTTCCCTTAAATTCTTCGAAAATAACTTCATCCATTCTGGAACCGGTTTCAACAAGAGCTGTTGCTAAAATTGTAAGAGACCCACCCTCTTCAACATTTCGAGCTGCACCAAAAAAACGTTTCGGTCTTTGCAGTGCATTTGCATCAATACCACCGGTAAGAACTTTCCCCGATGCCGGAGCAAGAGTGTTGTAAGCGCGGGCAAGACGTGTTAACGAATCAAGTAAGATAACAACATCTTTTCCACTTTCAACTAATCGTTTTGCTTTTTCAAGCACAATTTCTGCTACTTGAACGTGGCGAGTTGCATATTCATCAAATGTTGAGCTGACAACTTCTGTGCCTACAGAACGTTCCATGTCAGTTACTTCTTCAGGACGCTCATCAATTAAAAGAATCATCATGATAACTTCCGGATGATTGCTTAAAATCGAATTTGCAATTTCTTTTAGAAGAGTAGTTTTACCAGTTTTTGGTGGTGCAACAATCAATCCACGTTGCCCTTTTCCGATTGGTACCAGTATATCCATAATACGCATTGATATTACAGCTGGATTAGATTCAAGCGTAAATTTTTCATTAGGAAATAGAGGTGTGAGATTTTCAAAAACCGTTTTATTTACGTTTGCAAGCGGTGAACCGTAGTTTACACTTTCAACGCGTTGAAGTGCAAAATATTTTTCTCCGTCTTTTGGCTTACGCAATGTTCCTTTTACAACGTCACCGGTACGTAAACAAAAACGTTTGAGATGTGCAGGTGACACATAAATGTCATCAGGTCCGGGGACATAACTAAATTTTGGTGAACGTAAAAAACCGAATCCATCAGGAAGTTTTTCCAAAATTCCTTCACCATATATTTCCACTCTTTGATCTGATTGAGCTTCTAATATTTTAAAAATGATTTCTTGTTTCTTTAATGAAGCAACTCCTTGGATGCCAAGGCCTTGTGCATAGCTGATCAAATTTGTAATGTTCATTTCTTTGAGAACCTGAACGTCAATTGAAACTTTGCTTGGGCTTTGGGTTTCTTCGGCAGTCGTTTGCGGCTCAGAATTTGAAGATTCATCACCGGAATTTTTATCCATGGCCTTTTCAGCCCTAATGCGGGCATTAATTTTTTCTACAACTTTTTCAGCAGTTCTCTGGGCTTTTTGAGCAGCGGTTGGTTCGGGCTGTGCAATTTTTAATGCTTCTGCCTCTTCTATTGCAACTTGTGATGCTAATTCATCAGTGCGTTCAATAGGCTGTTCAACATCAGGCCCGACCTCAAGCTCGGGTAACAAATCCTTAACCTTTTTTGTATCGGGGGTTTTGGATTTTACATTTTTCTCCACAGATTTTTCTGCGGGAAATTTATCAGTCTTATCGATTTTCTCGCTTTGAGCGGAACCGTTTTTTTTGTTATTTGAATTAACCATAAATAAAAAACATTAAGTTAAAGGGACAATAATATAGAACCACCGAAAACTAATTTACATTTATCCTTGCAATAGCCGAATATGCTTTTAAACACATTCGGCTATTCTAAATTTTATCAATTCAAGGAATAATTTACTTAATTTTTCAAATTTTCAACGAATTCAAGCAAGAACTGTTATGATTCTGTTTTTACTAGATTCTTACTACCACAAAAAACATGATAGCAAGCATTGCCCCAAAAAGTCAAATACAATTCAATCTTTTCTCTAGGATGCGCTTAACTTGTTCGCGTATAATCTAGCTTGGAAGATTGGATTTTTTGTGTGATCTGATAAACAACATAACGGGGCTTGCAATGTAAATAGAAGAGTATGTTCCAACGACAATTCCTATAAACATTATCAAAGACAAATCACGCAATGTTGAGCCACCCAAAAACAGGATAGCTAAAACAGATAAAACTGTTGCGAAACTTGTTAAAATTGTTCTTGTCAAAGTTTGATTAATACTTAAATTTGCAATTTCATATTCAGAAACGCCAGGCATTTTCTTAAAATTTTCACGCATTCTACTAAAAATAACAATGGTGTCATTAACCGAATATCCAAGAACTGCAAGAATAGCTGCTAAAACATTCAAAGATACCTGCTCGCCTGTTATCAAAATAAATGCTAAAACAAATAACAAATCGTGTAATAAAGCTAACACAGCGCCCATTCCAAATGCAAATTCAAAACGAAAAGCAATATAAAGCAAAAGAATAAGAACAGATAAAAATATTGCCTTAATTGCATTCCAAGTTGTATCGGAACTAACTTCTGCTCCAACCCAGTTAATATTTCTAATTTCAAGTTTATTGCCTGGTACATTTGTTGAGATAGCAGATTTAATTTTATCTTCTAACCCCGTTTCTAGTGCTCCACCAAGTTTGATCAAAAACTCTTTTTTTGAGCTTCCAACTTCCTGAATAATCGCCTGGTCCCAGCCAGCCTTTGCTACAATGCTTCTGACCGTTGCCGTGTCAATTTGATTTTCGAAAGCGACCTGAATCTCAGCACCACCTGTAAAGTCTATGTGATATTTAAAACCACCCATGACTACATAACCGATAACACCAAGTGCCAAATAAGCAATTGATACGCCGATCCAAATTTTACTATACTTCAAAAAATCAAAACGATAGCTTGTGGACTTTGTGGATACCTGCATTGTCTCTCCAAATAAAAAAGACTTGGGTTGAGAAAGATAAAACTACTACTCTATAATATTTTAGCCATTGCAGGGAACGACAGAAACAAATTTTCTGCCTTTCAATCCTGAATGGAATTTTACAACACCATTTGCTACAGAAAAGAGAGTATCATCGCTACCACGAAGAACATTTTTACCTGGATGAACTTTTGTTCCGCGTTGGCGAACTAAAATCTCACCACACAAAACTATTTGTCCGTCAAATCGTTTACATCCAAGACGCTTGCTTATACTATCGCGGCCGTTACTTGTAGAGCCACCACTTTTACTCGTTGCCATCGCAATTCCTAACTTTTCATATCTTAAAAGAGTTACTTTTACCTTTAAACATCGGATAAAACCTGAAACTCGCCTTCCTGTTTTTACAGATTTAATTATGCATTTTTTTAGATAAAAGTCAAATCAAATTCCCTTATTTAGTGATCTCGCCCCAGTTTTTTCCAGTTCTAATAGAAACTTTAAATGGAATTTCCCAATCTATGACGTTTTCCATCTCTTTTTTAACCAATTTTTCAACTTCATCAACGATATCTGCATGCATTTGAATAACTAATTCATCGTGAATTTGCAATAGCATGGCTGCATCAAGCTTTTTATCCATGATGGCTTTATCAACGTTAATCATGGCAATTTTGATTATTTCTGCCGATGTTCCCTGCACGGGACTGTTTACAGCCACTCTTTTCCCTGCCTCAAATAGGTTTTTATTATGCTCTGCAAGCTCAGGGATATATCTGCGTCTACCCCACCACGTTTGGGTATACCCATTTTTAACCGCATCTTGGACTGTTTTTTCCATCCATTCATGGACCATTGGATACTGCTTGAAATACTTTTCTATGTAATCTTTGGCTTCGCTTGGTTTTATTCCTAAATCTTTTGATAAACCATATGGCGTAAGCCCATAAATAATACTAAAATTTATTCTTTTTCCCAGTTGGCGCTGTTCATGAGTGACATCTTCAAGTGATACATCAAAAAGCTGTGCTGCAGTTTGGGCGTGAATATCTTTGTCATGCAAGAAGGCGTCTGTAAGGTTTTTGTCCTTGGTCATGTGAGCAAGGACTCGTAATTCAATTTGAGAATAGTCTGCAGAAAGAAGACGATAACCGCGTGGAGCCACAAAAGCAGTTCTAATTTGGCTACCAACCCCGTCACTTGTTGGAATATTTTGTAAATTAGGGTCTTGGCTGGATAATCGCCCGGTAGCTACAAAAGTTTGGCTATAGGTTGTATGAACGCGGCCTGTTTTGGGATTTACAAAAGTTGGGAGTGGCTCGATGTAAGTATTTTTCAGCTTTGATAGCTCTCTATATTTTAAAATTAAGCCTGGAATTGGGTGTGTGTGACTTAATTCTTCTAAAACCTCTTGATCGGTAGAGCGACGTCCCGTAGCACTTTTTTTGATAGGTTTAAGATCTAGATGATCAAATAATAGTTTTTCAATCTGCTGTGGGGAGTTTAGGTTTATTTCAGTATCTTTGATCTCCTTTATTCCCTCAAAAGCTCCAAATATCTTTCCCTCAACTTTTTTTATCTCTTTATTAACTTCTTTGCCAATTTCCGCCAATTTTTCAACGTCCAGTTCTATGCCGGTTTTTTCCATTCTTGAAAGAATATCAGACAGTGGCATTTCGATGTCTTCAAATATTTTTTTTAATTTTGAATGTTCATCAAGCTCTTTTTTAAAAATATGCATTAATTTTAAAGTTTGCAATGCATCGTGCGCGCCATATGCAGCCCCTTCCATAATTGGAACATGGGCAAAAGTTTTATACTTATTTCCAATGACATCTTTGAATTTTTGCATTGGTTCACCAAGATAAAAATCGGATAGAGACTTCAGATTAATTTTTTGCCACTCTTTCTTGACCAAAGATGCTGCAATCAATGTGTCAAAAACGATATTTTGTAGCCAGATATCATATTGGGAAAGAACTAATTTATCAAATTTTGCATTATGCAAAACTTTTTTTATGTGCTTGCTTTCGAAAATAGGTTTAAGTTTCTCCAGAGTTTCTTCACGATTAAGTTGTGGCTCATTCTCTAAATTTATGTGGGCGAGAGGAACGTAATAAGCCTCTTTTTTGTTAACAGCAACAGAAAAACCTACCAAAGCATCTTGCAAAGAGTCGCCTCCTGTGGTTTCAGTATCAAGCGCAAAAATCTCTGACTCTTTTAACTCTTTTATCATTTTTTCAAGAACTTCTGAAGTTTGAACAATGATGCATGTCCATTCGGAATAATTGACGGACTTTGTTTTTTGTTTTTCTTCGCCCGAGATATGTTGTGGGCTTGAAATTGTTTCTTGACCATAAGATTCAAAAAGTGAACTCTGATGTTCTCCGGTGCTAGGCGTTTTTACCTCTTTGATAGAGACTGTCTTCAAAAGACTTTTAAATTCAAATTTACGAAAAAACTCGCCGGCGTTATTCCAGTTATTTTTATCAAATTCATAATCTTTGGATTTGAGTGGAACTTTGTGATATTTCAATGTAAAAAGTTTGGCACTTAAAATGGCATCGTCTTTGTGTTCTTCTAGGCTTTTTCTTATGCGTTCTTTTTCAATTTTATCAAGATTTTTGTAAATATCATCAAGTGATTCAAACTTGGTTACAAGATCTTTTGCAGATTTTTCGCCAATGCCGGCAACGCCTGGAATATTATCTGACGTATCTCCAAGCAAAGAGTAATACAAATTAATTCGATCTACCTTAATTCCGCGTTCTTCTTCATAAGTGTTTTTGTCAATTAAGCGTTCTTTGAATGGATCAAAAACTAAAACGTTTTTGTCTAATAATTGAAATAAATCCTTGTCGGGACAAACAATAACAATATTTTTATCTTGATCGTTATCTTGATTGTCTTTAACAATTGAATAAATAAGATCGTCTGCTTCGTATCCTTCAACAGATATTTGGCAGATGCCTATCAAATTCAGAAATTTTATGATTTCTTCTTTTTGCGCGAAAAGTTCATTGGGAGGAGCTTGGCGGGTTGCCTTATAATCGGCATAAATTTCGCTACGAAAAGTTTTACCTTTATGGTCCCATGCAACAACAATATTTTTAGGATCAAATTCATCTACAAATTTTTTAATTGTTCGGCAGAAGCCATAAATTGCCTGTGTTTGGGTGCCATCGGCAGTATAAAGTGGTTTTAATGCATAAAACGATCTATAAAGCAAGTAGGATCCATCAACTATAAATAACGCATCTTTGGGTATTCTATGCACGATACACCTTTATTATTTTATTTATTGATGAGCTACTGTATTTGAAGCTACAGGCTCAGAAAAACATTCTTTAACTTTATTGCGTAGAGCAGAAATTTTATTTTTTGCATAAATACCTATTGGAACAAAGAGAGAAATTGCTTGAAAGTACACAATAACTTCTGAAAAATTGTCCGAACAGGCGGGATTGTTAAATGCATTTACTAAAGATGATCCTATAAAAGTTGCCGCCACAACACCGCTCGCCCTTAAAAAATTATATATCAATTCAGATTCCGGTGTTCTATGTAATAAACCATTTGCTCGTAAACACTCGATATGAGCATTACCAGCCTCATCCGGTGAAAAATCTTCGCCGGTAGCAGCATTAATATACAGTTTGGCTCCTATTTCAAAATTGGGCTCACAACAAAATGGACAGACTGCAGTCGCATCATCCATAGCCGCCAATCTTGATATGCATAATAAAGCGCCTAATAACAAAAATCTTTTTTTTACTACAAAACTCATTTCAAATCCTTGAATAATTTACTTACCTAACAATTTTCCTAAATGTATGCAAAAAAAAATTCAGCGTCAATCTGTTTCTAGCCCCAATGCTTGTAATTTGAATCAGCGTAGGCGGTTAATTTCTGTTGTTTGACATGCTAATTTTATTGTACGATAAATTGAAAATAGTCAAAAATATTATTAATACTTATCTTGGCGGTTACATATGGAATTTTTGGACAAACTTGCAACACTTTTATTATTAGTTTTTTCTCTTGTAGTAATGTCTTTGCCATGGAATCCGGCTCTGGTCGTCCAATTGCTATGTTTCTAAATGGTGTATCATCATCCGGTAAAACCTCAATTGCCAAAAAGTTAATTGAAGAATTGCATGTGTTAGGAAACCAAAACTGGGAACTTGTATGTATGGACGAAGTTTGCAAGACTTTGGAGCAACCCACTGCAGAAAAAGAGGAACAACTTTCTGAAGTTGATCGTGCAATTAGAAGCCATATCGAAGAATATTCAGCTGACGATGACTTGCTTGAAGAAGTGGAAAAGTTTGGTCTTAAGGAAGAAGATTCCGAATTGCAAAGATTACAATTTAAAAGAGACAAATTGTATAAAGAAATCATGCGACTGAGTAGGACCTTAAAAAAGGGGAGTGCGCAACTAGCCCTTGACATGGTTAAGAAAAAAATTGAGCGTGGAGTATCAGTTGTTTGCGATATTGTTATTCAAGATAAAAAAGATTTTATTGCTATAGACGAGTTGCGAAGAATTGGCAGCGTATACCTGACTCTTGTATATTGCCCAATGGAGATCGTTCTAGAAAGGGTGTGCGCAAGAAATGCAACGGCTCGAGAAAGTGGTGATTCAGAAAATGTCAGAGATTTGCAGCAAATTTTGCATGGTTTTAGAGAGTTGTATAGCTTTTCGATGACTGACACATTTGGTGCAAATATGTCAGTGAATGTTAAACATTTACTGGATTTGCTTGACCAGTTTGACTGTTGTAAAAGAATTATGGACAGATGTTTTTTTGACATGGGAAGTGGCACTTATTATGATTCTGAAATAACAGAGGTTTTATTTTTGGCGCCTAATTATGAACACAATATTATTTTACATAATTATGGAAGCATTTCGGGTGATCTGGGTGAGGTAAGAATTTAAGAAATTGTGTCTGAAATTATCAGGATCTTGCCCTAGCCTTTGTTTTTTTGCGTGATTTTCGCAAGTACACCCATTTGACTGATTATTTGCGATTTGGCATTATTATATAAAACAATTAATATATAAAGATAGCTCAAAATTGGAGGTTATATTGTGAAAAAATTGGGCGTAATTGCATTTTTAGTGTTAACAATAGCTCAGATTCCATCGGAATCCGTGGGAATGAAGCGTAGCTCCGGTGATCCTTTGGAATTACAAAAATCTAAGAGTAAGCGTCAAAGAATTTATCCTCAGCAAGCCGCTGTCGCCGTTTTACAAAATCCAGAACAGGCATTGAATCAAGCATATTTGTCAGGTGCTTCGGCAAGTCCTCAACGAACAGCGGAAGCTCAAATCCCCGTAGATATGGAAGTGCAAAATCCATCTGCTGATTTAGCTTCGCAAGCAGTGCACGGGGAACAATCGCATTTAGTGGCCATGGAAGTGGATCAGGGGCAAGCAGTTGTGGTTCCGGTTGCAGAATCGGTTAAGCGGGAAGGTTGGACGCTTTTGCATGCGGCTGCCCATTCCGGTGATGCAGCGTTATTGGGAGAGCTTCTTGCTTTAAATCCGGATGTTAATGAAAGTGATATATTTGGCTATACAGCGTTGCATTGGGCTGCTTCCGAGGGCTATGATTATTGTGTAAGCATGCTTCTTGAAAAGCAGGCAGATGCCACTGCAGTTGATGTTTGGAAAAGGACAGCGCTGCACCTTGCACTTAGGAACGGGCACTTAGGGTGTGCTAGAATATTGGTCACCCAGTACAAACAAATGGGAATTGAGTTTCCTGCCGATAGTTACGATGGCAATGAAACGTAAAGCTGACGACGACAATGGCCAGCCCGGTTCAAAACAACGTAGGCAAGGACCTACTGAGGAGTCAGATAGAATAGCCAGAGACGCAGCTGCTAATTCTTGGCTTAGAGATTTGGAACTTGAAAGAAGGAGAAGGGTGCAGCAGCCGTCTTCGGCATGGCAAGCTCAGAATCCTTAGAAAAAAATAGTAATAAAATTAGTACAAAAATGGTAGGATATTTTAGGTTATATTTTTAGGGGGTTATATCATGAAAAAGAGTTTATTATTAATACTTTTAGCAATGTTTGCTTTGCAAACGCCATCGGTTACTGTGGCAATGAAGCGTGGGGCCGAAGATGCACCAAAAGAAGCATTGCCTTCAGATTCAAAGCGCCAGCGCCGTGAAAATTCAGAAGCTCCAGCAGCGGAAGAAGTTCAGACAACGGCAGCAGCAGTCGCTGCTACAGAGCAGCTGGTTGATGTAGAAAAGAGGGACGACAGTTTTCCCGAGCTACATAATGCTGCCTACAATGGTAATTCGGAGTTATTAGAAAAGCTTCTTATAACAAATTGCGATGCAAATTTCAGAGGTAAGTTTGGCTACACCGCCCTACATTGGGCTGCGTTAAAGGGACATGCTGATTGCGTTGCAATACTTCTTAGACATGGTGTAGATGTAAATGCAGTTGATCTTTGGCATAGAACAGCTTTACATTTGGTCCTCAATGGTGAATGTTTCGAATGTATAAAAATATTAATCAGACATTACAGACAACAAAAAATAGATTTCCCAGAAGACATAAGTAAGAATTTTGGGTTATTAAGGGAACTAGTAGGCCTTCTATCAGATGATGCTGCCGAATCCCCAGCGCCACAGGCCGCAGTAGCTCAGGTAACTGCAGCTGCCGCAGCTATGGACTTTGCAAAAGATGATCAGTGTGGAATTTGCTTTGGAGATTTTGGATCAATACGTGAAGATGGAAGTGTTGTTGAAAGACTCAGTCTCATTTGTTGCGAATTTCCGATTTGTAGGACCTGTTTGGTAGATTCATCAAAGAAAACTTCTGCGTGCCCTGGATGTAGACAAGAAATTAGCGACATGGATTTAATAGAACTTGCAACAGTGGTGAAAAGCGGAAAAAGAAGTGCGGCTCAAAAGGTATCAAAAAGGCTTGAAAGCGAAAGAAAAGCGCAACGTGAAGTGCAGACTAAACTTCAAGATGAAAAAAAAACATTAGAGGCTCAAAGTCGTTATATCCAAGTAGAGCGAGATAGAGCAAGGGCTGAGATAGGTGAAGAAAGTGAAGCGAAGCGCAAGCTATATTGGGAAAAATATGATTTAGAACGCGAACAAAGAAGTACAAGAGAGCAACTAGATGCAGCAATACGTGAACGAGATAGAGTAACAAGGGAACGAGATAGAGTAAGCCAGGAACGAGATGAAGCAAGACGTGAGCGAGATAGATTAGCAACAGTGGTAGAAGAATATAACGCTAGAGGTCTATTTTCAAGAGTTTTCAATAAGTGATTAAACAAAAATCATAATATTTTTGAATTAAGCAAGAGGCGTAGCTATAAAAATGGCTGTGCCTCTTGTTTTTCGTGTTAAATTGTTACAAACTGCTTATAGTTCAATTTTAAAGTCGACTTTTAAGGATTTTGCATGAACGAGTATGATAAATTAAATAATAAAATTGATGATTTAATGCGAAAAATAGATCCTAATTTACATGATTTTTCTCAAAAGAAATTTTTACACACTTCACCGCATCATGATGATTCTATGTTGGGGTATTTTCCTATTGTTCAGTATTTGGTTTTTAACACACCATCTGCACACCATTTTGCAGTCATGACAAGTGGATTTAATTCTGTTGCAGACGAATACTTAATTCAAAATTTGCAAAACTTGGAAGATATTATAAAAAATAATACAAAATTTGATTTTAGTAATGGCAAAAATTACGAAGTTAAAATCTTTCTTGATGGAATTGCAAAAAATGACCAAAAAACTCAAGAGTTGGCAAGAGCAATTCGTGTTGCTAGAAATATTTTGCAAATTTATGAAGCTTTTGAAAAGCAAGAAGATATAAATCAAGAAAATATTATTAAATTTATAGATCAGGCAAAGTTAGATATCAGCAATAGCGCAAGTGAGAAAGTAAGAACGCTCAAGGGCATGATTCGAGATTGGGAAGAAGAGGTTGCCTGGGGCCATCTTGGAATAGGTGCTTCAAATATTAACCATATGAAGCTTGGTTTTTATTCAAGCAAAGATGAGAATTTTGATTTAGATCAAGATATAGAAAAAGTCGTAACAATTCTTGAAAAAATAGATCCGGATGTAATAACAGTTGTCTCAGAAGATGAAACTGGACATAAAACACATATAAAAGTTTTTAAAATAGTCTGTCAGGCTATTAAGCGTTACTTGCAAAGAAATCCAAACAAAAAACTAACTGTTTGGGAATACAGAAATGTTTGGAGTCAATTTGAGCCATCAGATGTAAATTTATTTTTTCCGGTTACAATAAACGATTTTGATTCACTGCGAAATGTTTTTCATAATTCTTACAAATCGCAAATTAAAGCCCTATTTCCTGTCGCTAATAATGACGGTCCATTTTGTGATGTTATGCAGCAAATAATGCACACTCAGTATCAGAAAATAAGAACATTAATTGGTGGAGATTATTTTGATAAACATCAAAATAATAGAATAAAGGCAGCCTCTGGTTTTTGTTTTATAGATTCATCCCAGGCCAAACAGTTTTTGATTAAAAATAATTTAAATTAGGAATTCTGATGAAAATATTAGCGTTAGATCTAGGTGATAAATGGGTTGGTAGTGCGATTTCTGATCCACTTGGTATTACATGTAAGCCGTTAAAGACTGTTGAATTAGATAATCTTAAGCCATTTTTAAAAGATACTCTAAGCACGCAACCAATTAGCATTGTAGTTGTTGGTTATCCCAAAACATTTTCCGGAACTGAAAGCGACCAAACAAAAAAAATAGTCAAATTAAAAGAAGAACTTGAGCAAGAATTTTCAAATGTTAATTTTACAGATATAAAATGGATTTTGTGGGACGAAAGATTGAGTAGCAAGCGTGCTCTAGAAATACAGAGCGGCAAGTATGATCCTGAAAGTAAACGTCAAAATCATAGTCTTGCCGCCGCATTTATCTTACAAAATTATCTAGACCATTTGGCCTTTAATAAAAATTAGAGAATAGTGCAAGGACAGGTGATACGTTCAGGTATGCCTTGTGGTAAATAATCGAATGTATTTGCGATGTTTAGCTTTTTCTTTATTACATCAATAATTGCATGAGTTCCATTTAAAACGTTTTCATGCATAAAACCAAATAGCCTATCAAATTCTTCTGGGGTATATACCAAAGATGTAGTTGAAATTTTTATTTGATTCGAAAAATAAATTACGCAAGGTATGGTTATATCGTCCTCGTAAAAAATTTTCATATCTTTAGAGGCATTTTTAAATTTGTTAAGTGATGGAAACTTTGCTCCATTGGCTCTTGCCCAATCAGCTGCGTATCTTAATTCTGTAAAATCCCTATCAGCTGCATCACCGGATGCATCACAAACAATATAAATATCAATGGCACGGTCGTTACGAATAAGTGTTGGAAATGGCAAATTTATAAAGGCTCCCGCATCAAACAGTTCCAATGTTTGTAAATCTTTTAATTTTGATCCTGGCATTTGATATGAATAGTTTGGAATTTTTGCAGGGAAAAGTCTGTCTTGATAGGCTCCAAATTTATCAAAAAATTTATTTATTCGGGATGTAAACCTGACAAAGGCATCATCCCCCATAGTTGTTGATAAAATTTGGTCGACTTGGATTATGTCCAGTAATCCCTTTATTCCATTATAAGCAATGTCTCCTACTGTTAGACAAAAAGCGCTTCCAACCATGCCTATGTAAAACTCAAGTGGTAATTCTGGATTGTTCAACATAGTACAGCGTCCTGCTTCAAAGACATTTCCAAATGCTGCGTTTGGAATAGAGCCACCAAGGCAGCTGCTATAAATTCCAAATGGATTTATCTCCAACCATTCATAGTTTGGATGAGTTTGGCCTATTATAACCGGACAAATTGGATACGGAAACGCATCACTATGAGATAAGGTTGCTCTTATGTCATTAAAGGTTATGGAGTGTTCTCGAGCAAGATCACCAAACAGCCGTTCAGAAGCTATTGCACCCCAGGTATCAACAAATTTAATTTTCCCATTTTTTTTCAGAAATATTTGTGCCATTCTAGCTAAAATATTTTTGCTTTCTCCTGGATTACTTTGACAAAGTCGTTTTCTGAGAATTTCACTATAACGAATTGGGTCCAGCCCTCGCAAAACAAGCGGAAATAAGGCCCATGCTCCTCCTGATAATCCGGCAGCATAAGTTCCGCAATCAAATATGCCTGCACGTTGTAATGCTGCTAACATAGCAATGTAATCTGTAGTTGCGCGAAGGCCTCCGCCGCTGCCAATAAATGCAATTCTTGGTAATTTTATATTATCTGGAATGGAGCCCAAGCCAAGTAAATGAGTAATGGATGCACGAGTTCTTCGATCGCGTCTGCCAATGTATTCAATTTCTTCAGGCATTAAATTTCCGCTTGTATTTACATTTACATAGGCTGCCTGACATTCTAATGCACATGAAAATAAAATCGGAAACACAAAAGATAAGGATACTTTCCTTGTATTCATAGTTCTCTCCCCCCTAAAAACAAAAAAACCCAAACTCCCTGAGACTATTATAAGATAGCTCGCAGTAGTTTGGGCAAGCGATTTAAATTTCTTGAATATTTGTTTAGGGTTGAAAAGATGTTTTATCGATCAGTTTTTTTCGCAAAACACCAACATTTTCAACATTTCCAACCATAATAAAACCCTTAAGTGTTCCATTTTGTATTAAAAATTTATGATAAAAATTTGGTCCGTTTTTTATTACTTCTTCATAGTTTTTATTAAGTTGGTTTACAGGTCCACACGTGACAAACTGTGTTCCAAATATATTTGAGCTGGTGATTATTAGCGTTCCCGGATATTCGCGTTTTATGCCAATCATGCTGTGTGCAGCTGTTATTCCCTGCATTACAGCATCGGGCCAGAGGCTGCTTTGAACGGGTTGCCCTGTTAGTAAATTGTTTACCATGCAACAATCGCCACCCGCAAAAATATCTGCATTAGACGTTTGCATGGTATTTTTTACAATTATTCCACTAGGTGTTGTATCAAGTTTTGTATGAAGAGCTAATTCTAGATTTGTTTTCCCACCAATTGCAAAAATTAGCAGATCGGCTGGAATTTCCCCATGTTCTGAGAGAATTATTCCGCTGACTTTTCCATCTGTACCTATAATTTGTTTAACAACTTCTTTCGAATAAAGCGTTACTCCATTATTTTTCATTAAATTTTCAATGAATTTGGCGCCAGCATCGTCAATTTGATGAGTCAAAACATGTGAGGAGCGTTTAATTAGACTCACATTTAGGCCTTTTGATGCTAACACATCGCAACATTCAAGGCCGGTAAGTCCAGCCCCTATTACAACCACGTTTTTAACCCTGTTTTCTTCGATGAAATCATTAATTGCGGTTACATCCGGCAGTCCATAAAAAGAAAATACTCCATATAATTTAGATCCTGGAACATTTGGTACAAATCCGGATTTTCCAACTCCTAAAAAAAGCTTGTCATAAGATAATTTTTGTCCATTGTGTAAAGTTACTGCTTTTTCTTTTGTCAAAATGTCGGTAACGGTAGTACTAAGCATGACTTTTATATTTTGCTGTTTAAAATAATCTAAATCTTTGGTTACAATATCTTTTTCGGTCTTATTGCCGGATAAAATTTCAGAAAGAAGGCATCGATTGCATGGCAATTTATCATCTGCCCCAATCATAATAATTTCTGATTCTTTATCCAGATCTCTTAATTTTGTGGCACAAGCGACGCCTGCCGCTGATGCGCCTATCACTATATATTTTTTCATTTAATTTTCTTTAATTTCAAAACCTTGGAAAACTTCAAACTCACAGCTTTCTTTCCACCCGTGTTTTCCTAATCCAGCCTTTTGGCTCAACTGTTCAAGTGTTGTTTGTAAATCCCAGCCAAGGCTTGGTGGAACTTGGGGTAAAAATACTGACGATGCAATAATTTGCCCATTACTCCCAATTTTCTTAAGAACTATTCCATCCCTGCCTATTTTAATGTCTTGATAAGTTTCAACTTTTTGTGGATCTGTAAGAATTGTAATATCAACAACTATATTATCAAGTTCGTCTTTTTTGACAGGTGAAAAACGATCATCATGAAAAGCACATGCAACTGCCATTTCTCCAATCACTTGGAATAGCGGCAAGTCAGAAAACATGCGTCCAATGCAGCCGCGTAAGTTTCCCTGTTTTGTGTTAAGTGTTACAAATGCACTACAAGTTTTTTGTAGGGCAGGGGTAATTATTGGGTATAAAATATGATCTGGAAGCTTGGTCTCTTCCGGTTTAAACTCATTTTCTATTTTATCTCTAACTAAACGTAACAATGATTGTTTTTCAAACTCAGTAAATTGATCTTTATCGCTTAATCCAGACGCTTTCTGATCCGTCAAAATTAAACCCGCGTAGCTAACGCTATTATCAACAAGTTTGTCTTCAATGGGTTTTAATAATTTTTTTGTATTTATAATATTGTTGTTTTTGTCATCCTGCTTGTCGGTCGTAGCCTTGGCGGAGTCTGAGACTTGATCCTTTAGTCCGGATTTTGCATTAGCAAGTTGTGCAGATGTGTAATAGCATGCTAGACGAGTATTTATAACAGGGCCCAAGGATTGTAAGTGTACAAGTCCCATTAAAATTCTTATTGGATTGGCGCCACAAATTGTAACTCCTGTGTCTCTTAAAAATTTATCAAAATTTGGTACTGAGTAAGTTGCAATTAGATAAGTTGCTACTGAATCAAGGTATCTAACTTGCGCCAAAGTATCACGAGTGAATGGCTTATAATCATAAGCTTGCCCATGGTGGGTGAAATCAGAACTTACAATAATCAATGTTTTATCATCAACAATCTTCTGTAGTTGTTGTACTGCTTTAGCGAGATTTTCTTCCGTTAAATTTCCTACAATCAGCGGTACAATTTTAAAATCATTTAAAACTTCTTGTAAAAATGGCAATTGAATTTCGATTGCATGTTCTTTGTCATGAGCCTCTTTCATGACAGTAAATATTTCAGATTTACTTAAAAGTTTAATGGCCTTTGTATCAATTTTTATTTCGCCAAGCACTGTTTTGTAGGTACTATAATCGGGTAAAGCAATACCGTTGACGAATGTGGTATGGCTAGGAGCCAAGATTATAACTGTTTTGAACTTATCATTTTTCTCTACACCCGGTAGCAATAGTGACTGATAAGTTGCTGCTGCGCATAGTCCTGAGTAATACATGCCCGCGTGGGGTACAATTAAACCCTTGACTGACATCGGATCAATCACAAAGCCAAATTCTTTTTTTGCCTGAGTGAAATATTCTTTTAATGTTCTAGTGAGTGTAATTTCATTTTGTGGATACCATCCATCAGTTAAATGTGCTGAATGAATTATGGGATCTTTCTCAGTAATTTTCTTATTATCGCTATCTTTTGAGCAAGCGGCAGAAATAAAAATAACTAGCAAAACAAGTAGTTTGAATTTTGAAAAACGCATGAAAGGCTCCTTTAATATATCTCTCTTTTATAACTATATTCCGTGATCGTGTTTTTGTCGTGTATGCAGACCTGTCCGTCATATTGTTTCAAGCGCGTAGTTGAAAGTCTTGTGTGAAAATTGTGTCATCCTGAATTTATTTCAGGATCCATGGATTAGTTGTTCCTATTTGAAACGAGTTGAGCATGACAAATCTGCTTAACAAATGGAATTTAGAACAAAAATCTAAGCAACAATACAACTAGTTATTGAACTGGCCCTAATTACATAGCATGTTATCACATGATCTATTTAAGAAAAAGAGAGACTTTGAGCTTTTCATTTGCCTAAATCCCAAATTAAATAGTTTCATTGACTATTTGTAATCAAATCTAATAACATCGTAATTGAAAGATGACAAATAATAATTTACATAATAGAGAGACAGTCTTTGAGGGAGAGGGCAGGGCGATGAAAAGCTTTAATGGATCAAAAATATTTATTTTAGTTTTCATGATTTTTGTGATTAAAAATATTTACGCAGAAATCCTACCGTTAGACAGTATCTCTACAGATATAGTTTTAACGGATAGTGTCTCAAAACCAAAAAACAAAGAATTTTTAATAATAGATTCAACGCATCGCGAAAGTTTTTTATATGATCCATTTATTCAAATTTTGAAAGAGGCCAATTGGGATGTGAAGTATATTGGATTTGATCAAGCAATGGATCTGGAGGAACAAGATTTGAGCCCAGCGACTCAAGCTGCATTTTTTATAATAGGAATTGAGTTTTTGAAATCGGTAGAAACGTCGCCAGTTTCCAAAAAAATTTTAACGATGCTAAACAATTTTTGTCAAAAGCCAAATAAACTTATTGGTCTAATATTCCCGTCTCTTAATATTAATCCGCAAATAAATTTGGTTGAAAAATTTGGGCCTATTTTTAAACCTATGGGAGTTCAAGCGAATGAGTTGGGCTTTCAAGTTTTAGATAACACTTTGACTGTTTCTCAAAAAAAGCCGGACGATAAGAAAATTGAAAATTTTGTCACATTGGCAAATGCATTTTTAACAAGACCGCCTGAAAGTAGGCCATTACAGTATCATACTACGTTGAGCCAGCCACATGGTGGAATAGGATTTTATTCACCCAAAATAAATCAACTGCTAACAGAATCTTCAGAATATTTAAAAGTTCTTCCCGTTACAAAACAATATCTGGATCCAGTTGCAAATACCATGCCATACGGAATTTATTGGTTTAATCCAATTAAGCAAAATCATGTGTTTATATCAAATCAGACCATTCTTACTTTTTCAGGGATTATGGAAAGTTTTCACTTCTGCCCAAGTGATTTCAGTTTACGAAAAGAGATGTTGGTTGGAATAAAAGATATGATTAATCAAATGCCGTCTGCAGAAGCTTTGAATGTTACATCAACACAATTCCAGACTAATAATGGACTTCTTCTGAACCCTGGCGCGTCACCAATGGGTGATGGTTCGACAAGCTCACCACGAGCGCGCCTTTTTGAAGGCGCTCGTCCTGCCGTGCCCGGCGTAGCCACGAAGGGCGAAGCCTGGGAGCCTGTCGAAGGATGCGAGTTTCAGAAGAGATCCAACTCAATTGAAAATTTTGGCAAAAAAATAAACAGAGATGAAAACTATCCTTTAAGAAAAACAGCTTGGATGGAATTAAATATTTTTGAACCTATCCAGCTAGATGCAAAACTTACATCAACTCAACAAGACAGCCAAGTTACAAATCAAACGCTGCAGCAGAACAAATTAATTGAATTTATCATGAAATCTAAACTTGATGCTCTTTGGATAAGTTTGAATCCAAATATGTTTTATAGTCCAATTGCCCGTAAAGGTGGCAGAGAAAAAGCGTTACTGGAAGCTGTTGCTTTATTTACAAAAAAATTAAAAATGGCCTCGAATTCATTGGGCCAGTCAGTTCCAAAAATTTTAATTGGTTTTGAAATAACAAATAATATTTATGAGCCAAATTTGCCAAAACCTTGTGCCCATGATGTATATGATAATACATACAATGACATCCCTGATCCGATAGATCAGAATTTTTGGCACAATGAAATAGAAGTTCCAATTGAAAAGTTGGTAGAGCAGTGGAATAATCCTGAAGTATGTAACGGGATTCCCATTTCAGGAATAATGATTGATCTTGAAATGTACTGTCGAAAAACAACCGGAACATTTTTTTCAACTATGGGTTTTAATAATCGTAACTTCAATTTGTTTTTACATAAAAATAATTTAAAAACACAGCAGATGAAAGTTACAGAGATGGTACAGTTTCTGATTGATAAAAAAATGGCTACAAAATATTTTGATTTTCTTGAGAATCAAGCGGTTGAAATAGGCTCTAATCTTAAGCAGTCTTTTGACAAGAAAATTAATAATTGTATCATTGCATGCTATATGCCAAATATTTTAATAAACTGGTTCTACAAGGGTTTGTACAAGGGGCTTAATGCGGCTGAAAAACCGGTTCATCTCTTTTCGTTTAACGCAGAATATTTGAATCACCAAAAGTGGTTTGATGACAATAAAATAAACGCCACCCACTCAAGTGTTTTATTGCTTTCAAAAATAACGGATAAAAAATCTTATGAATGGATAAAAAATATTTTGAATAATCACAATGGGGTTTGGTTTAATCGGTATTCCAGACTTGTTGAACCAAAAACAAGCGACTGGACTGCTGTTGAAAAGCCGCAGATTGCACAAGATCAGTACTCTGATTTTATTGATTATATCGGACAAGTGAATTAGCTGGTGCAATTTTATCTCATATTTACTATACTAGCTCTAGATTTTGTTTATTTGATTAGTCCTCATTTTTATCAAGAGGAGTTTTGATATGGTTATGGTAGCAACAACTCAAAATTTTGAACAAGAAATTATGAAATCGGTACAGCCAGTCGTAGTTGATTTTTATGCAACTTGGTGTGGACCTTGTAAGATGATGTCGCCTGTTTTGGATGAAGTGGCAGCAGAGCTATTTACCAAGTGCAAATTTGCCAAAGTTAATATTGATGAAGAACGTGAGATTGCTGTAAAACACAACGTTTCATCCATCCCAACGTTTCTATTTATTAAAGATGGCGTTGTGGTTGGAAAAGAAACCGGGTTTATGAGTAAAGATACTTTGAAAAGTAAAATTCAAAATTATTTCGAAAAATAAAACACAAATTTTTTGCTTGATTAACTCGAGTAATTTTTACCAAACAATTTATAGAATAGGCCAGTTAATCCTGGCCTATTTTGTTTAATTCTACTTTTTCGCCGAAGCTAGATTTTGGATTCAACATCATGCAAAGATAACCGCGATCAAACTGGGTGAATTCCGTAATCCCAATTTTTTTGAGCAAGTCATAAATTAGTTTTTTGCCTTGGATGGAATCTTGTTCATCCGATTTTAATTCAATTTCGACAAATTCACCTAAATTTTTAACATTATCAAAAACAATTTCAAAATCTTCATATTGAAAAATTTCTCTTGTCTTATAAATAATGACCTGGTCGGTTAATCCGCGTTTTTTGAAAATTTGTATGATTGCTTCGCCTTCAGGGGTTACAGCTTCATTTTCTTCAACGCTTACGGTTCTACCGTTTCCATCAATAATTCTTTTTTTATTACATAAGAAATAAACATTATCAATTTGTCTGACACGCCAAAATTCAAGGGGATCTTTGAATCCATCGTGACTAACTTTATAGAGACTTTTTTTAGGATCATCCAGGTAATAATCAATCATTTGCAGCTTATCCATGAATTTTGCATTCTGAATAAGCCATTCTCTTAATTGTTCTATCTGGTTGATCTCCAATTTAATTTTGATTTCTATTTCTTTTGACATGTTTGTTGTTCCATAGTTTTTAATTTGTCTCAGGAATGTAATTATTTTCGTTTTGATCGCTGACAACAGTTTTTTCGAGAAGCGCTTCAACTAAATTTGACTTCTCAAACCCTTCCTGCTCGCTTAAAATTGTATCTTCTGTTACGAGTTTTTCAAGCGATATTGATATAAAATTGCCGCCGGTGGTTTCTATAGTCAAAAAAACTTGTGTTTGAAGTATAGCTTCTCTGGCTTCATTAATATTTGTGATTTTTATTCCATTTATTTTTTTTATTATTGGATCTGCGGGGATGCCTATTCCCGGATATATTTCTTTGATGCATCGGCTATTTGATATTTCTGACCCAGGGATAATATAAGAAATTATAACTTTTGGATCAAATCTGTTTTCGGATTTTTCATACTTTGTAAAACTTGAAATATCAGCAAGTCCCGAGATATCATATTTTGAGTTCAAGAGATTTGTTTGTATGGATTTGCCTATTTCAATTTGATTTAAATTCAGTTCAGTTAAGACTAGTCCGCCGATTACTTCATAAGGTGGAAGTTCTTCATAGCCTTCATGATATTCTTTTATTATAAACGAGTTGCCCTGTTCTATGATAAATTCAATGTTTATGTGTTTATTATCTCTCAAGATGTCAAATCTTACGGTACTTTCAAGTTCAAGCGTGTTCAAAAAATCCATTAAAGATATACGGTTGTGAATGTAGCCATACCTGTCGACAGTTTCATTGTTTATTGCGCAAATAATGTCATTTTTTTTCAAACCTGCTTTTTCACATAATGAATTTTTATATATTCTTGTTATTAGTACGCCGTCTTGTTCTGATATTTTTAAATAATCGATCAAATCTTGATTAATTGGTTGATATGAAATGCCCCAGTAAGGCCTGCGTACTATTTTTGATTTTCTTAGTTGAGGAAGCAGTCTTTTTGCATTGTTTATTGGAATCAGATACGCAATTCCTTCAATTTCTGTTCCAACATGTTTCAAAACGCATATTCCGATAACTTGGCCAAATTTATTTAAAAACGGTCCGCCCGAATTACCGGGATTTACAGGAGTTGTTGTTTGAATGCATTCTCCGATATGTGTGCTTTCTCGGCCTGAAACTCCACCACATGAACTTTTAACAGTCTCTTTTCCTTGTGGATATCCAAGTGCCATAATCTTTTGAGCTTCTACAAGTTCATCAGAATTACCGATTTCCAGATATGGAATGGTTTCAACTTTTAACAGTTTTTTTATTTTTGAGCAGTCCTCATTTTTTAATCTTAATAAGGCAATATCCTGTTCTGGGCAGCCACCCACGTATTCTACTTCAAATCTTTCTTTTGATAAATCCGGATGTTGAATAAATATTTTTACAGCTTTATCAACAACGTGAAAATTAGTCAAAATCTCGCCTTCATGATTAATTATGAAGCCTGTTCCGCATCCTCCACCGTCTTCAGGGGTTTTGTACCTTACAAAATGGTGAGGTTCCTTTGTGTATGAAAAAATTTGCACAACAGCGCTTCTGCTTTGCTCGCTTATTTGGGCCCAGGATAATTTCTCCTGCTTATAAGTTTGCATCTGTTCTGCGCCAATTTCGGCGTTTAAATTTATTAAGCACATTGACAGTATTGTCGTAGCAAACAGATATATTTTATTTTTCACAAAAACCCTTTCTTAACTAAATAAGCGTATTATTTGATTTCTAAAGATATTGTAAAAATCCACACGTTACAAATTTTTGTAAAATTCGTGAGAAAACCTCGGGCGCACAATTTATTCGCACGAGGTTTATTTCAGACTGAAATTATTTATAAGGAGTGATTTTTAAATTCAGTATTGCTTGATGTTGCGATAAAATTTTTGTCTTTATCGATTAAATTAAATATTTTTTTTAGTTCGGGGTAAATTTTGGTAAAACCAAGCTTGAAAAAATTTTCAATTCTATCAACAGAGTAATTTTCTGAAGCAAATTTTTGTGAATTTAAGGACATTAGGCAAAGTTTTTCTTTATTGGAAAGAATTGACAGGGCTTGTTTTACCATCTCTTCATCGTCATTTATTTCAACAAGATACCCGGTAAAATCATTAATTACATAATCTGCCGGTCCACCGCAATTTGTTGCTACAATTGGAATTCCATGTAAAAGTGCTTCCAGTCCAACAATACCAAATCCTTCCTGATATGATGTAATAAGCATAAGTGAGGCTCTTTGATAAAGAGATTCAAGATCGCTTGCACTGACTTGTCCTGTGAATATTACATTTTGGAAAAAAGGTAATTTGATAAATTCTTTGATTCGGTTGTGTTCAGGTGTTTTACCGACTACATACAATTTTGCATTTGGCATAGATCTGCATATTTTGCTAAATGCTCGCAGAAGCATATCAATATTCTTTCTTGGGTCGCTAAATCTGCCAACCGCTATGATAATGTTCTCATCTTTTGTTTTTAACTGAGGTAATGGATTACAGTCAATTGGATGGCCACAACACATAATGTTAGAAGATGGTTTTTGTATGATTTTTTCAAATTCTTTTTTTGAATAATTACTTAATGCCCAAATAAAATTAGATTTCTCAAGAATATGCTTCTCGATGAGTTGCATTTTTTTATTGGCTACTCTATCTATTACATATCTTATTCCGTGGAGCTCATCAACACGTCTTGCTCTGTCATCATTATAAGGAGTGGAGATTAGCATTCCAAATTTTTTATTTAAAAGTGCAAGCGGATGTGCGCAGATGCATGTTCCGCTGACAGCCAAAAAGTAATCATATCCTTCGAGTTGTTTTTCCCAGAATTTCAAATTAAATTTATAATGTCCGGGTTCCCAAAAGGCCCATCTTGAGCCGATTTCAATGCACTTCATTCCAAAATAATTTAAAGTTTGTACATTGGAGGTGAATTTTAGATTTTTCAAACTTGTTGAAATAGTAGGCTCGAATCCAAGAAAAAACACGGTGGGATCGAAGTACTTTTGACAAAAATCGTGTGCTACTTTCAGTGAGGATAGAACTCCACCATATCCATAGCTATTTTTTAAAGAAAGAATTGCGATTTTTGGTTTTTTTATTAAATTGTCTTTTCTAAGGGCATTTCCTTGAAATTCTCGTTGACTAATCATTTATCACCTTTTTTGCAACAAAAAACAGATCAGATTTTAAAATTTCTATATTTATGAGGCCCATTCTTCTGAACATTCCGATAATTTTTTTTATTAAAAAGCGTGTATGCTTTGGGAAAAATTCTGCAATAACTTGAGGATTGATGCCTCCGTGCAGTTCAACTGTTTTTATATCAAATCCAGCGGCACATAATTTTGAATAAAGTGTCTCCGGCAAATAATATCTCTTATGTGTCAAATCAGAACGGTGATAAAATGTTAGGTTATAATCAGGTAAAAATTTGTCATTGTTGTGTGGAACACTGCCTATTATTATGCCGTCATTTTTACATACTCTATTAAATTCGTTTATTAATTGGGCTTCATTTTCAATATGTTCAATGACATCGAATGCTATTATCGTATCAAATGATTGATCTTGAAATGGAAAATCTGACTCTAAATTTAGTTTTAGATATCCAATATGGGAAGGTTTTGGTTTCAAATCAATATAATCAACTGCAGTAATATTTAAATTAGGGTCTTGTTCATGTAGCCATTGGCTATACAAACATTGCCCGGAGCCGACATCTAAAATTGATTGGCCCTGTAGGAAATTTTTTAAATACGATAATTTTACTTCTGATAGCTTATTATTCGATATCTCTTTTTTCATAATTTTGTAAAACTTAATTTCAAATAAATTTTTTAAAAGTTTCTAAAAGCAAATTTTCAATCGAATATTTTTGAGCTTCTTCATACCCATTTTGAGTAATTGTGGCTCGGGCATTATGATTTGATAAGTAAAAATTTATTTTGTTTGTCAGTTCATCAATGCCTTCAAAACATTCTATACTTACGCCTTCCTTAAAAAGCAGTTCGGCTTGGTCCTTTGTTCTTTCGGTCAGCAAAAAAGACTTGCATGCTGCAACTTCGATTGTACGCATATTGTGAGCATCCAAGTTCTGCTTTCTAATGAAATTTAGGACTATCTTTGAAAGTCGAAAAGCTTTCATCATATCGATACCATAAATTGCGCAACCTTTCAAATATGTTTTTAATATCGAGTTTTGTGGTAAATTTTCATTCCACCTGTTTCCCCAAATGGCCAGATTTAGAGCGGGCATTTTGTGCATAAGCTTTGTTAACCAAACTTCACGTTCTGCATCCCAACTTCCCACAAAACATACGTCTGATTGATATTTGGTATGATCGTTTTCTGAAAACTGTATTTCTTGTGAAAATATGCTTTCGTCAAAGCCAAATGGGAAGTAGCGTACATTTTTTGCTCCGGACGAATAAAGTATAGGTATTAGCTGATGTGACCATATTAAGAATAAGTCATAAACAGGCAGAGAGAGTAGTATATTTGCGTTGGAATTTCCGTTCCAGAATGTAAATGGGTTATCAGGATAAAAATTAATTATTTTTATATTTTTATTATTAGTTTTTATATTATTTAGGGTTTTAGCTGTAATGTTGTCGGCCTTAAGCATAAAAAT
>AMWB02154456.1_pt1 | contig 35745 bp, 50 predicted proteins | sample 200311 | NCBI WGS metagenome assembly AMWB02 (sample SAMN02737377, study PRJNA173069) | bioreactor metagenome | biome: anode biofilm in microbial fuel cells | place: USA: California | collected 2010-12-16
AATATATACGTTTAAGTGTACTAGCTGGTTTAATAGATACCGATGGTTATTATAGTAATGGGTGCTATGAAATAACAACTAAATATAAAGCACTTAGAAATGATATTTTATTTTTATGTAGATCTCTTGGTTTTGCGGCTTATTCTAATAAGAAGAAAGCTATGGGAAATATTTATTATAGGATTACTATAAGTGGTTGTTTAAAAGAAATACCAGTTTTATTAGAAAGAAAAAAATTTAAAAAGAATAAAACTTTAAATAGAAATGTATTGAGAACCGGATTAGAAGTAAAATATTTTGGTAATTATGATTTTTATGGTTTTGAAGTGGATGGAAATCATTTATTTTTATTATCCGATTTTACGATTACTCATAATTCTACAACGGCAGCAGGAGTATTCTCTTTATTAAAACTTCACAATATAGAATGTGAATTGGTTACAGAGTACGCAAAAGATTTAGTATGGGAAGAGCGTCATAAGACAATTCTAGACCAACAATATTTATTTGCTAAACAACATCATAGATTATGGAGAGTAGCAGATAAAGTAGATGTGGTGATAACTGATTGCCCTTTGATGCTCAGCCCTATTTATGGAGAAAGATACAATATTATTAATGAAAGTTTTACCAATAATGTAGTAGATGTAGTGAATGGTTTTGATAATCGTAATATTATTTTGACTCGAACCAAAAAATACAATATCAATGGACGAAATGTAACAGAAGAACAGGCTAAGGAAATAGATGGAGAAGTTGTAAGTATATTAGATAGATACAATATGACTTGGATGGCTATACCTGGAAATTTTGATGGAATAAATATTATAGTTCAAAGTATTTTGAAAGAGGAGCAGAAATTTAAAATAAGTATGTAGCTTAGGAGGAAGATTTTATGATGGATTTAGACTTACTAGATGAGCAGTTAAATATGATGCTATCTCGTGCTGAACTGGAGGGTGAAACTTGTGGTTTAAAGCATAGTAAAATAGACCCTTCAGAAAATCATCCAGCAACAAATTTTTTATGCCAAAAGTTGGGTAATAAGAAAACAAAAGAAGGACAACAAGAATTAAGAATACCTATCTGTGAAGAATGTTCTGAAGCTTTATATAACACAGATTGGATTTTAATGTATTGCACGTATTGTCATAAATCTCAATGGGTAAATAGAACAATAGCTAAAAAAGGTTACCCACCAGGTAATCAAATATATTGGCTAGATACATGCCCATTTTGTGCTGAGATAGCTGACAAACCTTGGAATGAGGTATCTAAATAACATTATACTGGAGGTAACAATGGAAAATTCTATTATGCAGGAATGGAACACGTATAAAAAAGAACTTGAAACCTCCCTACAAGAGGTAATGAATGGTGAGGAAGAGTATACCGATAAAGAAACTGTGGCTATAATGTTAGAAATGTTGAAGATTGCTAAATTGAAAGAAAGAATACAATACGATGACGATATAAATATACTATAGAAGGAGGTGCTAATGGGAAGAAAAAAAGATTGGAATTCTACAGAAGAAAAAAGACTAATAGATAACTATACAAAAAGTACTATCCAAGAACTTATGATAATGTTTCCTAATAGATCACAAGAAAGCATCAACAATAAGATAAAGAGATTAAAGGCAGCGGGGAAGATTAAAGGAAGAAAAGAAGAGGACGTTATACAACGGTCTTATGATCAGAGAAAAGGAAAAGAAGTTTCTCCAATAACAGATCAAGAACAATAGGAGGTCATATGACCGATATTAACACACATAGTAATCTATTTCCTATGGATGAGACTATCTGTAAGGTTTGTTCTTATAGGATGTCCAGACTGGTGGTTCCATTAGAACTTGATGATTTTGGTATAAGTGAAGAAGATTTAAAAGATATAGAATTAAATGATGATGATGAGATTATGGTAGAGCAACATACTTGTTTAATTATACAAGAGGATATGGATTACTTAGTTAGAGAGTGTACTCATTTTAAAGATAAACGAGAGGTGTCTCTGTTTACCTCTAATCCATATTAATGATTATATTAAAAACTTTAACACAAATAGATGGAATTAGAAAAAGCTGTGCTATAACTGCATATGTACTTAAAGAATTAGAAAAAAATATAAACCCAGGGGTTACTACTAATTATCTTAATACGCTTGCAGAAGATTTGTGTTATCAAAGAGGGGGCACTCCAGCTTTTAAAGGTTATAAAGGATTTCCATTTTCTATATGTTCCTCTTTAAATGAGGTTATTGTTCATGGTTTTCCTAATGACAATCCTCTTAAAGAGGGAGATATACTGAGTATAGATTTTGGAGTATTATATAAAGGTTGGTATGGTGATTCAGCTTTTACTAAAGGTGTTGGTAAAATATCTAAAGAAGCACAAAGATTATTAGACACTGGAAAAGAATGTCTATATAAAGCTATAGATATAACAAGACCTTTTTGTAGAGTAGGAGACATATCCAACACAGTCCAGGAGCACGCGGAAAAAAATGGATTTAATGTAGTAAGAAATTTTGTAGGACATGGTATAGGAAGAAATTTACATGAGGAACCACAGATTCCTAATTTTGGAAAAGAGCATACAGGATTATCATTGAAATCTGGCTCTGTAATCGCTATAGAGCCTATGATAACTGCCGGGGTATATGAGACACGGATTCTAGAAGATGGATGGACTGCGGTCACTCAGGATGGTAAATTAGCAGCACATTTTGAACATACCATAGCCATAACTAGTGATGGAGTAGAAATATTGACAAGAAGAGATTGATGTTTATATTTAAAGGAGGGTATTATGAAAAAATTAATATTAGTAATTGCAATGGGATTATTTTTATCTGGATGTGCAGGAATTAAACAATCTGAATATATGAGTCATAATTCACATTATAAAAATTGGAGCCACTTGGGATTTAGTTGGTGGGGATATAATAATGTAACCGAAGCAAAAGCTATTAAATCAGACCAGGAAAAATGGTGGGGAATACCATATTCAAGTAATACTTATGTAAAACATTAATAATTAAAGGAGCTTAGTAATGGAAGGTAAGTTTAAAGGAAAAGAAAAATACACTATCATGGATAATGATGACTATGGACCAATGGATAGGTATAGTAGGGAAGGACAAAAAGCTGATCCATTTTTAATGATACCTTTTGATCTCTTAGATAATATAGAATTTATGAAATTTTTAAGATCTCCTGAATCGGTAGTATGGTTTAAACTAGTAAGATACATTATAAGAGCCACTATGAAACAAAAAATAGGTAATTTTCTTTATAATGAGTACTATAAAAAAGGTATCCTTGCTGCCCAGATAGATATGGAGACTATAAGAGAAACTACAGGAATACCAACAAAAAGTATGGTCTCTATGTATGTTAAAAAACTAGAGGAGAAAGGCTATATAAAAAAGCATAAAAAATATTGGTATGGTGCAACCATTAACATTTATGAGTTAGGAACCCATGATATGGGACCCAATAAATGGGAAACTTTTTATCTTTTTAAGGAAACAAAAATATCCAATATTAGCAATGAGTTAGATAAGTTTGTAAAATAGCCAATTCGTGAATCGCGAATTGACCCAGTTCGTGAATCGCGAACCACATATAGAATAGATAATTATCCTTTGAATAAATAATTAAAACTACTATCCGGCTGCTGGAAAAACAGCCGGATGGACGGCTAAAAGATGGATAACAAAAAGAACGATTTTTAAAAATAACTGTAGCAGGATAATTTCTACTGTTCGGAAGAAAGACGGAAAGCAGACTGGAAGAAGAAGTTTAATATCATCTGAAACAGAAATAATTATTTAAATTTTTCCATCAGCTTTTCGTCAGTCTTGAAAAAGCACCTTTAACAAATATTATTTAAATTTTTCTTGGATGGAGGAAATTCTGAATGACAAGTTCGTATGTAGATTTACATGTTGCTAGACAAAAGATGCGACTGAAAAACACTAATTCTTGTTTAAGTTTTGTAACCACTCTATGGAAAGGCGAAGTTATAATGTGTTGCATGAATAACTTGAACAAAGAAATTATTAATGCTTTTTGTACTCAAATTCTTAATCCTGAAGATTTACAGACGTTAGAGTGGCTTATTCAGGAATTTTTATTTGAATCGGTTCACGATAATAAGGGTTTGGCTTGACAATTTAAATATAGTAATTATATTATATTTGTGCACTAAGCACTTAACTTTTAACTTTTAAATTGTAGTAAAGGAGATGTTATGGGAATTCCGTATGTTATTGAGAAAGGTAAAAACGATCAGGAAAGAAGTTATGACTTATGGTCAAGATTACTTAAAGATAGAATCGTTTTTGTTAAAGGTGAATTTTGTCATGATATGGCAGATTCAGTTGTAGCCCAGCTTTTATTTTTAGAATCATCTGATCCAGAATCAGATATTTATATGTATGTTAATAGTCCGGGTGGAGATGTTACTGCTATGTATGCAATTTTTGATGCAATGAGTTACATTAAGCCTGATATATCTACTATAGGTTATGGTCACTGTATGTCAGCTGGATCTTTTATACTTAGCTCTGGTACTAAAGGCAAAAGAGCAGCTCTTCCTAATACACAGATAATGTTACATGAATTATCTACAGGTAATCAAGGTAAGTTCAATGATGTAAAAGTTGCATTTACACATACTCAAAAACTTTATGATCAGATGGCTGAGCACTACGTGAGTTTTACTGGTCAGAAGTTAAGCAAAATTAAAAAAGACATGGAAAGAGACCATTACCTTTCTGCATATGAAGCAGTAAATTATGGTCTTATAGATAAAATTTATGATAAGCGTTAAATTTTGTAATAAGTGTGGCTTAACTAAGCCTTTAACTGAGTTTCATAAAAATAAACATTCTTTTTCTGGTTTTCAGACTTATTGTAAAGATTGCAGAGGTGTTATTTATCATACCTCTGATAAATCTGTAAAAAAGAAGTATGATTCTAATAGATATTTTGCACAGATTAAAGAACGAAGAATTTGGCGTAAGAAACATTACATTGATAATATTGATTATTACAAAAATCATTACAAAGAATACTATGATAAGAACAAAGATTTAGTACTTAATCGTAATAAAAAATATGCAGAATCGAGAGCAGTATATAAAAGTTTTTACAACAAACTAACAGTAGATGAAGCCCCAATATTAAGCAGTGATGGTATATCTTTAGAAGTTAAATGTAAGTATTGTAATAAATACTTTATACCTACAAATTCACAAATTAATAAGAGAATATATTCCTTAAATAGTTCTGACCCAGATACTAATAGTTTTATTTACTGTTCAATTGGTTGTAAAGAATCATGTCCACTATATAAGCAACATAAGTATCCTAAAAGTTTTAAAAAAGCATCAGCCAGAGAGGTGGATTCAATATTAAGACAAATGTGTTTTGAACGTGATAATTGGGAATGTCAAATTTGTGGTAAATCAGTAGAAGAAGTAGTCTTACATTGTCATCATATTGAAGGTTATACACAGAATCCATTGATAGGCAGCGATATTGATAATGTAATTACTCTTTGTAAAGAACATCACAAAGAAATTCATAAATTACCAGGTTGTGGGTATCATGAATTAAAATGTATCAAGGAATCTATATAAATGGGACTTACCTATAACAAAGAATTTAAATCCAAGGACCGTAGGATTATGCCTACTGGTCCTAGGGATAGACAAATAAAACAGACTGGTCAGATATTAGGTTCTGATCAGTCTTTACTAATAGAAGAATTACGATCTCAAATTAGTAAACTTCAGGAACAACTTGATAAAAAATCAGATATAATCTCCGGTTATACTCCAGAACAAGTAGATGAGGAGATTATTAAAGCTGTAAAGCTTGAGACATTGAATCTTAGAGCTCAACATGAGATAGAAAAAAGTAAACTTCAAAATAAAATAGAATCTTTAGAAGAAACTATTCAGCAATTTAAAAATAATCAAAATAATAATTCAGGTCTAACAGAAGAAAGAATTATGTCTCTTCTTTCGGAAGCTACTAAAAATTTATCCATTAATATGGACACTATTATAAAAAGCGACAGACCACAGATGGAAACAATATTTGTTGACCCAATAGAGAAAGAAATAAATGTTGAAAAACATTTTGAAGTGAGAGAAGAACCTATGAATGAAAAAATACAATTAGATGATAAAGTAAATAAACTAAAGGGACTTCTTGGTAAACTTCCAACCAAGAAAGTTTAATAAAGGAGAATTATTTAATGAGTAATCACAAAGGATTAGACGTTGGAACTAATATGTTAGTTGCAGCAAGTCTTGATGAGAATGGTTCCCCAGTTTTTAAAATGCAACGAGATGCCTTTTATGTTATTTATCCAAAGACAGAGGTAAATAGAAATAGTATTAAAATATCTTTAGATAAAAGAGGAGCCAACTACATTATTGATGAAGATGGTTCATACGTAATTGTTGGAGAAGATGCTTTAGAAATTGCTATTGAAAGAAATGATTACGCCAAACGTCCTATGCAGAAAGGTGTTATTTCACCCAAAGAAAAAACTTCTCTTCCTATGCTAAAACTTCTCATAGAAAGTCTTATAGGAAAAGGTACAGATGGTGATACATGCATCTATTCTGTGCCAGCTAGACCTATAGATTCTTCATTTGATATTATGTACCATACAGAGATGATGGGTTTGTATATTAGACAAATGGGATACAATGCTCAGCCTATCAATGAAGCATATGCTGTAGCCCTCTCAGAGCTCCTTGATGATGGTTTAACTGGTATTGCCATAAGTCTGGGTGCTGGGATGACTAATATCGTTGTAGTGCATGAGGGAGATCCTCTGATAGAATTTAGTGTTACTAGAGGTGGAGACTATATAGATCAATCTGTTGGTAATGCTTTAGATGTCTCTCCAAGTTTAGTACAAATGGAGAAAGAAGCTGGTGTAGATTTATTTAATCCTACTACAAAAATAATGGAAGCGGTAACAGTCTACTACACATCAGTCATAGACTACACTCTTAAAAATATAGCCTATGAACTAAGACAGAGAGAAAAAGAACTTCCTTTATTTAGAAAGCCAGTACCTATTGTAGTTTCTGGTGGATTGTCTCTAGCTGAAGGATTTGTAAAGAAAGTAGAGGGTGTTTTAGCCACTGTCAATTTTCCTATACAAGTAAGTGACGTTAGAAGGGCTGCTGATCCTATGAAAGCTGTAGCACAGGGTGCTCTTTTAGCTACTAGTATTTAACTAACCATCATAATATGAGAGGGAGATGCTATGGCGAATTTTAATGACGCATATTTAATTACTTCTAATATAGAAGGAAAATATTCTAATGACCCCACCGATAAGGGTGGTGAAACATACAAAGGTATAGCTAGGAAAAGAAATCCTAATTGGTTAGGATGGGTAATTGTAGATAGATACAAAACTCAACCTAACTTTCCTAAAAATATGTATTCCGACACACAGTTGGATGGATATGTTAAATCTTTTTATAAAGAGCAGTATTGGGATGTCAATAAATTAGACGAATTTTCTTCCCAATCCATAGCTAACGAATTATATGACACAGGTGTAAATATGGGTACATCTAAAGCAGCTAAGTTTCTTCAATTGACTTTAAATATTTTGAATAAAAATGGCACAGCTTATCCTGATATATCTGAAGATGGTAAAATAGGTCCTGGTACTTTACAGACTCTCGTTACTTGTATAGGACGTGTCGGAGAAGAAGTTATATATAAAGTATTAAATATTCTTCAAGGAAGTTATTATATTGATATTATGGTTAGAGACCCATCTCAAGAAAAATATACTATGGGATGGTTATCACGTGTAGATTTTATTAAAAAATAATCTACTAATTCCCAACAGAACTAAATAATTAGGCTGTTGTTCTGTCAGCCGTAAAAGGAGGAGAAATATGATGTATAAACAAAATTTTGTAGCAGTTGTTAAATGTGATGGTAAAATTTTAAGAGAGCATGATAGTGATGTGGTTTATTTACCTTTTGGCTCTGAGTATAGTATTCTTTTAAAGAATAAAGATGGTAGAAGAGCTTTGGTGGATATAGAAGTTGATGGTGAAAATGTTTTAAATGGACATAAACTTATTGTAAATGGTAATGATACACAAGAAATAAAAGGATTTATGAGGGATATGAATAATACTAATAGGTTTAAGTTTATTCATAAAACTAAAGAAATACAAAAATTTCGTGGTGATAGAATAGATGATGGTTTGATACGAGTGACTTATCAATTCGAAAAATTTAAAACAGAACCGGTTATTACCACATATACTCCACCAGCTTGGACTTATTCTAATGGATTTAAATCTACAGATTGGACATCAGGTGGGACAAGTCTCAGAGCCAGTTGTGGATTGAATAATGTTTATACTTGTTCTTTTTCTGACTATTCTTCTCCAAAAGCAGAAGAAGGCATTACTGTGAAAGGCAATGAGATAAATCAAAATTATAATTATGGAAATATAGGGCTACTCGAATCAAATATCTATACTATAATTTTACATCTTAAAGGACTAACAAGAACCAAACAAAATATACAAAAACCTATAACTACTAGAACAAAATCAAAGTGTTCTACATGTGGTAGAAATAACAAATCTATCAATAAATTTTGTTATAATTGTGGAACTTTCTTGGAGCAGAAATAATATGAAAAAATTAGTTATCAATGAGGCTGAATGTATAGGTTGCGATCTATGTGTAGAATTATGTCCAGATTTATTTATATCTGCTAAATTTGTACCACAAGTTGTGGACAAAGATGTTACTGATAGCCAGTGTGCAAAAGACGCAGTAGAATTTTGTCCAACAAATGTTATATCTATAGTTTAGGAATAATATGTCATATTTATTTGAATTACTAACAGATAAGACTATGTTAGATATGAAGATAGACGAAATCAAATCTATACTTAAATACGAACAAAATGATAATCTTGCTCAAGAATTATTTGCCCTTTTAGAATTGCGACAATCTAAACTTCTTCATATTGCAGCAGCTAATAATATGAGTAAAATGAATGTTGGTGGCACCGAAATAAGTATAGCTACTGCCATAATTATTAGATCTACAATAAAGGAAAAAATAGATATTTTAACAAATATGATAGGTAATAAGGATTGTCATTTAGATAAAATAGAGCTTCAAAAACAACGGGATAGGTACTATGGAGAGTATGTATTACTTTCTATGGGTATTAAAAGGAATGATTTAACAGTGACTGTAGGATAATTATGTTAAAAGAAATTAAAAATAAAATTATAAAAATTAGAAGATGGCTTATTATAAAATTGGTAGGGGATATGAAGGTTGCGATAAATTGCGATCTTTTAGATTATAATAGAGAAAAAAATTTTATGGGCAAAAACTACATTTCTTATAGCAATAAGTTTTATCCTATAGAAAAACTTATAGTAGAAGAAATGTATACTGGATCACCTAATAAAAAAGTTACCAGACGTGGTAATACATTTGTACTAAATATAATATAAATAAAGGAGAATTAAGTATGAAAAAAATTGTATCTATTTTTATCTTGCTTGCTTCTATCTTAGTCAGTACCTATGCTATTGCTGATGATGATGATAAAAATAACAACAACTGTGTTAAATTCATATATCAAAAAAGTGATATAGGTAAGGGAGCAGTTGAATCAGGACATTATTATACTGGTCCTTCAGGAAAAGTGTATTTGTTTCCATATTGGGCACAAACCCCTACCCCAACACCAACCCCTACAATATGCAATGCAAAAGATTGTGCTGCTATAGGAGGAGTCTGTGTGAATAATGTATGTACAAAGGTAACACCTACACCTACGCCCACACCGATACCTACAGCCAAACCAACAGCTGAAAATGCATACAATTCCTGTATGCAGTGTCATAAAAGTACTGATAGCAAATACACATTTGCTAAGTGGGTTACTACATTACATCAAAAGACAGGACATAAATCAAAGTCATGTACAGCGTGTCACATTTATTAAATAAAAAATATAAAGGAGAATATAAAAATGACAGATAGTCCATTTAGTGGAGGCGGTGGCACTCCAGTAGATCCAAATGCCCCAGTAGCACCTATGCCTAAAGAGGTTAGTGATCTTATGTCTATACTCAATAAGGCAGCTACAAGAAAATATATTGTAGACCAGAATGGTACTAAACTTGAAATGGAATTTGCAGCTAATGGTATCGTAACTATAAAAAGTGGAGATACTACTATGACATTTCCTTACACAAGAGGATAATGAATATCAAATAGAGACTAAGGCTGGTGCGAATAACATCAGCCTATAGTTGTTTAAAAGGGAAAGGAGAATTAAGAATGATACTTGGAGTGTGTGGTAAAGCCAGATCAGGAAAGGATACTTTTGCTGAAATACTAGCAGAAGAAATTTTTAATTCAGTTAAGAAGAGATTTGTTTTAATGGCATATGCTCATGAGCTTAAACTTAGAGTCCAAAAAGATTTTGATTTAAGTTATGACCAACTATGGGGAAATCAAAAAGAAATTCCAGATAATAGATATCCAAATAAAAGTATACCAGGATCTTTTTGGACACCTAGAGAGATTATGCAAAACTATGGTGAATTTTATAGAAGTATTGATTACGATTTTTGGGTCAAAAATCTTTTTAGGGTTATAGACGAAAAAGAATATAAAAACATCATTGTTACCGATGTTAGGCACCCTAATGAGGTAGATCCAATCAAAGAAAGAAAGGGTTTTATAATTAAAGTAACCAGTAATCGTGAGAACAAAGAACAAGTTCATGGAGAAAATCATATTTCAGAAACAGCCATGGATAATTATAATGATATAGATTTTTGTGTTTTAAATGAAGGTACTTTAAACGACTTAAGAAATACTGCTAAAGAAGTAGTTAAAATGCTTATAAATATTAAATAGGAGTTTAAATGGCTGTAGCCTATTCCCATAATACTAATTGTTTGACATCTTTAATGACCTCAAACAATACACCATCACCTATAGTAATTAGTTGTTCTACTATATGGGATAGTTCTTATGATGCTTGGAAAGCCTTTAACCAAAATGGTTCTATCTCACAATGGTCTACATCAAATGGTAATGCTACTGGCTGGCTAAAAGTCTATTCTGGTGGAGATTTATGGACAGTAACCTCATATACAGTAACAGGTTGTAGTGATTCTACAGCAGCTTCTCCTAAGAATTGGACTTTACAAGGTAGTACTAACAACTCTGATTGGATCACAGTAGATACCCAAGTAGACCAAACTTCTTGGACTACAAATGACATGCGTACTTATGTCATAGCGTCTTCTGGAAATTACTCTTATTACAAATTAGATATTACTTTGAATAATGGTAATCCTCAAGCAGTAGAAGTAGGTGAGTTGGAGCTTATAGGTACGGTATATGTGGCTCCTCCACAAGAAATAATAACCAGAGATATAGTGCCTAGAGTTGATGGTACTGGAGGTATAGGCACCGCAATAAAGAAATGGTTAAATGGTTATTTTAAAAATATCTTTGCTACTGGTGGAACTATTTCTAGAGTAAATATTACTTTAGGTTCTGGAACTTCTTTAGATTTGTCTGAAGGAAATATTATAGGACCTATAACAACATCAGCTGGTATAGAAGATGCTAATAAAATAATAAAATCTAATGAAGATGGTAAGATAGACTTATCTCTTATACCAGATGGTATATCTGCTAACATAGACACAATAATAACATCTTCAGGGGCGGTAGATGCTGGAAAAGTTCCAGCTTTAAACGAACTTGGTAAATTAGATATATCTTTTATACCTGATGATATAACAGTTGACATAGATACTATTACAGTGTCTTCAGGATCTTCAGATGCTGGAAAAGTTCCAGCATTAGATAATGATGGTAAATTAGATATATCCTTTTTTCCAGATGATATATTTAGTAATATACCTACTAATTCTGGAACATCCATAGTAAGTAATAGTGCTTCTATAATAACTACTGAAAATTTATTACCTGGAAATTTTATAAATCTTTATGATGATTCAGGAATAAAGTGTAGAAAAGCTTTTGCGTATAGCATAGTCGGCGAAGCGTATGGTTATGTTTTAAATTCTTTTAATGCTTTAGAAAATGCTACAGTATATTTCGATGGTATAAATACTCAAGTAAGCGGTTTGTCTATAGGTAAACAATATTTGTCTGCAGATAATCCAGGATATTGTACATCTACTGTAGTTTCAGGTTCTGGTAATATTGTACAAAATATAGGTTTTGCTATTTCAGCGACATCTATGAATTTCAAACCCCAGACGTCTATAGTGTTGATATAATTATGTGGCTAACTAATTGGAAATATAGAAAAAGTTTTGAAATTTATAGGGATTCTGGTTCTGTTACTGATTATCCTATGAAAATTACTATAGGAGAATCTTCAGGTCTAGGTACTACTGTAGCGTGCCCTGGCTGTTTAAGTACTTTTGATGATATAAGATTTACAAATTCAGATGGGGAAACTTTACTTCCTTTTTGGATTGAAAGTATTACCGGGACTACTTCCAACCATATTGCTACTATATGGGTAAATTTTGATTTCATAGATATTATAGAAACAACTTTTTATTTATATTACGGAAATTCTACTGCTAGTGGGATAAGTAGTAGTGATGGACTTTTTATACTATTTGAAGATTTTGAATGGGGTAATGATGGAGATGATTTGATTACTTCAGGAGGTTCTATAACTTGGAATAAAGGGCAAGGAATATCTAAAATAAGTAATTCAAAATCTTATAGTGGTACAAGATCAGCTATATTTACCGAAGCATCTACTGGACCATCATATAATTTTTCTTTGACGGCAAGCAATAATATTTCTATACAATTTAAAGTTTATAAAGAAACTGCAGTTACTAATGGTCCTAATTTTGGTCAAGGTGATGGTACTAAATGGTGGAATATAGCAGTTACATCAACCGAAGCTGTAAACTACTGGAATGGATCTACCATATCCACAGGTTATTCTATGGTAGCAGACACATGGCAATTATTTGAAGTAAATAATTTTAATTGGTCTTTAGGTACTTATGATATTTGGTTAAATGGTACAAAAATTAAATCTGGTACCACAATGGCAAATGCAGTAGCATATACTAACACACTTATGTTGTCCAACCAGGGCACAAATACATCTAATGATGTTTGGTATGATAATATCATAGTTAGAAAATTTTCTTATCCTGAACCTACATTAAATTCTTTTGGAGAAACAGAAGTATCAACATTTACTGGAACAACCTCTTGGCTGCCCAATTGGAAATATCGTAAACAATTTTTTGTGGCATCTTCAGCCGGAGAAGTAATTGATTATCAAATGCAAATGATTGTTGGACAGTCTATGAATACTGAAGGCTATACTATTCATTGTGGTGAAAAAGTAAATATCGATTTTTCAGACTTAAGATTTACTAATGAGACAGGTACAGAATTATTAGATTACTGGATAGAATCTACTACTGGTACTACTCCAAATCAACTTGTCACAGTTTGGGTAAAATTTGATTTAATAAGATCTACAAATACTGAATTTTATTTATATTTTGGAAATGTATTGGCTAGTGGGATCAGTAATGGTTATAATACTTTTCCATTTTTTGACGACTTTTCCAGTGGTATTATAAATACAAATAAATGGACAGGAGATATTGGAAGTTATTCTATTTCTAATGGTATACTAACTGGTTCTGCTGGAAAATATATCTTTGGTTCAACTTATTTAAGTAATGATATATGCCTAAGGTTGAGAGCAAATATTCCAGCATCCAATTATGCTGGATTTTCATTGTGTGATTCTGAAATAGTCCAAAAAATACATGTTACAAGAGATGGTGCAGAAACAAATACCTCATGGTGGGCAACAACTACCGATAATTGGGTACATAGTAATAAATTTTCTAATCTTTCTATAGGACCTGGATCATATCATATATTTGATATAAAAAGAATTCTAACTAACACAGATACTGTATGGGGAAGTGTGGATGGTTCTACAACAGCACAAACAACTACATATATTCCTACAAATCCACTTAGAGTTAGATTTCTTGAAGGGATATCCGTGGATTGGGTACTTTTAAAACCAAGACTATCTACAGAACCTACTTTTGTATTGTGGAATGATAGAGAATATTATCTAGAGGGAATAGACATGAATATTAAAAGACCTTTATGTAATTATGATGGAGTAATAAAAGAATTAGCATTATCAGATGCTTTAATGGTGGGAGCAGGATTATCAGCTTATGATATTGCTGTTAAAAATGGATTTGTTGGTACAGAACAAGAGTGGTTAGCAAGCCTTGTTGGACCACCAGGTACGTCTAGTTCTGTTGGTGTAATAAATTTATGGGATTAAAAAGGAGTAATTATGTCAAGTTCAGCATTTAAAAGAAAACTAACTGGTAGTATAGATGGTAAGGCTATAAAAATAAATCGAACTACTACATCTGGTACTTTGATTCATACAGCGGTTTCAGGAACTGTAGACGGGACTTATGATGAAATTTGGTTATGGGCATATAATGACTATACCTCTAATGTTGAACTGACAGTTGAGTTTGGAGGAACATCTATCCCAGATAATGTAATTACTGTTTCGGTTCCATATAAAGCGGGGCTTGTGCCAATTATTCCTGGAATGCTACTACAAAATAGTGCTGTTGTTAGTGCGTTTGCTACAACAGCCAACATAATAACTATTAATGGCTTTGTTAATTCAATTACTGATTAAGGAGTATTATTATTATGCCAGCTGGAATAGATAGTTATACTAAATTGATGCTTCACTTTAATGGATCAGTTGAGGGATCTCCTAATTTTATAGATCATAGTTTTTCAGGAAAGACAGTTACTCGATATGGTGATACTAAAATGAAAACTGATAATTATAAATTCGGTGGGGCATCTGGATATTTTGATGGTTCTGGAGACTACTTAGTTGTATCCAGTTCGGACGACTTTAATTTTTATACTTCTGATTTTACAATAGATTTTTGGTTGTTCTGTAGTGTGGCATGGAGCAGTATGCCATATTCTCCATGTATAGTAGGTCAAAAAAAAGTCTGACAGTACTTATGGGTGGCAATTATATAGGGATAGTGTCACTACTGGTATAGATGCCAGAATAGGACTAGAGAATAATTTTTTTACAACATCAATACCAAGTACTCAAGTATGGGAACATTGGGCATTGGTTCGTTATGGTACATCTCTTAAGTGGTACAAAAATGGAATATTGGATAATTCTACTACTAATGATGTTAATGTAGTGGATAATACTGGAAATCTGAATATAGGTAAAGGTGATTCATGGCCTACAACTTATTTAACTGGTTATATTGATGAACTCCGTATCTCCAAAGGCATAGCTCGCTGGACTTCTGATTTTACTCCACCAACAAGACAGTATTCTGCAGATTCTTACACGACATTGCTACTTCACTGTGATGGATCAGTTGATGGGTCACTCTCTATTACTGATTCAAGTCTTTATACAAAAACTATTAATCGTTATGGAAGTACTCAAATTAAAAATGCAGTATATAAATTTGGTGAAGGCTCTTGTTATTTTAATGGAGCATCTCAAACAGATTATTTATCTGTAGCAGCATCAAGTGATTGGGCATTTGGTACTGGAGATTTTACTGTAGATTGTTGGGTATATATAACAAATCTTAATCCAGGGTCAACTTATTATTATGATCAAACTATATTTTCAAACTTGGTGGATATAAAATTAGCTTGTTTTTTAATGCATGCCGGAGGTGCGCCAGCTTTTTATAATGGGTCTGCTGAATATGATTCTACTTTACCGGTAACCCTTAATGCATGGACACATGTAGCTTTTGTAAGATATTCAGGTGTTTTGTATATGTTTACTAATGGGATAATAGGATATAGTGGTGCTATGACGACAAATTTTACTAATTCATCAAGTGCATACTATATTGGGGGCATGGGGGGATCTAATTATAGATATGTATATGGATATATAGATGAATTAAGAGTATCAAAAGGTATTGCTAGATGGACATCCAACTTTAATCCATACAATGAAGTATATTATTTATCAACCCCTGCATCTTATACCTATGGAAGACGTAATAGATTAAGTACTAAAAGTGTTTCTACATATAATCAGTTATTATAATAAAATTTATTTTGTATAAACTAACTTGTTATTATAAGGAAGTATATAGTTTAAATATAGTAGAATTAAAGTCTTAGTCCTTAGATATTATTATAGATATAAAACAGATTTAAGTTTTGTATGTCCACTATATAGATTTAGAAATGGTGGGCTATTTTTATAAATAGTTAAAATATAAAATGGAGGATTTTGAAAAATGGCGAATAAAATGGATAATGATTTTATAGTTAATGTTAACCCAGCAGAAGTTATGTACACAAGTATTAATACATCTAAAGATGGTTATAATTCAGCCCGTATGGTAATTAAAAAAGGTGATAATGAATATATGAGCATTTCTTATGAATGGGAAGGTGGCGGTATTCCTGGATTTGCTATGGATCTGATGAGTTTCATGAAAACTAATAATGTTGAAACATCTGGAATATGGAAAGACAAGGAAGTGTCTTTTGCTGAATGGGCATCTAAATCTGATCCTAAAGCTCTTAAAAAAGAAATGTGTTCAGTATGTGGTAAGAAAAAAGAAAACTGTACATGTAAAAAATCAAATAGTTCGGAGGATGAGTGACGGAAAAGAAATCTAAAAGCGATAAAGTGAGAACTAAATTTGATTGTCCTCCAGGTATGGTTTGGAATCCTAAAAAAGGTCGTTGTGTTGAGCATGAACATTCCTTATAAGTATATATTGACAAATTATAATCAATGCTTATGTTTATAACAAGGGGGTATAAAAATGCCAATAGATATATCAGAATTTTCTACACCAGCATTAACTAAACTTCAGCAGAGATATCCAATGTCATATAATAAAGAGGATCGTTTCAATGAGATTAATCCTACGCAATGTGCTGGTAGATACCAAGGTTCAGTAGGAAGAGAAGGTGGTTGGAAGATGGCTGGTTATAATCATTCAACACGTATAGAAACATTTAAAATTAGAAGTGATAATATAACACTAAAACCATATTAAAGGAGTAATAAATGAGTGTTACTGTAGAGGAAAAGGAAGCATTTTTTGGGCCGGAACTAAAAAGGATTTTTGATAGAAAAATTCGTGAATTTACCAGACTATGTCTTATAAATTCTCCTGATTACATATTTGAAGATTGTCCATCTAGTTCAAGCGGAAAATACCATCCATTAGATGAGCTTAGTTACGATGGTACCATTATTCATACTAAGAAAGTTTTTACTATGGCTTACGAACTTGTTAAAGCTTTAGATTGTGAGAGTAATAGAGATATAGTTTTATCTGCCAGTATTATACACGATTTGAGAAAACAAGGTGATACTAACTCTGGGCATACGGTAAAAGATCATGCTGCTTTTGGAGCTAAATTAGTGGACGAAGTACAGGAAGCTACTCAACTTCTTACAAAAGAACAGCATAAAATATTGAGAAATTGTGTTGGTTACCATTATGGTCCTTGGAGTGAGGAGCCATGGAAAAAATCTATAGATAATTATACTAGGGAAGAACTATCAGTATTTATATCAGATTTTGTAGTATCAAAACGATTTATACATACTGATTATAGGAGAGAAGAATGGTAAATAATCAATTTATAAAAGATTTACAAAAAGGAGTTGTTAATTCTCCTTCTGTAAATCAAGAACTGCCAGCAGGTTCTCCTCGTAGATATGAGCCTGCTTCAGGCATTAAAAAACATAATGAAACTATTCATAAAGAAAGTAGAATGGCAGATCATTATAAAAACTTACCATTTACATTTAGAAAACCACCTAAACCCTATGGAAGAAGTACTTATATAAAATGTGATAATTGTGGATATATAACTTTAGGCACTACTGCCACAGTAGGATTTATTTGCCCAGAGTGTAAAAAGTTTTCCACAGTTACGGAGGTGGAATTTGATAAATAAAGGAAATGGAAAAAGAGGAAGACCAGTAGGTTATGAATTAAGTGAAGAGAGTAAAAAGGCTATTAGTTTATCTAAAACTGGTCAAAGGCATAAACAGGAAACTAGAGATAAAATATCAAAATCACTAATACTATATTTTAGAAAGAAAAATCCTATCTCTGTTGAGATGGTAAATCGTTATAGAAAGAGTTTGGATGATGCTGCTTGTGAATGGATTAATAGTTATGGTGATGAGCTTGATACTGTTACAGATGTTATAACAGAAAAAGCTATCAGAAGTAAATGTAAGATAGAAATTACTTGTGGACACAATATAGAGTATTTTAGTCATAATATTACTCCAGAACTTATAATTATTTTTAAAGAATATTGTGAAGAGAATGGATTAGATCCAGAAGATGTATTAGAGGAGATTTATCAATAATGGCAGGAAGACCACCTAACGCTTTACCACCAAAGAAGATGCTTAAAACAGCACTTCCTATAAGTGATATTTTTAATGAAGATGAAATAGAATTATATAGTAAATTAGTAGATATTTATTTAGAAGATTTTGATTCAGAAGATTTAACATCTAGCGATATGGATGATGTATTAGACCTAGCTAAAAACAGAGTTTTAGAATTTCGTCTTCTAAAGGAAAGTAAAGATAGTCCAACTAAACAATTAGACACTGCAGCTGCTGTAGAAAAACTAGCTAAGAAAAATGAAAAAATAAAAGAAAGTTTATCCTCTCGTAGAAAAGATAGAATAAATCCTAATGAGATGAAGGGATTTTCTATAGTAGATTTAGCTGTGGCTTTCACTAATGAAAAACGATTGAAACTTAAAGAAAAGTCAGACCAACTAAAAATGGAGGAAAATGATCTTCTTGAATGTCGATCCAATTATCTTGGAAACAAAAATGATATCGACATAAAAGAAACCAAAGAAGATGGCTAAAAAGAGAAATAGACACTACGAAGACATTCTTGAACAAGGGCGAGAACTGATAAAATTTTATATGGATAATCCATGTATTGCAGCCTATGATTTGTTAGGTGTAGATCTAGCTCCTATTCAAAGAGTTGTTTTTAGTGATATGTGGTTTAAAGATTATGTTATAACAGTAGCTAGTCGTGGTTTTGGTAAAAGTTATTTATTAGGCTTACTTGCCACATTAAGTTCCATGTTAAAACCTGGATATAGAACAGGTTTATTATCCCCAAGTTTTAGACAAAGTAAACTCATTTTTGCTGAAGTTGAAAAACTTTATGCACAATCCTCAATATTCAGAGAAGCTTGTGAAAAGCCACCTACACGAGGAACTGATAGTTGTTATGTCAGACTTAAATCAGTTTCTGGAATGGCACCCTCCTTTATAGAAGCGGTGCCATTAGGTAATGATGGTGGTAAGATTAGAGGTTCTCGTTTCTATTTAATAGTTGTAGATGAACTAGCACAAGTCCCAGATCAAATATTAGACTTGGTTATTAGACCATTCGGTGCCACATCTTTAGCTCCCATGGAAAGAGTTAGAAGATTGGAGCAACAAGAAAAATTAATAAAACTGGGCCTTGCTACAGCAGACGATTTTGAAAAAGAAACTGTAAATAAAATGATAATGACTTCTTCAGGTTATTATAAATTTAACCATATGTGGAGAAGAATGAAAGACCATTGGCGACAGATAGACGAAGCAAAAGCTAACAATCAAGAAAGTCCATATGCTGTGTGGCAAGTACCTTATTGGGATTTACCAAGCGGTTTTCTCGATATGAATAATATTAATGAAGCTAAACGTGTAATGTCTTCTTCTGAGTTTAGAATGGAATATGAAGCCGCCATGATTTCTGATTCTGAAGGATTTTTTAAAGCATCTCTATTAGAACAATGTACTTTAGGTAGTGGGTTTTTGATAGAATCACGCGGAGACAAAAATGGTCAGTACGTTATGGGAGTAGATCCGAATCAAGGTGGTTCCGCAAGTGCTGGTATAGTTATAATTAGAACTGGTACTGTAAATAAAATAGTAAATGTGTTAGAATTGAAAAAACAAACTACTCAAGAAACTACCGAAACCATACAAGAACTGTGTAATAATTATAACATTAATCGTATTTTTATGGATAAAGGTGGTGGAGGTAAGGCTATATGTGATTTATTAGAAGCGGGCCACAATAATTCTGAACCTATAATAGATAGAACTAATGATGAACATAAACATTTGCCAGGAAGACATATATTAGAGATGGTAAGCTTTAATCCTGCTTGGATTTCAGATGCTAATTTTACTACCAAAGCAATGTTAGAAAATAAAAATCTTTTATTTCCAGAAGTTCCAGTTAGTACAACGGTAGATCTAGAAGCCAAACAATATGATAATGTGATTACTCTTAAGTCACAAATGTTAAATATTATAGTAACACAAACTCCAAGTGGCGCATTACATTTTGATACACCTACTAAAACTCAAAATAAAGATTTATATTCAGCTCTCATATTGTCTGCCCATGGAGCTAGAGCTATTGAAAAAGAACTGGAAGGGGAACAAGAAGCAATATTACATGGCTCCAGTGGACTTATAAGATTAAGAAATAACCCTTCAAATAGTTTTAGAGAAGTACAATCTACAGGTAGAATGGGTAGTATTATATCTTCGGCTGTTCTAAAAAAGAAGATAAAATAGTGTAATAATAAACTAACCTTATTCTATGTAGATAACTGAATTCATATGTATGAAGGAGGTTTATACATGGCTAGGCATTTATCAGTATTTGATAGAACGTTTTGGGATGAATGGCTACAAAAAATATTTAGAAATCTAGCTTCTGTTAAGTATCAATGGTTGTTGTTTCTTTATGTACCTACTATTTGGGGAATGTTTAATATAAATCCAAATACAAAGGAACCATGGGTTTCCGCAACAATAGGGCTTGGATTTTTAGGTGGCGGTTTTATAACATTAGCTACATCAAGACTAATAGTTAAAACTAGTTTGAAAGAAGATGATGAGGAAGATAAAGGAATAAACACAGATAAGTAAAGGATTGGAATATGGCAGCATTACAGATTAGTATATGGGATATAACTAAAAGCATAATTGCATTGATAATAGCAATATTTATTATATATTATGGGAAGACTTTTATAGATGGTTTTAAACCCAGCAAAGAAATTCCTCCAGCTATATTATTACAATTAGAAGCTAATAAAGTTATGCTGCAAAATCTGATTGCTAATGACCAAGCAGCAAAAGAATTGATAAAGCAGATTCAAGATGCCAAAGGTGAACAAGCAGAATTTTTAAAATATGTAATGGATGAAAATAGAAAAAAGAACGCCAAACTTGAAGAGGTTGGGGTTATAGTTAGCAAACTAGATAGAACAGTTACTAAATTAAGAGAAGAAGCCACCGTAGCTAAAGAAGCACCAAAGACAGGAAATGCTGAAGAAGACGCTCGTAGGGATAGACTATCCTATGAGATGAAAGAGATATATAGTAAAGATGCCAAAGGAAATGAATTTCCAGTAGCATGGGCGATGTATTTTCCAAATCAGGATTCTGATAAGAAATGGAAGACAGGTACTTATCCTTTAGAATATTATACCACTGTTATAGAATCTGAAAATAAGGATGGTTCTTTTAGCCGAGCGGCAGAAGCTCATATAGAAAATAATGCTACTAAAGAAAGTAAAGGTAAAGAATATCCTATAAATATTACAGATTTTAAATGGGAAAAATTTGAAAGAAAGGAAAAGAGTTTCTCATGGTGGAATCCACGTTTAGGATTAGGTCTAACAGCTACTAATAATGATATAGCACCTAAGCTAGATATAAGTATAGCTAGTTATGGTAAAACTAATGTGGATATGGACTGGAGATTCTTAATTTTTGGTATAGGTGCAGTTCAAAGCGGCTCAAATAATAGTTGGAAGACAATAGGTTCCTTTGAACCTTTTTCCTGGAATATTGGGAAGGTTATTCCATTAATAAAAAATTTATTTGTTGCTCCAACAGTAACTTACGATTCTAAATCAGAATTTTCTGCTGGTGCAGGTATTTCAATACCTTTTTAGGAGGCTAAATATGCCAGGTTTTGATAATAATAATACTCCAGATTTTATAGCAGACAATCCTTGGGCTACAGTTTCTGGTCTTGATAGTTGGCAAGACGATTACACTAGATTTAGAAGTGGTGATATAATGGATACTACTTATAGTGGAACCGATACTATAATTGGTAGAGTTAAATCTGTAAGAGATATGGATATACAACGTCTAAATCTTTATGATTTTGGAGTAGTTTAATGAAGACGCTTCAGCTTAGGCGGCTTATAACAGCCATAAGAACATCTATTATTCCAAAAGATGGTGAGCCAATTTGGGATAAGACAGAGAAGCGTTTGTATGTTGGTGATGGGGTTACTCAAGGAGGGGTAATTTCTAATGACACTATTTCAGAAACTACGGTATCTGGAATTATAACATCTTCTATAGTAGATGGTGACATAACTCACTCTCCAGATGGTAATAGTGTGTTTGACGCCCTTATAAATAAATCAGATACAGACCATGGACATGGTGTAGCCACTATCAGTGGTGCTGGTTTTGAATCAATAACAGATAAAATTAAATTGGATGGTATAGAGACATCTGCAAACAACTATATTCATCCAATTGGCGATGGTAATTCACATGTTCCCGTCAATAGCACCACTAGTTCTGGTAAGGTGCTAACTTCTAGTGCAGTTGCTGGAATTTATACTTGGGAAGATCCATCAGCATTTATTTCTAATCATGCTCTATTAAATAATCTTGATTATGTTTCTTCTGGACATACAGGGTTTGTTTCATCGTCACTAACAATAAATTCTAAAGAATTATCCTCTAATATAGTTCTTACAACTTCAGATATTGCAGATTCAGTAGATAAGCGATATTGTACTGATGCACAAAAAACTATAATTGCTAATACATCTGGTACTAATACAGGTGATCAAACTGGTGGTACTCCAGGACTTACATTAGGAACTGCAAATATTGCTGGGTCCTCACCTAATTTTTTAAGAAGAGATGACACCATCTTAGTATTTGATACTACAGTCCCTAGTACTCAGGCATTTGGAGACAGTGCAGAAGTAGGTTCTGCTACTATAGCGGCTCGTAGAGACCATAAGCACGCTATGATGGCGGCTCCTACTACTATAACAGGTAACGCAGGGACAGTTACGGGGGCAACTTTTACAAAAAATCTCATAGTAAACACAGGAAATTTAGAACTTAGAGGTGATGTAACTAACACTTCCATTCTAACGGTGGCCGCGGGAACAACTTTAGTTTCAGGAACAAACACTGGTGATTTATCTGGTCTTGACGCCCCAGGCCCTATAGGAACAAGAATCCCTTCACCTGGTTCATTTACTACAATTAACGGGGGTATTTCTTGGTATGGTGTATCATGGGATGAGGTTTTAGACACTTATGTTAGAACTGGCGAAGCATATGGGCAACCCATCACTACTGCCTTATCAGATGTAGTAGCCACAATCCATTCAAGAATGAGACGTTGTTTGCTTCTTGATAATGGAACTGTAAACTATTATTTACACTCACAAAATAGTAATTTTAAGGAAGATGGGGTCACTGCTTCAGTATTAACTGGAGTTGATGGGCAAGTTATGGTAGAAATACCTAAATTTTGGTATAGATACTATAAAATAAATAATTCTCATTATTATGAAATATCTCCGGTACTATTAAATGGATTTAGTGTACATCCAGCCTTTATTAAAAATGGAGTTGAAGTGAACAATAGATATATGTCCGCCTATGAAGGAGTACTGTATGACACATCTGCTGGAAGATATGTTAACGGAATAAGAACAGAAGCTAATGTTGTATCATTCGTTAGTTCTACAAAAACTATTTCCCATTTAGCTGGTGCTATTGCTACTATTAATTTAACAGGGGGTAGTGGAGGAAGCGGTTATGCAGTAAATAATGTTTTAACTATTACTGGTGGAACAGTTGGTGCCACAGCCACAGTTAATACTGTAGATGGTTCAGGAGCAGTTCTGACTATGACTTTAACTACTAAAGGTTATGGCTATACTACTGGGGTTAAAGCAACCACAGGAGGTGCTGGTACTAATTGTACTATTAATGTGGCTACTTTAACTACTATTACTAACCCATATACTAATTTGGTGGCTGGAGACAAAATAACTATAGCAAATAGTGCTTCTAATAATAATACTTTTACTGTAGTATCTGGAACAGCAACCTCTTTTACAGTGTCTGAATCAGTTATTGATGAGACATATGCTTTAAATGTAACTATAGAAACACAAAAAGATTTTACAGCCTCTACTGGAGATAAACTATCTTCAGTGTCAGGATTTATTCCCGTTACTTACGCTACAAGAGATAATTTCAGAGTACTTTCCAAAAATAGAGGTGCTGGTTGGAGACAGCAGGATTCAAATTTAACTCATGCTATACAAGTATTATATTTAATAGATTATGCTTCTTTCAATTCGCAAACAAAAATAGGTGCTGGTCTATCTAATGTTACAGATTGGCTACTTTATAATGATTATAATCCTGTGGCCAAAAGTGGCAATTCTAATATTATAGGAAATGCAACAGGAAATACTGGTGGTAGTGCTTCATCAGCTACAGAAGCGTCCAAATACTTATCGTATAGAGGCATCGAGAATTTTTTTGGTCATATATATAAGTTTGTGGATGGAATTAATATTAACAATAATAGAGTATATATATGTAATAATGATACACAATTTGCTGATGATACTACAACTAACTATACAGATATTGGTATAAATGCTATAAATAGTGATGGATACCAATCCACACTCCTTGCGTCTGGTTTAGTTTTTTTACCAGCCACAGTAGGGGCTACCAGTTCAACTAAAATAACGGATTATTACTATCAGTCTTCTGGCTGGCGGGTGGGTTGCTTCGGGGGTGCTCTGTATAATGGGGCTTCTTGTGGCTTCTTCTTTTGGAATCTGGCTAATGCTGCTTCTTATCGTCTTCGGTATTTCGGCTCGCGTTTGTCTTTTTAGATTAGTATGTGATTTAAGAGTTTTGCTTTGTTTTAGCAGGTAGGTAAATTCGGAGGTAATCTGAATAATGGAGCTAATTGTAGCTACTTCTATTGGAATCTGAATAATGCTACTTCTAATCGTAATCGGAATATCAGCTCACGTATGTTTATTATTTTTGCACTAAAAAGCAGAACTTTGCCTCTTGGCAAAATAGTAGAATGTCTCATACATGTTGGTAAAGAAATTGAAAACTTGGAGACTAACTAAACAAATGAAGAGATATGGAAATCTATATGAAAAAATTTATGATTTAGATAATATAAGATTAGCACATAAGAATGCAAGAAAAGGCAAGTCTAAATATAAAGAAGTACAGAAGGTAGATGATAATTTAGACTTCTATTTAAGTAAGATACACTTCATGTTAAAAAACAAAACTTTTAAAAATGGTAGGTATCATATTTTTAAAAAAGTATTTCATAATAAGGAAAGAGATATATTTAAACTTCCTTATTTTCCAGATAGAATTGTTCATCATTGTATTGTACAGATATTAGAACCTATTTGGACCAAGTGTTTTATTAAGCACACTTACTCTTCTATTAAATATAGAGGGATTCATCAATGTTTAAAGCATATAAAACAATCACTCAAAGATAAAGATAATACAAAATATTGTTTAAAGATTGATATAAGAAAATTCTATCCTTCAGTTAATCATAAGATATTAAAGAGTATAATAAGAAAGAAGATTAAATGTGAAGACACGCTTGAAATTTTAGATGAAGTAATTGATTCAACAAGTGGGATACCAATTGGTAATTATCTTTCTCAATTTTTTGGAAATTTATACCTATCATACTTTGATCATTGGATGAAGGAAGAAAAACATTGTAGAAATTATTTTAGATATTGTGACGATGTGGTGGTTCTTCATTCAAGTAAAAAATTTCTACATAATTTAAGAAAAGAAATACAGAAATACTTATGGGTAGTATTATGGTTAAACTTAAAACCAAATTGGCAAGTATTTAACGTTGAAGCAAGAGGTTTAGATTTTGTGGGATATAAGTCTTTTCATAAATACTCTCTTCTTAGGAAATCAATTGTCAAAGCATTTAAGAAGAAAATTTTAAGGATTAAAAATAGAAAAGTAATAAATCATAAAAAAGAATTATCTGGAATAACAAGTTATTATGGGTGGATCAAACACTGCAATGGGAAATCTTTAACTTTAAAATATTTAGGAGCGATATGAAAACAAATTCTAATACTTATCCAACTATTCAAAGATCACTTGGGTGCCTACTTTTTCCTTATAATATTATAACTAATGAGGCATCACTTGAAAAACCTATATCTTATGATTATGACTTAGTACTTATACCAGAAGTAGAAGACTTAGTCAAGAACTATATTAATGTTGTTCAAGTATTATTAGATACTACTGCTCAAAGTAGGGGGTATGATAATATTATTAGTGCTTGTACCTATGCTGTATCTTCTATTACCAATTTTAAAGCAGAAGGGCAAGCGTGTGTTGAATGGAGAGATGCTGTGTGGGCAAAGTGTTATGAAATACTTACTGATGTACAGAGTGGTGTTAGATACCCACCAACTATGGATGAATTGTTGTTGGAACTCCCTGAAATGGTCTGGTCTTAACACAAATTACTATATATAAGGATAATTTGCAATGATTAACAATTTTAGATGGCTGCTTGGAGTTACTATTTTATTTATGATTGTGTCTTGTTCTCCTAAACCAATTATTGACGGGGGGCAAGTAATTCCTCCTTATGGATATGTTGATTTTTGTAAAAACAACCCAGAATCTGTTTTTTGTAAGGAGATTAAACATTGAATCCAATTATACAAAAAACATTTGATCAAGTTAGAAGTTTATTTATATATATCCCAGATAAAGATCAATTTCCTGAAAAATGGGATGATTGGAGATCTTACGCTAACCAAGTTGAGTTGGGACAAATCTTCGAAGATGACTGTGATGCATTTACTATGACCTGTGCAGAGTTACTTATTAGAAGATTAATTCCAGATGATCTAGTGAGAATTGTAATGTGCAAAACAGAAACAGGAGAAGGTCATCTTGTATGCATTGCAGATGGATTTGTTTTAGATAATAGACAAAGAGCCATTTGGAATTGGAATCAGATACCATACACATGGGTCAGTTCTATGAAAATGAGTGAGCCAGGTATATGGAGATCTATTAACTAACCATTAATAGGTGTGTAGAATATAATTTCTAAAAATAGGAGTTAATGTGTAATGTACAATATTGAACAAATGACAGCAGTACTTCAAGAAAAATACCCAGATATAGGCATACGTTCTATAGAGGTCAACGAGGGAGCTGGTACATCTACTTTCTTTGTTGAACCAACTAAAAAAAGTTTAGCCTTTCTAGATGCTAATAAGGGTGGCGTAATTCCTAGAATCTTCTCTGGAAAAGAACGTGCTGCCAGTATTACTAGAGATTATGTTCAACGAACTAATTTGGATTTGGCTTTAGGTGATCCATACACTGAGGATCCTAAAACATCTTTTAAACGAGCTATTCAATATTATTATACTGAACCCATAGTAGGTTCTTCTGTCAACGTCCTAGCAAGTTTAGCTATGAAAGGCTTTGAGAATGATATTGATGATGAGAATATAAAACAATTCTATGATGTCTGGACTTTAGATGTCAATTTTGATGAGATTTTAGAATGGATATTTTTAGATTTTTTTAAAGTTGGACACGTAACAACATACAAGGTATTGGCTAAATACGAACCCCGTGTTTCTTATCTATCACCTGTTCCTGGTCAAAAGTTAAAGACTACTAAAAAGACTGCTAGTATGGAAACTGCTGCTAAAAAAGCCATATGGTCAAAAGGACATTTACCAGTAGCCTATACAGTACTTAATCCTTTATTAGTAAATATCACCGGCAATCTTCTTTTTGATAATGTATCCACAAAGATAACCCCTCCACCAGAATTAACAGCACTTATTAAAAAACCCTCGGGCGAACAAACAGATGAAGAAAAAGATTTATTAAAAGCTTTGCCTTCTGATTTAAAAACTGCCGCAGAGAAAGGTGGAGAATATCAACTTGATAGTCGTCTAGTTGGACACATTACATATAGAAAACAGCCATATGAACGTTACGCTAAGCCTAAGAGTACAAAAGTATTTGATTCAATAGAATATAAGAAAGCCCTTAGAAATGCAGATCTAAGTACTTTAGATGGTATTAGCAATTATATCCTCAAAATAACTATTGGTAACGACGAATATCCAGTAGTATCTCAAGCTGAATTAGAATCAGTGGCTCAACTTTTCAATACTCCAAGCAAATCTTTTGATGTCGTATGGAATCACACTTTGCAGATAGAAAAAATAGTATCACCTGAAATTGATAAAATTTTGGGTAAAGGTAAATATGAACAAGTTGATGATGATTTAACAGTTGGTTTGGCTATGTCCAGAGCACTAATAGATGGCGGCGGAGAATTAAACTCTGCTGAAGTAGATCTTCTTACTAAGGGGCTAATGGAAGAAATAAACTACGCTCGCAGACAAGTAACTCGTTGGATTTACAGAGAATATCAGCAAATAGCAATGGCTATGGGTTTTGAAAGATTTCCAAAGATTAGATGGGATGATGGAATCTTACTTGACACTATCTTGTACATGAATACATTATCCCAAATGGTGGATCGTAGGATGCTGAGTTATAGGACATCTATTGAATCTTTAGGTTTTGATTATCCTACAGAATTGAATAATATGACAGAAGAACTACCTTTGGTAGAGGCTGGTACAATAGGAATTCTGGGGTCACCATTTCAAAAAGCATCTCCAGCTAATGGGGGTCCAGGCTTACCTGGTACCCCTTCCAGTGGTCCTCCTAAAGGTCAAGTAAAACAGAAGACTACAACTCCACAAACGGTAAAGAAATCTGATGTCTCTCCCAATCAACAAAAGAAGAACAAACTTGTAAAACAAGCAGCTTCCATAAGTGAAGACGATATCCGAGATATGCTGGCTTCTGAATATGCCTCTTTTTTAGAAGGAGCCAAAGAAAATTTATATGGAGAAGATTACGCTAGCTTTTTAGACGAGATGGGAAGGATAAGGTATGGTTAAATTAACTTATTATAATATAAAAGATTCCTTTGAAAAAGAAGGCTATACATTACTATCCAAAGAATATATAAATAGCAAAACTAAACTGAATTACATATGCCCCAATGGGCATGAACATAGTATTGTATGGAGTAATTGGTTACAAGGTAAGAGGTGTCAAATATGTAGTGGTAATCTAAAATTAAATATTGACTATATTAAAAAGGATTTTAAAAAAGAAGGATATACTTTATTATCTGAAGAATATATTAATTCTATAACTAAACTTCACTATATCTGTCCAGAAGGGCATAAACATTATGTTACCTGGGGTAATTGGCAGCAAGGATATAGATGTTTCTATTGTTCTCACAACTTACCTCCAGATATTAACAACATTAAAAGAGATATGGAGATGGAGGGATACAAATTATTATCAGACAAATATATTTCTGCTAAATCTAAGATGACAATAGAGTGTTCTAAAGGACATATATTTAAGTCATGTTGGAATAATTGGCAACAAGGAAAAAGATGTCCCATATGCCCATCTCAACAATCTAAATTTGAAAAAGAAATAAAATTATTTATTAATAATTTAGGGGTGACATATAGTACTAATGATAGAACAGTACTTACTAATCCTGAAACAAATCGTAGTTTAGAATTGGATTTATATTTTCCCGAACTAAATAAAGCCATAGAATGTAATGGTATGTATTGGCATTCTAGAGTATCTGCATACGATAGAGATATCATAAAGAAAAAATTATGTTTAGATAGAAATATAGATTTATTAATAATAACAGATGAAGAGTGGATTACAGAAAAATCTAATATAGAAAATAAAATAAAACTTTTTATAGGTGGAGAACATAATGGATAATAATAAATTCTATTTAGAAGCTGATATAAATATACAAGAAGAAACCCCCATTCTTAAAGAGAAAGCTTCTAAAATTATAGAACTCCCAGAAGCATCTAAGAAACAACCAGATCTACTTTACTTCTCGGCGATTTTTGTTTCTTCTGGAGAAAATTTAAACCACGCCCACTTTCTTGGAAGCGAACTTGTTGCAGCGGAAGGCACAATTATAAACAAGGCACTAGATATAGAACACCAAGAAGAAAGCATCGTGGGCCATATTTTTGAGAGAGCATATTGTGATAAAGAAGGTAATAAATTAGAAATAGAAGAATTATCTTCCAGAGAAGTTGCTAGTCTGGACGATGTTGATATGCATATTGCTATTGCTGGAATAATATATAAAAATAGATTTCCAAATATAGCTCAAGAGGTATCAGATAACAAGTGGAAAGTGAGTATGGAATGTTATTATCAAAATTATGATGTTAAAATAGGAAGTCTTATTTTAGATAAAAAAGAAGCTGAAGCTATAGGATTAGCCTCAGCTGATGATAAATTATTAGGACGTTTAGCAAAAGTTATTAAGGATGGAAAAGAAATAGCTAAAGGTACAGTAGCTAGAGTATTAAGAGGAATTTGTTTCTCTGGATGTGGTATAGTAAAGAATCCAGCTAATCCTCCATCAGTTATTCTTGAGACAGCAGCTGAGAAAGGAGGCAACATTGTAGAAGATTCCAATAGTATAATTATACTCAATTATGACAAAATAGGGCAATCAAATAATGTAACCTCTGAGGAGATAGAAACTACTGTAAATAAAGAAGAAGCACGTGAAGGAATGTTGGACGATAGCACAGGTATTTGTGTTAATTATAAACACCGTCTTGAAGATAAGGATGGTAGCGTTGTTAAAAGTGACTGGTGTACTAGATATGAGAAGTCTTGTACTTCTTTTAGTAGAGACACAACCGACCCTAATTGTTTATATATACAAGAAATAGTTAGTCTTACTGAAGAAGCTACTAGAAAGCTTCTAAAGAAAAGAGCTTCAAAAGATAAACGTAATAAGCTTTTGGAAGGACTAAAGGCTGCTTTACGTGAGGCAGCTAAAACTCAATCACGATAGGAGGTATTAAAAAATGCCAGATTTAAACATTGGTCAACAGGGTAAGATTAAAAGTACCCCAAAGATTGTTCGTATTAATGGTGATGATGACAAAAAAGCTATTTACCGTAATATGGGCAATAATCATGCTTACCCATTTGTATGGGCAAGTACAGCAACCATACCACTAAATGATACTTCAATGGTTTTGGCTTCAGGTATCAAGTGGCATGGGTATGACCTAGCTTCTTATGCTACGATCGTAGCGACTCCGAATTGGAATGCTAACTGCTATATTACAAGAAATACTGGTACTAACGTTGTTACTTTAAATGTTAGTTCTGCAGCTACAGTTTCCGGTTCTGATAAAGTGAATTTAATGTTTATGCTAGGTAATGATTTAGAAGTTGATGGTTTGTATTGCAGAGGTAATATTGGGGCAGCCCAAAATTTACCATGATATTTTTAAAACTTAACTAGGCAAAGGGAATTAGAAAATTGATATTATTAAGATTCAGGTCGGTTAAGTTGCCCAAACAACTTGTAAGGAATAAAAATTGCAAGGAGGAGACTTAACATATGGATAAGAAAGAATTAGAAGTACAGGTTGCCACCGTGGTGGAAAGCCTGTTTAATGACAAGGAAGAAGCAGAAATTCGTAAAAGAACAGAAGCTGATCTTAAAGAAGCTGCAACTTCTATCTCAGAACTCACTATTGCTCTTGAAAATAAAAATAGTGAAGTATCAGGATATGAAGTTAAACTTTCTGAAACTGAAGCACGCATTACTGAACTCACATCTGAGCTGGAGGCGGCAAAGAAAGAGTTGGAAACTGCGAATACGAAACTTGCTGAAACCGTAGCAACATTAGAAAACATTAGTAAGGACAGGGCAGCAGAACAAAGAATGGCTGAATTAGAGAGTGCTGGCGTTATCCGTTCCGATAGAGATTCCCAGATGAGTAAAGTAAGGGAAATGACAGAAGAAGATTTTGCGTCCTATAAGGACGAGCTGGTATCTATCAGACAAGCTGTTGTTGCTGAGCTTGAAAAAGCCCGCGATAAAGCAGAGACTGACGCAAAGGCGGAGGAAGAGGCTGCTAAAAAAGCTGCCGATGAAGCAGAAGAAGCGAAGAAAAAAGCAGCTCCTGCTGATGAAGAAATGGTGATGGATCCCAAAACAGGCAAACCTATGATGGATCCCAAAACAGGCAAACCTATGATGAAGAAAAAATGCTCTGTCGAAGAATCATCCACTGAAGAAAAAGAAGAAGCTTCTGAAACAAATGAAGAAAAAACAGCACCTGCTCAGATTTCCATGGGCGATGTTGCTAGAGCTTCTTTAAATTTGGAATATTTACCAAGCGAAGATCTCGTAGCGAAATACCGCAAGTTGGGACAAGCTATGGCTAAGAGATGGAATAAGAACGACTAATTAAAAGATTTATAGGAGGAACAAGGACATGTTTATTCCAAGACATCCTGTTGTAGAAAACCAATTTTGTAGTTATGCGTCTCAGACCGCAACAGCCGCAGCCGGGATCGGGGGAGTTATCGCTTATGCTGGATCCGTTGTTTATTTGGATCCTGCGGCTACTAATCAAGAACCAATTGTAAAGAAATTTACTTTTGATACTAGAGCTGCTGGGACACCTTTTGGTTTCTTAATGCAGAAAGTAAAAACTGGTTATCATCAAGTACATCCTGCAGGTTTTTATATGCCTGGGGATTTGGGTTCTAGTGATGTTATCGCTCAACCTAGTTATACTGGTGCTGGGGTTATCAATGGTACTAAAGCAGTTCCTGTTGGTGTGGCTCATTTAGGTATTTGGGATACTGTTCATTACACCACTAAAGGTGGAGCAGCTGCTGCAACAGCAATGTTACCTGGTGAATCTTTACTGGCTGCTGTTGATGAGTCTAAAGTTACCAATAGTGATTCTGCTACTGATGGTGCTGATGATATTGCTGGTGAATACGCTAACTCTACTGTAGTAGCCCGTGTAGTAAAGGGAGCTAGTGCAGCTAAATGCTCTGCTAACATTAATAATACTACGTTGTATCCGATCAGAATTAAACTTTTGATCTAATTAAATAAAATTATTTGGATTAAGGCACTATAACTGTGCTTCCAATACTAAGAACTAAGGGAGGAGTTGTTAATTATGGATCTTAAAGAAATGCAAGACTTATTTCGTGAAACAGCTAATATTCAAACGCCAGAAGGCTTGGCTGCTTACCGTGCGTTTGCTGCTGCTCTAACAACTCCAATTTTGCAGAAGATTGAGCTTGAATCAATTATGCGTCAGCTGTTTGCCGTAGAACGGCTAGCAGCTGGTGCTCAGGCTGTATATCCAGTAGCCGAAGATTTCGAAATTCCGGTTTGGGTATTACCTGGACTTGGTTATGTTGCTCAGAATTTCATCGAAGGTATCGGAGAAGAAGTATATGTTCCTACTTTTTCTATCGATGCTGCTGCAGATTGGAAGATTACATATGCGAGAGATTCTCGTATTGATATTGCTCAAAGAGCCGCTGCTAAAGCTGCTAAAGAGCTTGCTAATTATGAAGAGGAATGCGGTTGGAGAGTTATTATGCCAGCTGTTACATCCTCATTCTCCGGTAAGGGTCTTTTAGGCTCTCGCCCAGCTCCTATTTATGAAATCGTACCCGCATCCTCTGGTGCTGGTTATCTTTCTAAAGAGCTTATCAACAAAATGATTGTTGGTTTTAAACGCATTGGTCGTACATTCACCGATCTTTATGTCAGCCCAGAAGATGCCGCTGATATTAGAGAATGGACAGACACTGATATCGATCCTGTAACTCGTCGTGAGATTTTTCAAGCTGCGGGTATGGGTTCTGTATGGAATGTAAGACTTCATGAAATTCAGCATCTTGGTGCTACCGGACTTTATAACATTAATGGTAATGCATCTGCCTATGGTAAGTTCATTGCTGATGGTGGAGAAGCCTTTAATGCTTATACTCTTGAAAATCCCAATATCACTAATGCTGATGGTACCATCAATACTTTAGGTGAAACCCAAGTTATTGGTTTCGACTTAACTACTAATGACTCTTTGGTTATGCCTATTCGTAAAGAATATGAAGCTTTTGATGATCCAACCTTGCTACGTGTTCAAAAACAAGGTTTCTTTGGTTGGGCAGAATTAGGTTTTGCGTGCCTTGATAGTAGAATGATGGGCATGGGTATTATAGATCGTAGTCTATAATGAATATAGTATAAATACCCCGTTCTTTGAAAGAAGTTCGGGGTATTTGCTATAATCAACTTCTAGAGGTAAAGCTACAACATGAATATATTTATCATGCTTTTAATAGCGACTATACTCACAGAAGCCATAACAGAAATAGTAACTAAATCGGAAATTTTTGAACCATTAAGGGCAAAAATTTTTAAGCTAAGCCAAAGCAGTAAATTTTTTACTTGGCTTCACAGTCTTTTAGATTGTGGATACTGTTTTTCAGTATGGTCAGGTGCGTTAGTCGCTATTTTATTTTTTAGAGACGTTCATTTATTACATTGGAGTATAGATTGGTTTTTTGTAGCTATAGTGCTGCATAGACTATCTAATTTATTCCATAATATAATGGACAGAGTTCATGGAAGTTAAGGACAAGGTAAATAACTAATAGAAAAGGAGAAATTATTTATGAAAGGTTATGTTATTAACTCATCCAATAAATGGATGCATGCAATGAAGAGATCTATTGGACCGGGAGCTAAAGTTCCTTTATCTGAATTATTTGAACAGTACGGCATCAAACACAATTTGTCTGAAGGTAAAGAATTTATTGATTGGCTTAGAGATACAAAATTAAAAGGAAAAGATGACTGGAGAATTATTACAGAGGAAGAGAGCGTTTCTACAGAAACTGTAACAGAAAAGATTGCAAAACCTAAAATCAATAAAAGACCTATTACAGACAATATAGCACCCATGGTACAGACAAAAATGGCTGTGGTAGATATAGTAGAAATGTCTGTCAGACAAGCTAGAGAAACTCTTCCCAAGATAACAGATTTAAATCTGTTAAAATACGCTTTTCAAGAAGCTAATCAGTGTGCTGGTAAAGATAGTTTATGTAGAATAATTAGAAAGAGAATAAAAGAGCTACAAATATCTAGATAAAATGTTTATCGTGCCCTTTCATTACAGATGATAAAGAATGGAGAATAGATAATGATTAGACTGACATTTACTGTTGATAATATAAATACCGTGATACAAGTATATAATAGAATACAGATTCAACGGTCTTCTACTGAATTTGGAACGTATGAAGCTATTGATAGTTTGGGTCCTATAATGCTTTCTGGAGGAGTCTCTACTTATATAGTAGACGATTCTACTGGTGTTTCAACAGATTGGTATATATTACGATATTATTCTACAATTACTAATTTTTTTAGTGAGTGGTCGTCT
>AMWB02102697.1_pt1 | contig 35505 bp, 38 predicted proteins | sample 200311 | NCBI WGS metagenome assembly AMWB02 (sample SAMN02737377, study PRJNA173069) | bioreactor metagenome | biome: anode biofilm in microbial fuel cells | place: USA: California | collected 2010-12-16
AAAAAGTGGCAGTGTCGGGGCCCCGTCCTGCGTTTGATAACCGCTGGATAAGATAGCTGTGTGGGCAGGTGCCATGAACGCGGCAACGGCCTGGGCTGGTGTACCTTCGGCAAAGGGGTTTTCGGCGAGTAATGCAGGTTCTTCCGATCTGGGGTCCCAGCCAACGGGGAAGCGACCCGGCAGGGTGAAAATATCACTGCCTTCTGGCAAAGGTATCAAATCCTCGAGAGCCGGGCGGATGAAATGACCATTACTCATCCCGACCATATCCAGCTCGGTGAATTCTCTTATGTTGTCCTCCCCATCAGCAAAAAGAAGAGCGGGGAAGTCCGACGGGTGCTCCATCTACTGTCTGAGAACCCTGAAGACTGAGTCCACCGCGCGATATATATCAAGATCATCGCCAAATATATCCTGAATAGCCGGATGTTCTATGAGGTCTTCAACTATATACTGGGTGAAATACAGGCTGACAACATTCGGATCCTGTGCGATGGTTCGAACAGGGGCAATTTTCATCTGCAGTTCGAACTCTTCGATATAGCCAAGCTTGTTGAGCTGATTTTCAAAGGCTTCCCGTAACGCCGAGACCGATGTTGTTTCAATAATTTCTCTGTCGATCAAACGTTGAACAAGTTTTGCAGCGAATTCCGGAGCGTGATCTTTTGCTTTCATAAACATTTTCCGGCGCTCTTGCTCCCGTTTTCGATCAATGGTCCGGATAGTTTTGTCTGTTGTTCTGTTTGGGCTGATATTTACTTTGGCCATTCAATTCTCCATATAGTTGTCATCTCCGCCAGGAAGATGGGACCGTAGATTTTTCGCTATGGTTACCATGGACGAACTTTCCAGCTGCAAGAGGCACTGGAAAGAGCATATCTCAGAATGTATTGTGAGATTGCCATATATCAAGGTAAGCACAGTTGCTTTATAATCCGAATATATAATAATCACTAGCGTAAATTTGCCTTCGGGACGCTAAAGTTACCAGGTGAGAGCTGATCAGGTGAGAATACCGTTGCTTAATGTCAGCCCGGTTTTGTGCATTCTTCCGAGACAGTCGAATTTGCGGCTGGTTATTTTTTGTTAGATCCCCTGCTGGAATACAAAAAATCAGTTGATTTTCTTGTATATGTTTGTATGCTTCATCGCTTATTCAATGGAAGTGAGAGGGAGGAACTCTCACGGCAATTGGTGTTGATGTTAACTGGAGTAGGGTTGTAAATTTAATTAAGGATCTTTTGGAGGTTCTTGCCATGGTAGGTAAAGTAAAAGTAATGTTGCCCGTGTTGTTGTGTGTTTCTGTTATGACCCTGTCCGGTTGCGGTTCGAAAAAACAGACCGATCAGGCGTTGCAGACAGAAAAAAAAGGTGATGCAATGGGTACCGAAGAATCGCTTGATTCAAAGTCTCTCGGAATTGGTGAGGGCCGCACGACTGAAGGAATGCTCCCTGTCTATTTTGATTTTGATTCTTCTGATATCCGTAAGGACCAGGTCGCCCGTATCCAGGTGAACGCTGAATTTATCAATACGAATCAGAAGGGCTACGAAGTGAGAATTGAAGGAAACACCGATCCTCGTGGTACCAATGAATACAATATGGCTCTTGGCGAACGACGTGCATTGAGCGCCAAAAAATACCTGATGAATTTAGGTGTGGATGAAGCCAAACTTACCACCGTAAGCTATGGTGAGGAGAGATTGTTGCTGCAAGGTAATGATGAAATGTCCTGGGCTCAGGACCGCCGCGATGATTTTGTTGTAGTTCAGTAGTTCTTTGACGTTTTTATTCAATATTTCGGAGACAATAATGGCATCTCAAAGAAACCTGTTGGCAGGTTTGATTTTTGTATTTGCTTTTTTTACTGCAAACAGTTGTTTTTCTGCCGATCTGAAGATAGGTATCATGAACGTTCAGAAAATCATTATTGAGTGTGATGCGGGAAAAGCTGCAAAGGGTCGCTTTGATACCAAAATGAAGCAGCTGCAATCCTCCTTCAAGGGGGAGGAAGAAGCGCTCAAAGCGTTACAGGCCGAGATAAAGAAAAAAAGCTCCGCCTGGAGTGAAGAGAAAAAAGCTGAAAAGGTTCGTGAGTTTCAGAAAAATGGCCGGGAACTTCAGGCCAAAACTGAAGATGCTCGTTTTGAAATGAAAAAATTGCAGGACAAGGAGCTTGAACCGATTCTTAAAGCTCTTGAGGAAGTCGTGAATAAGTTTGGTAAGGATAACGGCTACACTGCAATAATGGATGGAAAAAACGGTGTTGTTTATTTCGATCCTTCAGTTGATGTCAGTGATATTATTGTTAAAAAGTTGAATGCAGCGTTAGCAAAAAAATAGCTTCTTTGCTTATTTTATTGCGGTGATCGTTTACAAAACGATGTAGAGGGAATCCTTCTACATCGTTTTGTTGTTTATAGAGTCTGCATAAAGGGTAGAAAGAATGACGATAAAGAGTATGACCGGTTTTGGCCGGGGGGAGCTGGAAAAAAATGGCAGGGTTTGGACTGCCGAAATCCGGTGTGTCAATAACAGGTATCTTGATCTGAAAATGAAACTGCCCCGAGGCTACACCCCACTGGAAGAAAAAATACGTAAAATGGTTGCAGAGACTCATCTGCGCGGCAGGGTCGACCTGATGCTGTCGGTGAGCGGTGATTTTTCGGATCTGCAGGAAGTCAAAGTAAATATGGCCCTGGCCGGTGGATATCGGGATGCATTGCAGGCCCTGTCGGAGGAATTTGGTCTGGTGAGTGAAATCACTCCGCAAATATTAGCCGCCTACCCTGAAGTATTGATACGAGAGCAACAGGACGAAGATTTAGCGATAGTCTGGGAGATGGTGGAAAAGGTTGTTGCAACGGCTTTGCAGAATTGCGATACGATGAGGTGCCAGGAAGGGAAGACACTGGCGGTAGATCTCAATGGGCGGTTGCAGTTTTTTGAAAAAACGATTGGGAGTATCGAAAAAAGCATCCCGGAATTATTGGAACAAAGACAGAAGAATCTCCAGGAGAGACTTGATAAATTGTTAGCGAATGTTCAACTCGATCCAGCTCGTCTTGCTCAGGAAGTAGCCGTTATGGCCGATAAAACAGATGTCACCGAAGAAATTGTGCGATTGCGCTGCCATATCAGTCAGTTTACTCTTTTTCTCACCGAGGAAAGCGGTATCGGCAGAAAGCTTGATTTTCTGATTCAGGAATTTCTGCGGGAGGTCAATACCCTCGCCTCGAAGATCAACGACGCTGCTGTGGCTCATCTCACCGTTGATTTAAAGAGTGAATTGGAAAAAATGCGCGAGCAGGTACAAAATATCGAATGAGCCGGAGACTGGTTTGGCGGTAAAAGAGTGGTTACAGATTGAGAGAGTACAATTCGAAAATCCAATAAAAACTCAAGACAGGTCAACCATGATCGCCAGGTAATAAAAAATTGACTTTATGGTGCGTGATGCATTTACTCAACGTAGGGTTTGGTAATACAGTCATAGTGGAAAAGATTATCGCCGTTATTAATACCGGCTCTTCTCCCGCCCGTAAACTGAAAGAGGCTGCGAAAATGGATGGCAGGCTTATTGATGTGACTGAAGGGAGAAGGACGAGATCGATTCTGGTCATGGAATCAAACCATATTATTCTTTCTTCGGTCCAACCTGATACCATCAGCCAGAGAATGCTGGCCCTGCAGACGGGCCAGAATCTGGCCGAATATTTTGGACCGCACAAAACCTCAGCAGCAGTGGAGCAGATATGACCGTCGGAAGGCTGTTTGTAGTTTCCGCACCATCCGGTGCGGGGAAGACTACTTTACTCAAACGGGTAATGGCCGAGATTCCCGGCCTGGTATTTTCCATCTCTCACACTACCCGAACCCCGAGACCCGGGGAGCAGGACGGCGTCGATTATCACTTTGTATCACGGGGAGATTTCCTCAGTATGATCGATCAGGGACTGTTTCTTGAATATGCTGATGTCCATGATAATCTCTATGGTACGAGCATTGGCGCCATCGGTGCACAGCTCGAAGAAGGGCTGGACGTTATCCTTGATATTGATGTGCAGGGAGCGGCAATCCTCCGCTGGAAAAAACAACTCGAGGCAACGCATATTTTTATCTCGCCGCCCAATCTCACCGAACTTGAAAGAAGGCTGCGCGGTCGGGGGACAGAGAGCGAGGAGATAATCCAGCTGCGCCTGAGAAATGGTGCAGTCGAGATGCGTGCTGCTTCGGAATACGAATATCTTATCATCAACGAAAATATTGACGAGGCCGCACATCTGCTGGCGTCAATTATCTTGGCAGAAAGGGCCAGAGCGCACCGGCTGCCATCCGGTAAACCCATCAGCAAGAGAGTGTTCACATGAAAAGACAAGGCGGTGGGCAAAAGCAGGGTGCAGAAAAAAGTATTCGATTGAGTGAGGATCTCCTCTGGGGAGTTCATCCTGTTTTTGAAGGATTGGCCAAAGAACCGGACCGTTTCACGGAAATCATCCTGCAAAAGGACAAACGGGGTACAAAAATTGAAGAGATAATCGACCTTGCCCGGCAGCAGAATGTTAAGATCACCTTTGTCGAATCTTTACGTTTGACGGGTGAGGAGAGCGCACAGGTTCGTCATCAGGGGATAGTTGCCCGAATGAGTCAGACCCCGCTCGTTGCTTTAGATGAGCTGGTGGTGAAGTTGAAAGGCCGTATCGATGCTGGTGAAAACCTGCGTCTGATGGTCTGTGATTCTCTTCAGGATCCGCATAATCTCGGGGCAATCATCCGTTCCGCCCTGGCCGCCGGAGCTGCCGGAGTTATCGTAACCCGGGAGCGTTCCGCCCCGCTTGGGGGGACCGCGGCAAAATCGTCTGCCGGGGCCATGTCGCATATCGATATCTGTCAGGTAACCAACCTGGTGAATGCATTAAAGGTGCTGAAAAAGGCTGGTTTCTGGATATTTGGGGCAGTGAAGGATGCGGAAGCCCAATCTCTTTATCAAACGGACCTGTCCATGCCCGCCTGTCTGGTAGTAGGCAGTGAAGGCAAAGGTATCCGGCCACTGGTCAAAAAAGAGTGCGATGTACTCCTCTCAATTCCGATGGTGGGCACTCTTGACTCGCTCAACAGTTCTGCTGCCGCTGCCATCATTCTTTTTGAGGCTAGGCGACAGGATCTGTCGTCTGCTGCCGGGTAAGAGCACCACCCGATAGGATAGATCGGAAATTATCAATTGACGGTGTCTGGCCAGCTCGACGCCTGCATCATGACTCTGGCCCGGAAAATCGGGCCTGTATTGCCCTTTTCAGGCAAGCCTATATGCTGTCCATGTGTTGTTCCCTGTACTCCCTGACTGTTTCCTGATTGACAAAGTTTCTTATCTGGCTGAGACATTCTTCGTCCCTGCAGACTTTGGGCATTATTTCCGTCAGAACCTCCGTAATCAATCGTTTCTGTTCGGTCTCTCCGAGATTCAGCACCGCACTTTTCACTTGTTCAAAGGTCATCATTGTTTTTCTCCTTGGCACTTTGTGCCGGCTACTTTCCTGTTGTTACGCAAAAATAATATTTCAAGGTACTTGTCCCGTTTTGCTGGAGGCCTGTAAAGAACGCCCGTAAAAATGGTACAGGAGGTCTCCCGGCGCTTCACTCCTTGCCGTTGCGTACATCATTCCGGGATGTCTTTGGCTAAACTATACGTATTGTGCTTGACCAGATCAATAGCACGGGGTAAAACGCTGATAATACGTTATTTTTGTTGATCTATTGGCGGGCGAGGGGGGCTTTGTCAAATCACATAAATATCTTGCTGGAAGAGAATGGCGAAGTTAGTATGTCAGGCAGAGGTGTCGGGTCGTCGGGGAAATAGAGAATGGTACGGGAACCTTTCAAGGAGGTGTATGGTGAAAAATCAGAGAGGAATACACTATGCAGGTTTTGCACTGGTCATACTGGGGACAGTGTTGCTGTCCGTCTCGGTGATGGCCGGTGACAAGAAGAAAGATGTCCATCCGGAACTGTCTGGACAGGAGATGCTGATCGCCTGCGCCGATTGCCACCGGGAGGCAACCCCTGAGATTGAAAAGGAATGGTATGGATCGGTGCATGGTATTGCCATGGTCAAATGTTATCAGTGTCACGGTACCTATGGCGATTTTATGATAACGCCGGACCGGCAGACCTGTGCTACCTGTCATCTCGACATGCTGGAAAAATGCCCCAAGGATAAACCATGCTGGGAGTGTCATATTCCCCATTCATTTAAGGTGAAAAAGAAGGCAACCAGTTGAACCTACCGAGAAGGAGGAGATTGCAATGACACAAACAAGACGTGATTTTATAAAAAAGGCGGCTGCGCTTTCGGCTGCGTCCTATGTGAGCATGAATCTGCCGATCGACACAATCAATCTTGCCCGGGCCGACGAGGGGGTTGTCTGGCATTGCGGCAGTTGTCGTCTGTGCGGGGTTGGCTGCCGGGTTGAACTGGGTGTTAAAGACGGCGTACCGATGGGATTGCGCGGGGTGGCCGAGTCACGGACCAATCTCGGCTATGTCTGTATGAAAGGCACGTATTTCTGGAAATGCATGCGGCATCCGGACCGTTTGACCAAACCGCTGTACCGCGCGAAAAAAAGTGATGCCTTCAAAGAGATATCCTGGGATAAGGCGTTGGATATAGCGGCCGACCAATTTGCCAGGGCGCATAAGGCTGGTGGGGGAGATGCAGTGGCCTATTATGGCTCCGGGCAGTCGTTGACTGAAGAGACCTATCTCTTCCAGAAGATTATGCGCGGCGGGTTACAGTCAAACAATGTTGAAGGTAACCCAAGACTCTGCATGGCCAGTGCCGCTGCGGGATATCTCAGCTCTTTTGGTGCCGATGAGCCTATCGGCGGCTATGCCGATTTTGAAAAAGCCCATTGTTTCTTTATAATCGGTTCCAATACCGCTGAGGCCCATCCGGTTCTCTTTCGGCGAATTATGCGCCGAAAACTTGATAATCCGGATACCGTCAAGGTCATAAACATCGATCCGAGAATTTCCCAGACATCGAGAATTGCCGATATGCATCTGCAGTTCATGCCGGGAACCGACCTGGCGTTGCTCAATGCCATGGCCAATGTCATCATGGAAGAAAAGCTCTACGATGCAGAGTTCGTCAAGAACTATGCGACGTTTCGCAAAGGAGAAGCTGAACAGACAACCCTGGAGGATTACAAGGCGCAGGTCGCAAAATACACCCCGGAGATGGCCGCAAAGGTATGCGGCGGAACCTTTAAAGCCGATGATATCAGGACGATAGCCCGCTGGTTTGCCAAGTCCAAAGGAACCGTCAGTCTCTGGACAATGGGGCTTAATCAGCGCAAGCGTGGGGTCTGGGCCAATAATCTGGTGCATAACCTGCATATTATTACCGGGCAGTTAGTAAAAGACGGGGCCGACAGCCTGTCCCTCACCGGCCAACCCAATGCCTGTGGCGGTGTTCGCGAGGGAGGCGGGCTCTGTCATATTCTCCCCGGCCATCGGCCGGTGGAAAATGAGAAGATGCGCCGACAGGTTGAGGCGGCCTGGGGCGTTCCCGAAGGCCGTATACCGGCCTCACCGGGGCTGCATACCATGGCCATGTTCAGCGCAATAAACGAAGGAAAGATCAAGGCTATCTGGATTAACTGTACCAGTCCTGCGCAGAGTCTGCCGAACTGTACTCTCTACAATAAAGGTATGGACAGAGACGATGTCTTTATTGTCTGCACCGATATTTTTCCAACTCTCACCACCCAGAAGGCCAACCTGGTGTTACCGGCCTCGTTTCATTTCGAGAAAACCGGGGTCTATGGCTGTACTGAACGGCGTTCTCAATTGACCAGAAAGGCCATCGACTCGCCGGGGGAAGCAAGAGCGGAAGTCTGGATCGTTCGGGAATGGGCACGCAGGCTGGCAGAGAAAATGAACGATCCGGTCATTGCCCTGTGTATTAAGCCGTTTGAAGGATTGACAGAAGGGTATGAACTTCCCAAAGCGATCTGGGATGAATATACCCAGAAATTGACGGCCGGCAGAGACAACGATCTGCGGGGAGCGACCTATGCCGTGCTTGAAAAAATGGCCGATGGTGTGCAATGGCCCGCGCCGACCGAGGAATTTGCCCTGACCGGCGGGACGGTGAAAAAATTCGTCAAAGGTCGGGATCCGATGGCCACCACCGAATCCAGGAATGATCTTCCCTATCAGTTTTATGGTGCAGCCCATCCTGATCGTACCCTGTGGATATGGTTGCGTGAGCAGGCTGATCCGGAAGAAATGCCGGATGCGGAATATCCCTTCTACCTTTCTACCGGTCGAATTATTGACCACTGGCACACCATGTCGATGACCGGCCGTATTCCCGAACTGCTTCGCGCCAACCCGTATGCCTATGTCGAGGTGAATCCGAAAGATGCCGATCGGCTGGGCATCAAGCCAGGGGATATGGTGGAGATAAAGTCACGACGCGGCGTCAATCTGCTGCCGGCCAAGGTCTATGCCGGTCCGGTTGAAGGCATGGTTTTTGTTTACTGGCATGACCAGCATCCTGATCGGATGATCAACAAGGTTACCAAGGATGGTATTGATCCGGGTTCGAAAGAGCCGGAGTTCAAAATATGTGCGGTTCAAGTGACACGGGCCTCGGGTCCGAAACCATTGGAGCCGTATATCGTCTGAGTAAGCCAGGTGCAGCAGGTGAAATATCGCCTGCGGCACCCCTGATGAACCCCCTGCAGAGGAGTAGTTATGCCGATTAGTGGTGTTGTCATCGCCAGCCTGCCAAGCGAAACAAACGACGTCTTACGATTTCTCGCCACCCTCAGCCAGGTTGAAGTGCACGGCGCGGACGAAAAAGGCAATATTGTCGCCGTACTGGAAACTGAATCCTCCGAAGAGATGGAAAAAATTATCAATCGAATCAGCAGGGACCAAAACGTCCTCCATGTCGGACTGACCTATCTCAATGCCGAAGACGAGGCGGAACGTATTATCCAAGGCGAAAAACCAGCCAGACCGTTCGGATTTCGCAAGCCATCAGGAACCACATAGTGCAGCGCCGCACGTTTCTCAAGCTGCTCGGGACTGGCCTCACCGGCCTGTCATTTTTACCTGGACCGGCTGGAGCAAAATTATTGCAGTCGCCGGTTGCAACCAACAGACTGCGGCCACCGGGTGCTGTACCCGAAGAAATCTTTGCCGCCAGATGTATCCGCTGCGGGCGTTGTGTGGAAGTCTGTCCATATCGGTCCATTATCATGCTTGATATCCGGGCCGGAATACATGCCGGAACTCCCCTCGTTGAAGTGGAAAAAATTCCCTGTTATCTCTGTATGAAGTGCGTTGAGGTCTGTCCGACCGGGAGTCTTGAGTGCATTCGGCAGCAGGATACCCGGATGGGCCTTGCGGTCATCAATCGATTCCATTGTGTTGCCTGGCTTGGTACGATACTCTGCCGCACCTGTTATGATAAGTGCCCTTATGCGGAAAAAGCCATTCGTCTTGATCAATTGCGGCCGGTAATTGATGCTGCCGCCTGCACAGGTTGTGGCCTCTGCACCAGTGCCTGTCCTGTTGCCGCGGGAGATGATCGAAAGGCGATTAACATTGAACCGCTTTATGCCCGGAAAAAGGTGAGCGGATGAACACGTCGGCGGCGGGGAATGATTTCATTGGCGAAGACCTCGGTAAAGGTCGAAAAACGGCCTATGGACGATGGCGGTTCCTCATGCTCAGCATTGCGTTCCTGCTTATTTTGCTTAATCCTTTCTTGAATTACTTTTGGCATGTTCATTTTATTCAGGGCTGGTACCAGTCTTTCGGGTTTGGCAGCCTGTGGTTTGTTTCCCCACTGGAAGGACTGGAGAGCCTGCTGCTTACCAAGTCACTGTATCTGCCGTCGCTGATCGGCATGGCGATCCCGGTTTTGATAGCGTTTTATCTCGGCAGGGTCTTTTGTTCCTGGATCTGCCCAGTGTCTTTTCTTCTTGAGATTTTTGACCGGGTGAGGAGACTTATCGGACGAAAGAAATTTCTAAAAAACCGCCTCCTGGTCGCAAAGAGAGTCCTCTGGTTAACGTTACTTGCGGAGATTATTCTCAGCATGGTACTCGGCGTGCCGCTCTTTGTTTTCCTTTCTCCACCGGGGCTGATCGGTCGAGAAATAATGATGGTGGTGTTTTTCCGAACGCTGGCCTTGGAGGGAGGCCTACTCCTGCTGATTGTCTTACTGGAATTGCTGACCCGCCGTTTTTTCTGCCGCACCTTCTGTCCCCTCGGCGGCTTGCTCGCCTTCATGGGCAGGAAAAGGGGCCTTCGGGTGCATGTCGATCAGGCGAAATGCACCCAGTGCGGTCTGTGTGCAAAGAGCTGCCCTATGGGACTTCTGCCAAATAGCGGAGAAGGAGCCTCCGCTTATTGCTGGAATTGTGGCGAGTGTCTGGATTCCTGCCGTCACGATGCGCTGCACTTTCAGTGGCAGCAGAACGGCTACACTGTCTCCGTAACCGACCAGCGCAGCTGACGTCCGGCCCCGAAAGGCTTGACTGTGCCGCAGAGCTCAGGGACGGTCCATGATTTTTTCTCCAGGGTTACGGTTTTTTGCGGTGGTTGTATACCGTAGCGTCTGCAGGCAATGTCGCTGGTGAAATGTTGCAGCAGATCCAGTCGGCCCGCCTCTTCGAAGAGTTCTGCCAGCATCGGCAGGGCGACGGGTGCTGAAAAGATTCCTGCCGCACAGCCGCAACATTCTTTTTTGTGCCGGGGATGGGGAGCGGAATCCGAGCCGAACATGATTCGCCCATGACCGGAGAACACCGCTTCACGCAGGCGCAGGCGATCTTCGGGCCTTTTGGCAATCGGCTTGCAGAAGAGGTCGGGTTCCAGTAGACCGCCGATCACATCGTCTAAGGTGATCAGCAGGTGGTGCAGGGTAACCGTGGCCGAGACGTTTGGGTACCGGTCGATAAAATCGACTGCTGCGGCGGTGGTAATATGTTCCATGACGATATGCAGCTTGGGAAAGGCTTCTGCCAATCGCTGATACATGCTGAGGAATTCCGTTTCCCGATCGAGCACAAATCCATTTGATTCGCCATGCACGAGAAGCGGAATCTCCATTTCTTCCATCAGGCTGAGGGTCTCGTCAATGTCGTCGAAATTGGAAACGCCATTCTCGCTCCGGGTGGTAATGCCCGCCGGGTAGAGTTTTATGCCGATGATTTCTTTTTTGGCCTGAGCGAGCTCCTCTCTCGAGTATTTTCGGAAAAAGAGTGTCATATAGGCGGCAAAGTCATCTGACTTTCCCGCTTTCATGATCTCGACCTTGTAGTGCCGAAGCTTTTCCAGCGAATCGACGGGGGAGACGAGATTGGGCATGATCACTGCTCCGGCAAAAGTGCTGCAGGTGTAGGGCGCAACAGTCTGCAGCATTGTGTTTTCCCGCAGATGCAGATGCATATCAAGAGGGGATTGCAAAACAATTTTCATGTAAGGTAACCTTCATTAGTTGAAAGACAGCAGGTGAATGACTCAGAATTATAGTCTGTGCCAAGTGGTGTGTCTATTCAAATATAATTTCCTCGCCGCCAACCAGCGCAAGCCCCTTATCTACTGAAAAACGTACCGCAAATCTTGCTTCATTGGCGCTGTATTCTTTTCCTGCCAGAAGTCTCTTGGAGAGCGAGGCAATTAACTCAGGATCTGTCGATTCGTCTATCATTGTTAAGTTCAGCCGCACCCCTTTATAACCTGCTCCCGATTCAATGAACAGATAGTTGGCCGAACCGTTTTTTAATAGATTTTGTCTGGAAAGCCTGTCCCGCATGATAAAGGCGACGGTTTTGTTGTCAAAGACGTGAGGTCGCGCGTAGATAGCCGTGTTTACTTTGCCGTCATCGGCTGCTGTCGCCAGAACTCCGGTTCCTGTATGCTCCTGGAAATACTTGCTGAGATCCATTATGTGATTCCTCCTGGGATAAAATCGTTTTTGTAAAAACTAAATGATCCTGTATGGCATTTATTATTCATGACAATACGTATATCTTTAGTCCTTTTCACTTCACAGAATAGTTACTATTGATATTGACACAAGAGGGGATAATCAATACTACAGTAATAGTAAAAACTACCAGAGAAAAGGAGGCAGGGAATGGTGGACAATAATCTGTATAAAGTGGTTATCGACTCGATGTCAGCCCATGTAGCGATATTGGATGAGCAGGGGAAGATCATCGAAACCAACCGGGCCTGGCAGGAATACGGTCGACAAAACGGGATGCGCGAGTCCTTTGAAAGTATCGGAATCAACTATCTGTCAATCTGTGAAACGGCTACCGAGCATCCCGAAGACGATGCCGATCGGGTTGCCCGAGGTATCCGCAATGTGATGGCCGGGGAACTGGATGAATTTCTAACCCAGTATCCATGTCATTCGCGGGATCAGAAGAGGTGGTATGCGGTGCGCGTAGTTCCTTATCGCGACCATAATGTGCACCGGGTTATTGTCACCCACGAAAACATTACCCCCATTATGGAGGTGCAGGAGGCCTTGCAGGCAAAAGAGGCTGAGCTGATACGGCAAAGTGAGCGTCTGGAGGAAACCAATATTGCCCTGCGGGTTCTGCTGCGTCAGCGGGAAGAAGATAAAACCCGGATTGAAGAGACGATTTATGCCAATGTCGATCGCTTGGTTCTCCCGTATCTGGAGAAGTTGCTCCAGGGGCATTTGACGGAAAAACAGCGGACGCTGCTTGAGGTGGTCGATACCAATTTGCGGGACATTGTCTCCCCATTTCTACACAGTCTGGCCGCATTGAATATGTCGCTTACGCCGCAGGAGATAGAGGTGGCCAATATGGTTCGCAGTGGTAAATCAAGCAAGGAGATAGCCGATGTGTTGAATTTGTCGGTGAGCGGGGTCGACTTCCATCGCAAGCGTCTGCGCAGCAAGCTCGATCTGACCCATACCGCGAAAAACCTCCGGTCCTACCTGCTCTCTCTGGCATAAGTCGAGTGCTGCTTCAAACCATTACTCTGTAACGGTAATAAAAGCTTCCCGGTAGAGTTTTTGGTACCCCGCTATACTGCTCGGATCAAGCCATCGCTCATAGGCGGCGCGATAGCTTTCAGTAGGACGCTGCTCACGGAGCACGGCATTGATATCTTTTATCGTTTTTTTACCCCATTCGTTTTTAGAACAGGCCACGTAGGTGAGTGATGCATCGTTATTCACCTGGTTCTCGGTGATGTTCAGCGTCATGATCCGGTCTCGGATGCCCATTGTTTCGGCCAGATACATAGCCTCCTCCGGCAGTCCCGACAGGGCGTCGATTCGTCCGGCCAACAGCATTTTAAAGAGATTCAGGGTGAGTTCCGGACCTTCGTAGACAAAAATATTCCTGTTGTCGCCGTATGTATTGAGGGTCATATCGAATTCGATGCCATACGACCGGTTTTTGGATCGGCCGACAATATATTTATGGCTTTTAAGAATATCGGTGAGACTTACGGTTTTGCTCCCCCCGAAAATGTTGAATTTCTCTTTATTGATGATCAGGACGGTAGGCAGGGTGATGACGCTCGGTATGGAGAAATAGGCAAATTCCATCCGTTCCGGCGTTTTGTACATTGCCAGGGCACAGGCCTTTTCTCCTTGTTTCCATTGCTGGTAATGTCTGGAGATATTTGCGATCACATGGGTATGATCATATGCCGGCAAATTTTTTATCAGGATGTCGGTTATAAGATCTTCGTAGCCCTGGCCTTTAAATTTTCCCTCGTGAATAAAGAAGGGCGGGGCCACCGCTTCCATCCAGCTGATAGAGTCTTTTGTCCATGCCCCCGTCGGAACGAGTGCAGCAAGCAGGAAAATCAGGATACATGAAAGACGCGATGTTTTTAGTGCCATGGAAACCTCAAGGTGCAAAAGGATATGAATTAAGACATGATAAAATTAACAATAAAGAATCTGATTCCCCCTAATGTTCAGCTCCTGAGCCAGGGTGTGAGCTATTCGTTTCCCGGGACGCCGTAAACCCATCCCTGGGGGCTTCGCTGCAGCCGTCCATGGCTGCAGAGACACGAAAAACGAACAGCTCACACCCTTTCATTCCGGCAGGCTGTGTTTGCGGGGCAATCAGGATAAAGAATGTGGTGGATAATCGAGCCAATCTGGTCCAGGGTATAAGGCTTCTGGACAAATGCTTTTGCACCCATTGCCAGAGTGGCTTTTACATCATCGTCGTCGGCAAAACCGCTGGCGATAATTGCTTTCTGCTGAGGGTGTATTTTCAGGATCTGTTCGAAGGTCATCCGCCCATTTTGTCCGGGCGGCATGAGCATATCGAGGACCAGCAGGTCAGGGGCATGATGTCTGGCATATTCGATTGCCTCTTCGCCTGATGCGACAGTCTGCACCGTATAATTTAAAGATTTCAGCAGCTGCCCGGCAATCTCCCGTTGACGTGGTTCGTCGTCCACGACCAGGACAGTTTCTTCACGGCCCTGATAGTTTTTCCAGTTTTTTCTGTCCGGCTGTGGCGCAAGATCGGCCTCTATGCTCGGAAACAGGAGTTCGAATGTCGTCCCTTGTTCATCGCTGACGACGTTGACGGTGCCGCCATGGTCATGCATAGTGTTCCAGACAACGGCCAGGCCGAGTCCGGTGCCGCTTCTGCCCATAACCTTTTTGGTGTAGAAGGGTTCGAAAATACGCCCAATGTCCTCAGGAGCGATTCCCGATCCGGTATCATGGATGCTTATTCTGGAGAAATGTTCTGTTGATACCTTGTGGCGGTTTTTTGCCAATGGAAACGGAATGGTATAATTGTCGGTGGTAATCGAGACGGTTCCTGTCCCGTGTATGGCTTCCGCACCGTTGGTGATGAGATTCATCAGGCATTTTCGGACATGAATAGGCGAGCAGGAGATATTGCGCAACTCGGAAGACAGCGAGGTGTTTACGGCGATATACGGATATCTGCGCTGGAGTTGCCGGAAATCAGCGGAATTGAGATAGGCTTGAATCAGTATATTGGGAGCGATGATTTCTTTGTTGGCGGCGATGCCTCTGGCGACGGTGAGCAAATCGGAAACAACGTATGAAGCATCAAGTCCGGACTGACGGATTGCCTCAAGAGGCTGTCGCAGACTGCTCTGCTGGCCCAGATCAAGGAGCAGCAGTTCTGGATAGGTGATGATACCGGAAAGAATATTGTTCAGATCATGGGCGACCCCGCCGGCCATGAGGCCGATGGCTTTCATCTTCTGATCCCGGTGCAGCTGTTCTTCCATCTGGCGCCGTTCAGTAATATCGATAACGATCATCCGGACACCGGAAACCTCGACCCCGTTGTCGATTGGTGTCGAACGAATGAGGATGGGAAATGTTCTGTTATTTCCATCAACTGCCGTGAGCTCAGTTAGTCTGGATGGTTCGCCATTAAGGGTCTTCTGGAAATTCTGCCGGGCAGCTTCTCGTTCGTTTTGCTGGATAAACTGGAAAAAGTTTGCACAACTGCTTCGTTTGCTTGTAAGTTGTAACTGCTTTTGGGCCACCTCGTTGGCGTAGGTAATATCTCCGGCCAGATTTGTTTCGACTACTATCTCCGGGAGCAGATTGACAAGATCTTGGAAGCGCCTTTCGCTTTCCAGCAGATGTCTCGTCCGTTCCCTGATCTCCTGCTCGAGGAATTTTCTATTGGCAAAGAGATGGCTGATGAAAGCTGCCGTCAGGAGCAGCAGCAGAAGGAAAATAAGGATATTAATGAGGGGAAAAATAACCCGTACGTACTTCTCCCCCTTGAGAATGCCGATAACCTGGTCGCCGTGTATGATCTCTGCTGAGAGTTTTTTTACCCCGATCAGCCTTATTTTATAGAGAAAGAGTGAGAGACCTGATAATGGAGGGCAGGTAGCCGAAATGAAAGTTTCGGTGCCGGGGATGGATACGGAGAGGGATTTGTAATAATCGGCTTTGACGGCAAGCTGCAGGTAGGCGTCGGCGCCATTTTGGTTGAGTGCCCATATGTCGTTGGCCAGAATAGCGGCATGAGTCTTGAAGAATTTATGATCGAGGGCATCGTCTCTTTGAATATAGAAATAAGCGATGGCCGCAAAGACCATCAGAAAGACAACGGCTGCATAGATAAAACGACTTCTTCTTTTGTAGAGAGAAATCATTATAATGACTTATTTATATTCATTTCTGCCGTCTGCCTCATCAAAAAATAGAAACAAGCAAATGTATGGGGCCAATTCCAATTTTGTAATATTGCTGAGTGCAGGATGGATGTCAAGTTCCTTTGTTTAATTGTGCACATTTAAAAATTAAATGGAAGACATAAAAGGGAGAGAGAGATGGATGACAAGATACGACTTGGCGTGAGTTCCTGCCTGCTTGGCAATAATGTCAGATATGACGGCGGCCATCAACATGACCGATTCCTGACTGACACTCTGGGGCGATATGTGGAATATATACCTGTCTGTCCTGAGGTTGAATGCGGTCTCACCGTTCCCCGGGAGGCCATGCGACTTGTCGGCAATCCTGCAGACCCCAGATTGGTAACTCGAAAAAGTAACATAGATTATACCGATCAGATGAAGAAATGGGCTTCTGTCCGGCTGGATGAGCTTGCCCGGGAAAAACTTGACGGTTTTGTTTTCAAACGCATGTCACCAAGCAGCGGCATGGCAAGGGTGAAGGTATATTCCGAATCGGGGATGGCCAATACTAACGGTATTGGCATCTTTGCCAGGTTGTTTATGGAACATTTCCCCCATCTGCCGGTTGAAGAGGACGGGCGGCTCAACGACCCGGTTCTGCGCGAAAATTTTATCCAGCGTATTTTCGTACACAGAAGATGGCGGGAACTTGTCGCTACGGCCAAAAAGAGAGGTGGGTTGGTTGATTTTCATACGACCCATAAACTGCTGCTTCTCTCGCATAGTGAAAAAGAATATCGAGAAATGGGCCGTCTGGTGGCAAAAGCCAAAGATCTCTCTATCGAGGAGTTATTTAGCCGGTATGAAGCACTGCTGATGAGCGCTCTAGCCAAAAAGAGCACCAACAGGAAGCATACCAATGTGCTGACGCATGTTTTCGGTTATTTTAAAAACGACCTGTCTCCTCTGGAAAAGCAGGAGGTGCTTGACGTAATAGATCAATACCATCAGGGAATGATCCCATTGATAGTTCCCCTGACACTTATGAAGTTTTTCACCAAAAAATTCAAGCAGGAGTACCTGGCCAACCAGCATTATCTCGATCCGCACCCATTAGAGCTAAAACTCCTTAATCATGCATGAATGTTTTTGCTTAACCATAGGCAATTTCAAGTTTTTGGAGATGAAGAAAACCGTGGTTTGAGATTGACAGGCGCCAAACGAAAGAACCGGTGGCGCCTGTCAAAAAAGATTATTTCTTTTTCTCGGCCATTTTTGCTTTGAGCAGGGCGCCTAAACTGCCCATTTCGGTTGCAGGTCTGGCCTTTTTTTCCTTGGTCTTAAAGGATTTGTATTCGTCTCGCTCCTTGTCCTGTTCCGCTTCAGGTGAGACATAGTCAGCCGGCACCAGGCTGATTCTTTTTTCCGCGAGGTCTATTCCGTCAATTGTCACATCGATATTCTGCCCCTCTTCCAGCACTTCACGGGGGTGATTGATTCGTCGGCCGCCGCCAAGCTTCGAGATATGAATCAGGCCGTCGATGCCTGGGGCGAGCGTCACAAAGGCCCCGAATTGAGCAAGCCTGGCGACGGTTCCCATATGGGTTGTGCCTTCCGGAAAAAGAGTCGTTACTTCGTTCCATGGATCGGCCTGGGTCTCCTTGTAGCTGAGAGAAATTCTCTCCTTGTCCCAGTCGAGTTTTTTGATCACGGTCTGGACTTTCTGGCCGACGGTAAAATATTCCTCGACCTTATCGACTCGGCTCCAGCCGATTTCCGAGATGGGAATGAGTCCATCCACGCCGCCGATATCGACAAAGGCCCCGAACTCTCTGATAGAGCTGACCACCCCTTCGACTGTCTGCCCTTCCTGCAGCGTCTGCTGTAATTTTTCACGCAGTTCTGCCCGTTCCGCTTCCTGAATCGCCCGCGCTGAGAGGACGATATTGCGGCCATTTTCCTCAAACCGGGTAATCTGGAATTTCATATGGGTCTCCAGATATTCTTTGGCCGCATCTTCAACACGCCGCAGACCCATCTGGGAAAAGGGACAGAAACCTCGCACATTGCCGCCGAGGGTGATTTCGAAGCCGCCTTTGATCTCCGCTTTCACGAATCCTTCTACGGGGATACCGCTGCAAAAGGCTTCCTCAAGGTGAGCAGCGGAGGAACCGGAACCGATGGAGGTGGTGAAAAGCTGCTCGGACGATTTCGTCTGCAGAAAATACACATCCAGTTTGTCACCGAGCTGATACTTGAAATTACCCTCGTTGTCTCTGAGCTCGGAGCTGTTGAGCACGCCTTCGCTCTTGCCTCCGACATCGAGAAAGGTCGTTTCGTCGTTTATGCCGACGATGGTCGCCTGGATTTTTTGTCCCGGCGTTAAGTGTCTTATTTTGGTGGTTTTTTCGGCCTTGAAGAGTTCTTCAAAACTTTCATTGTCTGTTTCTGTCATGTCTACCCATTATAGAAAAAGAAAAAATACGGTTTACGGTTTTGGTCAGTTACATAACTGATGCCTGAGAGTTGATACATTCCTGGAAATTCCAATTTCAGATGGCACGCCAGCGTAGAATCGGAACAGATTATAGCATAGCTGGACAGCTTGACAAGTCCTCGTCGCTGTTCCGGAGCAGGCATCATGGCGAATTTTATCTCCGGCCGTAGCCGGCATTTCGCACTGCCAGTGACAGAGCGTGGCCGTTTTCTTGAAACATAAGACGTTTATCGCACATTTCATCAATAAAATTTCGTAGGATTCGCTCATCGACTTGGGGGAATTCTGCCAGAAGCCTTGTTATTTTCACCGGTTGTTCGCAACAGAGATAAATCTTTCTTGATGTCCCCCGCAGGCGGTGCAACAGCGGGGTGTCTGACAGCCGCTCCTGACGGATAATGAGAAATGTCCCGCCATCACGGTAACTGAGAGGATGCGGCCGGCTTTTCGATCTGCGCTTATGAAAATTCTGCCAGGCCTGGATCTTCTGTTTTACCGGCTGCCACTGTCTGTGCTGGAGTTTTTTGTCGCCTCGATAGCTGTTGGTCAGCATGGTCATTGAGCGGAGATATTTTTTAGGAAAGAGGCTGCGGTTTTTGGCATGCGGGATGATTCTTTGTATGGAGAACGCATTGGCGGACGTGCAGCTGCGGTGCATGGGCGAGCCATAGCCGAGAAAAAAGGCGGCTGTCTGCAGCGGAAGAAAAGGCATGACAAAATCGAGATTATGCAGCGTTTCGGTAATTTCCGCTTCCGTTGTGCCGGGAAAGTCGGTGATCAGATTGCCCTCCAGCCGGATTGCCGATGCACTGCACATTTTCATGACGGAGATGTTGTCGAGGGTCGTCGTTCCCTTGGCCATTTTTGCCAGCAGAGATGTGGATAAGGCTTCGATTCCCACCTGGACGGTTTTAAGACCGGTCTGACTGTACAGGTTCAGTTTTTCCGGGTCGCTAATTGTGCGAATCTCGGCAAAAAAATCAAAATCCAGTTTTTTGGGGGCGAGTTTTCGGAAAAAACGATCCGCTTCCTGTGGCGGCAGGGCATTGTCGGTAAAAGTGAAATGCAGGCATGCATGGGTTTCGGCGAGGTGCAGTGTTTCCGCCAGCATCCTGTCGCTTGTTTTGCTGCGGTATTTCTGCCACTGGAGATTGAGGTTGCAAAAAGTACATTTGTTCCACCAGCAGCCCCGTGAAAATTCTATGGGTAAGAGGGGGATAAATGGCCGGTCGGAGAAATGTTGGTGCATCTCCTTAAAGTAATGGCTGTAATCCGGAAAAGGAAGATCATCCATTTCCACAGGTTGCACAGGATTATCTTTTTCAGTTGCAGAATCAGGGCGCCGGCGGCGGATTTTTCCGGGCAGTTTGTCACAGTGTCCGCTAACGAAATGACAGAGGTCAAGGAGTTGCCGTTCTCCTTCACCATCGACCAGGTAGTCTATTTGCGGGAAATGGTCGATCAGGGACTTGCCGATATCACCGGAACAGGATGAACCACCGAAAACAATGGGTACTTCCGGCCATTTCTCTTTCATTTTTTCAGCCATGTAGAGCGAGGCAAACAGTTGACTGAAACAGAGGGAAAAACCGATAAGATCATAGTGGTGCCAGGGGATGGTGGTCAGCAGTCTGGTGCAGCCCTTTTCAACAGCTGTTACCAGCTCGTCAAAATCGGGCAGGGGTTTAATTTTTCCGGTCAGGCACCGGCGGAACAGTTTTCGGGCATCAAGTCTTTTTTCGGGAAATAGCAGTGGGGCAAAAAGGGCTTCTCCAGCCCAGCCGGAGAGGGCGATCTGGCTATAGATGTCCGGGGAGACAGTTTGGGCGAGATCCAGATAAGGGTGATAATTGTCCAGTCGATACGACGATTCGCGCTCCAGGTAAGCCTTCAGGGCGCCAAGTTGAATGGACGGTCGGTTGAAAATCGACCACGGCATGGCAATAAGCGCGAGCCTGAATGGAGAAGAGGTGTCTGGTCCCACGTTATTGCCTGATAATTTCTGTTCCTTCAGGGGGGGTGAAGGAAAAAAATGACAGCAATTCTTTTGGAGGCTTGCCAACCAGGCTGTCAACAGTGATATCAGTAAAGTTCAAAACAGTTACGGTGCCGAACTGATCGCGGATATTTATCCGGCGGATCAGTGAGTCGGGTGTCACCCACAGATGGATGTCCTGAACCTGGGACTGGGGTGTTTTCGGGATGAGTTTAATCACCTTGATTGCCGCACTGTTTTCCGACTGGAATTCTTCCTCGGCAGGACGAATATAAAAATCTCTCTTCAGGACGCCTTTCCCGGTAAAAAAAGAATAGGTGAGATCTGCATCGAGGGTATTGGCCGGGGAGACGATCATCTGGTGCAGCTTGGCAAAATACATGGAGAATGTTTCGCCGTCATTGGTCAACACCTGTTTATCCGGACTGGTATAATCCCAGCGCATATAACTTTTACCACCCAGTTTGACAAACGCCGCCTTGCCCGAACCCCGGCGCGGTCGGCCGGTCATCTCGCCGCTGGTGTTCTGGATGAAATTGAAAGAGAGGCTGGCAATTTTGTCGTACCGCGCCTGTAAACGCTCGGCTATATCTTCCGGATATTCGGTGCCGCATGAACCGCTGTGCGTGACTATAACCGGCAGCAGCAGGCAGGAGGCGATCAGGAGTATTTTAAATAGATTTTTCATCAATCGTATGAATAATTGAATTAAATGGGAAGGAGTTGAATCGTCCGGCCAAATATTTTACTTGCAATCTGCGCTGCGGTTTCCGTCAAATCGGTGACGAAGAACCTGTTTTGGCTGGGATCATGGTTTCCTGGAGTTTCGAACGCTTTGTTGCGATCTATATAGCTTTTAAGAAAAAGGGCGGTTGCTGCGGAGGAATCGATGAGCGTGACCTTCTTGCCGATTCGGGCCTGTATCAGGTCTTTAAGAAGCGGATAATGGGTACAGCCGAGTATCAAGGTGTCGATCTGTTGATTTTTCAAGTCATGCAGATACCGGCGGAGAATCATTTTGGTCTCCCGCTTACCTGTCCAGCCCTCCTCAACCAAGGGGACGAGCAGCGGGCAGGCCTTGGAAAAAACCTTATAACCTGGATGTTGCTGGCGGATTTTGTCCTCATACACACCGCTTCGGATAGTGGCCCGTGTGCCGATAATGCCGATCCTGCCGGTCCGACTTGTGGACAGTGCCTGTTCAATGGCAGGGGTAATGACCTCAATAATAGGAATGTTGAACTCCCGGCGAAGTCGATCGGTTGCCACACTGGATGCTGAGTTGCAGGCTATGACAATAACCTTTGCCCCTTGTTGTATAAGAAATCGGGTGTTCTCAACTGAGTAGTCAATAATTGTTCGTGCACTTTTGGTGCCGTAGGGCGTGCGGGCAATATCCCCCAGGTAGAGCAGGGGGGAGTCGGGCAGGAGCTGTTCAACCGCCTGGGCAACAGTCATTCCGCCGACGCCTGAATCAAAAATACCAATCATAAAAAGTGAATGTATATCGAAAAAACCAAAATTGGTCGGACATCAATTTATCCCGGAAAATAGCTGATATGCCGGGATTTTTTCAGTGCCATTTTGAGGCGGGAAATATTTCACAAAGATTCTTCCCAGCAAAAAACAGGAAAATAATCTGTAAGATACTAACACGATATGTATACCAGAAAACAGGGGGAACAACAAGCAGACATCGGTGCAGATTGGATTGTCGATTTTTCTGAACTCGAGCCATGGAACATGTTGACAGAAAGTGGACTGGGAATTATTTTTGCCCTGACTCAAAAACAGTTCGATAAAGAAACCGAGTTGTATCATTGTTTCTTTCTATAATTAAGAGCAGGGAATTTACCTGCAATGTTTTGCAATGTAATAGGTGGAAAAGAAATGCCAGTTTACGAGTATGAATGCAAGGAGTGCGACAACGTCTTTGAAGTACAACAGAAAATTGCTGATGATCCGCTGAGTGAATGCCCCACATGTCACGGACCGGTGAAAAAACTCATGTCGATGAGTTCTTTCCAGTTAAAAGGCGGCGGTTGGTATGCCGACGGCTATGCGAGCACCGCCAATGGTTCGAAAAAAACTGATTCTGCCGCCAAACCGGCGGAAACCACGGCACCCTGCAAAACCGGTGGCAGCTGCGCTGCATGCCCGGCTGCCACGTCTGCTTAGGTAGTTCTGGCTGTCAAAGGCTATATTGCCGATGGTTTGGTAATAACAGCCATTGCGTCCCCGTAGGAAAAAAAACGATACTGCTCCTTGACTGCTATGGCATAGCAGTCAAGGAGGGTTTTTCTGCCGCAGAGGGCGGAAACCAGAAACATCAGGGAAGAATCGGGCAGGTGAAAGTTGGTGATTAAATTATCGATCACCTTGAACTGAAAGCCTGGATAGATGTAGAGGTCGCACCAGTCTTCGATTGCTTGAAGACTGCCAGTTTTTACTGCGCCAAACTCCAGGGCCCGGACGGTAGTGGTGCCAACGGCCCATATCCTGCCGCCTCGCTTTTTTGTTGCCGTGATTGTATCGACTGTCTCCTGCGGGATGGTAAGATATTCCCGATGGATCTGATGGCGGGTGATGTCAGTTTCCCGTACCGGCGCAAAAGTGCCATAGCCTACATGCAGGGTGATCTGGCCAATCGTAGTGCCTTGTTTACTGATCTTCGCAAGCAGTGAGTCGGTGAAATGCAGGCCGGCAGTCGGGGCGGCAACCGCTCCCGGCTGGCTGGCGTATACCGTCTGGTAGCGAGTGACATCTTCTGCGGTGCAGCCGTTTTTCCTGGAAATATATGGCGGCAGGGGCACCTGGCCGCTGCGTTGTAAGGTCTCTGCCAGGCCGAGTGACGGGTCGAAGTGTAGTCTCAGTTTCAGCTTACCACCCTCAAGGTCCTCTTCTACCGTGCAGGACAGCCTCTTGTTCATTGTGATCATCGACCCTTTTTTCGGTCGTTTGGAAGATTTTATCAGGCCGTTGGCCAACGCAGTGGTGTCGTTTTGGGGATCTATGGTCGGAAATTCGAGCAGGAAAACCTCGGCCTTGCCGCCGGTCTCTTTGGCGCCAAGGAGTCTTGCCGGGAAAACCCGGGTATTATTGACCACCAGCATATCCTCTTTGCCGATAAACCTGGCAATATCGCTGAAACGACAATGTTCTGGCTCCCTAGGCGCGGCATTGACGACCATCAGGCGGGAGTCGTCCCGTTTTTCTGCGGGATGCTGGGCTATGAGATGTTCGGGAAGGTGATAGTTGTAGGAGTGTAAGCTAAGATCGTCTTGCATGATACTCTGCGGTATGGAAAAAAGATGTCGATTGTCTGTGTATTGCGGACAATGCATTACCGTATGTTATACGGTAAGGTTAAATACGAAGTTTTTTACTGAGCCATCGCGGAATCGGACTTCTTACAAGTTTTAATGTTTACTTTTACTTTAGTGTCGAGGAGCTGTCGTAGATACCATGATTTTAGCAGTTGCTGCAACTGAAATTGAAATGGTCCCGTTTCTGGCTGCATTGCCGCCTGGATCGGCTGCTGTCTGCCGGACGCTGGTGAGCGGGGTCGGCCCCGTTGAAACAGCCCTTCGATTGACCAGATTCCTTTGCCAGAGTGCAGAACCCTTTGGTGCTGTCATTCATTTTGGTGTGGGAGGAGCGTATCTTCAGCCCGATGAGAGTAGTCAGCGACAGCCCGGTCTCCTTGATATCTGCCTTGCCGAAAAGGAAATTGCCGGTGATTTTGGCATCTGTCTGGGCGAGGCAATGGAATATCTGAAAAATTCACTCACCGGAGAAATCGCGTATGACATGGACGCGCCGCTCCGGCAGCGTTGTGAGACTGTTTTTGCGAGGCTAGGCATCAAGTATACCGCCGGGGTCTTTATCACGGTAAACGGTATAACCGGCACCAGCGCTCGTGGCAAAATGCTGCAGTCCCGGTGGAACGGACTCTGTGAAAACATGGAAGGTGCGGCCGTTGCCAGGGTCTGCCAGGAATTTAATCTGCCCTGTGCTGAGCTGCGCTGTATCTCAAATTATGTCGTGGATCGCAATCCAGCGACCTGGCGTCTGCAGGACGCCTGCCTGAAAGCGGCTCGTACGGCGGCACGGCTTATGAAGGAATTGACCATATGACGAACAAACTTTCTCTCGGCTTTTCGCCCTGTCCCAATGATACCTTCATCTTCTATGGACTGGTTCATGGCATGATCGAGATGCCGGATGCAGCATTTGCCCCACCGGTTTTAGCCGATGTGGAGCAGCTGAATATGTGGGCGCTGGACGGAAAGCTTGATGTCACCAAGCTTTCTTTTCATGCCCTGGGACATGTGCTTGATGAATATTGTCTCCTTTCTGCGGGGAGTGCGCTCGGCAGGGGCTGCGGGCCGCTTCTGATTGCCGCTGCCCGGACACCGCTCGAAGATGTCGCGGCAATGACCATTGCTATCCCCGGAAAATTGACGACTGCCGCCCTGTTGCTGCAGATGTTCCTGCCGGACTGCCACCACCTGGTGGAGATGCGCTTTGACCATATCATGCCAGCGGTAAAAAGCGGTGCAGTCGATGCAGGGGTGATAATTCACGAGTCCCGTTTTACCTACGGCGAACAGGGGCTGATTTGTCTGCAGGACCTTGGCCTGTGGTGGGAAGAAAACACTGGACTGCCTATTCCGCTTGGCTGTATCGCTGCCAGAAGAAGTCTCGGCAAAGACAGGATCATGGCTATCGATCGGGCCATCAGGGCCAGCGTTGATTATAGTTTCGCCCATCCGGATGCATCTTTGCCATACATCAGGAGCAATAGCCAGGAATTGGAGCCGGACATTGTTCGCAGTCATATTGAGCTCTATGTGAATGATTTCTCAAAAAAATTGGGCCGGGAAGGCGAGGCTGCCGTCCAGACCTTTCTGCAGCGAGGACGCCGGGCCGGTGTTCTTCCGGACAGCATGGGCAATAATCCACCATTGACGATATGATTATACAATTCAATTTCCCGGCTACGGACTTTGCTGATTTACCCGTATTGTCCGTTTCTGCAAATTCCGTGGAAGCACGAAGAAAAAGTATCAAACAAATAAGGCGTGCGCTGGAGCTGCGCTCACTGTCCAGCACCTGTATCAGGCAGAAGGAATCTGGGCATCAGCACCGCTATGGTGTGCTTTCACTGATACAACAATACGATCTGGTTATAATTGACGCAGAGAACGATGATCCGGCACTGCAGTGCAAACCCGGTGCTGCTTCGGAATCAATACCGGGTGTTCAGCTGTTGTCCGGAAGTGATGATGAGGCAATGAAGCAATTTGTCGACCGCCTGGTCATGTGGATGAATACTCTCGTGCAGCAGACACCGGTGTGGGGCTGCATCCTGATCGGTGGTAAAAGTTCCCGGATGGGGCAACCAAAGCATCTCATAGAGGATCAACAGAAAATCACCTGGCTGGAAAGAACGGTAGCAATTCTTGCTCCTTTGGTTGACGGAATTGTTGTCTCGGGAAACGGCAGACTGCCAGAAAGGCTTGCCGAGACCACTCGTCTTGCGGATGTTCCTGGTGTGTCTGGTCCTCTGACCGGAATTGTTGCTGCCTGTCGTTGGCAACCCATGGTCTCATGGCTGCTCGTCGCCTGCGATATGCCGAACATAGCGACAGAGGCCATCCAGTGGCTTCTCTCCGACCGTCATGCCGGTTGCTGGGGGCGGGTCCCTAAGCTTGCGGAGAGTAAAAGAGCGGAACCGCTTCTGGCCTGGTATGATTTTCGAGCAGGACAGATTTTCGAAGAGCTGGTGTATAACAGAAATTTACGTATCGGTGATGCCGCAGTTCATCCCAAAATTGATACCCCGCTCATTCCGGAGGCCTTGCACCAGAGCTGGCAAAATATCAATACCCCTGACCAGTTGCCGGCATCACCTGCTTGAAGCAGGAGGCTTTATTGAAGGCAAATAGCTCTGCAGAGCGGGGCGTCTTCCTGATTTTACCTTTTTCTTTTTGATGTATCCCCGTTTGCCAGCAGGCGTTTGCCCTGCCTGAAATCTTGCTGCCACACAGAATCCGGGACCATGCTCCCGCCTGTCGCCCAGATCAGGTGGGTAGCTTGCTGTTGCCGGGCTGGACTGAGAGACAGCTTTTCCCATGCTCTGGTAATTCTGGCAAAACCGGCAAAGCCAATGACTGCAGAAGGTTCGAGGTGAAGATCTTCACAGTCGGCCAACAGCGCCAGGAGGCGATGCATTTCAGTGTCTTGAGCGGTAAATATTCCGGAAAGCATATGGCGCATTACCCGGCAGACCAGTCCGGAAGGCCGGCTGACCGCCAGGCCATCGGCAATGGTTTTATTTTTGATGCCCAGCTGCAGCGCGGAGATTTCATTGTCGAGTCCGGTGGCTAGTCCTACCAGCATGGCGGGAGACTGAGTTGGTTCGCCAAAAAAACAGTGGACATTATCGCCAAAGGCCAGCTTAAGGCCAAAGCTTACTCCGCCGGGCCCTCCACCAACGCCACAGGGAAGATAGACCAGGAGTGGGTGGTCCGCATCGACCTGAATCGACTGTTCGTCAAACTGTGCCTGCAATCTCCTGGCCGCAACTGCGTAGCCTAAAAAGAGATCTCGCGAGTTTTCATCATCAACAAAATGACTGAAAGGATCAGTCATTGCCTGTTGACGACCCTGAGCAACCGCGATGCTGTAATCGGCGTTGTGTTCGACAATGCGAACCCCTCTCGCGCGCAGCATTTCTTTCTTCCATTGTTTGGCATCTGCCGACATATGGACAATGACGCGAAACCCCAATTCTGTGCCAATTATGCCGATGCTTAACCCCAGATTCCCCGTTGAACCAACGATGATCGAATATTGACGGAAAAGTTCATGACATCGCGCTGAAGCCAGCAAGGCATAATTATCGGTTATGTTCAGCAGACCCTTGGCAATTGCCGTTGTTTCGGCAAATTTAGCAATTGCATAGATACCGCCTCGGGCCTTTATGGAGCCGGAGATGGGCAGGTGGCTGTCCAGCTTCACCAGCAGCCGGCCTGGAATTTTGATATCATACTTCTCTTCAATTGCCGCATGCATCGCCGGGATGTGTCGTAACGGTGATTCGATCAGTCCACCGGCGGGTACCGTTTCCGGAAATGTCCGGGCGAAATAAGGGCGAAAGCGTTCCAGGCGATCTGCGGCATCCTGTACGTCCATATGATCGAAATCAATGAAAGTTTGAGCTGCAGACAAAGATTTTCTCTGTGGGTTCAACCAAAATACAGGTCGTGTGGCGATGATGTCGGCTGCAACAGGACATTGGTCGAGCCACTCCCGCATCGGTTTGCCATGAAAAAAATTTTCCACTCTTTTCCCTTTTTTATTGCATCGGGTTCTTTCTGGTTGCCGCAGGCAATTCAGGATAATTTATACTTTCTTATGGGTTCTTTATCTCAATATATGTATCTTGTAAGAAGAAACTATCCAATATTTCTGTTGAATATCATTTGCACCCAAGAGAGCGAAAGGCAATGGCTGGAAAACCAACCTACGAAGAACTGGAACAAAGAATACATATTCTGAAACAAGAAGCAACTGCGCGAGAACGTACTGAAAAACTCAACGGAGCCCTGTTAAAAATATCCAACGCGGTCCATGTATCGGCGACCCTTGATGAATTCTTCAAAACAGTGCATAGCGCCTTGATGCCTGTCATTGACACGACTAATTTTTTTATTGCTATATATGATGCAGCGCACGACAGCATAACATTTCCTTACTATGTCGACGCTGTCGATACATGGTACCCTCCGGTTCTTGAAATCAGCAAAACAGCATCATTAACCGCAGAAATCATTCGTACTGGACAACCTCTTTTGATAACCAAAGAAAAATCGCTGGAGCGACGGGCCAGGAGTACCCTGACGATTCCTCCCTGCACCCCTGCAGAAATCTGGCTGGGTGTACCCTTACAGATTAAAGGGAAAATGATTGGGGTTATGACAGTGCAGAATTATTCGGATCCTGCTTGTTATGATCAGATCGATTTGAATCTCATGGTTTCTGTTGCTGAGCTGGTATCTCTTGCTATTGAGAATATGACGGCGGAGGAATCGCTTCAGGCTAGTGAAGGTCGGTTTCGGGCTATTGTCGACCTTGCCGTGGGTGGTGTCGTTCTTGCCTCACAGGCGGGTAACATTATTGAAGTAAACGAGTACTTCTGTGCCTTGACAGGCAGGACAAGAGAAGAGATTCTTGGTAAGCATATCAGCTGTCTACCGTTTAGTCAGGAGAGTATGAAGAAATTTCCTTTTCGCTTTGATCTCTTAAGAAAAGGTGAAAAGGTCGCGATTGAACGGGTATTGATTCGTCCTGATGGAACGGAAGTATCTATTGAAATGCGGACCAAAATGATGCCTGACGGTACTCTGCAGTCGATTTTCTTTGACGTCACTGAGCGTAGACTCCGCGAGAAAGCACTCAGTGAGGTCAAGGAACGTTTTCGGCTGGCTTTTCTGACCAGCCCAGATGCCATCAATATAAATAAAATGGATGGAACCTATGTGGACATTAATCTCGGTTTCACTGAAATTACCGGCTATAGCCCCGAGGACGTGATCGGCCGGTCTTCTCTTGATATCGCCATTTGGGATGATGCCGGGGATCGTCATCGTTTCATACAGATATTGCAGCGGGACGGCTATGTCAGAAATCTGGAGTTCTGTTTTAGAATGAGAGATGGCTCGAAAAAGACAGGACTGATGTCTGCCAATGTTATTGAGGTAGATGGAGAACAGCACATCCTGTCAATCACCAAAGATATATCGCTGCTTAAAAAAACCGAAAAAGAGAAATACGAACTTGAAGTCAAGTATATGCAGTCGCAGAAGATGGAGGCAATCGGCATCATGGCCGGCGGCATAGCGCATGATTTTAACAATATGCTGGCAATCATCATTGGCAATGCGGAGATGGCCAGGCTCACTCTGCCAAAAGAGAGCCCGGAAAGCTATTGTGTAAACCAGATCATTGTAGCGTCGCAACGGGTAAAAGAACTGGTCAAACAGATTCTCACCTTCAGTCGTCAGACCGATCAGGAATTGATTCCCCTGGATCTGTGCCAGGTCGTCCGGGAATCGTTGCAGTTCCTTCGCTCGACTATTCCGACGACAGTCGAGATCGTGCAGGATTTTGGGGAAAACTGTGGCCTGATACTTGCCGATGCGACCCAGATTCATCAGCTGCTGATGAATCTGTGCGCCAATGCGGTGCATGCCATGGATGAGAAAGGAACGCTGAAAGTTTCCGGTATGCTGGTGGAACTGACAGGAGATGATGTTGTCCACCAGCCTGATCTGTATCCCGGACGCTATCTCAAGTTCAGTGTAAACGATACCGGTATCGGCATTGCCAGAGAAATCCAGGGCAAGATATTTGATCCTTTTTTTACAACCAAGGGAGTTCATGAAGGAACCGGGATGGGCTTGTCAATAGTGCTTGGAATTGTCAAAAGCCATGACGGGGTGCTGCGGGTGAACAGTGCGCCTGGTGAAGGGGCAACCTTCACCATCTATTTTCCGGTACTGCAAAAGGAACCGTTGGCTGAAAAAGAGCAAATCCCGGTCCAGCTCAAACGGGGTAAGGAAAGGATTTTGTTTGTCGATGATGAAGAATTACTGGCGACAATGGGGGGGCGTATACTTGAAAACCTCGGTTACACGGTTACTGTTGTAGTGAGGAGCCATGATGCGCTGGATACGTTTCGGGCCAATCCTCAAGCATTCGACGTGGTCATAACCGATCAGAGCATGCCGGAGATGTCCGGGGTGGAGTTGTCGATGCAGCTCTTAAGAATCAGACCAGATCTTCCCATTATTTTATGCACTGGCTACAGCAAAAAGATTACCGAGGAAGAAGCGGTACGGATGGGAATTAAAAAATACTTGACAAAACCCTTTAATATGAAGACTTTAGCGCAATGCGTCAGAGACGTTCTGTCATGATATATTGCAGCTGAACACCCGGGCTTCGGCTCTTTTTATTCTCTGCATTCGGGGCATGGTTATGCTTGAAAAAAAATTTACAGAGCTGTCCCACAAGACATCCCGCCGCATTGCCCTGCCTGCGTTTTTCACCCTCGTCCTCTTTGTGACCGCTATTTTTTTCGTTCTCATGCCGCAGCTTGAGGAAAGCTTTCTGGCCAGGAAAAAAGAAATGATCCGGGAGTTGACCGAGACCACCTGGAGCCTGCTCGGTACCTATTATGAACGGGAACAGAACGGCGAATTAACCCGGGCCGAGGCACAGAAGCGGGCGGTCCTGCGTATTCATAATCTTCGTTACGGCCCGGAGAAGAAAGATTACTTCTGGATCAACGACATGGTTCCGCGGGTGATCATGCACCCCTACCGACCGGATCTGGACGGCAAGGATGTCACCAATTTTACGGATGCGAACGGCAAGCACCTTTTTGTCGACTTTGTCAAGATAGTCCAGGAACAAGGGGCCGGGTATGTCGATTATCTGTGGCAGTGGAAGGATGAGCCTGCCAGAATATCGCCGAAAATGTCCTATGTGAAAGGTTTTAAGCCTTGGGGGTGGATCATCGGCACCGGCATGTATACCAATGATGTCTACGCGGAGATTGCTGAAATCCGCAACAAACTGACGGTCATCTCCCTGGGGATCCTGCTGGTCGTCTCGCTGCTTTCGGTGTATTCCATCCGCCAGACCATTCTGGCCGATCGGGAGCGATTAGGCATCTTTAAGGAGCGCGAAACTCTGATGAAATCGCTGGAGCAGAGCAAGGAGCGCTACCGCAACCTGATTGAGACCACCAGCGACTGGATATGGGAATCCGACAGTGGTGGACGATATACTTATTCAAGCCCCAGGGTGCGGGATCTGCTCGGTTATCTGCCGGAAGAGATACTCAATAAAACGCTGCTGGATATCGTTTCTCCCCAGCAGGCAAGAACATTTATCAGCACTTTTAATGACGTGATTTCTGCCCAGAAAGCTATTAACGGTCTGGAGAATATCTGTCTTGGCAAAAGTGGTCAGATCGTGGTGCTGGAAAACAATGCGGTACCGATTTTTGACGACCAGGGTGCCTTTCTCGGTTATCGGGGGATTGCCCGGGATATAACCGAGCGAAAGGTAGCCATGGAAGAGCTGAAGAAAAGTCGCGATGAACTGCATGCAAGCCTCGAAGAAACAGTCTCTTCACTCTCTTCCACCGCCGAAAAAAGGGATCCTTATACTGCCGGTCACCAACTGCGTGTTGATCTTTTAGCCTGCGCTATCGGTAAGGAACTTGGTCTCTCGGCCCATCAGCTCGAGGGGCTGCATATTGCCGCCCTGCTGCACGATATCGGCAAAATAACGCTGCCTTCCGATTATCTGGCCAAACCATCCAGATTAAGCAAAGAAGAGAAAGCCATTATCAGATGCCACTCGGAGGTGGGGTATGAAATTTTGAAAAATATCCATTTCCCATGGCCAGTGGCGGAAATTGTCTATCAGCACCACGAGCATCTGGATGGCTCGGGTTACCCTCGGGGGCTCACCGCCAAGGAAATGCTCCTGGAGGCAAAAATTATTGTCGTGGCCGATGTGGTGGAAGCCATGTCCTCCCATCGCCCATATCGCGCATCGCTTGGCATAGACAATGCACTGGATGCAATCCGATCAGGCCGGGGAACCCTCTATCACGCTGAGAGCGTCGATGCCTGTGTGCGCCTGATAAAAGAGGGGAAGGTTGATATTTGCTCCAAAGATGTGTGTCCGGTTTTTCTCTAATTGAGTCATTGCATATCAATATGTGGTGGTGTGAAAGGATAGGATTTCTATGAAAGACAACGGTAACCTGGTGTGGATTGATCTGGAAATGACCGGGCTGAACACCTTTACAGACAAGGTTCTGGAGTTGGCAACGATCGTCACCAACTCGCACTTGGATATCCTCGCCGAGGGCCCGGATATAGCTATTCATCATCCGGAAGAGGTGCTGGCTGCAATGGATGCCTGGAATACCCAGCATCATGGAGAATCCGGCTTGATTGAGCGATCCAGCAAGAGCACGTATACCTGCCGGCAGGCAGAATTGGAGACCCTGGACTTTATTCGTCAGTGGGTTGACCATGGGGTCTCGCCGATGTGCGGCAACTCGGTCTGGCATGATCGTCGTTTTCTGGCCCGGTTTATGCCTGAACTGGAGCAATACTTTCATTATCGCAATATCGATGTCAGCACGATCAAGGAGCTGGCTAAGCGCTGGGCCCCGGAACTGGCACATTTCAAGAAAGAGAGCAGGCATCGCGCCTACGACGATATCAGGGAATCAATTGCTGAGCTGAAATATTATGGGGACTGCTTTCTCAGGAAAAGCTGATCAGGGCAACGTTCTCCGGGGACAATCCCCGGGAGCAGATTGAGCTGAAGGTGACTGCCGCTTGTTTGGGGGATAGCTTGCCGTTATGAGATAATTCTTTGCATTACCGAGCATTTTCTGCAGCTTTCCATCTTTTTCTGCCAGGTCGCATGGGGCGTATTGTTGCAAAGAGTTCCACCGATGAACCAGCAAAAATTGCCGGCGCTGAACTCCCAGGCCGGGCACTGCTTTATTTTTTCTTCTGGACAATGCCGAATATCCCAGCAGTTCGCGGTTTCTTCCGAGTGCATAACCTTTTGGCTCAGCAGAAAAATCAGCTGACGTTCCACATGGCCTGGTATCGTGCGCCAGCCCTGTTCATAGCTGCAGACTGCTTTGAGGGAGATCCCCATTATACCGGCAAGCTGCTTCTGGGTTTTGTCCAGTTTTTTCCTGATGTTGACAAATTCCTGGCTGTCCATAGTGTTTTTTCACCGGCGGTGAGATTGATATTTTCGATCGATGCCATTATCCTGTCAGGTAATGAGTGACTTAGAAATAATTTTCTCATGCTTTTCACAAGAAAAATATTTCGAGAAGGAACGTACCCCCGCACAAAACGTGGATTAAGCTGAGTACCCGTCAAGGGCATTGAAAATTTTTCCATCATGTAGAACAGAGGTGCGATAGGCGGTTCGCGCCATCAAACTGTTCGTAATTTTATCTCTTCGTGATTATGTCACACAGTAACATACAACCTGTTCCTTATGCAAACACGGAAATGGAACCGGTTGCTCGGCTATGCAATTAAAAACAGATACAGCGAGGTCTTTTCTTTACTTCTTCTTGTTGGTCTTCCTGCTGCTCGGATGTGATCAGGAAGAAAAAAACAAACCGCTGCAACTCGGCGACACGGCCCCCGATTTTGCAGTCAAGGATTTAAAAGGCAATGTCATTGTTTTGTCTAATCAGCAAGGCCGTCCGGTTATCCTGCGTTTTTTCGAAACCAACTGCCGGTTTTGCAGGGCTGATACGCCTGCGTTCACGCAATTTTATGCTGCCCATAAAGACAAGGGGCTGCAGATAATATATATAGGCAGTTTTTATGAAAAAGAGCACGATCTGCAGACTTTTGTCAAGGAACTCGGCCTGGTGTTTCCGGTTGTTCAGGATAAGCAGGCGCAACTTGCCGACCTGTATGGTATCCGTGCTTATCCGCAGACCGTCTTTATAGGTCCGGACCAGAAGATACTGGCCGCTCTTCTTGGCGGCGTCGGTGCGGCGGAACTGCGGGAAATTTTTGGGTATTGATCGGGTTAAAATACCGCATCTCATCCGACCACTTTACAAATGAGGTATATAATGAAAAATTCACTTATAATAATAACCGTTCTGTTCTTCGTTGCTACCGCAGGAGTCAGTAATAGTGCAGGTCTTCAGGCAGGCGAATCGGTAAATAAAGAGAGTCGGTGTCCGGTCTGCGGCATGTTTGTGGCGAAATATCCGCAGTGGCTGGCACAAATCACTATGTCCGATGGCAGTACCGAGATCTTTGATGGAGTAAAGGACCTGATGGCCTATTACTTTGCCCCACAACAGTTTGGCGCTGCTGCGGGGAACACGGTAGACGAAATTTTTGTGAAAGACTATTACAGCCAGAAATGGATTGACGGAAAAAAAGCAATTTTTGTACAGGGCAGCGATGTGTACGGTCCCATGGGGCATGAGCTCATTCCTTTTGACAGTCAGGCCGGCGCTGAGAGTTTCTTCAAGGATCATCACGGCAAGAAGATCTACAGCTTTGCCCAGATAACCCCTGATGTCATAGAATCACTACGAAAAGGTCATTCGATGAAAGGCCATAAAATGAAAGAACATTCAATGTCCGGGCATACGATGCAGGACACTGCCATGCCGAAAACAGATTGAGTATGCGTCCTTCCACCGGTTTGCTGATGACATTGATGATATTGTCAATTCTGGGTGGTGCGGTTGCCCACACGGTGCTCATCAAAAGGGGTGAGCAGGCGGAGAATCTTCAAATCCTCCAGGGGGTGGTCGCAAGCCTTGGTCTGTCCGATTTAGCCCTGTCCACCGAGGCACGCTATACCCGTCACCCGGCAGTCAGCGATCCGGTAGTGGTGTCGATGGATCATCCCGGTGCAATCGACCATTTTCCCTCGACTTTTTTCTGGGCCCCGGTCGCTAGCCCATGAAGGGAAATAGGTTGGGCCGACTGCTGAATATTCTTGATTACGCCCTCTCTTCTCTCGGGCGAAAATCACTCAAGAATGGAGGCGTCTTTCTCATCTTTACCCTGGTTGTTTTTCTTTTTGCCTCTTTTCAGCTGGTGAGCAGAGCCTTGACCGAAGCGGCGCAGACGGTCCTTGCGACGGCCCCGGACATTACCGTGCAACAGATGTCGGCAGGCAGGCAGGTGTCCATTGCCTCTTCGGCGAAGATTCCGCTGGCACCAATCTT
>AMWB02100614.1_pt1 | contig 35489 bp, 22 predicted proteins | sample 200311 | NCBI WGS metagenome assembly AMWB02 (sample SAMN02737377, study PRJNA173069) | bioreactor metagenome | biome: anode biofilm in microbial fuel cells | place: USA: California | collected 2010-12-16
ACCGCTGCCGCATCGGCAGCCGCAACAGCAGGGTCCGTTGCAGCAGTTTCAGCAGACTTCCTGGTTGTACTGCATCCGGCCAGCACGGCCAGTGCAATAACTAAAATTAAGGTATTTCCTTTCATCTGTAAAGCAGGTATTTCTGTCTTATATCCATGAACTCCTCAACATCATCCTGGCAGGCTTTGACAACCTCCTCAACCGTGACATCCGGTTCATTCAGTTTCCTCATAATAACCGGCGGAGACCAACGGAGAGAATCAGGACTGGTTTTCCTGTAAGCGTCAATTATATGAAGCGCTGCCTCAACCGAGCGATATGCAGCCGGGTCGGTGAGCATGATCTCAACGCCTCCGCACATTTCGTCCCATGGCTTTCCGCGTCGGTTACTGCCAGTGCCGGACGAACGTGGAATAAAATAGAGAGGCCTGAAATATGCACCCCTGATACCGCGGGAATTCAGGTCTCCTGCTGCCTTCTCGGCATTGACCCAGGGAGCGCCGGTGACGATGAAGGGCTTGGTCATACCCCTTCCCTCCGACATGTTGGTCCTCTCGAAGAGGCACTGACCCGGGTACACCACTGCCGTCTCCCAGTTGTCAATATTAGGTGAAGGCATCACCCACTGCAGTCCTGTCTCGTTCCACATCATGTTCCTGCGCCATCCCTTCATCTTAATGACTGTGAGATCAACTCCGTACCCCTCTGTCTCATTCCACATCTTTGCAAGCTCGCCGTAGGTCATGCCATGCCTGAGAGGCAGGCGGTGGTTATAAATACTGACAGTATCCTGCATAGGACCCTCAACCACCCTGCCTCCGAGCGGATTGGGCCTGTCAAGGACGATAAATGGTATGCCTGCCTTTGCACATGCTTCCATGGCATGTGACATCGAGAATTTGAAGGTATACCACGCCGATCCCACTCCCTGTATGTCGAAGAGCATCACGTCAATGCTGTCGAGCCACTCTTTCTTCGGAGCCCAGGAGGTGCCGTAGAGGCTGTAAACAGGCACACCTGTTGCAGGGTCCTTTTCGCCGTCGGTGAAGATCCGGCCCTGCTGTGCTCCGCGTACTCCGTGCTCGGCACCGAACAGCGCCACGAGGTTGACACCCGTGGTGGTGGCAAGTATGTCAACTGTGCTGCGCATATCAATCCCTACAGCGGAAGGATTGGTGATCAGTCCTACCCGCTTGCCTCTTATTAGATCAAGATGTTCCGCGATAAGAACATTTATTCCGGGAGTCACTACAGGCACCGGTACCGGCGGCCTCTTCATGCCGTCATAGAACTCCGCCAGAACCTTGTCCAGGACCGGAGCATCGGCAAAGGTGAATCCAGTCACCGCCATCCTGCGGACCGGACTCTCGTTGCCGAAGCGGTCAACCGCTGAGACGGCGATGCTGTCAAGCTTAATCAGCGCCTGCCCGGCACTCTTCACGTTCTCCCGCGGAGTGCGGGTCAGATAGGTGCGGTTGACGGTAAAGGCAGGAATTGCATCCCCGGCGACCGTATTCCCGTGAATATTCTGGTTCCACTGTGTACCGTACTTGTAATAAACCACCGTCCGGCCAACATCTGCCGGCTCCGGATGGATCCATGAGATGTTCAGCTTTCCACCCTCTGCCTTCATTGTCACAACCGGTGGGGCAGGTGCTTTGGTGTCAAGCCATGGCATTGGCGGCACCAGGGCCGGCCTGCGATAGGGTCCTTCGGCTACTGCCTTCACAAGCTCAGGTGTATTGATCAGAGGCCCGATGCTCCAGTGGATTACTCCGGGACTCGCAGGCAGAAGGCCCCTTGTGACCATGATCTGGTTAACAGTCTCGTCGGCGGCCCTGGAGGCAGGCGAGAGCCCTATGCTTATCCCCGGCCACAGATGGCGACCCTTCAGATTCTGATCCTTCCACCACCCAAGCAGTACCGGGAAACTCTGGGCTATCTGGTTGATGGGCCAGTAAAGCTGCGGTGAATAGTAGTCGATCCACCCCTTATTGAGCCATCGCTTCGCATCGGCATAAAGCGTCTCGTGCTGGTTGAAGCCACCGCCGATGGCAGGAGGATTGTAGGGCTGCCATATGCCAAAGGGACTCAGCCCGAACTTGACCCATGGCTTCTCGGCCTTGATCCCTTTATATAGCCTCTCTATAAATACATTAACAGCATCACGCCTCCAGTCGGAGCGCGACAATTTACCACCTGCAGCCTGATAGGCCTGCCAGCTCTGATCATCAGGAAAATCCTTGAAGTTATTGTAATCGGGATATGGATAAAAATAGTCGTCAAAATGTATTCCGTCGAGGTCATACCTGCGCACCAGGTCCATAACCACATTGTAGGAGTGATCCTGCGTCCCCTTCAGGGCCGGATCCATCCACCAGTAGTTCTCTACCTCGAGTTTCAGCACAAGGTCAGGGCGTTTCCTGACTATGGAGGCATCAGTGGGCGGTCCCCCGGCGGGATGGTTTGCCCGGTAAGGATTGAGCCATGCATGGAGCTCGATACCCCTGGCATGCGCCTCATCTATCCAGAACTGCAACGGGTCATACAAGGGATCAGGGGCTTTACCCTGTTCACCGGTAAGGTAGTATGACCACGGCTCGAGGTCGCTTTTATACATTGCATCACAATGTGGCCTTACCTGGAAGACGACTGCATTGAAGTTGTTTTTATCAAGCAGATCCAGCAGGGCAATGGCCTCGCTCTTCTGCTCCTCAACGGAGAGACCGGGCTTACTGGGCCAGTTGATGTTGGCCACGGTTGCCACCCATGCGGCACGAAACTCGCGCTCAGCTGCCGGTGTACGGCCTGACGGATCACCCGTCACGGCTTTTTCGGAGGTTGCACATCCGGTGATGACAATAGCCGTCAGCACTGTAAAAACTCTGAATAATGATTTTCCTGCCATAGTGATAAAGGTTTTGATAGTGGGCTGATACAAATATAAAAAACCTGCCCGGCCGGCATAGGAACAGACACAAAAAATTACCAGAAGTTATACAACATATATCATACAAATTTCACCCCAAAATCCCACTTTGCAAATCACACTTCCCAATTCGCAAATCGCAAATCGCAAATCGCAAATCGCAAGTCCTGGTCTACACCAGTGTAACCTCTATCCCTTTCTCGCGGATTATCTGGATGAAATTGCCCGGGGCGTTCCTGTCAGTAATTATGTGATGCACCTTGTTCAGGTTGCCTATCTTTCCGAAACCTCTCTTTCCGAACTTGGTTGAATCAGCAAGCACTATCACCTCCTGTGCAGCATTGATCATATACTGGTTAAGGTGTGCCTCGGCGATATTGCTGGTAGTCAGCCCGTGATCCAGGTCCAGGCCGTCGATCCCGATAAAGAGCTTGCTGCACATCATCTCCGTCAGAAGTGACTCTGCATACGGACCGATTACAGAGGCAGAGCTTTTGCGCAGTGATCCGCCAAGTTGTATTATATCAATATTGGGCTTGTAGCTGAGTATGAGCGATACCTTGACTGAAGGGGTTATCACCGTGATGGGTTCAGTGATTGTGATATGCTGCGCGAAGGTCAGGACAGTAGTGCCTGAAGCAATGATAATACGGTCATTCTTCACCAGCAGCCTGTTTGCCGCCTCGGCTATCCTTGTCTTTTCAGTAACCTGTACCTTTTCCTTCTCGTCTATGTGCCTGTCGATTGTCAACGCACTTACCTGCCCGGCACTGCCGTGACTCCGGATAAGCATCCTTCTCTCCTCAAGATCTTTCAAATCCTTTCGAATCGTAACTTCCGAAACTCCCAACCGTAAGCTCAGGTCATGTACTCTCACATAACCCTCCTTTTCAAGTTCGGCCAGTATTATCTTGTGGCGCTGAGCGATGTTTCTCATGATTGCAGACCGTATACCGGATTTGTTGATTGCCTTTCAAAGATAAAAACAAAAGTAAAATAAAACAAGAAAAATAAACTCTTAAAAAAGATTAAAATATTTCGATTTGTTATTTTTTCTTTCTTTTTTGTTTTGAATTGACGAAAGCTTGTCCTAATTTTACCTTGTTTTTCTGACATAAATCACAATTAAGCCATTATAACATTGGAAAGAGAAGATTTTCTAAAGAATTTGAAAGATTCAAAAAAGCAGTGGGACTTCATCATCATCGGAGGAGGCGCTACCGGTCTGGGTATAGCCGTTGATGCAGTGACCAGGGGCTACAGCACCCTCCTGCTTGAGCAGTCGGATTTTGCCAAAGCCACCTCGGCCCGAAGTACGAAACTCGTTCACGGAGGAGTACGATATCTCCAGAAAGGTGATGTCGCTCTCGTGAGGGAGGCTCTCCGCGAGAGGGGTTATCTGCGCAGGAATGCGCCTCACCTGGTGAAGAATCAGCGTTTCATCATCGGCAACTATAAGTGGTGGGAAAAGCCCTTTTACACCATTGGACTGACATTCTATGATCTGCTCTCGGGCAGCATGAGCCTGGGACGTTCACTGCCGATGAGCCGCGACAGGGTCATAAAATCAATCCCTCGGATAGTACAGAACGGTCTCAAGGGTGGAGTTGTCTACCACGACGGCCAGTTTGATGACTCGCGCCTTGCCATAAACCTGATGCAGACAGCGGTTGAAAATGGAGCTACCATGGTTAACTATGCAAAGGTGACACAGTTGCTCAAGAGTTCGGCCGGAAAGATAACAGGAGTTGTAGCCCGCGATGAACTGGAAGGTACCAATTTCACAGCTACAGGCAGTTGCATCATCAACGCCACGGGCATCTTCGTGGATGAGGTAATCAGGATGGATAACCCTGCAGAGAAACCTCTTGTAAGACCCAGCCAGGGTGTTCACCTCGTGGTGGACAAAAGCTTCCTGGGCGGTGATGACGCCATCATGATACCGAAGACCAGCGACGGAAGGGTGATGTTCGGTGTGCCATGGCATAACCGCGTCATACTCGGCACAACCGACGTTCCCGTTAAGGATTTCGTTCTTGAACCGAAAGCCCTCGACGAGGAGGTCGACTTTATCCTTGAGACTGCAGGCAGGTACCTCGATAAGAAACCGCAGCGCAGTGACGTTCTCTGCGTTTTCGCAGGACTGAGGCCCCTTGCGGCACCAAAGCATGACAGTGAGGATGCAAAGACCAAGGAGATCTCACGCAGCCATAAGCTGGTAGTAGCCCCCTCCGGGCTGGTTACGATTACAGGAGGCAAATGGACCACCTACCGAAAAATGGCGGAGGATACAGTCAACGCCGGCATTAAGACAGGAAAACTGCCCTTCAGGGAGTGCAGGACCATGAATCTTAAAATACACGGATATCTTGAGAAACCAGACAGGAGCGACAGGCGGTACATCTACGGAAGTGATCTGGATGAGCTTCTGAAGATGCAGCATGAGAACCCCTCATGGGCTGAAACGCTTAACGGGGAGACAGATTTCACCGCCGGAGAGGTCATCTGGGCCGTAAGGAAAGAGATGGCACGCACAGTGGATGACGTCCTTGCACGCAGGGTGAGAGTTCTTTACCTGGATGCAAAACAGTCCATAGCACTTGCACCGAAAGTGGCTGAGGTCATGGCGGCAGAGCTGGGCAGGGACAGTAACTGGGTTCGTCAACAGGTGGATGAATACACTGAGATGGCCAAAGGCTATGTAATGGTTTGACAACAACCATAAAACAACAATAATGGGGAAGCTTAAACCCTGTGCGCTGATATGTAACATTTAATTAATGTTAAAGAAACAGGAACGTTAGAAAGAAAGACAATATTTGACCAACGGAAAAGTGAAGCCCTAACCAGACAAAAGAACAACCTATGATAAACTTTCTGAAACCACCGCCCTATAAAGAACCACTTCCGGAGGAGAAGGTAGACAAAACCTACAAGAGGCTGCGTCTGCAGGTCTTCATGGGGGCCTTCATCGGGTATGCAGCCTATTACCTTGTCCGTAAGAACCTGGCCCTCGCAATTCCCGGCATGATCCAGCCCGTTGAGAACGGCGGTCTTGGCTACACCAAACTCGAGCTCGGGATTGCCCTGTCGGCAATCTCGATAGCCTATGCCTTCAGCAAGTTCATCATGGGAGCTCTCTCAGACAGGTCAGATGCCAGGAAGTTCCTGGTGATAGGCCTCATACTCTCATCATTGCTTATGATGTCAGTAGGGCTCTTCCCCTTTGCCACCAGCGCTGTATGGATCATTTTTCTCTTCATGCTTTTCATAGGATGGCTTGGAGGGATGGGATGGCCTCCATGCGGACGCATCATGGTACACTGGTTTTCTCACAAGGAGCGAAGCTTCAAGATGGGCATCTGGAACACCTCCCACACTGTTGGCAGCGGCCTGATGGGCAACCTGGCAGCATGGGGAACGGTTCTCCTGGGCGGCTTTTTCCTGGTTGACATCGGCGGAGGCGTTATGGTTGAACAGAGCTGGAGGGCAGTCTTCGTCTTCCCCAGCGCAGTGGCACTCCTCCTGACACTCTTCTGCTGGTGGGCGCTGCGAGACACACCGCAGTCATGCGGCCTTCCTTCCATTGACAAGTACCGGAACGATTTCCCCGCGCAGAAGGAAATGAGCTCCGACAAAAAGATTCCCGTAAAGGAACTCTTCGTCAAGTACATCTTCACCAACAGGATACTGTGGCTGATAGCCCTTGCAAACGTCTTTGTCTATCTCATAAGATACGGCATTGGCGACTGGGCACCCACCTATTGTGAGGAGGCAGGGCTTCTGACCAGCGAACAGAGCAAGATGGCATTCTCGCTTCATAACTATGCCGGTGTGCCTGGCATGGTGCTTATAGGATGGATCTCATCGAAGGTATTCAAAGGCCGCTGCGCTCCCGCCAACGTATTGTACATGGTGCTGGTACTGCTCAGTGTGATTCTCTACTGGAAAGCAGTACCGGTGGCCACATTCTTTGCCAATGCCCTGGGCACCGACCCTGATACCACACGGGTCACAGTCGTCTATTCGGCCCTGATTGCAATCGGCTTCTTTATCTACGGACCCGTGGCCCTCATCGGTGTGCAGGCAATCAACCTGGTACCGAAAAACGCGGCCGGCACAGCCGCGGGATTTGTCGGACTCTTTGGTTACCTCATCGGCGACGCGCTCCTCTCAAAGGTGCTTATCGGCGCGGTGGCTGACAATGTCAGCCTTGGCTGGAGTGCCACATTCTGGATCTTCATCGTTGCCAGTATCCTGGCGGCGCTCTTCTCTGCAACCACATGGAAAAAGGAAAAAGAAACATACCTCGGAAACACAAAGTGATTATTATGAAACGACTAACACTTTCTTTTCTTGCAGCCGCATTTTGCGCAACCCTTACACTCAACGCACAGACATACAGACATATCTCCGGCTGGTCGCAGGAGGTAAATGACAGGATAGAAGCCTTCCTCAATACCACGGTCACCATGAACATAAGAAAAGTGGCTGTGTTTGACAGTGACGGAACCACCTTTGGCCAGGTGCCGTACTACCTGGCTGACGAAGCGTTGTACCGCTATGCTGACGTGGTTCTGAAAGAGAGAAAGGACCGGGAGGCTAAAGAGAAGCTGAAGATACTTGAGAGGATGGTAAAGGACGGTGATAATGTCGGCAAACCATATGTGGAGGACAGGGTCCATTTCCTCTCAGGTCTCTCACCGGATGAGATTGCCAATATTGGCTATGATTGCTATGTGGAGTCATACAGGGACAAGACCTATCCCGAGATGAAGCAGCTCGTGGCAAACCTCAAGGAGTACGGTTTCGAAGTATACATTCTTACGGCCTCTCCTGAATTCCTCTACCAGAAGTTCGTCTCCGAGGAGTACGGCATACCGGTCACCAATATTGTGGGTGCCAAATGCGTGGTAAAGGATGGTATCACCACAGGTGAGATCATCCCTCCCATCCCTCAGGATGACGGCAAGGCACACACGATAGAGACCTTCATCAAGGCAAGGCCGCTGATAGTAGGAGGCAACAGCCGCGGCGACATGGACATGCTGAACGAGTCGGCAGGCCTGAAGATTGTTGTCAATCCTGATGACATAACCGTTCGCGGTCCGGAAGACGGCCCTATGAGCGGACATACTGTAAAAACATACTGGGAAAAGGAAGGTGCACTGATAGTCAGGTGCAATGACGTGAGGGACCCGAAGGTTAAATTTCACACTGAAGAGTGGAAGATCAGACAGAACATTGCTAACCCCAAATGACAGACAGAAATGAAAATTGGCAGACTCTTTATAACAGCAACAATGGCTTCGCTGCTTTGTAGCTGCGGTCAGACAGGCGCCCCGGCACAGGGTGGTGTACAGGACTATATGCCTGACAACGCCGTCATAGCACACCGTGGAACCATCTACTGGGCTCCGGAGCTTACCGAGGCTGCATTCCGCTGGGCGCGCAACACAGGCGCCGACTACCTCGAACTTGATGTGCACAGGTCAAAGGACAGTGTGCTGATCATCATGCATGACAAGAGTTTCAAACGCACCACCGATGTCGCAGAGAAGTTCCCGGGAAGGGAAGCGGATCCTATTGGCAGCTTCACACTTGAGGAGATCATGCTGCTCGATGCCGGCAGTTCATTCAATAAAAAGAATCCTGACCAGGCGCTGCAAAGTTTCGTGGGGCAGAACGTTCTGGCTTTTGAAGATGTCTTTCGCATCGCCGAAGGCAAACGCATAAAGCGTAATCCTGACGGCACCCGCGTCTTCACCAGGGACGAGGCCGGAGTGTATCAGTTCGAATATGAAGCTGACCCAGCCGATAACGGTCACAGGCCCGGCATATATATCGAGACAAAGAGTCCTGATGAATACCCTGGGCTGGAAGAACAGGTCTATGCAGAGCTGACGCGGATCGGCTGGAATCCGCTGGAGGGTGAGATACCTGCTAATGATGAACCGTTCTGGAAGGGAGACAGGGTAAATGTCGGAAGAACCCGGGGCAAAATCCTGGTGCAGACCTTCTCGCGCCAGGGGATGATGAATTTCAATCGCGTTTTTGGTGAAAAGGTGCTTGCCAGCTTCCTCATCGGGAACCCGAAGACCAACGAGTTTGCAAAGCCTGAGGTGACTGACGAAATTATCGCATTCGCGAAAGAGTGCGGGGCTCAGTTCATCGGCACCAACCTTGGCACGGAGAACGACGGCCTCTCGCCTGAATTTGCAGAGAAAATCCATGCTGCGGGACTGAAGGCCAATGTCTACTCATTCAACACTGTTGAGCAGATGGAGAAGTATTTCGGACCGGGTGAAGGGAAGAAGGCCTCTCCCCTGACTGACGGGATGATCACCAACCGTACCGACCTGACGGTTGATTTTTACCATTCCCGCAAGGTACGCAGCTACGGAACCGAAAAGAGTCCGCAGGAGACCCTTGCAGACCTTGGATATAACCAGTAATACAAGAAAATTAGATGCCAGATATCAAAAGAATACTCATACTGTTAATAGTAGCGGTGACGGCAGCCTGCACAGGTTGCAAGGAAGATCCGCCACCGCCCGTTGACGAAGGGCTTAAGATCACAGGAATTTCGATACCCTCAAGCCTCAGTGTGCCTGTCGGCGGTGAAATAACAATCACAGGCAAAGGATTTGCAGTCAATGACCAGGTAATCTTTGTTCTGACCACCGATGCAGGAAAGACCTATACTGCTGTTATCACATCAGCCACTGACCAGGGTGCCACACTGACGCTTCCCTCAGGTATCACCTCCGGGACTTACAAGCTGACTGTAAAGCGGGGCACCGACAGCCTCCTGCTTGGAACACTGACTGTAAACGTGATCGCTGATACGGGCATTCCTGACAAGCCGGGCATGTCACTGAAAGGAGTGGTCTACTGTGACGGCGAAGGTGTTCCCGGAGTCGTAGTGAGCGATGGCGTTGAGGTGACTGTTACCGACAGCAACGGGATATACTACCTTCCGTCCGACAAGCAGTACGGATTTGTATTCATATCAATTCCGGGAAACTACGAGATCGTCACCAGTGACAATATCCCGCAGTTCTTCAGGAGGCTGACACCGGGCACTGCGGTTGAGCAGCATGACTTTTCGCTTGTAAGCGCCGACAACAGCAGGCACGTGGTCCTGGCGCTGGCCGACTGGCACCTGGCGAACCGCAATGATGACCTGACACAGTTCAGCAATGGTTTCGTGCCAGACATAAACGCCACCATTAACTCATACACTCAGGCCGGCATGAAGGTCTACGGAGTGCCACTCGGTGACATGACATGGGACGCTTACTGGTATGAAAATAATTTTCGCCTTGACAATTACCTTGTTGAGATGAAGAAACTGAACTGCCCGATGTTCAATGTAATAGGCAACCATGACAATGATCCCTACATCCAGGGTGATATCACGTCAGAGGCGCCATTCAGGGAGATCATCGGTCCCACATACTATTCATTCAACCTGGGGCAGGTCCATTATGTGGTACTTGACGACATACAGTACATAAATTCGGGAGGAGCCCAGAGAGTAATCGGTGACAGAAACTATAACGATGTGGTGGTCACCGCACAGACCAGTTGGCTGGCGAAGGACCTGGCAGCTTTAGCTGACAAAAGCACTCCGCTGGTAATCTTCATCCACGCTCCTCTATACGACAACCCGACGCTCAATTCATCAGGAGAACAGGTCAGCAGCGTGGCACTGAACAACGGCAGTACTCTTCTCACGCTGATTCAGGATTTTGATGAGGTCCATTTCGTCAGCGGTCACACTCATATCAACTATACGGTTGAATCGGGCCAGGTGATTGAACACAATACGGCTGCGGTCAGCGCCACCTGGTGGTGGACCGGCAAGACCGGGTATGCAGGTAATCATATCTGCAAGGACGGAAGTCCCGGCGGTTACGGCGTTTGGGAGAGCGATGGCCGCAATCTGACATGGTATTACAAGAGCATGGGCAAGCCAAAGAGCTACCAGTTCCGCAGCTATGACATCAATGAGGTTCAAATCACCGCTGCTGCCTTTGCACCCAACTCAACCGATGCAGCCCTGGCAGAATATGCAGGTGAATATGCATCGCCAAACAAGGTGAATGACGTACTCATTAACGTATGGGGTTATGATCCGGAGTGGACCGTTGAGGTCACCGAGGGTGGTACGCCGCTGACAGTTGAAAGGGTTTCGGTTAAGGATCCTCTTCACATAATATCGTACGAGGCAAAACGGCTGAATGCCGGGGCTGTGCCTACCAGCTCATTTGTGACAGGCAATACTGCCCATATGTTCAGGGTGCGGGCGTCATCAGCCACCTCAACCCTGGAAATAAAGGTGACTGACAGGTTCGGGAACATTTACACTGAGACAATGACCCGGCCAAAGACATTTACATGGTCAATGCAATAAACTCTATATAAACAACTTAAAACCACTAATCTATGAAATTCAAACCAGATCTGAAGATTATTCTTGCCACATTTCTGATGGCACTGGTAATGTTACCGGTGATGGGTCAGGAGAGGCAGGTGACAGGAACGGTCTTTGAGCCGGACGGAGCAACCCCTGTATTCGGGGCTACCGTTGTGCTCAAGGGAACCACTACCGGCACAAGTACTGACTCCCGTGGAGCATATTCCATAAGGGTTACAGGCGCAGGTGCCGTACTGGAATTCCAGTTCCTCGGATACGTGAAGCAGGAAATAACTGTTGGTGACAGGAGTGTCATCAATGTTACACTGCAGGAGGAGGCGATTGAGGTATCTGCGGTGGTTGTCACTGCACTCGGCATTACACGTGAGGAAAAATCACTTGGATATGCAGTCAGCAAGGTTGGCAGCGAGGAACTTACAAATGTTGTGTCCACCAACTGGCTCAGCGGTATGGCCGGCAAGGTTGCAGGTCTTACATTCAACAGCGCCAGCTCAGGCCCCATCAGCTCAATGAGAGTCACTCTGCGCGGGGATGCGTCTCTAAAGTATGGCAGCAATGAAGCACTCTTCGTCATTGACGGTGTACCTGTAAGGTCAGGAACAACAGCAACCTCATCAAGCAGCAGTTATACAAACTCAGGATCCGATTTCCCGGTTGACTACGGCAACGGGGCAAGTGATTTCAACCCCGAGGATATTGAATCGGTCTCCGTGCTTAAGGGGCCGGCCGCAACAGCACTCTATGGATCGCGTGCCGCCAACGGTGCCGTTATTATCACAACCAAATCCGGACGCAAATCCAAGGGTATCGGCGTAACAGTCAACTCATCCGTCGTAATGGAAAGAGCAGGATACTGGCCCGATTTCCAGACACAGTACGGATCAGGCTCCGATATGGGATTGAATGAATACAACTTCTGGACACTCGACCCGAGTCTTGTCGGCACTACCGACTATCCCCCGAGAAACCTCTCCCGCTATGCGTGGGGCGAGGAGTTCAGCCCTGACAAGCTCCGTTACCAGTATGAAGGTAAAAACTGGGAGACAGGCGAGATAGTGAAGACACCTTTCGTATACAAGGATGACTGGTTCACGGGTATTTTCCAGGATGGGGTGACTCTGAATAACTCTGTCGCCATCAGCGGCAGCAACGGCGAAGGACAGAATATCCGCTTCTCTGTGACTGACACCAGAAACAAATGGATTCTGCCGAACACCGGTTATCAGAAACAGGCATATGCCTTCTCGTTCGAGACACCGGTAAACAAATGGATTGATTTCAGGACAAAAGTCAACTACTACCGCACTGACAGTGACAACATGCCTATGGCCGGTTATCACCAGACCACGGTTATGTATAACCTGATGTGGGGTTATAACTCCAACTCGATGGCCGACTGGCGCAATGAGTACTTTGAGGGCAGGTTCAATGCAATCAACAGGAATGCAACGATTTCCGAGGGCGGAAACAGCCTCGTCTTTGCAGGAACGGGATCATACAACCCCTACCGCGTTCTTTATGAGGAACTCAACTCAACAGACAAGGACAGGGTCTTCGGTACAATGGGATTCACTGCAAAACTGGCCAAAGGGCTTACACTGGATATGAGAACAGGTATTGACTTCAGCAACGAGTTCCGTACCCAGAGGAAACCCAAGATGACTTTTGGATGGGAGAACGGATTCTACCGCGAACAGGGCTTCACCAACTTCGAAGCCAACAGCGACTTCCTTCTCAAGTACCAGCTCAACCTGCTCGACGGAAGACTGACAACCATGACAGCCTTCGGTGGCAACAACATGAGCTATCACTACAGAAGCAATACTGTACAGCTTGACGAGCTGAACATAGACGGTGTTTATCATATTGACAACGTTCCCCAGGGCATCTATCCTGATCCCTCCAACTACAGGAGTTACAAGATGATAAACAGCCTTTACGGATTTGTGAACCTTGGGTGGGACGACACCTATTTCCTGGATATTACGGGACGTAACGACTGGTCGAGCACACTTGCACCGAAGAACTGGTCATACTTCTATCCTTCAGTTGCTTTCAGCATGCTTATTGATCAGATGTTTGACTTCCGCAGCAACCTGCCGGCGGTCAACATGGCTAAGCTGCGTCTCTCATGGGCAAATGTGGGCAATGATACAGGACCCTATTCACTTGATCAGTATTACAGTTCATCCTCGATCAGCGGAGGTTTCACAACTCCATCAGTGATTGTAGACCCGATGATCAAGCCGGAAAACGTCGAGAGCTGGGAACTCGGACTTGATGCCAGGCTCTTCAAAAACCGCCTTGGTATTGACCTCGCACTCTATAGCTCCTCTACCACCGACCAGATCTATCCGCTTGAGATAGACCCGATTGTAGGAGCAACAACGATGACAATCAATACCGGCGAGATTAATAACAAGGGTATAGAGATAGCCTTGAACGGCACTCCGGTCAAAACTACCAATTTCACATGGGATCTGCACTTCAACTGGGCAAAGAACAAGAACACCCTTGTCAGCCTGCATGAGAGGATAGACCCGTCACAGCCGATCGAGACCGATATGGGAACCACAATCGGCGGAAGGCTGCACGTCTACTCATATGTTGGGCAGGAGATGCATCAGCTTTACGGCTTCGCTCTCAACAGGGCGCCGGAAGGATCATACTACATTGACGACGAGGGCAACCAGGTTGACTGCTCAGGGCAGGTTATACTTGACGCAACAACCGGTCTTCCTTCAGTGAATTCAACTGCTGACAACTTCCTTGGCAAAGTTAATCCTGACTTCAGGGGAGGCTTCGGCACTTCACTCAGGTACAAGAACCTTTCGTTCAGTGCACTCTTTTCGTATCAGGTTGGAGGACACAGGTTCTCAGTCACCCACGGCATACTCTCTTACCAGGGCAAGCTCACCAACTCCCTTGAGGGACGCTATGACGGCATCGTTGCCGAGGGTGTCAACGTGCTCTCCACAAATCCGGACGGTTCAGCTGTCTGTCAGCCTAACAACACGGTTACCAACAGCATCTACACCTACTACCAGGCAAGAGTGCTTGACCGCTACACCGGTGATGCCCACACCTTCGAGACATCATTCCTGAAATTCAGGGAGGCACGTCTTGAATATGCGCTTCCTGCATCCCTTGTCCAGAAGACCAGGGTACTCCAGGGTGCAAGCATCGCTGTCTTCGCCACGAACATCTTCAGCCTTGACAAGTGGCCCCAGTTCGATCCCGAAGGAGGTATGATGACCGGCACCAATGTGTTCAGCGGAATTGAGGCAGGCGCCTATCCGATGACCCGTACGATGGGTGTGAACCTGAGACTCTCATTCTAATTAAAAAACAGGCAACAAATGAAAAAACTTAAGATATTAATCATCTGCGGGCTTGTTCTCGGATCTCTCTACTCCTGCACCGGCAATTTCGAGGAGATAAATACAAATCCGAACAGGACCCTCGTGGGGATGATACAGCCCTCGGGCATGTTCGAGCCCCTGCTCTATAACTCAGCCAACCAGTGGCTTAACCGTACATGGTACTACAATAACGAACTTATGCAGTACACCGCTCACACCGGTGGCGTAACACGCAGGGAACACCAGTACTTCCTTGAGGATTCGAGAGACTGGTACGGCTATTGGAATCATTATGCAACATATGCCAAAAACGTACAGCATATGTATGACCTTTCAATTGAACACAACGACAGGTCACTGGAGGCTATCGCTCTGACTTTCAAAGCGCTCTTTTTCTCCAACATGACTGACATGTTCGGAAGCATTCCCTATGAAGAAGCATTGACCGCCGTAAAACCGGGCGGAACACTGACTCCTGAATTCAACACCCAGAAGGAGGTTTATGAATTTCTCTTCGCTGTGCTTGAGGAGGCCAATGACATCTATGCAACCAATCCTGTCTTCCTTAATCCTGCTATGGACGGCATGTACAACGGCAACATTGCAGCCTGGAGAAAGTTCAACAACTCTCTCTATCTCAGGCTTCTTTGCAGGGTCGGAGGGCGCAGTGAAATGAATGTGGGGACCAAAATAACCGAGATACTGAACAACCAGGCCAAATATCCCGTGTTCGCCACCAATGCTGACAACGCAAGCGTGAAGTTCACCGGCAGTGACCCGTATATCAGCAACTTCGGGGTAACAAGCGAGAGTGAGTTTACCTCCAGCGGAAGAAAACTGACCGAACAGCTTATTAAGCTGACCGTCCAGACTGACATTAACGGCAATCAGGTCTACGTTGACCCGCGCCTGCCCATCATTGGGAAGAAGAACCCCAATGCCCAGGTAAACCCGACAAATGTATGGAAAGGCACTGTTTCAGGTTGTACCGATATCGAAAGAAGCGAGGTTGACAGGGGCACATCGTGGCTCAATTACAAAGTCTTCTGCAGAAGAGACGCTCCCGCAACCTATATGGACTTTGCCGAGGTACAGTTTATCCTTGCCGAGGCTGCCCTCAAGGGTTGGATCACCGGCGGTCAGGCTGCAGCAAAGAACTACTATGAGTCAGGCGTAAGGGCTTCAATGGAGAAGTGGTCCGCGCAGGGAGCATTCTCTGAACCGGCAATCAGCATAACACCAACCGACGTCGATGCATACCTTGCATCTCCTCTCGGTTCCTGGGATCTTGCTACCAACAAGGAAGAGTTCCTTGGCAACCAGAAATGGCTGGCCCTGTTTTGGGTGGGGATGGAGGCATACCATGAGTACCGCCGTACAGGCTATCCTGTCCTTACAATCGGAGAGGGTACAACCTATAATGATAATGTCTTTCCTACCCGCCTGGGTTACCCGAACATCACAATCCTTACCAACGGGGCTAACGCTGAGGCCGCTCTCCAGGAAATGGGCGGCGAGAATGACATGAAGACACCGGTATGGTGGAGCAAGGAAGCTATCACCGGAGGTAAATAAACAGCAAAAGAGTCAAGAGATGAAAAACAAAAGCATAACAATCATGATGAGGACGGCAGCCTTAATCCTTCCGCTGTTCCTTCTCCCTCTCTTCCTGCTCTCATCGTGCAAGGAAGACCCGATCCAGGAAGATCCCTTCTTCACAATAGAAGGTGATCCGACAGGACTTACAGTAAGCAAGGCAACAAAGACGCAGGCTTACGTTGTCCGCTCAAACAGATCCTGGCAGATTCTCAACAAGGAGAACGCTGACTGGGTGAAGGCTTTCCCTGAAAAGGGCGATGCCGACGGCATCTTCAAGATCATAGTAAGCGCCAACGAAACTTTCGACACCCGTACGGCTAACTTCGCCTTCGTGGTTGACGGAGAGGAACAACCCGTACTGTTTCGGGTTGAGCAGGAAGGAAACATGCCCTATATTAACCTGCCTGACGCCATCTCCATTCCTGCAGCGGGAGGTGAGTTTTCAGTGGATATAGTCTCCAACGTTGCATGGGGAGCCGCTCTGAGCGACTTCTCCTGGCTACAGGAGACGGCTGTCACAACACAGAAGATCACCTTTGTTGCAGAGGAGAACACCAGTATCGATGAGCGAAGCACCACCCTCACGCTGACAGCAGTTGAATTTCCGGATGTCACCGCATCGGTGGTAATGACTCAGTCACCGGGTACAGTTGTGCTTGAGGAGGATTTCAGCTGGCTTGCCTACGGCAGCCCGGTCTTCTATACAACAACCGGTGAGACAAGGATTGACAACTGGACGCAGGAACAGAAGGACAGGGGATGGACAAGCAGTGTCAATACAACAACCGGTAGCGGTACCACTCCGCTTCTCTATGCACGTCAGGGTTTTGTGAAGGTTGGAAAAACGGGTTACGGCGGTGACCTTATCTCTCCTCCACTTTCAAAGCTTGTTGGCACACAGACACTTACTGTTACCTTTAAGGCTATTCCCTATATGACAGCTACCGGCACCATGGATGACAACATCCTTAACGTCAGCGTCATAGGCCCCGGCACAGTGAGCCAGGGACAGTTTATCATTGACAACTGGCCTGTATGGCCTGCAGACGCCGGTGCAGTAACCGATTACTGTATCGGGTTGTGGAATGCACCCGAGGCAACCAGAACCTTCACAATTACGGGGGCAACAGCGGAAACCCAGATCAAGTTCCTGGGTTACGACTATTACCTTGTGGGTGTTGGTGCTGGCAAGAACCGAATCTTCATTGATGATATCAAGGTTGAAATAGTTATTCCATAATTTTGGGGTTAGTTTCTGTAAAGGGGGCGTTCATATGCAGTGAACGCCCCTTCTTTTTGAATACCTATATGTTTGGCATAACTTTGGTGGAGGAAAGATCATAGCCCTTGCCGGTATTTATGAACAATTAAGACTCAGGCATGTTGGTCAGAAATACTCCCGGCAACCTATAAACCAATCGGTCAGCAACTATGAAAAGATTAACCCTGCCGCTTGCAGTTGCCCTCACGGCACCAGTGGCAATCCCGAAGAGGCCATAGGACCGCTTACTGAGCTAACGCAATCCTCATCACCGTCACTGGCCTCGAAGGCGGAGCACAACCTTCTTGTCGCCAGGGAAATGATTGAAAATAAGCGTATAGCAGAGGAAGTTTGGAGCAGTTTTGAAGGAAAGGGAAAGTGACCTCCGGTATCCCTGCTGTTTCAGCTGCAGCTAATACCCTGACAGTATGCCCTGTTTAACAGCTTATCTACTGAAACAATACCTCCGGCGGCACCATCTGCCTGGCGACACCGGGACCCTCCCAGCTCAGGCTGAGACTCTGCCTGTAAAGCCTCTGGAAGTACCGGACCGTTATCCTGTGCATTCCGGTCTTAAGTGCAACCCGGCCTTCATTGGTTATACCGTGATGCAGCTCATCACCGTCAACAACAAGTTCTCCGTCGATATAAATCCTGACACCGTCGTCTGACCCGGTGAAGAAACTGTAAATGCCATCGGCAGGAACCATTATGTAACCCTCCATCAGCAGCCCGAAGTTCTCTGCAGGAACTCCGCCGGGAATCCTTACCGTTGTCACGGTCCCGGCAGTATCTGCATCTCCCGAAATATCAGCCACTGAATTGAACTCGCCCCTGTGCAGGGTGAATCGAAGGCCCTGATTCAGACTCTCAACAGGAGAAGCCTCCTTCAGCTCCGCTTTCCTGAAGAGACCGGTCATCACGGCGCTGCTCCTGCCACCAGGCATCACCGTAACTGATTTGAGAATGAGATCAGCTTCCGGCTCCAGTGTCAGGGGGCCGGTATAAAGTTCTGCCTTTCCATCCGGCTCACTGCCATCGGTTGTATAGTATATTGAAGAGGCAGGAATGCCGTTTGACAGCTCCACCGTCACGCTTCCCTCCGTCACGAGGTTGATGGCCTCGTATCCGGACGGGTATGGCACCCTGTAGTTCAGGTCCATGGCGTCATACCGGGCATAATGAGCTGACATGCGGCGGGCAAAATCGTCATAATCAAGTCTCGCGCGCGGTGTCCAGAGCGCCTCTGCAAGTGCGGCAAGGCGCGGAAAGGCCATATACTCCACATGCTTCTCATCACCGATATATTCTGTCCACAGGTTCGTCTGGGCTCCTATTATGTGATGCCTCTTGTCCTCCGCGATCTCAGGGGGCATAATGTCAATGGAATAGACCTTCTCTAACGGAAGCATCCCTCCTATTGACAGAGGCTCATTGTACTTCGACTGGTAGTAGTCGAGGTAGACGAATGAGTGTGGTGTCATGACCACATCATGACCCATGTTTGCTGCCTGAATGCCGCCGCTGTGGCCTCTCCATGACATCACCGCTGCATTGTCGGCGATCCCTCCTTCAAGTATCTCATCCCACCCTATGATCTTCTTCCCCTTTGTTGCCAGGAAGGCTTCCATACGTTTCACGAGATAACTCTGCAACTCATGCTCATCCTTCAGGTTGTTGTCGGCTATCCTCTTCTGACAATCCGGGCACTGTTCCCATCTCACTTTCGGACACTCATCACCGCCGATATGTATATACTCATAGGGAAAAAGATCGGCGACCTCACTCAGAACCCCTTCAAGGAACGCATAGGTCTCATCCTTGCCGGCGCAGAAGACATCTTCCGATACCCCCCATCTGTTGAAGGGAGGAACCTTCCCGCCGCTGCAGGAGAGCTGCGGATAGGCCTGCAATGCTGCCACGGCATGACCCGGCATCTCTATCTCGGGCAATACGTTAATGTGCAGCTTACGGGCATATTCCACCACATCACGCACATCCTGCTTTGTATAATAACCGCCGTATCTTGTGCCGTCATATACCCATGGCGTCTCGCTGCCGTGGCCGATGAGCGTCTCATCCCTCCATGCAGCCACAGTGGCCAGTTCAGGGTACTTCTCAATCTCAATCCTCCATCCCTGGTCATCGGTAAGGTGCCAGTGAAAGGTGTTGAGCTTATGCATGGCCATAGCATCAAGCATCTTGAAGATAAACTCCTTCGGGAAAAAATGCCTTGATACGTCAAGATGCATACCCCTCCACCTGTATTGAGGTGAATCCGATATTCTCACACACGGAACAGCTATAGCCCTTTTTTCAGCATTCTGCGATGGAAAGATGAGCTGCATCAGAGTCTGAAAAGCATAGAACAGTCCGGCATCATCACCGGCTGCAATTGCAATGCCATCAGGAGAAATCTCCAGGGTATATGCCTCCGCATTATCAATCAGGCTGTCATACTTCGCCCTGATTATATTGTCATTCCCAGGCGTCTGCTGTTCGGTAACACTGATTTTCCCGTAATGATTTTCAAGGAATCCGTTGAACATACCGGCAACCTCGCCGGCAGATCCGAAGGCAGGGTCAATGAATAGCACTGTCCCGGACTTCAGCAGGAACTCGCCTTCCGCTACTTCAACCGAGGCCGGTGCCGGTATCAGGGAAAGGGGTTCATAATCTGTCTGCCTTACACCCTGAGAGCATGAAACAAACACGGTTACTATGTGGAAAATGATTGCTGCTCCGGCAATCGGCATGGTTGTATTGATTTTCATTTCAGTTCAGACTTTTAGGAATATCCTGTTACGATACAGGAACCAGAGGAAGAGCCATACCACTGCTATGTAGCCCAGGGAGCTTATGAATGGCTGGAGTGCTTCCGGGGAGATGTCGTGGATCCCTTTAAGAAAGAAATCCCGTATAATATCAAACCTGAGTATCCTGTGCTGAAGGACGTAGATCGTAATTGAGTTCATCCCGATGACGACAAAGAAGAAGGCCCATCTCTTCATTTTCCATACATCAATGACCAGGTAGAAGAGGCCCAGCAGCATCAGGCTCCAACCGCCGGCATAAAGCACGAAGGAGCTGGTCCACAGGTTCTTGTTTATCGGGAAGAAAGTACCCCAGGCCATGCCGAGAATGAGGCCGAGGATGCCTGCACCTATTAACACCAGGGCTTTCTTCATGCCGTTCAGCCTTCCGGTCTTAAGGCGGAGCAGGTGACCGGCAAAAACCCCCAGCAGTGCAGTGGAGACAGATGGGATGGTGCTGAGGATCCCTTCAGGCTCATTGAACTCAGTATACATGGTTCCGGGCAACAATAGCCTGTCAATATAACCGGCCAGGTTGCCCTCAGGAGAGAGGTCCCCGGCACCAAATCCCGGTACCGGTACCAGCAGCATCAGCAGGCAATATAAAATCAACAGGCCCCAGAACCATGCTATCTGCCACCTGATTCCGGCATTAAGAACTATCATTGCGGCCAGGAACCATGCAATCCCGATCCTGCCAAGCACACTGGCAAAGCGAAGGTTATCAGGATTAAGCTCCAGTATACGGTTTACCAGCATACCCAGCACCACCAGCACCAGCATTCGCTTCAGCGCATGGAGATATATCTTCTGCCTGGTTTCTCCCCTGTTGCGGCGGGCCTCAAAGGAATATGGCATTGAAACTCCGGCAAGGAAAAGGAAAAGCGGAAAGATCATATCGTAGAAAGCGAATCCATTCCATGCCACATGATGCATCTGTGAGTTCATCCACTCAAACAGGGGCCATCCGGTTACCGTTGCCAGAGCAAAGACAAGTTTTTGTCCCCCGGTTATCCAGAACATGTCAAATCCCCTCAGGGCATCGAGGCTGTAAAGCCTGCCGGAAGGATTTTTGGAAGCAGAAGAGCTCTTCGTATTTGAAGGTGTCATTTTCATCGGTCAGAATATTTCAACGCGGTCAAGGCTGTCAGGCCTCGATGAGACATAAAAGACATACTTGCCGTATCCTGTGTGCCTGGCCAGTTCAACCCTTGCACAGTTCCACCTGCCATCGCGATATGTGATCTTAAGATGAAACCGGCCCTGATCATCAACCCAAACATTCTCATGAGAGTCAGAGAAATAATTGGGCGCGGGACCTGCCTTCTCCTCTCCTGAGGCAGAGACAACCCAGTCATAACCCGAGAAGCTGATAACCCTGGCTCCGTCGGGAATAACGAATTCAGGTTCCCTGGCCGAGCAAGAGGCAATGGCAAAAAGTATGGCGAGGGTGACTGCCGCCACCAAAAACTGGTTTTTCCCGCTGATCATCTTATGTCTCCTGCCTGTAAACTGTTTTGCCCTTCTTTATTGTTCTGACAACCTGTAAACCCCCGCTCTCCTCTCTCAGCAAAACCAGGTCTGCCACCCCGCCTCGTACAGGCAGACAGTCGCCAGGCATGCCTGCCATCCTGTAAGGAGTTCTGCCGGCCATATCAAGGGCTTCGGACAGTGTGGCCAGTCCTTTCGAAACAAGGGTTTCCACACAGTGAAGCAGCGACTTGCCCGATCCGGCTAGCATATCCGGATTACCCTTTACATGAAGCTTCCCGGCTTCGGTAAGAGTCACTGCACCTCCGATGTGAGTGTTGTAGTCACCCGGCGGCATCCCGGTCAGTCCGGTGGCATCACTTACCAGTATTATCTTTCCCGGCTTCATTTTCAGGAAGACCTTCATCACCGCGTCAGGGAGATGAAAGCCGTCAGATATTATTGAAGCATATAGCTCATCAGCTGCCAGCTGTTCCCATATATAGTTTCTGTGCCGTGGGAGCATCTGGTGAGAGCCGTTGCCGAGGTGCGTTGAGAGTGTTGCTCCGGCAGTCACAGCCTCCCGTATCTGCTCCGGTGTGGCAGAAGTATGGCCTATTGAGACTGTCACGCTGCTCCCTGCAGCAAGTCTGATGAAATCAACCGAATCCGGCCACTCGGGAGAGAGTGTAATGATGCGGATCATGCCACCGCATGCCTCCTGCCATTCGCAGAAGAGCTTCCAGTCGGGGGGCTTTACATGCTCAGCAGGGTGTGCTCCGCGGGCACCATTCTCAGGTGAGATAAAAGGACCCTCGAGATGAATGCCTCCCACAGCACCGGCTGCCTCAGGAAAACGGCTGCAGGCATCTGCAATCACACTGACGTAATTTTGTATACGCTCACTGCTGTTTGTGATGATTGTAGGGAAAAAGGTGGTAACTCCTTCACTCCATAACTTCACTGATATATCCCTTACCGTTTCGGGAAGAAGAGGATCGGTGTTCAGATCAAGTCCGCCATAACCGTTGACCTGCAGGTCTGTCAGTCCCGGTGCAATAACCAAACTCTTATCGTCACCCCCCTGCGCCTTCTCCACTTCAGCTATAACTCCGTCCTTCAGCGTGAGACTCACTGCCTCGCCTGTCAGGTAAAGACGACCGGTAATTATGTTGTCATCATTGTGCCTGGTCATGCCTGCTACTTAATTACGGATTGAATTCAGCAGGGTGTCAACCTTTTCAGGGACCACTCTCCGGCTTAGCAACCCGGTTGCAATATACAATATCAAGGATGTAAACAGAGGCACTCCCACCTCAAGGGCAAGTGAAGCGCCCGGGATAAGCTTGACAATTATGAAGCCTGCAATGCCAGCAAGAATAGACAGAATGGCGACCCTGCTGTCGCACCTGCGAAAAGCCGGCAGCAGGCCCAGTATCATCGGTATTGCTATTGGGCCAAGAAGAGCAGCAAACCACGAGACAATTAGCCCGAACACACCCCCGAAACTCTCGGCATTGATGGCGATAAGTATTGTAAGCACAGTAAAGGAGAAGGTTGATATCCTGGCAATCAGCAATGTTTTCTTTCGGCTGTAACCTGTGAACCCTTTAATGAATCGTGGCAAAATATCACGTGTTATGACAGCTGAGATTGTGTTGGCATCAGAAGAGGTCATTGAGAGTGTGTTGGTAAAGAGCGAAGCCATCACCAACCCCACCAGTCCGGCAGGCAGGAACTTTATTGCAAGCAGTCCGTAAGAGCGTGTCGGGTCCTCGAGTCCCGGCAGGAATATGGGTGCCGCGAACATCGGGAAGAAGAGGACTATCGGCCAGAAGAGATAGAGTACTGACGAGAGTGTGGCAGCCTTCTTCGCCACCTGTCCGGAGGAGGAGGCTATGAAGCGGGTAGCCAGATGCCAGGTACCGCCGCTGTAACTGAAAAAGTCAATGATCACCATGGCAACCAGGAACTGCCATGTGTATGGATCGCTGAAGAGGTCCGTGTGCCCTTCAGGTAGCCGCTCCCACATCGTAAGGAAGCCGGCGGCGCCGTCACCGAGGTTTATCAGGACAATCACGAACATCGTGATGCCCGCAACCAGTTGCACCATGAACTGTGCAAAATCGTTCACCACATCAGCCCAGAGGCCGCCAAGGGTACTATATATCAGCGAGACCGAGCCGGCCAGGAGTATCCCGGTGAGGAAAGACGTACCTGCAAAGATGTTAAGCAGAATGGCTATCGCTGCCCATTTGGCACCCACGTCAAAGATCTTTATTATCACGCCAGCCCATGCAATAAGCTGCTGTGTATTAAGATTATATCGTGTCACAAGATATTCCGTGGGCGACTGTATCCCGATAGCTATTCTGAGCCTTGCCCAGCGGGGTGCAATAAGATGAGCCCCAAGGAATGTAGCTGCCGCCACGGCACAGGCCCACCAGACGTAAATTGTCAGTCCGTGGGTGTAGGCAATGCCCGCATATGCAACGAAGACCGCCCCGCTGTATCCCGAGACGTGGTGTGACACTCCCGAGAGCCACCAGGGCAGTTTTCCGCCGGCAGTGAAGAAGTCAGCCGAATTCTTCACCCTCATGTAAGCCCAGAAGCCTACCGAGATCAGCAACACGAAGTATACTGTAAGGACAATCCAGTCAATAAGCTGCATATCTGTTCCCTTTTATTTGTTTCTGCTTCGTACGAGCGAAAGCCATGCCAGTGCATACCTGCGTCCCATCGCTCTCTGAGACGGGCCGTCAAAATGTACCTTGTCCTCTTTAGGGGTAGTGCCGAAGGAGTGTACAAGCATTGCATCCGGGTCCTCAGCCGTTATGGCTGACAGTATATCATTTATCTGAAGGTACTCCAGCCTGTTCGTTTCAACGCCGGGGAAAAGACCCAATTCACCTGCAATTATCGGCAATTCCGGATCTCCGGCAACTTTGCGGAAGAATGCAAAGAGAGCTTCAGTATTTGCCCTGTAGTGAGGCAGCTTGTCGGCAGTAGCATCAGACTCGCCCTGGTGCCATATTACACCCTTAACGGTGCCGTATTCCATAGCCCACCTGATCTTGTCGGTCAGGTTGCTTTTCAGCCTCACACCATTGCAGACCGAATCACTCAGCCAGTCATCTGTGGAGCTGCCTCCGACGGCACAGGGTATCAGCCCGATATAAATATCTTCATCAATCTCCTTTATCAGCGCCCTGGCAAACGCCAGCCCGGGTCCCAGTCCCGTGAGTGCCGGCTGGTAGAGCTGCAACGGTTCTTTTGCCAGAGCCCACCGTTTATCCGGTGTCACAGTAAAGATACGAGGATGGGGTATAGTGTCAGAGGGTTCCACCAGGCCCCTGCCGGCCATGTTTGACTGCCCCGCCAGCACGAAGAGCCATACCCTGTCAGCCGGTGGCATCTGTTCAACATATTCAGTGGTGCGCGGGAACGAGAGGGTTCGCCCCTCCTGCGCCATACCCCTGGAAGCGGCAGCAAATACCGCAAGACAGATGAATATCCTGATCAGCGACCTCATGCTACAGTGTCCTGTTTCCCGTCAGCCTCCTGTGCAGCAGCATCAGCTTCCGGTTTCTGATCATGTTCTGCTGCTCTATCTCCGTCTCGTGCAGGTAGCCCCTGTTCAGCTTCGCAAAGCGCCTGTCAAGATCCTTCGTCTCCACTATAAGTGTCTCAAGATCTGCAACAACGCCAGCTCTGTCATCCGCCGAAAAATCAGGTGCATTGAAACGCGCCTCTGCCTCCTTGAACTTAAGATAGTGCAGCCTGATATCGAGCATCAGCCTGAAGTGTTCAAACTCATCCCTGTTTGTTACCGGCTTAAGTCTCTTCATCTTTTCGACAGCGGCCTCCACCGTTTCCCGCATGGCGGTTATTGAAGGTGATGATGCCGGTTTGCCGCTCACAATCAGCTCCGGAGGGATTGTGAGTGTCTCCCAGAAAAGCTCCCCGTCAGATTCTGAAAGACCAAATCGCTCTGCGGCATAGCGAAGGACAAAACCGTGCGGATCCAATGGCTCCGGAGTGTTAAGCGCCTCTGCATAGGAGGCCAGCAGTATCCTGAATCCTGATAAAGGCCAGGTGTTCCTCACCTGCTCCATGTCAGTAACCTCGTAGTTCACATCCCAGGTAAAACCGTAAAGGCCCGAGGTTGACCATGAGGTCATAACTATCCCCGTGTAACCTGCCTCACGGGAGTAGGGAATGAAGTCGCGCTGGTTGTTGAAATGCTTCTCCCAGCATGTGACATAGGAATTGTCCGGATGGCTTCTGATGGAGGGCGAGCCCCAGAATTCGAGTCCCTGTTCCTGCAGTGCCGCAATATTGCCAAAATAATTTGTCTTCCATCCGTAGTTCCAGTCGATGAAGATAGTCTCCTCAGGCATCTCAGAAGCTGCCTCCGGGTATTTGAGGAGAATGTCGGCCCACATTACCGGTTTCTTGCCCAGGCTGATAACGATGTCACACATCATCTTCATGTAGTCAACAAAGAGTTTAGACTTCCCCACGGTGGCGGCCTTCAGTGAGCAGGCCGGGCAATGTCCGAGAAGGTATGTTTCATCACCGCCGATGTGAATATAGTCTGACCGGTGCATTTCAGCCATATCTGCAAACAGGTCTGCAAACAGAAGACTGTCACCCTCTTCCTTCAGAGGACAGAGCTGCGATATCTCCTTCCGGTCCTCCCTGAGATCACTGTACCTGTCATGCCTCAGTATGTATTCCACATGTCCGAAGCACTGCTGAAGGGGAATGACATCAATACCGAGGGCCTCGCAGTAATCAACGAAGGCTCTGACCTCATCGCGGGTGTAAGCCAGCTCATTTGAGATTGTTGCATTATTCTGATAGGGATAGGATGCCTCCCACTCCATCACCAGGGTATTCATCCCGAAGGCTGCCAGTTCATCAGCCAGTGCCTTCAGTGCATCCATTGTCATTACCTGTATCCTCAGATCGACGTGAAATCCCCTCACCTTGAATTGATTGTCCTCCATCAACGGGATGCTCTTCACCTGCTGTGCCTGCTGTTCTGCATTACGGCATCCTGCCAGCAGTGAAAGGACGACAACGGTCGCCAGGAGCGAAGCCTGGATATTACTCATAATCTGTCTGTTCTTCATGCGTCCGGGTATTTCTGGTTCAGATAAGTCTGACTGCGCCGGCTGATAAGGAGATGCGGGTTTTGACACCGGAGCCGTCAGTGACGGTGATCCGCGTGACACCCTTCCTCGTCCTGCTCTTCACCGTTGCTCCGGTCCCGTCTCCACCAGACGGTATTACCAGGAGATGCGACTCCAGGTTTCCGGTGCCGCGGAGGTTCAGTGAAGCAACCGGCGCATCTGTTGTACGGCCTTTTATGCTCACCATGCCGGTTCCGGTAACAAATCTGCCTTCTCCGATGGTGTCGGCAGCAAAAAGCTCTGTCACCCTGTCTGTTTTTATCCTCAGCAACCTGCCTGACGGGTCTGCAGACAGCTCCGACGGCGGGAAATGTAAAAGTATCTCATAGCTATGATCTCCTGCGGCCTCGAAACTATCGCTTATAACAGCAAAGAGGCCTTTGACAAGAGTGATTCTCCGGCTCCAGCGAACAGAAGCATTTGTTTGCTCTTCCGGCGGTGATATCATCGAAACCGTTGATATTTCATTGCCGGGAACCAACCCGGTGATCCTGTTGGGAGTCTCCCTTCTCGGGACCCATAGCAGCGACGAAGAAGTTGCCGCCTCGGTAACTCCGTCTATTATCACTGTGTTGTGTGCACCGGTTGTGCGGTACCAGGTCACCAGTTCAGGTTCATCATAGTTGCAGCATCCGCTGTCAATGAGCAGTGGCGACCCGCCATGCCAGAGTTCAAACCCCAGCCTGCCGGCATGGGCATGAGCTCCGATCACCGAGGCGGGATTGGCAAGAACATACCATCCTTTCCGGCCTCCGTCCCTCATTACAGCCACCTGAGTGTCCGGAAAACCGGCAATACCTCTGGCCGGAGCTACTGCCGTCACACCTGTAATCTCATTTATTGTATGCAGGATAGTCCTGACCGGCATTTCGTATGAATCATTCACCTGTGGCACGGTGCCGTCAGGTCTCTCCACAGCCGCAAGGTAATTTGCCATCTTTTTCAGCATGGGGAGTGAATCCACAGGCGGCTCCAGGCCATTGGCTGTACACAGCAGGAAGGCGTCCCGGAAAATATGTGCCTGGAACGGGTAATATCCGAACATCTGCTCAACGTTTCCGCCGTCAGCATAAAATGCGTTTGCCAGATGGTGATTGAGAATTATCATTGCCTTGCGGCGAAGCTCTGCTGCCTCCTCCAGTTGCGGGAAGAGGACTCCCAGGTAAAGCATCGCCAGCCCGCCGTGCGACTGGTGGTTGAACTCATTCAGCTTCGCCTGCCCGAAGCCGGTAAGCAGGATGTGGGCATGCTCCTTAAGAGTATCCTTTATAAGTCCCTTTTCCTCCTCCGTCAATCCCTTTTCCCCAAGGTAATAACACCATGAGTAATGGATTGAGCGCCACGCCACCTGCATGTCACGCCAGTTAAAAGTAGTTCGGTGCGAGTCAGGCAGCTGCGGATTGTCTGCTATCCACTGCCTTATGATGCGCATCATGTCATCAAGATATGACCTTTCTCCGGTCAGACGATACATCCTGGCAAAAGAAGGAAGGAAATAGAACCTGTTGAGCCATACACTCTTTTCCAGCTCACTTCTTTCATACCTCCTCCAGTCGACGGGATCACCGTAGACCTCTGACAGTACTCCTTTCCTGATTGCAGCCACGATCTTCTCATCCTCCTCCGTTCCAAGGACAGCCATCTGGATAAACTTACCCCCCTGATCCTTCGGGACGTAATCGCCAAAGTTGTACAGGGGAACATACTTCATAAAAGGGAAAACCGGGGAGTCAGCCCCGGGCAGACCAAAGAAGAGTTGTCTGAAGGCATCTGCCGGAGCAGCGTTTATGGTCAGTCCCCCCAGTGCAGCACCGGCAGTGCCCACAAACACATTTCTTATGAATCTTCGTCTTCCTCTGCTCATCCCATAAACTTAATTATTTTACTGATCTCCGAAAGAATCCCTGTCGAAATAAAAGCTGCAGTCAGGGTGCATCTGCAGTACTGAAGCGGGACATGCAGGAGTGACAGGGCCGTTGAGGGTGTTATAAACAGCCTCTCTCTTGCTGCGGCCCGGCACCACGCAGAATAGGTGCGAGGCATTAAAGATGACAGGTATTGTAAGTGTAAGTGCCTTCTCAGGCACCTCCTGGAGTGTTGTAAAACAACCCTCGTTAACCTGTTGCATGCGGCAGGAACGGTCAAGAGAGACCTCCTTGACTACAAGTTCATCGTTGAAGTCAGCCACCGGCGGGTCATTGAATGCGATATGGCCGTTCTCCCCGATACCCAGACAGATTACATCAAGCGGGGCTTCACTGATAAGGGCGGAATAACGTGCGGCTTCAGCAACAGTATCACTGTTGCCGTTAAGAAGGTGCACCTGCTTCATCCTGACCCTGTCAAAGAGCCTTCGCTGTAAATACCTTGAAAATAACTGTTCCGCTCCGCCATTGAGGCCGATATACTCATCCATGTGAAATGCGGTAACCCTTCCCCAGTCAATCAGTTCCGACCCTGCGAGGTAATCGAGCATCTCATTCTGTGAAGGAGCAGCCGCAAAGACTATCCTCACCTCATCCTTAATCTTCAGCAGCCCGGCAACCCGGGCCTCAACATCTCGTCCTGCAGCCCGGCCCATTTCGCCCCTCGTAGGAAAGACATTGACATTAAGGTGTTTATATCTGTTAATCTTCATCGCGATTAAGCATTAGTATACTGCCCGGCACTGAACATCGGGCCACGCCAATTAAAATTTCACAACCGTCAGGCAGATGTTTAAAGAGTCAGATGGGTGATTTCTCTCTTTTGTCCAATCACCCTTTCGAAATCCCCATCTGATCTTCAACCTTAAAACCAGCCTGATTCAATTTGAAACCAACCCTCAGATCGACAGATATACGACGTCCGCCGTAACATGTATTACTCCGTTGGTAGGTTCAATGTTGGATGTGATAATCGTCCAGTTCTTTTTTGTCCCCTGGTTAATAACCCCCTGGTAACTGGTATTGTGAGAAAGGTACATTACCGATCCGCTCTCAGTCGGGTATGCTATAGGGTTATTGCTCGGGAGCAGTTCCGGGTCAGTGAAAATGACCCTGGCATTAACTATATGATACTTGATGACAGTCTCGAGCGTGGCAACGGGAATAGCCTGGATATTGGGGTAACTGTTGGTCTTCATGTATGCCCTGAAGGCACTGTTCCTTGGCAGGATATAGGTTCTGACCGTTGTACCTGAATAGAAACTCTGAAGTCCCGTGGCAATGATTGCCTCTTCCATCAGAGAGAGAGAGTCGGTTGTCTGGATGAATTCCCAGGCCGTCATATTGATCTTACCTCCCGGGTTGCCATATTCGTATTCATAATCAGGCTGGATCTCGCAAGAGACGAGAATGGCAGCCAGGGCAACCGGGGCAAGCAGCATTCTTAACAGCTGCATTTTCTTATTGCTTGTTATCTTGTTTTTCATCTGAGTAATCTTTAATGATTAACGCCTCACTCTATTGGTAGAACGGATTCTGCAACAGGTTGGGGTTCTTGTTGAGTGAGTTCTGGTGAATTGGCCACACGAGGTTTGCCTCACTGCTCAGACCGTTTATAGGTCCCATGGTGGAGATGGCTTTGCCGGTACGTACAAGATCAAACCAGCGATGCCCTTCGAAGCAGAGCTCCACGGATCTTTCATGCAGAATTGCTGACTCGAGGTCACCGTACATTGCTATTGCATCATCCTCGGTAGCAAAGGCGGGAAGACCTGCGCGGGTTCTGACAGTATTCAGCAGACCCAGCGCCTCATCCTTGTTTGCAGTGCCTCCTATCTTATTCAGTGCCTCAGCCCTGAGAAGCATTATATCAGCAAGTCTGATAAGTATGATATTCTGCTTGGCGGGTGTTGAGATCTCGTCACTTACGCCGCGGCCGAGATACTTCCATATAGCCTTCGGATCAGCAGGGATTGTGTCATATACGAAATCTTCCCTCTTGTCCCCCTGCTCAATGGATGCTTTCCACTTGTTTGAGGGGGTATAGATGGCGTATGAACCGACGGCATAGAGTGTTCTCAAACCATTTGTCTCGGTGTCATTGTATCCCACCTCGAAGATGCTCTCCTTTGAGTAGCTGTTTGAAAACATCTTACCCCAGTCAGCTATCGGGACAAGTCCGTAGAGCGTGTTTGACATTATGAGTGAGGATGTTGCAACTGCTTCCGGATACTTGTGCCTCCACATGTAGACATGGGTCAGGAGGCCATTGGCAGCTCCCTTCGTAAACATTATCCTGTCATTGTTGCTATTGAACTTCTCTATACAGTTCTCCACTGCATATTCAAGGTCATCTTCAACCTGGTCCAGGATAATCTCCTTGTCGGTCTTGCCAATGAAAATATCCTGTTCCATTGATGTATACGGCTCAGTGATGAATGGCACATCGCCCCATACACGCACGAGGTAGAAATAAGCCAGGGCCCTGAGTGCGCGGGCCTGTCCTATCAGTTGCCTGCCGGTTACATTGTCATCCTCGTATACATTGGGGATATACTTTATGGCATAGTTCGCACGGCTTACCATAGTATACAGGGCCGTCCAGTCAGCCGAGGAGGCTGTGTTAGTGAGGTTGTTCGAGAGCAGGGTAAGTGATTCACCTGTCTGTGCTGTCTGCACATTGTCAGCCCTCCCTTCGCCCCAGTAGCAGAAATTGAGTCTGAAGACCGACTGTGCGGCATCATAGATACCGTATACACCGGCCTGGGCATCCGCAGTGGTCTTGTAGAACCCTGATGCGGAGAAGCTGCTCACGGGATCCTTGTCAAGGATATCGGTACAGGCAGTCACCTGCATCAGCAGGATAACCGCTATTGCTGTTTTTAAATATCTTAATTTCATAACTCGCTGTTTATTAAAATTCCAGATTGAGACCAAATACCACGGTACGACTCTGGGGATATGAACCCTCGTCAACACCTACCTGCAGTCCGCTGTATGAGTTCACCTCCGGGTCATAGCCGGTATAATGCGTAAAGGTCAGAAGGTTCTCACCGGTAACATATGCACGCAGCCTGCTGATACCAGCCTTGCTTGTAATTGCCTTCGGTATTGTATAGGAGAACGTTACATTCTTCAACCTCATGTAGGATCCATCTTCTATCCACCTGTCAGATACCCTGAGATATTCGTTTCTCTTCGGGTCATTGCGTACAGGTGCAGGATAGTCGGTCACGTCACCCTGCTCCCTCCATCTGTTGAGTGCATCTGTGGAGACGTTGTTGTAGGCATATACCCAGTTCCTCATGTTGTTGAGGTGGCTGTATATGTCATTGCCGTAGCAGAACTGCAGGAAAACGTTCAGTGAAAAATTCTTATAGGAGAAATCGTTGCCGAATCCTCCTGCAAAGACCGGCTGCGCATCACCGATGATCTGCTTGTCCTCGTCATTGATGACTTTGTCATTGTTGACATCATCCCATATAGGGTCACCTCCTATAAAGGGCTCTCCGGTTACTGAACCGAACTTAACCCCGTTAACGTTGTCCTCGTCACGTGCATAGACTCCCAGGAACTTCCATCCGTAGAAGGTTCCGATGGGTTCTCCCTCCTTCAGGATGTGATAGTCTCCGTTCTTTATGTAACCGTTAGTCAGCACTTCGTCGGGCAAGTCAACAACCTCGTTGCGATTGAACCCTATATTGAAGCTGCTTGACCACTGAAACTCACGGTTGATGTTATGGGTATTGATTGCAAATTCCATCCCCCTGTTCGAGATGTCACCTATGTTTCTGGTGATGTATGGGAAGCCGGTTGTCTCGGGAATCGGCACTGCAAAGAGCAGGTCCGAGGTATTCTTTATATAGAAGTCCGCGACGAAGTTCACACGGCTGTTGAACATTGCCAGGTCAAGACCCAGGTTATACTGGGTTGTCACCTCCCATTTCAAAGCCTGGTTGGGCATGACAGTGGGCGATGCACCTGACATTGTAAGGTAATTCGTACCTATTGCAAATTCACCCCCCTGCACGTAGTTGGGAATGGCCTCGTTACCTGTCTGACCGACACTGATCCTGATTTTTCCGTCAGTAAGGAAGCTAAGCCCGTTGGTGAATGCTTCGTCGGAAAACCTCCAGGCAGCCGATGCTGAGGGAAAGTATCCGAACCTGTTGTCAGCACCGAATCTCGATGAACCGTCAACCCTGACGTTTGCCTCGGCAAGATATCTGCCTTTGTAATTGTACGAAATCCTTCCGAAATAAGACAACATAGAATGCTCGTCCGTCCTGTTTACAACCTGGTTTGAGATGGTTCCCGCTCCGTTAAGGGTACGGATATTGTCACTGCCGAAATAAGAACCGTCAAGACCCGTTGTCTCCATCCTCCAGTCCTGCATGCTGAAACCGGCCATGGCAGCCACATCATGCACCTCACCAATTGTAGCGTTGTAAGTAAGATAGTTTTCATTGGCCCATGTCATATTGGTCCTGGCCCTGACAGCACCCCAGTTGTACCCTGGGCGGTAATCGACAGTTGTGGGGTAGAACTCATCCTCCTTCATGGAGATGAAGTCAATGCTTACACTGGTACGAAACATCAGATTATCCAGAATGCTGTATTCAAGATACTGATTCCCTATTATCCTGTTAGTAACGTTCAGGTGTGTACACTCTTCGGCCATGCCAACCGGGTTTCTCTTGCCGTTGAAATAGTTTATAGGCGATCCGTCAGGATAGGTGAGCGAATATATGGGAGGCCTGACGAGAATCGACTGCACAAGGCTGAGGTTTCCGGTACCACCGGCATTTATCCTGTTGTTTCTTCCATTTGTAAAAGAGACGTTCTGACCTATTGTAACCTTGTCAGAGACCTTGAAGTCAGTATTAAGCCTTGAGGTTATTCTCTTGTAGTTCGAAGCGAGGAAAATCCCGTCCTGATCAAGATAGGATGTGCTGAAAGCATATCTTGCAGCTTCAGTTCCACCCTGTACTCCGAGGTCAACCTGGTGCTGCCAGGCTTTGCGGTACATCACACTCTGCCAGTCAACATCCCCGTTGTTCATCGGGTTGAGTGAGTCGATTGCCGTCCAGTGAGGCTCAGTGGGTGTTGTGGCCTTGTTGTACCTGTCGAGATTGGCATAGGCATCGATAATGATCTCGCGCCACTGCTGGGCATTGAGGACGCCGAGATGCCTCGTGATCTCACTGATACCGCTGAAATAGTTGAGGGTGACCTTTGCCTGGCCCTCCCTTCCGCGTTTGGTTGTGATGAGGACGACTCCGTTGGCGGCCCTGGAACCGTAGATGGCAGTTGAAGCTGCATCCTTCAGCACCTCTATTGACTCGATATCACCCGGGTTAATATCTGAAAGCGGATTCAGCCCGTGCATGTCATAGCCGTTGAGCGATGTCATTGCATTTGATTCCACGGGAACGCCGTCAATAACATAGAGCGGATCATTTCCGGAGTTAAGTGACGAGTGGCCTCTCACCCTTACTGTGATACCGGCACCCGGAGCACCCGAGTTTGCTGTGACGACAACACCCGGTGCGCGTCCCTGCAGCGCAGAGAGCACATCCTTGACAGGGGTATCTTCTATGTTCGATGCGCTTATCGATGAGATGGATCCCGTCAGGTCCCTCTTCTTCTTGAAGCCGTAACCGACAACAACGAGTTCCTCAATCAGGGTCACATCGCTTTGCATAGCCACGTTGATTACATCCCGCTGGCCGACTGTAACCTCCTGGGATGCATATCCCACGGATGTAAACTGTAAAACTGCACTGCCTGACGGTACATCAAGAGTGTATGACCCGTCGAGATCCGAGGCCACCCCTGTGGTGGTACCTTTAATAACGATAGTCACTCCGGGAAGCGCCTCACCTGTTGTTGCATCGGTGACCTTCCCCGTGACTCTCTTCTGCTGCAGGTTCAGTGATGTGGATGTTTCAGCGCTAACTACCGTCAGCGCGGACATCATTATCACGAACCCTGTCAGCAGCAGCTTTCTCATCCATTTCATTTCAGAGCCGGAGAGCGCGTACACTAGCCTTTTTTTCATAATTTTGAGAGTTTAGGGTTTTAAGTTAAATCCTGAAAGCCACTGCTCCCGGGTACGGTCCGTAAAGTACTTCCGGGGGCAGTTTTGTTTATGTTTAATTATAAAGCATTAATTAACAAAGTATTAGTCAATAACAACCAAGCTCAATGATCAAATTTATGACATTAAAAACAAAAAAGCAAACGTTTGCGTAAATTTTTATTGATTTGACGATATTTTTAACATTTGGCATCAGGGCAGGCGATTCGTGACTGGAGTGCAAGTGATAAGATGTCATACATATTCTGCTCTTATGGTGATATTTATTGCCCTAATATGCGGCCGGTAAATCAATTTTGTTTAACTTTAGCTTTCAAATCAAACGTTTGCACTTATTCCTTTTAATTACCTTTATATCATGCCCGGCACAAGAGTTACCATAAAGGATC